>Ga0105046_10019345_pt1 | contig 10331 bp, 8 predicted proteins | sample MAT03_FD_78385 | JGI IMG/M metagenome (GOLD analysis project Ga0105046, IMG submission 78385) | Freshwater microbial communities from Lake Fryxell liftoff mats and glacier meltwater in Antarctica - MAT-03 (megahit assembly) | ecosystem: Environmental > Aquatic > Freshwater > Ice > Liftoff... | reverse complement strand
TCGGTCTCTGGATCTGCCGCACGAAGTTGATGACTCCAGACGCCCGGTTCCTGAGTCGTACTCACGACAGGCAAGAGATTGATGCGCTCCGGAGTTTCGGGAAGTTCGCCCACGGTCAACAGCAGGGCGTTGAATTGGGTGGACGCCTGGTCGAGCATCGGCTCGAAGGCAGGATGCACACAAACGACGGTCGCGCCATCGCTGCAGATCATGGTGTAGCTTCCCCGCGTGGGTTCTTCGATTTCGCGCTGCGAGGCAGACGCCTCGGCACGAATTGCATCATCCTGTCCGATTACCGCCGAGACAGCGATCACGATCACGATCGCGCTGACCGCGAGCGCACCCCGGTTGAGCCAACCGCAATCATCGACGGCGGCAATCAAGGTCAACCCGAGTGCGATCAACCCGGCAAAGAGGAAGAACTGTTCTCCCGTGAGATTCGGCGAAACTCCGCTCCACGGTGAGCTGCGAACGGAGGGAGTCGCGGTAAGAAAACTCGACCACCCTTTTCCATCAAACAGGATGAGTTGAATGATCGAAAAGCCAATCATGGTGGCGAATGCGGTGGCACGCCGGGGTTTCCATGCGCCGAAAGCGAAGCCAAACAGCGCCGCTGACGCGATTGCCATGACCGCAATCAGGATCACACCCCAATCGATTCCCGACCACGCGACCCGTTGTACGCTGGAGAGCGCGAGCCAGCCGCCAATCAATCCGAAGGCGAGAAGACCGAGTGCCATCACCGCCGCGAGTGACCAGAAACGTCGCCGAAAGGGGGATCGGGCGGTGGTACGCAGGAGCTCATCCAGGCCGTGACGTCGTTCTCGACCCGCAGTCCAGGCCGCGGCTGCGCCAGTCCAGGGTCCGAGCACGAAGAGCGCGTCGCGCCATGCGAGGGTGACATCTGTCCAGAAGACGACCGATCCACTCACACGATCCGTCAACGCCAAACCGGTTCCAATCGCAATCACCAGAAAGAACCACCGATACTCGTTTCGGCGAATCTCCAGCCAGAGTTGACGACCTGCCGACTCGATCACGCTCGCGCCTCCTGGAGCACGCGGGTATAGCCACGTTCCAGTGGGGAGTCTCCCGCGTCATCGCCACCACCGCGATCGATCAATTCGGCGGGCGTCCCCCGGAAGACCAGTTTGCCTGCCTCCAGCAACCCGACATCATTGCAGGCCGCGGCGACGTCCTCGATCAGGTGAGTGCTGACGATCACGATCGCGTGTGAGCCGTGTTCGCGGAGCATTGCCCGGAAGGAGACGCGCTGTTCGGGATCGAGTCCGGCAGTCGGTTCATCCAGCAAGAGAAGATCGGGGTCGTTCACGATCGCCTGGGCGATACCGACTCGCCGCAACATCCCGCCTGAAAGCGTCTTCAACTTTTTGGTCGCCTGTTCGCCAAGTCCCACCCGTTCGATGGCAGAGGCAACGGCCGGGCGAACGGAATCGACAGGCATCTCCTTCAGGAGTGCGAAATACTCGACGAACTCGAAAACGGTGAAGTTAGGATAGAAACCGAGTGCCTGCGGAAGATATCCAAGATGACGCCGGAGTTCGCGACGTTCGCGGGGGTTGTGCGGATCGAAGCCGAGAAGCCGGAGTGCGCCTTCAGTCGGCTCGATAGTGGTCGCGAGCGTCCGTAAGAGGGTCGTCTTACCGGCTCCGTTGGGTCCGAGCAGTCCAAAGACTCCTCGTCCCACATCGAGATCGATCCCGGCGAGCGCCTCCTGTTTGCCAAATCGCTGCCACAGCCCTTCGATCGTCACCCTGCGCGCGCCATTGCCGTTTACCCCCATGTCGTTCGCTTCTCCTGTCTTCCCGATGTCACATACAACACGATGGCGGCGCAACAGATGGTTGCCACCAGGTAAACCGGTACGAGCGCGGCACCGATTGCCGACCCGGCGTCGCCAGTGCTTGCCTGACTGATCAGCACCACCACGCTCCAAACGGCGATCGCCACCGTCACGCCGATTGCCGGTGATTGGGTGATCGAGGCGACCGCGAGCGCCAGTGCCGCGACGGCGGTCATCGGCGCGAGCCAGCTCAGGGTCAACCCGGTGGCCGCAGAGGCCAGTAGCGAGGCAACCATTCCGAAAGCGGTATTCAGTCCGAAGACCGCGAGTGCGCGAACGATCAGGATCATCCGGTCCGAGATTGCCATTGAGCGACTGAGTTCGAACGCCGGGTCGATCGCAGGGCCATAGGCGTAGGCGATTCCCGCGGCCGCGACGATCGGCGCCAGAATGTGCGCCCACGGTGTGCCGCTGCTGCGGGTCGCGATGATGCCTATCAGCACAACGAATGCGCTCGCGCCGATCCACGAAAGAAAGAGTGACGGCGTCGTCACGAGCGCCCGGGCAAGTCCGGGAGAGCGCAAGAGCTTGCGACTCCAGCTTTCTAGTCTCCCGACCTCCGGAGACCAAACGTCGGCCGCGATGCCTGACCAGACGCGGTAGAGGTTGATGCCAAGTTCGCCAGCCTCCTGTCGCGCGTTCGCCTGACATATCAGGCAGGATGCAATGTGTTTCGGGTCGTCGGGATGTGGAGCGGTGTTCACAATTCCTCCTTTCCCCCGGTCAATGCGGATTTGAGCAGGCGTCGCGTTTTGAAGAGCCGGCTTTTGACGGTGCCAGCAGGAATTCCGAGATGATCCGCGACCTCGTTCAAGGGCCTGTCTTCCATATAGACCATGCGAATCAACTCCCGTTGTTCATCACCTGCCGGACCAATCGCTGCGAGCGCTGTTGCGAGATCGACCGCTCGTACTGCTTCACTTTCGATATCAACCGAGGCGGCCAATTCCAGCAATGGCATCGGGCGGTTGTTGGATCGAGCCCACATTGCGGCCTGACGACGGGCAATTCCCCAGATCCAGGCTCCAACCACACCTTCACCGCTATAGCGGCCGGCGCTCTTCCATACTGCGATGAAGGTCTCCTGCATCACATCCTCAACAGCATCCGGCGGCATGTTCCGGCGCAAGCGGACAGCCAGCCACGAGGCGTGGCGCTCGAAGAGCTCACGCAATGCGGTATGGTCGCCGTCCGCGACAGCCTGGATCAGCGCGGTATCGTCCAATGTATCGGTCAACTTTCCGAAAACCGGCGTAAGATCGCGTGAGCAGTGCTCAATTTCGATCTTCTACCCTACCTGTTGCAATGAGCAAGTGTTTGGTTCATGGAAGGTTAAAGGAAGATGGAGCGAGTGCAGAAGACTCCGGCCCATGTCTATCAGGAGTACTTCGTGCCCGCGGTTTTTGGACCGTGGGCGGATGAACTTCTGATTCGCGCTACGGTTTCGGAAGGTGATCGGGTACTCGATCTCGGCTGCGGCACGGGTGTCGTGACACGACGGGCCGCGAAGATCGCCGGTCCAACAGGACGAGTTACCGGACTGGATTTCAGTCCCGCCATGTTGGCAGTGGCACGAGAAATCAGGAACGACCCACCAACGGCTGAGATTGTCTGGATCGAAGGATCGGCCGATGAACTTCCGTTCCCGGATGCATCGTTCGATCTTGTTACCGCCCAGCAGATGCTGCAGTTTGTGCCAGATCGGGCGGCGATGTTGCGGGAAGTGCATCGGGTACTTATCGCGGGTGGTCGGATCGCGATTGGCGTCTGGGCTGGGCCGGACGTTCATCCTCTGCATGTCGAAATAGATGCGATCATCGCGCAACACGTGGGGCAATCGACCCTATTGGCTGGGCTCGCGTTTCCCGACGCGGGAGTCCTCACTACGCTGATCGAAGCAAGCGGACTCCGGCTTCGCTCGAACCAACTGATTGCGAAGGATGCTCACTTTCCGAACCCGGCAACCGCTGCACGGAACTTTGTGCTCTCGTCATCAGCGGGGATTCCCGGTTTTCGGCAGCTGGATGTTGCTGAACGCGATCGCTTGATCGATGGCATCGCCGCCGATCTAGATATGTTGATTCAGGCGAATACAGCCGACGACGAAGTCATCATTCCCTGGACCGCCCACATTGTCATCGCGGAAAAGGGGTGATTCGTGGGTGCAGAATCGGGCGACCAAAGCGGGTCGCCCGAACAGTGATTTGCGGATTGGGGTGGGAGGGCACATCGCCCTCCCGTTTTGCATGGTGCCTGATGTCGTCAGTCAGCGGGTAACGTGCTCGGAGCGGCGGCTGGTTGTTCCGGCGCCGGTCCCTCGATTCGGAGATCGGGTAGCCAGTGCAGCCAGGTCGGTAGATACCAGTTCCGATTGTCCAGCAGCGCCATCGCCGAGGGCACCAGGATCGAGCGGACGATCGTTGCGTCCAGCAACACCGCCACACCCAGTCCGAAGCCCATTTGCTGGAGAAAGACCAGACGGCCACTGGCGAAACCGGAGAAGACGGCAACCATGATCAACGCGGCGCCGGTGATGATCTTCGCGGTCGCCTGCAGACCAACCGCAACCGATTCCGCGTTGCGATTGGTTTGGTCGTAGTGCTCGCGGATCCGGCTCAGCAGGAAGACGTGGTAATCCATGCTCAATCCGAAGAGCACCGAGAAGAGGAAGAGCGGCAGCCACGCTTCGATTGCCTCGACCTGCTGGAAACCAAAGAGACCGATCAGGTTGCCTTCCTGAAACACCCAGACCAGTAACCCGTAGGCAGCGCCCACCGACAATAGGTTCATGAGGATGGCTTTTCCGGCGACCACGATCGATCGGAAGACGATTGTAAGCAGCACGAAACTCAGACCAAGCACGAAAATGAAGACGATCGGGGTGAAGGTATCCCGCATCGAGAAGAAGTCGACATTGTTCGCAGTCACGCCGGTGACCAGAACGTTCGCGCCATTCATCGATGACTGAACAGGCGGAATGATCACCTCCCGGAGTTGCACGATTGCGTCGTTCCCCTCGCTCGCATCCGGCGCCACCTTCAATGGAACGGAAATCAGCGCGAGTTGCCCATCCTCGGCATTGGTGACGGTCGTCTGTCCATAGAGTGGCTGTCCACTGACGGTTGTTTCCGCCGCGAGCTGCGCCTGCAACTCGGTGATTCCGCCCTGAACCGCTGGATCATCGAGCGATCCCTGAATCACGATTTCCACCGGTGAAACGAGTCCTGCCGAGAACTCCGAAACCAGCAGGTTGTACGCCTGCTTCGATTCCAGAGAATCCGGCAACTGCGAAACTCCACCCAGACCGGGTTTCAGATTGAAGAACGGGAGTGTGCAGAGCAAGAGAAAGCCGACAGCCAGAATCATGCTGATCACCGGACGCGCCATCACTACGCGGGTGATCGATCCCCAGAATCCGGCATGAATCGTTTCGTGATCGCGTTGCACTTGTTGTGACGCCGCCGCCTCGTCGTACTTCGGTTTGCGTGGCCAATCCAGCTTGTCACCCAGTAAATGGATGACGGCCGGGAGTAGGGTCAACGATGCAAGTACTGCCACCACCACGACCATGATCGCACCGATCGCGAGTGACTGGTAGATGTTGTTTGGAACGATCACCAGCCCGATCAGAGCGACGATCACCGTCAATCCGGAGAAGAGGACTGCCCGGCTGGCGGTTGAACCGGCAATCGCAATCGCGTCGGCCTTGGCCGCACCGCGTCGCCGCTCCTCACGGTACCGTTCGACCACGAACAGGGAGTAATCGATCCCCACCGCCAGACCGATCATCGTGATCATGCTGGTGACAAAGAAGGAGAGTTCGACGATCTGGCTGAAGACCGCGGTGAGACCGAACGCGATGCCGATCGAGATGATCGCCATGATGATCGGGACAAATGCTGCCACCAGCGCCCCGAAAACGACCAGCAGGATAATGAAGGCGATGCCGGCGCCAATTCCCTCGCCGCGGGCGATATCCTCTTCGGTGATCGTGTTGATTTCTTCGTTCAGACTCGCGTCACCGACCGTCATCAGTTCGAATCCGGGCGCCTGTGCCTTTGCCTGCTCGAAGAGTTCCAGATACGCCGGGGCATTCTCCGTGCCCTCTTGCAGATCTCCGGCAAGCGTCACCGGAATGATGGTCGTCGTTCGATCCGCCGACACGAATCCTTTAGCCGCTTCCGGCGACTGCGGGCTGACTTCGAAGAAGTTGGTCGCCCCTGCAATCGTCTCGGTATCGGCACGCAAGGTATCGGTTATGGCCTGAACCGCTTGCTGGAAGGCGGGATCATCGACCGTTGTCTCCGCCGACCGGACGATGACCGTCTCTGAACCGGGCCGCTCATCGCGGATACCGTGTTCGATGATCAAATCCCATCCCTTGACGGACTCCGGGTTGTTCAACAACGTGACATCAGTGGTCGTGCGCATCGGTGCAATCGTCTGCACCAGTCCGAATCCAATCAGAAGAACGACCCAGGTCAGCACCATCCACCAGGGATGCTTTGATGCCGTTCGCGCCAGTGTCGTGGTCGAGAGTTTTGCCATCTGAATCCGTGCCCTTCCTCTTGAACAAAACCAATCCACCGATGCGGAACAGCCCAACATCAACAGATACCTCCGGTATCGATTTCCTGCTGATTTCCAAGACGCACAGAATTACGTACATGTCACGTTAGCGGAAAGTGACGGTATTCGCTAGATGTTTCCCCTTTCAATGTTCACAACGCACCGGATTCGAATTGGTCGATTCGTCCTACACTTCTTGTCGAGTAAGCGCTTCTGAGATCGACACGAGAATGGGAACGGTTTTCGCCGAGATGGATGGTGCAACACGGGTTGACGCCATCGCATCTCATCCTAGAACCAGTACAGGACGGACTTGATCCTATTTCAAGTCGACTTCCATCCGTAGGGTCTGCTGCGAGTTCCGGCGCTATCTGCCTCGGTCAACGCACAGAAGGAGCCCGGGTGGACTCCTTCTGGCGGGTCGTCTCTCCTGATCACCTATCGAAGACTGGTCGCCTCCAGCGCCCGGATGACGATCGCGATCCCGGCGAGGGTCAACGCGACCGAGCCCACCGCGGGAGCAAAGCGCAGGAAGGTGCGAACCCGACCATTGCCGGCGATTCGACGCTCCAGCAGTTGACCGGCATAGAGAAAGAGCAGTCCAAGTCCGGTCAGGGTCGCGGCTAACCCGAGACTGAATGCGACCACCAGCGCAAGACCAAAGCCGATTCTGCCCAGAGCGACTGCTCCCAGTAGAACGAGCAGCGCCGACGGACAGGGAATCAAACCGCCGGAAATACCCAGGGCAAGTAACCCTCTCCAGCTGATCTCCGCCGGCGGAACGTGGGAATGCGTATGGCCGCCATGGGAATGCGTGTGGCCATCGTGCGCATGGTCATCGTCGTGTTCAAAACTGTGTGCGTGATCATGGTCATGACCATGGTCGTGATGACGGTGATGATGTCCCAATGCCGATTCCCCACGAAGCCGCATCTGCAGTGTCCATAACCCCATCACCACTACCAGCACACCGGAAGCCACGCTCAACCACGGAAAGATCGTCTCCGGAACGATGTATCGCGAGGCGAAGAGTGTCACCAGCCCAAGCGCGACCACACCAGCCGTGTGGGTAATCGTGACAGTGAATCCCAGAAAGGCAGCGTGGCGAGGTGTTCCGCGCGATCCGATCAAATAGGCGCCAACGACCGTTTTGCCATGTCCCGGTGAGAGCGCGTGGGCGGCTCCCCACAACATCGCGGCGAGCAGTGCCACGGCGATGCCGGTTTTGGAGAGGTCATCCTTGTCGAGCAACGCGGCGAATCGGCCACCGGTCGTACCACCATTGGGCCGGTTCACTGAATTGACGTTACCCTGGGCGACACCCTTCTGAAAGGTGGCGAAAGATGCCGCGGCCGGTGCTCCCGCCAATTGCCGAACAGAAAATGAGCGTTCAGTTTGATCGAGCGGACTCAGGAGCAAATCCGCGGGATAGGCGGTCAGTTCATGACTGGCATCGGTCGTCGGCAGTTCGACTCCCTCGACCGCGATCCCGTCACCGTGGGTGACGACAATTTCCCGCCATCCTAGTCGATCCGTTTGATAGGTATTCTGGAAGTTCAACTCCTGGTCAACGTCAGCGAATGCGAACGCCTCGGCCGGAACAAATCGGGTCTGCAACCGGAGCAGCGATAACCCGGCTTCTCCCTCCGGAAAGATCACGGTTGGATTCTCGGCACGGAGTGGAATCGCAACGCCAGCCAGCGTGAGGTGCAGATCGGAGGCGATCTCGGGAAGTGTGGCATCGAGCCAGGCGCCGCTCTCTGCCGTATCGATCTCGCCATCGCCGTTCAGATCGATCTGTTGAATCGTCTGAAAGGCAGGAACTTCTGCCATATCGAGAATGTAGACAAGACTGAGTTCGTCCGCGGTGAGTTCGATCCGGGTGTATTGATTGACAGTGAAGTTGCCGAGTGGGTGGGCCGACGATTTCTGAGTTGACGTCAGAAGTGCACCAAGGATCAACGGCAGGACGAGAACGAAACGCAATCGTTGGAGTATCGTAAGTGATTGAGCCATCCCTATGGTTCTCCCCTCGTCATCGCCGAAATCGGCTCGCCCGAAGAAGCGCAGTGGGCGCCGATGGTTCCGTTTGTCATCTTCAGAAGTGAAACGAAATCAAACCGGTCTCAGATCATGAGCTCGCTTGAATCAAGTTGAGGGTCTCTCCTGCCTCGGCCACGTGAAGCGGTGAAAACCAGGGATTGATCGTGAGCGCCTGGGTGAGATACGCGCCGGCGGTAGCTGAATCACCGAGCGCGGCCGCAATCATTCCGGCGTGGAAGTACATGGTTGCGTCCTGTGTTCCCAGTCGAAGCGCCTCCTGGGCGTAGGTCCAGGCATCGTCGTATTCGCCGGCGCGATAGAGCGCCCAGCTGAGCACATCGGCCGTTTTGACTCCGGGGCGTTTGGAGTACCCCTCGCGGGCTTTCTCGACCGCGGAGGCCGGGTCCGATCCGTGATCCGCCAGGAAGAGCGCGAGTTCGATGTCGGTATCGACCCCGTTAGCGCTGTACAGCTGAATCATTGCCCGAACGAGTTCATACTGCTTCGTCGCCTCACCCGGTTGCCCATTTGCCTCATACGTCTCGCCAAGGGCGATTACGAACTCCGGCAACGGCATCCTTTGGATAGCGCGGGTGTAGTAATCGACCGCGGAGTCGACCTCTCCACGGGCCGCCGCGACCTTCCCCAATCCAGCCAGTCCATAGACGTAATCCTCCAGAGTCGTGAGCGAAGCGTTGTACTGTGCTTCGGCGCCCTCGAGATCGCCCGAGTTGAAGCGGAGATTGCCGATCTGGACCTGTGTCCAGGCAACGTTCTCAGCTCGCGATGCGCCGGCCTCGGCCGCACGTTCCATCGCATCGATTGCCCCAGAGACGTCGCCGGTCAATTCCCGAATGTAGGAGACCCGGGCGAACGAAGCGAGTTCCGGTCGGAGATCGACCATTTGCTGGATGACGACAATGGCTTCATCGTAGCGACCCAGTTCGATCAGCGCGTCACCGATGACGCCATAGGCCGCAGTGGAGTAGGGGTTGAGTGCCTTCGCACGTTCTCCCCACATGAGTCCATCAGTGAAGTCGTGTCGCGCGAGGGCGAGGGTGCCAAGACCGATCGCCGCGCCGAAATCCTGGTCGTTGCGGTCAAATGCATTTGTGAAGAGTTCTTCCGCTTTCGGATAGTAGGCGGGATCGCCGGTCTCTCTCGCTTTCTGGAGATAGGCATGTCCGAGCAGGGTGGCGGCGTCGCTGTTACTGGGATGCGCTCGCAACTCATCCTGATAACTGACGATCAGTGAGTCGAGATCGTTGGGCGTTCGGATCGGGGCGCCGGTTAGAAGATCGATTTGCGATGGTGCCGCCGGATCGACCTCCCATTCGCCACCGGAATCGCTGCCGATGGCGAAACGGAGATTGAGTGCGCCAGTGATAAGGAGCAGGGCTGCGACTGTCGCAATGACGAGTTGTTTGCCGCGTGAGATGTGTCGCATACCCGTGCTCCTCATCATAAAACCGATCAATGTGAACCGGACCGTTGGGGCACACCGCCGTGTGCCCCAACATTTGCCTGGAGACTGATGGCTGTTGGCAGTTTGCTGTCGGCTGTTAGCGATGAGCAAACAGCCGACAGCCTGTCGCTATCCGACGTTCCCGCAGGCGACGTAGGTCGCGATATCCTCCACCGATTGGTGGGCGTTGATCGCGAAGTCGCCGGAGGTGAGATCGGCCAGACTGGCATCAACGGTGGTCACACTGGAGCCATCCGGACCGATGTCAGTCAGTGCGTAGGCAACCTCGCCCAATGCATCACAGGAGCCAAGGTGGATGTGAACTGGATGTCCACCCGTCGCACCGGTCACCTGGATGGTGACGTCGGTGCTCTCGCCATTCGCGACCAG
>Ga0105046_10019344_pt1 | contig 10331 bp, 7 predicted proteins | sample MAT03_FD_78385 | JGI IMG/M metagenome (GOLD analysis project Ga0105046, IMG submission 78385) | Freshwater microbial communities from Lake Fryxell liftoff mats and glacier meltwater in Antarctica - MAT-03 (megahit assembly) | ecosystem: Environmental > Aquatic > Freshwater > Ice > Liftoff... | reverse complement strand
TAAAAGACTTGCCGGATCTGCAAGGCCCTTTCGGATTGGTCACGCTTTCTGGAGTTCTTGAACATTTGTATGACCCCGCAACGGCTATCGCAGATATCCGCAGCCTTCTATCAGATGAAGGCCTTTTCTATGTCAATGTTCCAGATGCTGAAGGTTTTGTGGATCACATGGATGGTCCTTATCAACAGTTTAGTATTGAGCATATCCTTTTTTTCACGACGGCCTCCCTTGTCAATCTGATGAAAATCAACGGGTTTGAACCTGTCAGGCTGATCCGAGGAGCCGTGCCTTATACAAGGACTTACCAATATCCGGTGATAGAAGGAATTTTTAAAAAAATGTTGCCCTTGGCATGGGAAAAGGAAGTCTCGACCAAAGCTGCTTTACAGGAATACATTCGTGTTTCGGAGAAGGTGGCAAAAATAATCGAGCAACAGCTAGAGCGGCTGGCAAAGAGTGGTGATCCTGTTCTGGTCTGGGGGGTTGGAACCAATACCCAGCGTCTGATGGCATCCAGCCCTCTGAAGCGCGCGAATATCGTCGCTTTTGTTGACTCCAATATCCACTACCACGGAAAAGAGGTGGAAGGCCGGCCGATCCTTTCTCCCCAAGAAATAAAATCCGGTCTGCATCCTATTTTGATCGCTTCATTTATTTTTAGGGAAGAAATTGAACATCAGATCCGTGAAAAGCTTGGATACGACAACCAACTACTGTTTTTGGGAGAGGATTAAGATGCGTTCCGGAGAAAAAGTATAGTGAAGAAAGAAAACGAAAGCCCTTCCGTTTTGGGACGGATACACCAAAAATGGACAACTGGAGAAATTGACAAGTATCAATATTCAGAGCAGCTCCATGCGAACCACATGCTTTTCTTTGATTATGCGGCATGGCTTCAAGACACCAGAATTGAGGAAATTCAGATCAGCAAAACGGGTGTCTATTTGATTATCGCAGACGGATTAAAATTTAGTCTGGATGCTGAAGATCACTATGTGGCGCCCGTTCAGCTTTTAAATTTTGGCGATTATGAACCGTTTGAGCGGGAGATTCTGTTCCATATCGTGGCCCCGGGCATGACGGTATTTGATATTGGTGCGAACACCGGTTGGTATGCATTGCTCATCGGCAAAAAGATCCCGGAGTGCAGGATTTTTGCCTTTGAGCCTTTGCCTGCCACTTTTGGGAAGCTCAGGCAAAATATCGTTTTAAACGGGCTGGCCAATGTAAAAGCCTTCAACTATGGCCTTTCTGACAAAGACGAGGAAAAGACTTTTTATTTTTCGCCGGAAATTTCCGGAGCTGCTTCAGGTGCCGACATACTAGGCAGAAAATCGGTGAGGACAGAAACATGCAGGGTGAGAAGACTTGATGATGTTCGTCGGGAAAATGCAGTCTGTGTGGATTTTATCAAATGCGACGTAGAAGGTGCCGAGCTGTTTGTGTTCCAGGGTGGCATGGATTGTTTTAGAGAGGATAAGCCTATTGTTTTTTGTGAAATGTTGCGCAAGTGAGCGCTAAATTTAACTATCACCCGAATCAAATCATCAACATGTTTAGACAACTTGGTTATCAGTGTTATGCCGTAAGCGGGAGGCGGTTGGAGCGGATGTTTGAAATGGATGAAGAGACGCTGGCGACAAACTTTATGTTCCTCCATGAGGAGAAGCATGCCTTATTAAAATCACACCTGAAAGACAAGGGTCTTCTTGCGGAACTGGGTGATAAAAAACGGGCACAACATCTATGAAAATCATTTCCGTTGTTACAGGAACTTACAACGAAGAAGAAAATATTGGGGAATTCTGTCAAAGAGTTAATGCAGTTTTTGAGAAACTGCCGGGTTATCGTTACGAAATTATCGTGATCGATAATTCCTCTCAAGACGGAACTGTGGGGGTTTTGCGGCGACTGGCCTCCACGGATCCGCGTATCAAAGTGATCTTGAACGCCCGCAATTTCGGGCCGATCCGGTCGGGTTTTTATGTGATTACCCAAGGTGCAGGGGACGCGGTCATTGCGTTGGCATCAGATTTGCAGGATCCTCCGGAAATGATAGCGGAGTTTATTTCCGAATGGGAAAAGGGCAGCAAAATCGTCCTTGGAATCAAAAACCAAAGTGAAGAATCTGCCCTATTCTTTGCCATCAGAAAGCTTTATTATAAAATAGTCACGAGGTTTGCCGATGTGAAGATGAACATCAACAGCACGGGATTCGGCCTTTATGATGCCGCGGTGATCAAAGTGCTTAGAGAAATCCGCGATCCCTACCCGTATTTTCGGGGATTAATTTGTGAGATCGGCTTTGAGAGCGCCAAGGTGTATTTCACCCAGCCGGCCCGGAAGCGGGGGATCACCAAATCAAATTTTTACCTACTTTATGATATTGCCATGCTGGGAATTACAGAACATTCGAAAGTGCCTTTGAGGTTGGCCACGATGTGCGGGTTCGCCGCCTCCCTGTTCAGCTTTTGCGTGGCCATTATCTATTTAGTTTATAAGCTATTGTATTGGGAGGACTTCTCTCTTGGGACGGCACCGATTGTGATCGGACTTTTCCTTTTTAGTTCGGTGCAGTTGTTCTTTATCGGCATTCTGGGTGAATATATAGGTTCTATTCACACCAAGGTTTTGAACCGTCCTTTGGTGGTAGAAAAAGAGCGAATCAATTTCTGAGGCCGGAGCATTCCCGCCGTCCCTCAATTCCCCTCTGGAGTTTATTTAGTTGATTGCCTTCATCAAGGAAAAGGCACAATCTTTTTCCAGAGTTTTTTTCCAAAAAACCGGAAACCATTGAACGTGAAAAATGTATGAGCAGCGCAATTCCCAGACCTCTTTTTATCTTTGAAATGGCGAACAATCACATGGGTGACATCGACCATGGAATACGGATCGTCAGGGATTTCAAGGAAATTACGAATGGCTTCGAGGATTTTCGCTTCAGCATCAAGCTGCAACACCGGGATGACACCTTTTTTCACCCAGATTATGTGGGCAGGAACGATTTTAAGTACATCAAGCGGTTTACAGAAACGAAACTTTCCAAGACTGACTTTTCTCGGCTGACCGGTGAGATCCGCCGACAGGGATTCATCACCATGTGCACGCCTTGGGACGAACCCAGTGTAGACCTGATGGAAGAGCTGAATTTCGACATCATCAAAGTAGCCAGCTGCTCCTTCAATGACTGGGCACTGCTGGAACGCGTGGTCAAAAGCAACAAACCCATCATTGCATCGACTGCAGGGGCCGAAGTTGACGATATTGACAAGGTGGTGGCATTTCTTTCCCACCGCAACAAATCCTTTGCCATCATGCATTGTGTTGGTGAGTATCCCTGCCTGCGCGAGCATCTGGAATTGAACCAGATCGATTTCTTTCGGGCCCGTTATCCTGAGGCCACCATCGGATTTTCTACGCACGAAAATCCCGAAAACTTTGACAGCATCCGGATTGCCGTTGCCAAAGGTGCGGCCCTTTTTGAAAAACATATCGCCGTGCCCACGGATAAATATGCCATTAATGCCTATTCAGCCACGCCTCAACAGACCCGGAAGTGGCTGGAGGCCGCTGCGGACGCCTATCGTATGTGTGGAGTCGAAGGCAAACGCAAAGAAGTTTTTGAGAAGGAAGTGATCGATATTGAGCCCCTGCAACGGGGAGCCTTTGCAGCGGGCCCAATCAAGAAAGGTGAAAAAATCACAGAGAAAAATTTTTTCCTTGCTATGCCTAATACGAAGGGGCAGGTCATTGCCAAACATATTTCCAAGTACACGGAGATTTACGCAGACCGGGACTTTGCGAAAAACGAGTCACTGATGTTGAAAGATCTCAAGCTGAAAGAGCTGCGCACCCAAGTCGACGATATAGTCAAACAACTCCGGCTTGTTCTGACAAAAAGGAAGATTGCCCTTCCCGCTTATGTGGACATTGAAATTTCCCATCACTATGGCCTTGATCGTTTCAAGGAAGTTGGGGCCATCCTGATCAAGATCATCAACCTGACTTATTCAAAAATACTGGTGGTCATGTTTCCCGGCCAATCGTATCCATGCCATCATCATATCCAGAAAGATGAGACTTACCATCTTCTGCACGGGGACCTTACGGTCTTGATGGACGGGAAAGAAACAATGCTGAAGGAGGGGGATATTTTTTCCATCACCCACGGAACAAAGCACAGCTTCAAAACCCTCAAAGGGGCCATTATTGAAGAGGTGGCCACAGCTTATCTTGAAGGGGATTCCATTTACGAAGACGATACAATCAATTCCAATTCCAACCGGAAAATCCACCTGACGTTCTGGCCCACGAAAAAATAGCATCTGAATATGAAGCTTTCCGATTATGTGACTTCCAGGGTAGTTGCCGAGGGAGTAAAACACGTTTTTTTATTGCCGGGTGGGGGATGTATGCATCTCGTTGACTCGGTCGGAAAAGAAAAAGGTCTGGAATTTGTGGCCTGCCTACACGAGCAGACGGCATCTGTTGCCGCAGATGGTTACGCCCAATACAGAGGCAATCTGGGGGTGGCCCTGGTGACGACAGGACCGGGCACAACCAATGCGATCACGGGAGTCGCCGGTTCTTGGATCGAATCGGTTCCTGTCTTGATTTTTTCGGGACAGGTCAAAACCCCGGATATCAAATCGGGGCCACTTATGCGGATGAAAGGCTTTCAGGAGGTGGATACCTCTGCGTTGGTCGCTCCGATCACCAAATATTCCGTAACCGTTCTGGATCCGGCGACCATCCGCTACCATCTGGAAAAAGCCTTTTATCTGGCGCGGGAGGGTCGGCCAGGACCCGTCTGGCTTGATATCCCTTTAAACATTCAGGCCGCTGAGATCGACCCTGAAATGCTGAAAGGGTTTTCCCCGGGCGAAACGGAAATCAGTGGCCGCCCCAGCTTTGAGCAGCTGAAGGAGGCGGCCAGAAAACTGATGGATTTGTTAAGCTCTGCCAAAAGACCGGTCATTCTGGCAGGATACGGAATTCATCTTTCCGGCAGTCAAAAATTATTCCTTGAGCTGGTTGATTACCTCGGAATCCCTGTTCTGACAACGTGGAAAGCCTGCTCTTTGCTGCCGGACGCCCATCCCCTGTATTTCGGGCGGCCGGGTGTACTTGCCCAACGCGGTGCGAATTTCATCCAGCAGAATTCGGATCTCATTTTGACCTTGGGTGCTCGGCTTGATTTTGGCCAGATCGGCTATGCCAGCGAAACTTTCGCCCGTGCCGCCCGTAAGATTATTGTGGATGTCGATCCCTACGAACTGGCCAAATTCAGTTTCCCTGTCGAACTGCGCGTTCAGGCCGATGTGGGGGAATTTTTGAATGAAGTGCGGCGATGCCTTGTGGATTTCAGGTCTCCTGACTGGAAAGAATGGCTCCAGCGCTGCCATGTCTGGAAAAACAAATACCCGGTGGTTCTACCTTCCTATCGTGAACAGGAAAAATATGTAAATAGCTATGTCTTGGTGGAAACATTGTCGGAAGCCATGACTTCAGAAGATTTACTTGTGCCGGGCAGCTCAGGGGCTTGTTCAGATGTTTGCCTGCAGTCCTTTAAAGTCAAACAAGGTCAACGTGTTTTGAACAGCCCCGGTATTGGCGCCATGGGCTTCGGATTGCCCCATACGATCGGGGCTTGTATCGCGTCGGACAGACGGAGAACCATCTGCGTGAACGGGGACGGAGGATTCCAGCTTAACATCCAGGATCTGGAAACGGTGCGAAGACTTGGATTACCCATCAAATATTTCATCCTCAATAACCAGGGATATGCCTCCATGCGGGCAACCCACCGGAATTACTTCCAAGGACGCCTGGTGGCAAGCGATGTTTCCAGCGGACTCACGCTTCCGGATATCAGGAAGATCAGCTCAGCATACGGCATTCCGAACAACCGGATTTCAACCCATGCCGAGCTTAAGGAAAAGATCGCAGAATCCTTTTCGTCAGCGGGACCGTTCATCAGCGAGGTCATGATCGATCCGGAAGAACTGACAGCGCCCAAGGTAAAAAGTGTTCTCGGGCCCGGTGGCCGCATGATTTCCAAGCCTCAAGAGGACCTTGCACCCTTTTTGAGCAGGGAAGAGTTTTTGGAAAACATGATCATTCCGCCGATGCCTGACTACGAAATCATGCCATGAAGACGGTGGTCTGGGATGTGGATGATGTTCTGAACAACCTGATGGGTGAATGGTTCAGGCGTTCCTGGCTTGCCGCACATCCGGAGTGCCGTCTGGACTATGCGAAGATCACAGCCAATCCTCCTCATGAAATACTTGGGACAACCAAGGACGAATATTTACAATCCCTCGATCATTTCAGGATGAACGAATTTGCCTCCTTGAAACCTGTTCCGGTTTTTATGGATTGGTTTCAGGCAAAAGGTCATCTGGCGCACCACGTTGCGTTGACAGCCGTTCCGCTTTTTGCTGCCCCAGTCTCCGGCGGCTGGGTTTTTTCGAACTTCGGAAACTGGATACGTTCATTCAATGTAGTGCCTTCTTTCCGCTCTGGAGCAGATCTTCCCTTTACATCGGAAACCAAGGCGGAGTTTTTGTGTCATTTTGGAAAAGTCGATGTGCTGATTGATGACAACAGTGAGGTCATCGAATCTGTGCGCAGGTTGGGTATTCATGCCATCCAGGTGCCCAGGCCTTGGAATGGACTGAAGGGGTCGGAAATAGACGTTCTCCATGAGCTGGAGGAGGTTTTGTTCTCCTGATGGTGTTCCTGAAAACCGGTTATGACAGAAAAAGAATTAATATCGGCACTGACAGAAATCCTTTCCGAGCGCGTGGAAAAGGCGACTGAGCGGGAGCAGGAGGCCTTTGACCAATTGACAGGTCCGAATGGAAAATCGATCGTCCTTTTTGGAACAGGCACGCTTGGCAGGAAAACACTTTGTGTGCTCCGTGACGAAGGTATTGAGCCCTGTGCCTTCTGCGATAATAACCCTGCGCTAAGAGGAAAAAAGATCAAAGGAATTCCAGTGTTTGGGCCGGAAAAGGCGGTGGCATTGTTGGGAGGGCAGGCGGTATTTATAGTGACTATCTGGAATGATTCGATTGGGCATCCGCTGGAAATGATCAAAAGCCAGTTGGATTCCCTGGGCAAAGTGAACGTTGTTTCATTTCTGCCTCTTTACTGGAAATACCACACTCGGTTTCTTCCCTATTTCTGTCTCGATTTACCACACAAGGTACTGCGTTTTGGAAAGGAAATAATGGAGGCGGCCGGCTATCTGGAAGACGGTGAATCCCGCGAAAATTATCTGGCAAATGTCCGCTTTCGTCTGGGTCTTGAGATGGATTTCCAATCCCTGCCGTCATCATCGGATCAGCATTTCAATTTCGATTTTATCCTGAAGAATCCCGAAGAGGTTTTTGTGGATGCAGGAGCTTTTACCGGCGACACATTGAGGGGGCTGCTTTCCAGACCGGGCTGCCATTTCAAAAAAATTATGGCTTTGGAGCCCGACCCTGCAAATCACGCGGAGCTCGACCGATATGTGAATAGTCTGCACGATGAATTAAGGCAAAAAATCGAAACTTATCAGGTGGCTGCCCTGGATAAAAACGCCGTCATTCACTTTGACGCCTCGGGCACGGACCAGGCCCAGATTTCGGAAAGCGGAACCTATCCTGTACAGGCACGGCGCCTTGATAAACTGTTTGGGGGGCTTGAGCCGACCTTCATCAAGATGGATATTGAGGGAGCGGAGCCTGAGGCTGTCGAAGGCTGCTCGGGACTGATGAAAAAAAATCCTCCAGTGTTGGCAATTTCTGTTTATCATAAGTTTAACCACCTGTGGACTATTTTGCTGGCCATCAAAAAACTACAGCCGGACTATCACTATTTTATCAGGGCCCATGCGGCCGGCGGTTGGGACACTATTCTTTATGCGGTGCCGACATCCCGGATGGCCCGGCACGCGTGAGTCGAGGGTTCTGCTTTCCGGGTTAACCGTTCCTGGTTCATTGATGCTAGTTTTGAGGGAGTTAATGTTGATGACTGCTATATCGTACAAAGTTGCCTTGGATGCCATCCTCGGGGAGGAAGTTTTCGAGGCGGAAATTCGCGAGCGCGGAACCTTCGATGCCCTGGTGGCCCCTTTTCAGGGAAGACTTGTTGTGCACGGTGGCGGAGGTCTGGGGCGCAGAGTACTTCAAACGTTGCGGGCGAACAGCGTTGAGCCACTGGCATTTTCGGATGCATCTCCCGGCAAATGGGGAACAGCGATTGACGGTATTCCTGTGCTTTCTCCGGAAGAAGCGGCATCCCGCCATGGACGGGACGCGGCATTCATCGTGGCGATCGCCGCAAGAGGAGGGGATTTTCTTCCCATCGCAAGGCGGTTTGCTGAACTCTCCTGTGACAAGGTTGTTCCGTATCGGAGTCTGTTCTGGAAATTTCCAGGACAATGTCCCTCCCAACTGGCCTACGATCTTCCAAGTCGCATTCTACGGGCGAAGGATGCCATCAGGCAGGTCTTCCAAACTCTGGGGGATGAGGAGTCCAGGAGTGAATTTGTTTCCCAGATCCGGTGGAGATTGTGGCAGGATTACGAGTGTCTGAATGCCCCATGTGCGGGAGAGCAATATTTCCCGACAGATATTTTCAATCTCGGCTCAGGTGAAGTATTTATCGATATTGGCGCCTACGATGGGGACACCCTGCGTTCTTTCCTGGATCAACAACCACGTTTCAAAAAAATCATCGCCGTGGAACCAGATCCCTTCAATTTTGAAAAATTACTCAAAATAGTATCGGGCCTGCCCGAGTCCGACGGGGAGATCCAATGCCGGAGGTTGTGTGCCGGTTCACAAAAACAGAAGCTGCGCTTTACCAGCGGGGCCGGTGAATCTTCCCAAATTTCCAGTGAAGGGGGAATTGAAGTGGACTGTGAACCCTTGGATGAAATTTTATCGGGAGAACAACCCACTTTCATCAAAATGGATATTGAAGGAGGTGAGCCGGAGGCCCTGCTTGGCGCAAAAAACTTTTTGGCCCAAGGCCGGGCGATCTGGGCAGTTTGCCTCTATCACCAGGCAGAGCATCTGTGGGAACTGCCGCTCTACATGGCCCAATCATCTGGTAATTACCGTTTTTTCATTCGTAAATACGTGGGCGAAACTTGGGAGACTGTCTGTTATGCTGTCCCCAGAGAGCGCTTGCTAATGGACAAAGCCAGAGAGCTTTAGGGCCACTTGAGCGATGCCGGGATGTATAAAAATTTGCTCGTGCAGAACTATGTGTGCAGTGTAAGTCTCTACCATGGATGATTGCCCAAAGAGCAGCTGGTTTAAGATGGAAAAGCTCTACGATTCTTTCGCAGAAAAACCCCAGTGGTGGGCGGCAGTCTGTTCTGTTTTGCTTTTTGCTGTACTACAGGTGCTGCGCCCTTATTACTTTTTGACGGACGATAACCTGACAGGTTTCATGCCCGTGATGGAAGAAGTGTTGCGGAGGATATGGCTCGGGCAGAATATTTTCGAGAATCCTTACTTGTTCGGGGGCGGAAATTTTTTCAAGGATCCCGGTTCTCTTGGAATTCTGAATCCTGTTGTGTTGCCGGTTCGGTTCTTTACGGAACAGGTGCGTCACCTGTTGATGGTGGAGTGGGTGGCATTGGTAAGCTTCGTTTTGGGCAGTTGGGCTTTTGTTCAAATGGCCAAATCCTTGAGCAGGATTTATGGACTCCCGGACTTCCCGGGGGCATGGATTTTCCTGTCCTTGAGTTGGAACTTTGGACTTTTTTCCCTCGCAGTTGGTTCAAGCTGGCTGGGTTTTCTTGGAAGCCAGGCGGCCGTGCCCCTGCTTTTCTGGGGGATGGTTGAAAGGAACGCCCGCAGGAGCTTGTTGCTTCTATTGGTTGGTGCCGGATACGGGTTGTTCTGTGGCCATATGCATCCTTTTCTCATGTCCGCACTTTTTTTCAGTCTGATGGTTGTGCCTCTGGCTCTGATGGAAAAAAGGTGGGGATTGCTGTTGCGCTGGGGAATTACTTACAGCGTCTATCTCGCTCTGCTGTCCCCTTGGTTGTATTTCTCCCTCCAGGAAGTCGGGGCTTCTGTGAGGCAGGAAGAGCTTGCTCTGGATGGTGCCAAATCGTTGAGTTATCCGCTTATTTTGCAGATGGCATCGTTGATAGCCGGGCCGATCTTTTCTTTTGACGGTCTCGGAGCCGAATACTTCAGGCTCAGCAAAGCTTATATGACTTCCATTGCTTTTACGTCCTCAGGGATCTTGTTCGGGCTTCTATTGTTCAGGAATTCGCTCAGATGGAAAAAAGCCTGCTGGTTCTTTGTCTTCTTTTC
>Ga0105046_10019343_pt1 | contig 10331 bp, 8 predicted proteins | sample MAT03_FD_78385 | JGI IMG/M metagenome (GOLD analysis project Ga0105046, IMG submission 78385) | Freshwater microbial communities from Lake Fryxell liftoff mats and glacier meltwater in Antarctica - MAT-03 (megahit assembly) | ecosystem: Environmental > Aquatic > Freshwater > Ice > Liftoff... | reverse complement strand
TTTTTGGCAGGGCTTGCTGGATGCACTTAGAACTTTTAACTGGACAAAGTTCAACTTGAACCTTGAGGTCTTTTCAGGTACTTCTCCACGGGCTGTCATTTTAAGTGAACATGACGGGCGCTCCATATGTTATATCACGAGCAAATAAGTAACACGGGGTCACTCATATGTGAATCTAAAACACATGAAAGCAATCATCTTAGCCAGAGTATCCTCTAAAGACCAAGAAAATTGGTCAGTCCACCAGCACAAATCAATAGAATACAAGATTATACTACCAAGAAGGGCTTACAAGATAAACATACGACAGTAAGTTTGCCGAATATAAATCCAGACAAGCTGAAATACTTATCCAGATGAAAGAGCGCAATGAAGCAGCCAAAAACCCCCACACGACTGCTTCTACTTTACTAGATCTAGCAAAGCGAGCTTATGATATATTGAAAAGTTCTGAAGTCTTTGCAAAACGTCAATTAGTAAACTTTATCTTTCAGAACTCACGCATATATGGCAAAAAATGGCTCTACAACTTGAAAGAACCATTGAATATCATTGCTTTGGAAGCGAAGCTTCCAGTATGGCAGGGCTAGTAGGAATCGAACCCACGGTAACGGTTTTGGAGACCGCTGTATTACCATTATACGATAGCCCTTCAGCAATAATAGCCGCCGAAGCGGCTATTAAGCAAAGAGACCTATATCAAAAATATTATTTTTTAGCTTTTTTCGCAGGAGCTTTCGCTGCAGCTTTTTTCTTTGGAGCAGCTTTTTTAACAGGAGTTGAAGCATTGGTAGCTCCAGCCTTCAAAACACGTATTAAAAGTGATTTTTTTCGAGAAGCATTGTTCTTATGAAGAATTTTCTTCTTTGCGGCAGTATCAATAACTTTGAATGCCTTTGGTAATAACTTTTGTGCTTCTTCAGTGTTTGATTTCGCTAAAGTCATAAACTTTTTCATGTAAGTTTTGAGTTCAGAACGAGTTGCTTTATTACGTTCAGTACGCACAATGGCCTGACGCATCTTCTTTTTTGCGGATTTGATTACTGGCATAAGGTAGACTCTTTTAAGATTAGTTCAAAGGAATTTAATCAGTTTAAGCCTTTCCTGTCAACTAAATATAAAGTTTTTTATAATCAATGAAGTTGGCTTTCATATGACCAAAGCAGATTTCACTGTATGAAGAAGCACCATGACAAGAAACTTTATTTGGCTTCTAATCCAAATCTTTATAAGATAACTTACAAAGCACACATTCTTACAAAATGCTTGACAAGAGTGAGGATTGTATTTAAAATCCAAACCTTAACTCGTGGAAATATGATTTCATGAGTGACCTTTGACAACTTATCGACCACTTCTTGAAGAAAAGTGCCTTTCAGCAGAAATTTATGTGTAATGAATAGCTACAATTCAAGTTATATCCAATGAATTATCAATCTTTTATTCAACCAACTTTATGAAGAATTTCCTTCGCTCCAGCTTGGCGAAAGTGATGATGCTTGCCTTTATCGCTGGCATGGTATCACCTGCGCTCCAAGTTACTTACGCGGCTGATGCTGCTCCACAGGTGTCAAATTTGCAATTATCAACTACAAATTTTGTACCACAAAATAACCCTCCTCTCGCGATTTCATTCAACTTAAGTACAACAGTTCCTGCTGCTACTTTCGTTATGATTAAAAATAGCCAAGGATTTACGGAGGCTACTCTTGGCCAAATTGGTCAAGTTCTCTCGTCAGGTCAAAAAAACTTTACTTGGAACGGCATTGGTAAAAACAATACAATTGTTACAAATGGTACATACACTCTCCAAGTAGTGTCATATACAAATAATCCTGTAATTGCTGAAGCAAATTTAAACTTCAACGTAACAAACAGCACTACGAATATTGGAGCACCAACAATTACCATTACTTCAATTTCACCATCACCATTTAATCCAACTCAAGGACAATCAACAACGATTTCCTACAATTTATTTTCAAATGCGAGTCAAAAATTTCTCTCTTTCGAAATATTCTATCCAAATGGAACAAAAGCAGGTCAACTCAATCAATTCCCAGTGAGTAATGGCAGTGGAACAACTACTTGGAACGGAAGAGACTTTGTTGATAATATTCTTGCCCCAGGAACTTACAAAATAGTAGCAACGGCTACAAACTCTGCAAATGAAGGTAGCCTTTCAGCTACTGACACCAAGTATGTTGATATTATCAATCAATCTACATCAAACGCCCCTAAGTTTACTTCAGCCCCTACTTTTTCTACTATCACTTTCAATCCAAACACTACTTCAGTAAATGTTTGTTTTACTGTAGATAAAGGAACAAACGCTACTGTTCAAATTTTGAATACAAGCGGAACGGTTATTTCAAATTTAACAGGAACAACTGTTGCAGGAGTACAAAAATGTATTCCTTGGACTGGGAGTGGAAGTACAGATAACGCGGTTTACACTGCAAAAGTTATCGTTACTGATCCTCAAACCAGTTTAACGGCAAATGCAACAACTACCAATTCAGTAACTGTTCAAAGTACTTCGCCTCAAAATACTCCGGTATCAGGTGTAAGCGTTGAAAATTCACCATTCAACCCACAAAACAATGAACTTGCACGTCTCAACGTTACAGTTGACCGACAAGCTTGTGTTAAAGTGGAAATTTTAGACAATGGAAACAATGTTATCCGTACTATGACTTCATCAGGCGGAACTGGCAGCGGATTCACATGTCAGTCAAATGAAAACCTACTTTCTTCTGGAACTACCCAATTTACTTGGAATGGAACTGCTGGAGGAAACTTCGTTTCAAGCGGCAATTACACAGTAAGAGTTTCTGGAAGAAATGCAGCTGGAACAGGAAACACCGCAACAGCGGCTATCCAAGTTGGCACTAGCAATTCATCTTGCAACAACCTTATTATTGACACATATTCAACAAACGTAAATACGTCAAACGACACAACTGGAAAAGTTTATTTCAGACTCAACCAAGGTGCGAACGTAACGGTCACAATCAAAGACGGAGGTACTACAATCAAAACTCTTTCTCCTTCAAACCAATTTTATAACTCTGGAACTTCTTACTATAATCTATCTTGGGATGGACGAAGAGAATCAGGTACATACATGAATAGCGGCAGCTACACTTACCAAGTACGTGCTGAACAAAGCGGAAATTCAAACTGCTTCCAAAATTCAACTGGAACTATCTACGTTAACACGAGTGGAACAGGTGGAGATGGCGGATACAACGATCCTGATGTAGTATCAACCGACGAAAACCTCGTAAAAAATGTTACTGTTTTGAACGAAGTCTTCAATCCACGTAATGGTGAAAAATCTACTATTCGTTACGAACTCACTCGTCGTGCAGATGTAAAAGTACAAGTAATGGATGGTGACCGAGTAGTAAAAACAATTTCTACCATTAGCAACCAATCTTCAGGTACCTACTCATACACATGGGATGGCCGAGATTATCAAGGAAATGTTGCCCCAGACCGTTTATATCAATTCCGTGTTACTGCTGAAGATGGAAACAATCGAGATGCAGATCGTGCTTACGTTGAAGTAGACACTGACGGCATTATTATCGGTTTCCCAGAATCAGCTCGTTGTGCAGGATATCGTGATGTATCAACGACTTCACCTTTCTGCAAAGCAATTGAATTGATGTCACGAAATAACATCTTTGATGGTTATTCAGATGGAACTTTCCGTCCTTACCAAAAAATTAACCGCGCTGAAACTACAAAAGTAGTCGTTCTCGCACTTGGTTATACAACTGAATCAAGTGGCACAGGTTACTTCGGAAGACTCTTCTCAGATACAAGCGCTACGGCTTGGTACGCAAAATACCTTGACGTCGCTCAGAAAAATGACATTATTAATGGATACCCAGATGGTTCATTCAAACCTTCTAAAACTATCAACCGTGTAGAGCTCCTTAAAGTATTCTTAGAAGCAACTCAAATTGGAACTTCTGATTGTGGATATGGTCCGTTCTTAGATACTCCATACGAAGCTGGAAACAAATGGTATATGCCATATGCATGTTTCGTAAAAGAAAACGATCTTCTCGGTGGTGAAAACAAGAACAATCTTCGTCCAGCAGAATCTATGACAAGAGGCGATGTTGCAGACCTTTTCTATGAATTCGATACACGTGGATTGTTTGACCAATCTCCAGGATACCGTGGTAGTTTCTCTTCAAACTACAATAACAATAACAACAACAGTACTGCATATAACAACTGTTTAGACACTCATACAGTAAGTTACTGCCAAAATATGTACGGATATCAAACAAGTAACTATTATGATTCAAACAATAATGGCTAATACGAATACAGAAATGGTCGATATGTTTGGGTTTTAAACTAAGAATTCTTTCTTACAAAAACCAAGAAAGCCCCTGCCTTTAAAAGCAGGGGCTTTCTTTTTGTGTATGATTATGATAAAATTGTGTCAAATCAATAATATCAATAAATAAATTTATGAAAAAACGACCATCACTTTTTCTCGGTATGATTGTAGGGGCAATTTTTGGCTTGGCATTCGCTCCTAAAAAAGGGAAAGAACTTCGTGACGAACTCAAAGATGAACTCAAAAAAGGAGGAAATGGTAAAAAACTTTTAAAAAGTACAGCCGTAGAAGTTGGAAAAGATTTCGCCACTACCGCAAAAGAGTTTTATGAAGATCCAAATGTTCAAAAACAAATTTCAAAAGGTAAAACTGAATTTGGAAAAGCCGTAAAAGAAGTAAATAAAGAAATTAGCAAAAAAAGGACTGAAATTGGAAAAATGGCAAAAGAACATTTTAAAGATACACAATCTAAAATCAACACAGCAAAAAAAAAAGTTTCAAACTCTTCTTCAAAAACATCAAGACTTTTCAAGAAAAAGTCATAAAGCATAACCTTTAAGGTTTAAGCAAAATGAAAAAAGAGGGGATCACGTGATCTCCTCTTTTTAGTTGAGTAATAATTTACCCATCAGCAACAACTTTACCCTTCAATATCAAGATGTTGAGTGGCAAAGCAAACTCCATTTACTGGCTTTCCAGTCTTTTTTTCATATCTTTCGAAAATTGCTTTTAAATTTCGATCTAGTTTTTTCCCATAGAGGAGCCCTCCATCTTGAATCATTAAACGTAAAATTTTATTTTGAAGCAAGGTATCATTATCAAGATCCCAGTCTTCTTCGTGATAACTTTCAGTATCATCAAGAATTGCATGAACCACATTTTCACTGGCTATAAATACTACGTCAGCGGGGTTAAGTTCTTCTTCAATAAATCCTTGACGAAGAATTTTTACTTGTGCCCCGCTTTGAGCCATAATCGTGCTAACAATAAAACAGGTAACAGTTTTTCCAGTTTGTACTAAACTCAACTTTTCCTTTTGTAAATCTATGTCTATGGCCGTAATCCAGTGCTGAATCGGCGCACGCATACTTGGCAGCATTTGCCGTGATGCGACACTTTGGTTTTCTTCATAATTCTGCATATCAATTGCGTATTTCGTCTGCTCATCCACCTCTTCTATCATAGTCTGAACATCATCATACATTTTGTTTTCAAGGACTCGTGTTGCTGACCGAGAAGCTCCATTAGCCATTTTTAAAGCATTGATAGGATAGCCCTCTGCCTCAGTAATGATAATTTTAGCTCTGCTTGCTTGCGTCAAACTGGCTACAGTAGAAAAATGCTGACGTGATTCACTCATATCAACTTGGCTTCGACTATTTACCAAAAGCGCTTCATGTCCTTCAAAATCGAGTAATTGAGAATGATATCCTACAAATGTCTTACCAGTAAGAACTACTGTTTCAGCCAATGCCTCTCGAGTCGATGTCACTTTTGCCTGAATGTCCTCAAGTGGTGAAGTTGGCACAATAGCAAGCTTCGTGCTCAATTTTCGTGGCGTTGCAAAAAAATTTTCATCATAGGCTCGTCCACTATCTTTTTGAGCAATTTGAAGAGAATCAGTTTCTCGATGAGGATTAATTTCTGAAATATCAGTAGGCCGATTATCGTTATCTAGGGTGCGGTCATTTGAATCTTCAATTCTTTGCGCAACTGCTAATTTTCGTGCTGACTGATGTGCCATACAACAATATAATATAATAAAATCTTTACATTATACCATGAAAAGTGAAAACTCAAAAGTTTCGAGTTCATAATGAAGACGTACTTTCAATCATTAAAAGGAAAAAATCGCCAAAATATTACATGCTTATCCACTTGCACGCTTGTATGACATTATTCATTAAACTTGCAACTGTCATTCGTCCACATCCTCCTGGAACCGGAGTAATACGCGAAGCTTTTAAAATTACATTTTCAAAATCCACATCGCCACAAATTGTTCCGTCGCCTAAATCATTAATACCTATATCAAAAACAATGACTCCTTTTTGAACCATTTCCTCTGTAATAAACCTTGGTCTACCGACGGCAACAACCAAAATTTCCGCACGTTGTGTATAGCTTTTTAGATCTTTTGTTTGAGAGTGACATAGAGTAACAGTCGCCCCTTTTTCCGCTAACAATAAAGCCATCGGCTTTCCAGCAATGTTGCTTTTTCCTACAATTACTACATCTTTGCCCGCCACATCAATTTCATATTTCTCTAAAAACTTCAAAATACCAAGAGGCGTACATGGAACAAAGTAATTACCACTGTTTTTTGCCATTTTCCCAAAATTCAACGGCGAAAAACCATCTACATCTTTTCGTGTGCTCAAAGCCTCAAAAATCAAATCTTGGTTCAACTGGGCAGGAAGAGGAACTTGCACAATCACTCCATGTATTTTGTCATCCAGATTGATTTTTTCAATCAGACGCAGCATTTCTTCAGTAGTAACATTTTCTGCAATTCGCCTAACTTCACAATCAATCCCAACAGCAGTCGCAGATTTTACTTTTTGTCGGATATATACCTCACTTCGCGCATTTTCACCGACTAAAATGACCACAAGTTTAGGAAATACTCCCCCTTTTTTTAGATTAAGAACATCAAGTTCAACCTTCGCTAAAACTTCTGTAGCCAGCATTTTCCCATCTAAGATTTTTTCTTCATGCATTGAGACAGATAAAATTATTTTGTATTTAAAAACCCTTCTACAGCTTCCCAAATATCCTTTGCCGTTTCGCTAATTGAGGGCTTCACAGCAATAGTTTTCCACTCAAATTTCTTTGCGAGATTTTCCATAATAAATTGGCAGGCTTCAATCAAATCGTCATTATTTTCATGAAGATGAACACTTTCTTTCGCATTTAAATTTCTCTTTCCTTTCAAAAAGACCGAAAAATCCTCCTGCAAAAGATTTTTATTCAACGACATAAGCCAATCAAGGTTCGCTCCTTTCGCGCTTCCCCAGGCCAAACCTGTTCCAGTGTAATCTTCAGCAATAACAATTTTACCTTCATCAAGCCATTCCTTAAGCTGGTCTTGAAACTGAAAACGATTCAAGGTAAACCACATTTGCAATTCTTCTTCACTCAATTTTTGAACCTCGTTTGAGGAACGCAAAACTTGATTGAGAAATGGTCCAGTTGGATGAATATCATATACCGGATATTTTACTACAACTGCATCATAACCATGCTGACGCAAGCTATCAACCAACAACTTTGTTTGCGTCGATTTCCCAATATTATTGATTCCGTAAAGGGTGATAAATTTGCCTTTTTTCATAGATAATTTTTATGAACTCGTCAATGACCAGTGCTTCCAAAGCCTCCCCTTGAGATTGTACCTAATTCCTTACTTTCCTCAAATTCAAAACGTTCAATCTTGACAAAAACACCTTGCGCAATACGCTCCCCACGTTTCACTTCAACTTCTTTCCCACTAAAATTATAAACTTGCACTTTCAGCTCATCTTTCGGCCCATGATAATCCAAATCAATAATCCCAATCCCATGCGGCGTCAAAAGGCCTTTTTTGCCAGGCGTACTGCTCCGTGAAGCCAAAACAAGCATGTAACCTTCCGGAACTTTCACAATCACATTTCCGGGAATTAAACCAATCGCACCTTCAGCAATTTTTACATCTTCCCGGGCCAGCAAATCAAAGCCAACCGCTCCCGCTGTTTCGTATTTTGGCAATGGCAATTCGTGGTCAATTCTTTGAATAAAAACTTTCATGAAAAGTTGGGTTTAAGATTTTGCTAAATTATGGTATACTATCAAGATTAAATAAAAAACAAAAAAATGGCTAGCGAAAACTTGCACTTACAATCCAAACCTGCAGAAAGTTCTAATACCAAACAAAAACTCGCAGATTTAAGAAAAGAAATCGAAAAGGAAAAACCCGAATACAAAGATAGGAAACATTTTGATAGGGTATTGGAGGACAAAGCTGCAGACATAGTGAACTCTGAACAATTACTGCTTAAAATTTTCCCAAAAAACGCAGAACTTCGAGCAAAAAGCCTTTCTACACTCAAACGAAGTCATATCGACATCGGCAAATTGGATCTTGATATAGCTGTTTTTGCCGCCAAAAGTTTCAAAGTAGAAAATGGAACACTTTTTTTATACGCCATTGACGAAAACCTGGTGGTGGTGGAACTTTTCCAAGGTGAACTTCTCAATTGGGACCTGGTCAACAAAGAAAAGCCAACTGAAAACAAAGAACTTACCTCAGAAAATTACCACGAATTTGATTTAGGTGAGTACGATGGCGCAGATTTTGAGCCACAAAAATATAAATTTAAAAATTTAGAAGGAAGCGTAGACGGCACCCCATTTTCAGAAAAACTTCACAACAAAGAGTGGTACCGTGCCAAAATTATAGCCGCTAAAAACCTATTGAAAATTTACAACACGCTTCCACCAACCAGCTTTGCGACAGCAAGTTTTTTTGACGCACAAACCCGCAGTCTCATTGCAAGCCACCTTCCTCGCCTTCAAGATTTAGCAGATCAACCTGACTCTGAACCAGTGATTTTTCGCAACAATTTTGAAAAAAAATACCCAAAAACTGACCTTTTTGGATCAAAAGGAACCTATCAAGTAGTCTTGGCATTTCAACGAATCTTAGATGGTCTTGGCGAAGATTTCCAGCACGATGCTCCAAATGCCCTCGTGCAGCTGAAGTTGAAAGAAGGCGTCGGCCGCATGAGTTTATTGATTCAAACCAAAAAAAACACCCAAAACCAGCGCTATGTAAAGGCGGACAAAGAGCTTTTAGCAGTGCCACCAATCGATCCAAACAATCCGCCGGCAGTGCCACCAATCGATCCAGACAATCCGCCGGCAGTGCCACCAATCGATCCAAACAATCCGCCGGCAGTGCCACCAATCCCACCGGTCGCTATTGACGTGGCAAGAAAACCCGACCCTCGCTACTACGAAAATGTCGCCCCAAAGTCTGGAGACCTTTTGCCGAGTAGTGACCAATTTAACGAAAATCTCACGCCAGCTGTTGCTTCAGATTTACTTATTTCTACCTATCAAAAAGACGGAATTAACGCTTTTGTGAGCGGTTTAAATAAACTCAAAGAAAAAAATCCTGACGATGCCGCTTCTTCTCTGGAGCAAGTATTCATGAAGCTCGGAAAACAGGACCGCGCCAGTGGAATCCAGCTTATGATTGATTTATCCCGAAAAAACGAAAGCACCAAACAGCCGGAATTTTTGCAAGAAATTGACAAGGCGATTACGGCGGAGCCGCAAGAAAGCAACAAAGGTGTGCTGAAACTCATGAAGCAATTGAACGAGATGAAATTCAGCAGCAGCCCCCCTGAACCGGCCAACGCAGGGGCAGTTGACACCATCAGCGATTCCATGCGTCGCAAAGACAAAAAAGGCGATGATTTGGGCGAAATGATTCTCCTCATCGAAAAAATTGAAAAATCCAGCCCGCAACCAACCGGCGAATACAAAACTTTTTTCGACGCCGCCAAAACTTCCCTCGAGTCTCAGCTCCGCCAAAGTATGGCGATGGACATTCTCCTCACTACGCAAGGTGGCTTGGAATCCAGCTTTATTGATCGCACTGAAAAAAATGTGACCTTCGCACAAAGTCTTGAAGGCATTCGCAAACTTTATGCAGCAGGGGGTGGGGGTAAAATCGCCAAAGGTCTGAACAATGAGGGAATTGAAACGCGCAACAACGATGCCGAAGTGTACGTCGCATCTATGAACGTCATGGAAATTCTCAAACTTTACATCCGCTACGAATATCCAAAAGCCTTGGAATTAAATCCATATTTAAAAAATCCTCTCGATTGGGCTTTGGGCTGCGTCGGTGCCGGTTCACCACCTCTCCAAGTTCCCGTCGGAACAAAATTCCTCAATTATTACACCGGCAAAGAACAAG
>Ga0105046_10019342_pt1 | contig 10331 bp, 10 predicted proteins | sample MAT03_FD_78385 | JGI IMG/M metagenome (GOLD analysis project Ga0105046, IMG submission 78385) | Freshwater microbial communities from Lake Fryxell liftoff mats and glacier meltwater in Antarctica - MAT-03 (megahit assembly) | ecosystem: Environmental > Aquatic > Freshwater > Ice > Liftoff... | reverse complement strand
GTGACCACGGCGCCCGTCCTGCGCGAGTTCGCGGTGCGCCTGCCGATCCCGGCGGCCACGGCCATCGACCGCATGGCCGACGAGGGGTTCCTCGCCGGCGTGGCGCTCGATGCCGGTGGTGACGGGCACGACTACGGCGGGGGCCTGTTGATCGCCGCCACCGAGCGGCGCACCAGAGACGAGATCGACCGGTACGCCCAAGCGCTCCAGAAGGTGGTCCGATGAGCCCCGATACCCGCACTGCCGCACCCGGGGGGCGCGCCACCAGCGCCCCGATCATGGGCCACGACGAGGAGCCGACGGTGTTCGAGCTCTCCGTCGAGGGCCGCAAGGCCTGGAGCTTCCCCCGCACCGACCTGCCCGAGTGGAGCGCCGACGATCTGGTGCCCGCCGAGCACCTCGCCGAGGCGCCACTGGAGCTGGCGGAGGTCAGCGAGCGCGACCTGGTCGCCCACGTCACCCGGCTGAGCCACCGCCAGTACTCCGTCGACCTGGGGGCGTACCCCCTGGGGTCGTGCACCATGAAGTACAACCCCAAGCTGTGCGACGACGCCGCGGCCATGCACGGCCTGCGCGACATCCACCCGTCGGCGCCGGCGACCCTGACGCAGGGCTGGCTCGAGCTGCTGGTGTCGCTCGAGGAGTGGCTGTGCGAGGTCACCGGCATGCACAGCGCCACCCTGCAGCCCCCGGCGGGCGCCGCCGGCGAGCTGACCGGCCTGCTGTTGATGCGGGCCTGGCACGACGCCCAGTTGGCCAGCGGCGCGGCGACGACCCAGCGCACCAAGGTGATCATCCCCGACTCGGCCCACGGCACCAACCCGGCATCGGTGACGCTGGGCGGCTACGAGACCGTCACCGTGCCCAGCGACGACCGGGGCTGCGTCGACGTGGCCGCCCTACGGGCCGTCCTCGACGACGGGGTGGCGGGCATCATGCTCACCAACCCCAACACGCTGGGGCTGTTCGAGGAGGACATCGCCGAGATCGCGGCCGCGGTGCACGATGTGGGCGGCCTGCTCTACTACGACGGCGCCAACCTCAACGCCATACTGGGCGTGGTGCGCCCGGGCGACATGGGCTTCGACATCGTGCACATGAACCTGCACAAGACCTTCGCCGTGCCCCACGGCGGTGGGGGACCGGGCGCCGGCCCGGTCGCCGTGTCCGAGCGCCTCACGCCCTTCCTGCCCGGCCCCCGGCCGGTGCGCACCGCCGACGGCGCCTACGACTGGGAGACGCCGCCGGCGTCGATCGGCCGGGTCCACGGCTGGCACGGCAACTCGTTGGCCCTGGCCCGCGCCTACAGCTACATCCTGGCCAACGGCGGCGACGGCCTGCGCACCGTGTCCGACGTGGCCGTCCTCAACGCCAACTGGGTGCGCCACCGCCTGCGGGGCGCCTACGACATCCCCTTCGACCGGCCCAACATGCACGAGTGCGTGCTGTCCACCGCCGGCCTGAAGAAGACCCAGGGACTGACCGCCCTCGACGTGGCCAAGCGCATGCTGGAGGAGGGCTTCCACGCGCCCACGACCTACTTCCCGCTCATCGTGGCCGAGGCGCTGATGATCGAGCCCACCGAGACCGAGAGCCCCCAGACGCTCGAGGCCCTGTGCGAGGCGATGGCCCGTATCGCCACCGAGACGGGCGAAGAGGCGCACGAGGCGCCTCGCACCGCGCCCGTGCGCCGCGTCGACGAGGCCCGCGCCGCCCGTCGCCTCATCCCCACCTACGACGCCCGCCTCGCCGCCGAGGCTGCCGAGGCGTAGTCGAGGCAGTAGCGCGCGCACCGCCGCGCGCTGTTGCCTCGGGAATGTGCCTTTCAGTCGAGCAGGTCGGGCTCGAGGCGGACGATCCAGTCGTACAGGGGCTGGAAGCTGAAGAAGCCGGCGGTGTGTGAGCCCACCTGGGTGGCGGTCAGCGCCGCGTGCTCGTGGTCGATGAGCACCGGGGTGCCAGCGGCCTCGGCCAGCAACTGCGCCTGGCAGGTGCGCTCCATGGTGACGAACCACCAGACCGCCTCGTCGACGGTGTGGCCGACGGTGAGCAGGCCGTGGTTGCGCAGGATGGCGGCCTTGTTGTCGCCCAGCGCGTGGGCGATGCGCTTGCCCTCCTGGGTGTCGAGCACCACGCCGGTGAAGTCGTCGAACAGGGCGTGGTCCTCGTAGAAGGCGCAGGAATCCTGGGTCAGCGGGTCGAGGGTGCGCCCGAGCGACGACCACGACTTGCCGTAGATCGAGTGGGAGTGCGCCGCCGCCATCACATCGGGCCGGGCCGCGTGGACCTGCGAGTGGATGGCGAAGGCGGCCTGGTTCACCTGGTACCCGCCCTCGACCACGTCGCCGTCGTGGTTCACCAGAACCAGGTCGGAGACCCGGACGTGGTGGAAGCTCATGGCGAACGGATTCACCCAGAAGCAGTCGGCGTGCTCGGGGTCTCGGGCGGTGATGTGCCCGGCCACGCCCTCGCCGAAGCCGAGGCGCCCGAAGATGCGCAACGATGCCGCCAGGCGCTGCTTCAGGTGACGGCGGACATCGGCGGGATCGTCGTACTGGGGGATGTCGAAGGGCAGCTTCAGCTCGGCCATGGTTCCATCCTCGCAGCGTGACCGGCCATCGGGGCTAACTTTGGCGACCGTGCGTACCTCCCTGCGAACGTTCCTCGCCGTTCTGGTCCTCGCCGTGGTGTCCGCCGGCTGCTTCGACGTCGACGACGGATTCCCGTCGATCAACGGCTGCAAGATCAAGGCCAACACCCAGTGCGAGGACAAGGACCTCTCCGGTGAGGACCTCACCCAGGCGCAACTGCTGAACGGGCAGATGTCCGGCATCGACCTGTCGGACGCCAACCTCACGCAGGCCCAGTTGCTCAACGCCAATTTCACCGGCGCCAACCTGTCGGGGGCCGACCTGACCCAGGCCAGCATCCAGAACACGGTCTTCGACGAGGCCGACCTGCGCGGCGCCACCCTCACCCAGGTCGCCAGCAACAACACCCGGTTCCGCGACGCCGACCTGCGGGGCAACGATCTCAGCAACATCGAGTTCCTGAACGCCGACTTCCGCGACGCGCAGCTGGCCAGCGCCGACCTGTCCGGCGTCAGCCTGCAGAACGCCGACCTGACGGGCGCCGACCTGACGGGCGCCGACCTGTCCGACGCCGACCTGCTGAACGCCGACTTCACCGGAGCGAAGCTGGCGGGCGCCAACCTCGACGGCGCCAACACCCAGAACACGATCGGCCTGCAAGCCGTCACCGGCTGACACCAAACGCCGACACCCGCCTGACGTCGTTGTCAGGCGGGTGTCGGTTGCGGGCTCCGGCGAGAGCCCTGATCGCAGGTGGCGTCAGCCGAAGTTGGCGTCAGCCGAAGTTGACCATCACCTTCGTGTGGTCGGTGGGGTCGTACTTCACGTTGATCACCGCACCGGGCTGCACCTGGGGGACCGCCACCATGGGGAGGATGGTGGAGGTCTGCGCCTGGAAGGGCGCCTGCCCCGGCGGGCTGACCTGGAGGGTGATGATGACCTGCGGGTTCATGTTGACGTAGGTGCCGGTCTGTTGGAGGCCCAGCACGGTGGCCTGGGCGTCGGCGCCCGTGGCCATGAGGGCTCGACCCGCCTTCGTGTTGCCGGTCGCCCCGGCAACCATGCGGAAGGCGAAGAAGATGACGACCGCCGAGATGGCGAGGGACACGAAAAGCCAGAACATCATCTGGCCGAATATCTGGTTCATCATGAGACGGGCACCTTTTCCCATTGGACGAGCATTCGGCTCGGATCGGCGGGGTTCACCCGCACGGGCAGTTGACGGCCCACGGTCACCTGGGCGACCCGGAGGGTGTTGACCTCGGTGGTGTGGGTCACCTCGAAGGGCGCCATGCCGGGCGCGGTCACGGACATGTCCAGCGCGTACACCGGGTTCAGGTTGGAGAGCTGGCCGGTGGGCGTCGCACCGGTGATGACGGCGTTGCCGTCCACGCCGGCCATCGCCAGGTTGTCGGCCAGGGCGGGTCCCGCGTTGAACGCCGCCATGGTGGCGTTGGCCTGGCCCATGTTGGTGGCCGCCATGGCCATGGTGCCGCCGAAGCCGGACTGGTAGCCCTGCGCGATCATCACGTTGTGGCCGGCCTCGGTCAGCGGGCGGAACAACTTGTAGACGGCCAGGTTGATGATGGCGATCAGGATCATGACGGCGCCGCTGAAGATGAGGGCCTGGCCCTCGATATTGCTGGCCAGGCCGTTGACCCCGTCCTCGGAGCCCGAGCGGGCGACGATGCCCCAGACCACGAGCCCGGCGCCGACGAGGAGGAAGAGGGCGCTGAACCAGCGCCAGAACTTGCCACTCATGACTGGCTGTACATGACGCCGTAACGGGTGCGGACGGCTTCGTTGGTGGCCATGCGGTTCACCCAGCCCACATTGACGTTGGCCCAGGTGCCCCTGGTCACGCCCTGGGTCTCCAGCCAGGCCTCGGACTGGTCGGGCGTGCCCAGGTCCTGGCGGGCCATCGCCGCGGTCAGCTGCGCGTACTTGTCGAGGGTGATGCCTTCGATGGGCGCCCACGCCGGGTCGTTCAGGTCGACCGGCTGGTGGGCCGACGCCTGGGCCGCCATGGCGTTCTGCTGCATCTGCGAGGCGTTGTCGATCAGGTCGGGCGTCGCCTTCATGGTGCCCGACATGTCCTTGAACAGGCCCACGAGACACTCCTTTCGCTCGGGGGGCGACCATCGCCACCCGGTAGGAGCATCTTGCGGGCATCGTCGAGCGGTGCCATGAGTAATCGCTACTCAAATCACCGGTGGTCCCGCCCGCAGCCGCGTGGGTAGTCCGGAGCCGCGCTCCGCCTCGCGTTCGGCGGCGGGCCGGCGTTAGTGTGACGACCTTTCCCATGGAACTCGTACCCGTGCCGTTCAACCGGCCCACCACCAGTGCCCGCTCGCTCGAGAACGTGGCCGAGGCCCTCGCCACGCACCGGATTGCGGGCGACGGGCCGTTCACGGCCGAGTGTCAGCGCCTGCTCGAGCCACGGCTGGAAGGGGCCAAGACGCTGCTGACGCCCTCGTGCACGCACGCGCTGGAGATGACGGCCCTGCTGCTCGACGTGGGCCCCGGCGACGAGGTGCTGATGCCCTCGTTCACCTTCGTGTCCACCGCCAACGCCTTCGTGCTGCGCGGTGCCCGCCCCGTGTTCGTCGACATCGACCCGCGCACGGGCAACATCGACCCGGACGACTTGGAGCGCCGTATCAGCCCGGCCAGTCGCGCCGTCGTGGTGGTCCACTACGCCGGGATCGCGTGTGACATGGACCGCATCGGTGCGCTTGCCGCGACGCACGGCCTCGCCGTGGTGGAGGACAATGCCCACGGGCTGTTCGGCACGTGGAAGGGCCGCCCGCTGGGGGCCCTCGGCCTGCTGTCGACGCTCAGCTTCCACGAGACCAAGAACCTCACCTGCGGCGAGGGCGGCGCGCTGGTGATCACCGATCCGGCACTGGTGGAACGAGCCGAGATCATCCGCGAGAAGGGGACCAACCGCAGTCAGTTCGTCCGTGGCGAGGTGAACCGCTACGCGTGGATGGACATCGGCTCGAGCTACCTGCTGTCCGATCTCCTGGCCGCGGTGCTGGCGGGCCAGCTCGACGAGGCCGAAGCCATCCAGGCGGCCCGCAAGCGCGTCTGGACGCGCTACGACGATGTCCTGGCCGATTGGGCGCATGCGCATGGATGCGAGCTTCCGTTCGTTCCCGAGGGGTGTGGGCCGGCGTGGCACTCGTTCCACGTGCTCCTGCCCACGCGCGAGGCGCGCGATGGCCTGATCGACCACCTTCGTGAACGCGGCATCGGCGCGCCCTTCCACTATCTGCCGCTGCACTTGTCCGTCATGGGGCACCGGTTCGGCGGCGCCGAGGGGGACTGCCCGGTCACCGAGTCGTTCAGCGGCCGCCTGATCCGCCTGCCGCTGCACCACTCGCTGACCGATGACGAAGTCGAGTCGGTGGTGGCGGGGGTGTTGGCCTACCGCTGCTGACGCGGATCAAGCGTCGTGCGCGGAAAGGCCCGCGTCGCCCAACGATGCGGCCAACGCTTCGGCCAGTGCGAGCACGAGGGGCCCGGCCGGCGGGGTGGGCTCGGCCTCGATCGACTCGAGCGTGGCGACCACGACGGTGCCGCCCGGACGGGGATGGGTGCTGATCGTGAACCAGCAGGTCGGGCCGCCCGGAGGTCGCACCGTCAGTTGCACCAGGCCGCCCGAGCGGTCGACATAGCTCACCTCGCCGAGGTCATCGGCCACTTCGAGCAGGGCCCGACCGACCGCGACCGCGTCGGCGTCGACCCAGATGGCCTCGTCGGTGATCACCTCGACGGCCGCGTGGGGCGTGCGGCGCGGGGGCCTGACGGGCGCCGCGACGGGCGGCTCTGGTGACGCGTCGCGCAACAGCCGGTAGGCGCTGATGATGGTGGCTGTGCGCTCGGCCGCGCCGGACGGGTGATCGGTGACGTCCGGGTGGTTCGCCCGCACCCGGCGGAGGAAGGCGTCGCGGACGTGGCGCGTGGTGGCGTCGGGCGCGACCCCGAGGACCGAGCGTGCCTCAGCGAGGGTCACGTGGCTACCTTGAGCCGGTGGAGACCGTCGTCATGCCCCGGCCGGCGACGCTGCTGTGGCGGGGTGCGCGTGCCCGATGCCCGATGTGCGGCAGCGGCCACGTGTTCCGCCGCGGGTACCTGATCCGTGAGCGGTGCCCGCGTTGCGGCTTCTGGTTCGAGCGGGTCGAGGGCCACTTCATCGGCGCCATCGCCATGAACACGATCGCGGCGTTCGGTTTGATGTTCTCGGCCATCGTGGTGGGCATCGTGCTCACCTATCCCGATGTGCCGTTCGTGCCCGTCGCCACCGCGGCGGTCGCCATCGCCCTCGTCATCCCGCTGGCCTTCCTGCCGGCCTCCCGAACCCTCTGGACGGCAGTCGACCTGTGGATGCGCCCGGCCGAGCCCGACGAGTTCGACCCCGAGCCCAGGGCCGCCTGACCCCGTACCGGTCAAGGGGCGCAGTGGCCGGGTGACGGAGGCAGGTCGATCGCGGGATTGCGGTCGAAGAACCCGACGGGGATCAGGCTGAAGCCGGTCCGTTCCACCGGCATGACCGGCCAGTCCTCGGGGCGGGGCACGTGGGTGAGGCCGAACGTGCACCAGATCACCACGTCGGTGTCGACCACCGGGCGGTCGGCCGCCGTCCATTCGGGCAGCCCGCCGCCGCCGGTGCTCTGGTTGGCGTAGGCGCCGGCCGCACGGGTCTCGTCGCGGTGATGGGGCGTGACCCACAGGTGCTTCGTGGCGAAGCCGGCGCGCCGGCGGACCGCGGCCTGCTCGCCGGCCAGCAGCGTGGGCCACGGTCCGGGCAGGAGCTTGTAGCCGACCGGGCGCCCCAGCCGGTTGCGCACCGATGGGTTGACGATGCGCCAGGTCCGGCTGCGCGAAGGGTCGACCAGGCGCTGGGCCGCCTGCTCGGTCGTCAACAGCGTCTCGACCGTGGTGAATCCGTTGGCCCGGGGGTTGTCGTCACCGCTGGGAAGCGGCGCCACGTCGACCTCGTAGACCGAGTTGTCGGGTCCGTCGACGCACATGTCGAGGCGCACGTTGAACAGGTGCTGGTGCAGTGGCGCCGCCAGTTGCGGCGCGATCTGCACCGCCTCGCGCGCGGCCTCGCCCGGCGCCAACGCCTGGGTCGCCATGATGCCGGTCAGCTTGACCTCGAGCTCGATGGTGCCGTCGAGGTACAGGTACCAGTAGAAGCCGTACTCGTAGTTGCCCACCGTGTAGATGGCGCTGATCACGAAGCGGCGGTTGCGACGCACCTCGGTGGTGCCGCTGTGCAGGTCCTGGTGCTTCCAGAGGATGCCCACGTCTTCCTCGTGCAGGCAGATGGCCTGACGCACGGTGGAGGCGGCGCCGGACTCGGTGGCCATCACCGCGTCGAGGTAGACGATCTCCCCCAGGCAGTCGCACCCCCGCTCGAGTGAGTTGACGAAACGGCCCATGCCCCACTCACCGGCATCGAAGGCGTTCTTCCAGTCGTGGGTCGGCGCCGTGCTGGCGTAGGGCACCACCATCTCGCTGAGGGCGGCACGATGGACGATGGGCCGAACCCGGTCGCCGTCGTCCCAGCCGATCTGGTGCAGGACGAGACCCTCGGTCGGGTCCATCGACACCCGGAGTCGCCAGTTCTGCCAGGAGAGCAGATTTCCCTCGACGGTGAAGCCCGGTCCCTCGGGCTGGGTGATCTCGAGGGGTGCCAGACCGGGCCGCACCGGCCCCACGCGGTCGTGGTCGTAGTTGGCGCACTCCTCGGGGATCGGAACCACGCCGTGGTCCACGATCTCGACGACCTCCTGGGCCGAGAGGTCCACGACGCCGATCAGGCCCTCGATGGGATGGGCGTACCCGTTGTCGGTGGCGTCGTGGCGCAGGTAGGCCACCGCGCGGGTGAGGCGGGTCCCGTCCTCGGCGGCGTCACCGAAGGAACCGGGAGGCCACGGGTCCACCTGGACGGTCGCGAGGTCGGTGATGCCGCGTCTCGCCAGCGCGGCACGCCACTCGTCGGAGGCGTGGAGCACACCGATGGCGCCGATGATCTCGGTGAAGAGGAGCGGTGGTTTGGCCCCGGCGATGCTGCGCCAGGATCGCAACTCGTCGGCGCTGACCGACACGACCGCCTCGGCCACCGAGTTCGGGCCGTCGACGACCACGCACGTGACTTCTCTATCCAGGGCGTCGCCCTGCCGATAGAGGCCGACCACCGCTTTGTCCGGCTCACGGAGGGTGATGGTGGCGAACAGCAACTCATCGGAGGATCGCTCGCGGCGGACGATGGACGCGGCGCGCTCGATCTCGTCTGCAGTCAGGGCGTCGAGTGGATGGGACATCGCCGCAGCGTGCCACGCCGGCGACGGCGGCGCGCCACGCCGGCGCCGTTGGTCGGCCCTGGTCGCGCTGGCCGTGGCGATCGGGATGCTCGTGCCGCTGACGATCGGACCCGCGCCGGCTGCCGGCGTAACCCTCGCCGACGACGGCGATGTCACCTGTCCGGCGGCGCTCGACGGGGTGCCGTTGAGCCTCGACGAGGAATTCGCCGGGACGCCCCGGGCGCTGGCCAACGCCGAGGGCGTCCTCGTCCGCTTCACGCTCCTGTGCCCCTATCGTCGGGCCCGCGGCACCGCGGTGGCCGACCTGACCTTGGCCTGGAGCAAGTACGCGGCCGACGACCTGTCCTGCTCGGCGGTCGAGCTGACGTCTGAGCCGGCCGGCGACGGGAGGATCCAAGGCCTGGTCGACCACCCGAGCCTGAGCGCCCAGGTGACCTACGGCGCCGCGGGGTCATCCGTGCTGTCGGCGGTCGACGAGGTGGCCACCGAGCTGTTGGCCGATGTTCCGAGCGATGCCCACCCGTGCGTGGGTGGCGCCGACTCTGCGGTCGATGCGGACCTGGCCCTGCCCACGACGGCGTCCTCCGCGGAGCTCCCGGTCGCGCTGGCGGTCGCGGTGGTGGGCGGGTCGGCCGTCGTCGGCCTGGTCGTCCTGGCGCTGATGCGCCGCCGGAAACGCAGCGGAGCCGTCGCCTCCTCGCCGCAAGATTCCGAGGTGGGTGCGCTGGCCGCGGCCCTCCGTGCCCGACGGCAGGCCGAGGCCACCGCGCCGCCGTCGTCGTCGGCCGTCGGTGCGATGGCGCGTGGCGGAGCGGTCGCCGATGAGGTCACCGCCGCCGCGGCAGAGCGGCAGAACGCTTCCGAGATCCTCAGCGGGGCGACCGCCCTGCTGGCCGCCGTCGAAGCGCGCCTCGACGAGGCCCGCAGCGAGGTCGGCACCCACCGTGCCCACGCCCGGGCGGTGCGGCAGTTGGCGGCATCGGTCCGTGACGGCGACTCGGCCGAGTTCCTTTCGTCCTACGCAGGCGTGACCACCCTGGCGGTCGCGGCGACCAACCTGGTGAGTACCAGTGCCCGCCGCGCCGCGTCGTTGGTGGCCACGTCGGAGGCCGAGGTGGCGCCGACCGCAGCGCGTGCCGCCGAGCTCGAGGTGCTCCATCGCCGGGTGCTGGCCGCCGCCGAAGGGGGCCTGGGCGACACCCGCTTCTGGCTCTGGCAGGATCGCCGCCTGGCCGTGATGGAGGCGCTGGGTGCGCTGGAACGACTGGCTCCCCGTCTGGTCGCGTCCCAGGAGCGCCTGGTCGGACGGGTGAAGAATCTGTCGGGCCAGCACGCCATGGCCACCGAGGAGGCCGAGTGGGCGCGCCGGGTCATCGATGACGCCAATCGCCGACTGGGGGCCACC
>Ga0105046_10019340_pt1 | contig 10332 bp, 7 predicted proteins | sample MAT03_FD_78385 | JGI IMG/M metagenome (GOLD analysis project Ga0105046, IMG submission 78385) | Freshwater microbial communities from Lake Fryxell liftoff mats and glacier meltwater in Antarctica - MAT-03 (megahit assembly) | ecosystem: Environmental > Aquatic > Freshwater > Ice > Liftoff... | reverse complement strand
GATAGCGAATTTTGGCACGGCAATGCAGTGGAAAGGTATGCGATTCAATATTCGATAACCATGACAGGTTGGTAGCTTCTAAGCTATCAGAGAAGAGTGCTGGGTGGTTTGCGCCTTGGGCAACGATGACAGAATTTGTGGCAATGCACTTGTCGACAACAAACCACGCATCGCCTTTACCGCCGATGCCAAGGCCTTTGCGCTGGCCTATAGTGTAGAATGCGACGCCGTCATGTTGACCAACGATTATTCCATCAAGAGTTATTAGGTTACCTTTTCGGTAGTGGATGTATTGCCCGACAAATGGTTTAAAATTGCGCTCTCCGATAAAGCATATGCCCATGCTTTCAGCTTTTTCAGCGGTTATAAGATTATGCGCGCGTGCAAGTGCGCGCACTTCGGATTTTAATAACCCACCAAGAGGAAATAAAACCTGCTTAAGCGATTCTTTTGGCATAGCATAGAGGAAATAGCTTTGGTCTTTAGAAATATCTGCACCTTTTTGCAACTGGAGCTGTCCGTTTGTTTCTGCGATGAGTGCATAGTGGCCTGTTGCAAGGTATGTTGCTCCAAGATCTAGTGCTTTCTGAAGCAATTGTTTAAACTTAATTTCCTTATTGCATAGAACATCGGGATTTGGAGTGTGCCCCTCTGCAAGATCTTTCAAAAACTGATCAAAGACATCACGTCGATATTCTTTCGTGAAGTTCACAGTATAACACGGTATGCCGATTGTGCTTGAAACAAGTGTAACGTCTTCATATTCTTTGGCTGACTGGCAGACTCCATTTTCATCGGTTTCTTCCCAATTTTTCATGTAGAGTCCGATGACGTTATACCCTTGTTGCTTTAGGAGCAGCGCAGCAACGGAAGAATCGACACCTCCAGACATGCCGACTGCGACGGTAATGCCTGTACTTTGGCTTCTTTCTGCGGTCATGGCAAATCCTTAGGTGCAGAGATCTGATTTGCGTCATCGCCATGAATATTATCAGCTATTGCAGCCTGTGATGTAAGCAGTCCTTTTTCCCCCTCAGTGATAGCAAGCATCAGCGTGCAGCAACTATTTGTGAAAAGATTTGCTGTTGTCCGAAACATATCTAAAAAGCGCTCAACAGCCAAAATAGCACCAAGGCCTTCAGCTGGAAGGTTAAGGGTTTGCAGTATAACAACAACTGCTATGAGGCTTGCAGAGGGTATGCCTGCCATGCCAAAAGATGTTAGGACCGACATGGCTATGATGATCAGTTGAGAGCTAAGGCTCAAATGCACATTGTATAGCCCTGCAATAAATAGAACTGTCGAGCATACAAAAAGTGCTGATCCTGCCGTTACAGAGGTTCCAAGAGGTAGGGCAAAGCTGCAAATGCGGTTTGAAACACCGACTCTTTTTTCTACACATTCGATCGCGATCGGCAGTGATGCCGCTGAGGAGCTTGTTGAAAAGGCTGTGACCAGAGCGGGTAGCATCGCCTTAAAATGAGCTATTGGGCTTACGCCTCCATAAAATTTTAGAATCAGGGGTAAAGCAATGCACATATAGATGAAAAGGCCAATCAGTACAGTCGCAAAGTACCATGCAGCCGAATGTAGAGCCTCTAGCCCTGATTCGGTAACGATTTTGGCGACGAGTGCAAAAACACCTATAGGAAGAGCTTTCATAACGAACTGCGTCAGCTTCATCATGGTTTGAAATAGGGCCTTCCAAAATGAAAGCATGACGACAGATAAATGAGATTCGATTTTCGTCGTGAAGAATCCAAACGTTAAGCAAAAAAATAGAAGTCCAAGCATCTGTCCTGAAGCTGCAGCAGCCAGAATATTGGATGGGATGATGGCGAAGGCTATCTGTTTGAGCTTTTGAAATCCACCTTCATGCGAAGCGTTCTGAATAAGATTCCCAAGACCACTCGGAGCATATGTACTCATTGTCGATGCCGCACTTGGCTGAATAAGCGTGGTGACGAAAAAACCAATCAGCACAGCAAGAAGACTTGTAAGAGCAAAGTACATTGCAGTTTTTGACCCAAGAGTTCCAAGATCTTCTTCCTGGCCGATGCGAGCGGCTCCAGAGATAATTGAAGATGCAACCAAAGGGACAACCACAAGTGTTAAAGCATTTAAAAATAGTCGACCAAAAAGGTCATAAATTTCAACTAGATCGACGCCAAAAACAGCTCGATTTTTCGATACCATCCCGGCGATGACAGCCAGAGCGATAGCGAGAAAGACTTTTATTAAGGTTAAATTTTTCATGGGATACTGACATTCCTTTTATATTTATCTCCTGCGATCTCCTTAACATACTTTGGGACCGCGTAACCTGAAAGTGTGGACTTTAGACCCTCAAGAAGCTCTTGGCCTTTACTTTCGCAGACTTCGAAATGCATGGTTCCAGATACGCGATCAAGCTGATGCAAGTAATAGGGGAGTAGTCCATTATCGACCAATCGTTCTGAAAGCATTTGCAATGTCTCAAGATCATCATTAACACCTTGAAGCAGTACTGATTGATTTAAAACTGGAATACCGAGACGGGTGATGCTTTTTAGAGCTTTAATGACATCTTCGTCGAGCTCTCTAGGATGGTTTATGTGGGTTATGAACCATACTTGGGGCTTTGATTCTTCAAGGATCTTAAGGAAGGGTTCATCAATTCTTTCAGGTATGCCCACAGGAAAGCGTGTGTGAATGCGGATGCGCTTGATATGAGGAATCTGCGAAATCTTATGAAATAAATGCTCTAGCTGCTGGTCCATGAGCGATAGAGGGTCGCCACCGCTTAAAATAAGTTCTTGAATCGAGGGGTCATTAGCAACGATTTCTAGAGATCTGTCAAGAGAGTGATTATTTGTTGGGTAGTCATAATTCTGCCGAAAGCAGTAGCGGCAATGCATGGCGCATGCCCCTGTTGCAATCATCAATGCCCGCCCATGGTATTTGTGCAATAGCCTTTCATCTCTTTGAAAGGATATATCTTGTGTTGGGTCGTCGACAAATTCTGGCGCCCGCTGCCGCTCCTGCGTTGTAGGTAGAAATTGCTTCAGTATCGGATCGTTTAAGTCATTCTTAGCAATTTTTTGAGCTAACCTGAAAGGGACATTCAGGGGGAATGAAGGTGATTGCTCAAAGGTTGTGCGATTAGCCTCTGAAAGCTCCAAAAAATCTGCAAATTTGTGCCACGAAGTGAAATTACTTAACAGTATGGATTTCCATGGTCTTGGGCTAGCTAACCTTAAGGTGTTGGGCGTCGAGCTAATATCCATCATGCGGTATCAAATTCATAGGCGGTGACAATAGCAAAGCTCTGAGCTCCATCGCCGCATCCGAAGTCGGTTAAGCCTTCACCAGATGTCGCTGTAATGCCAACATCGGCAACTGTAAGGTTCATGATGTGTGCGATATTTTTCTTCATCTCATCGAGCCGGCACAGAAGTTTTGGCTTTTTCCCTTCGATTGTTATAGCCACATGAGAAATTGTTATGTCTTTAAGGGTCTTCAGTGCTTCTCTTAGGTAAATTTCGCTGTCGGTGATACCATCTTTTAGGCATAAGTCATCGGCAATCGCTCCAAGAATTGGAACACCTGTGATTGATGAAATTGCATTGCATATGGCATGGAAGACGATGTCGCCGTCGGAATTCGCCATGAATCCAGGCGCATCATCAAAAATAACGCCCCCAATAATACAAGGTTTGGATGAGTCTACAGGTAAAAAACGATGGCTGTCTTGACCTATACCAGTACGAATTTTTGGATATATGTTTGTCATGTTGATTATTTTAAACGTAAATTGAGTTTTTCTTGGTTTTTCTGCGGTGGAGTCAAAATACCTCAAGATGGCCCCACACAAGATCCTTAATTATCCCACATAACGGTGTTTTCCCTAAATGAAAATTTTTCTTTCGAATCTAATAAATAATTTATTGACAATTCTAGGTGTATATGAGACATGTGAAATTGTCCTTAAACGTTCTAAAATTGGAGGCTATTATGGACAAGAAGCAACAACAAAAAAATCCTGGACAGCAACACCAAGAAAAAGGTGGAGCACAAAAAGCTCCTCAGCACCAGGAAAAAGCTACTCCAAAAGACAACAGATAATCTGTAAAGATCATCTGTCTTTTAGAAGGCAACCTCGCATGGAGGTTGCCTTTTTCAGACCACAATTCCCTAGATATAAATCCCTCAGTCACGATATACTAATGAGAAGAGATCCCTTTTTTAGCTATTAGCGTCGACGTTGCACTATGACGTTGTTATTTGGCTAAATAAGCGGGAGCAAATGAATTGAACAACGTTATATTGACGTTGTGGTAGGTGAGGACCACGTGAACGAGCGTTTTAAGATATATCCCGAGCACTTGCGGAATGGGCGCGTTGAAGACATTGAAGAGTCTTTTGAGGCAGATTTCATCGGCGTAAATGATGAAGATTTGCAATTTAAAGACACAGTGACGATAAATGGCGAAGCTTATTTAGCAGATGAGAATCTAATCCTAAACTTATGCGTAAATGCTACAGCGGTAATGCCCTGTGTTATTTGCAATGAGCCTGTGGAGGTGCCTGTTGATATAGATAATCTTTATTACGTGGAGTCACTTGCCGAGATCAAAAACGGATATTTTTCGCTGCAGAATATGCTTCGAGAAGCAGTGCTTGTAGAAGCACCAAAATTTGCTGAATGCCGAGGGGGCAATTGTCTTGCCAGAGAGGTGTTAGAAAAATTTTTGAAGAATGCAGTTTCGGCAGCAGCGCCGTCAGAAGAGTTAGAAGGGGACAGGTATCACCCCTTTGCAGATATCGATATAGAGATAAAACCAAAGACTTAAACGAGACTTCGTCAAACAAAAAAGACTGAGTTTGCACTTGCCAAGGAGTTTTTAAAATGGCTGTTCCACGTAATCGACATTCCAATGCACGCAAGAATTCTAAGCGGTCGCATCATGCGAAGAAACCAAAACCTGTGCAAGCATGTGCGTCATGTAAGCACCCACGCCTGCCACACACAATCTGCATTGGTTGTGGATCCTATGGAGATCGTGTTGTTACACAAAGAAGCGAGACTTAAGATTATTAGAAACATGCAGGTGTGATTTTGCGCATCGGCATAGATCTTATGGGGGGGGATGCCCCTCCTTCGTTGCTATTTGATGCTATTCTTGAGGCGTTAGAAACATCACCCACAAAAGTGACATTCGTTTTATACGCCACTCAAGAGTGGTGTCAAAATCTTTCGAATCTGCATCAACCAAATCTAGATCAGCTTAAACCGCATCGGCCCAAACAGCAATATCTTAGACCTGTATGCGAAAGCACGGTAGAGTTCCACTCTTGCAGTGAATATATCACTATGGACGATGCTCCTCTGGCGGCTGTACGTGCCAAGAAGAACTCTACTTTACTTACAGGATTGCGTCATTTAAAAAATGGTTTGCTAGATGTTTTCATTTCTACAGGCAATACAGGAGCTCTTATAGCTGGAGCCACTTTGCTGCTATCAAAAATTCCGGGAATATTACGGCCGGCATTACTTACTGTGCTTCCAACGAAAAAAAAGAATATGGTTGTCCTTGATGTTGGAGGAAATGTTTCTTCTACAGCAGCACAAATGGTCCAGTTTGCCTTTATGGGTGTTGCCTATGCCTCGTTGCTTCTTGGGCGATCTGAAATTCGTGTCGGTTTGCTGAATGTCGGAGCGGAGTCAAAAAAAGGCACCCGCACCTATCAAGAGGTTCATGCTCAAATTGATAGTCAATCGAATCAAAGAAGCCAATCTAAATTGCCATTTAATTTTGTGGGCAATGTGGAGGGGCGAGATGTTTTTGAGGGCCATATCGACGTTTTAGTTACGGATGGCTTTGCAGGTAATATATTCTTGAAGACTGTAGAGGGTACTGCTTTATTTATGCTTGAGCTTTTTGAAAGGCATAAAGGCATACATGAACATGCATGTGATCAAGAAGAATCGCTAAAGGCTTTCAAGCGCAGATTTACCTATAAAGAGTATCCAGGAGCTCTTTTATTTGGTGTCGACGGGCTTGTGATCAAATGCCATGGAGAAGGCTCTACACGGTCGCTTATTAATACAATTCTAAATGCAATTTCACTTGTGGAAATGCAGTTCCTGGAAAAAGCGAAAATGCTTTTATAGTCCTCCACATACTAGCGAGCATACCCGCTGCGGTAGTAATAGTTTATGTATACTCGGCGCGGCCTGACCGATCGATTTTGGCTTTGAAAAATCGACCGGGCAGGCCGCGCCGAGTATAGATGAAAGATAGGCCCTGTTTTCAGCGGGAATCGCAGTTAAACACTCGCTTTACAATAACTGCAACAGCTATTACGGTTGTTAAAGAGGGCTTTGCGACTGGAGGTAAAACTCGCCTTCGGAGAGGCGAGCTACATGCCGGTTACTTTAGATTGCTACCCCTATAAGAGCTTTGCAGTCTTTTGCATCCCAAGCTTTTTTGAGCTGCGCTGCGCGTTTATTGGTTAGGCCTCCGAGAAATTCCATCGTCTCAAGGAAGCGGATACGCATTTTATCTTTGCCAAGCAAAGATACGGACTCAAAGAGTGGTGGTCCTTGGTCTTTACCCATGATGCTTGCAAAGAGGATTGGGATGACGCATTTTTTGTAATTTACACCGAAGCATTCGGCGACTTCTCGTGAGGATTCGCTTAAAGTTTCGCCACTCCAACTTTCTTTCTCTTCCAAAGATGTCATTATAGATTGCAAAATCATGCAGCACTCTTCACGGGATAAGCGTTTTAAAGGAAATAATTCATCTGTGTAGGCGATTTTATTTACGAAAAAGAAGCTGCAGAGTTCCATGAAATCGCCAAAAGTCTTGAGCCTCGAGTGACATAGGGGAACAAGTTTTTGCATGAATGCATCATTGAACGCCCAACCCTTAAGTCTTTCCCACAGCTGCTGCTCGGATAGATTTTTGAGGATGTACTGCTGGTTAAGCCACTCTAGTTTTTGAATATCGAAGACAGCACCAGATACGCCGATTCTCTTAGCGTCAAATTCACGAATGAAATCATCAAGGGTGTAGATTTCTCTGTCGCCAGTCATGCTATAACCCATAAGGCTCAAGAAATTCACCAAAGCTTCAGGCATAAAGCCACTATCACGATAATAGAAAATGGAGGTAGGGTTACGTCTTTTTGAAAGCTTACGTCCATCTTTGCCAAGCAATAGAGGCATATGCATAAAAATAGGGTGGTCCCATCCAAACGCGCGGTACAAGCTAATGTGTTTTGGAGTTGATATTATCCATTCATCACCTCTAATGACGTGTGTGATTTTCATAAGGTGGTCATCGACGACATTTGCAAGATGATAAGTTGGGAAGCCATCAGATTTTAGCAGCACTTGATCATCGATGTCTGCCCAAGGAATCGTTAACTCGCCCTTAATGGCATCAGTATATTTGCATTCACCCTCAAGAGGGATCTTTAAACGTACAACGAATGGGAGGCCTGCGGCATCTTTTTCAGCGATTTCGTCAGCACTTAAGTCGCGGCATCTGCGATTATACCCTTGTCTGCCACCTGTACGCTCAGACTCCTCTTTCGCTTCCTGAAGCTCTGCGCGCGTGCAAAAGCACATATAGGCGTTTCCATTTGCAAGTAGCATGTCTGTATGCTTTTGGTAGATCTCTGTGCGCTCAGATTGTCTATAAGGGCCATAAGCTCCGCCGACATCTGGACCTTCTTCCCAACTAATATTGCACCATCGTAAAGCGTTGAATATATTTTCTTCATATTCAGGCCTGCTTCGCCCTTGGTCGGTATCCTCGATTCTAAGTATGAGCGATCCACCGTGGTGTTTGGCAAAGGCCATATTAAATAAAGCAATGTAAGCTGTTCCTACATGTGGGTCTCCAGTTGGAGATGGGGCTATGCGTACACGTGGAGTCATTTGAAGTTCCTTAGCATTGTGGATGATGATTTGTGGTCATCAATATTTTCTTTGAGCATCAGATAGAGTAAATCTTTAACGATATTATAACTCTCTGTGAGTTGTAGGTCTGATTTGGCAAAGCTATCTTCGGATGAAGGTTCATCTTCATCTTCATCTTTATCGGCATCTTTATTGTCCTTCTTAAGTCCTTTAAGAAACTCTTGATAGATCTTATTATTTTCGATCCTTTGAGCGGAATTTTTCGCCAGTTGTGGTAAGTAAGTATCATAGACATTCAATTTAGGTTGCAAGTTGAATTTATAAAGCATTCGTATCTTACTTCTTTGGCTTGCAGGAACATCGGAAAGGTCGTCATCAAAATTTTCTTTGATGCTGTCGTTTTCGAGTGGGTATTTAGCAAATTTCTCACCGATATCGCTTTCGGAAAAAGGGCCTGGAGCGCGGATATCGCTAAAGACGCCAGACAGTTGGGGCGTTCTTCCCGAAACCGTGTAGTAGCGCCCGCGCGTGACTTTATATTCACCCTCAGGATTGATCTTCTCAGCTTTTGCAGCATTTAATGTGAAGGTTTGGAACGAGCCTTTGCCATAAGATCTGTCATCCCCTATGACAAGCGCACGGCCATAATCCTGCAATGTACCAGCGACGATTTCAGATGCAGAAGCGCTTGCTCTGTTTATGAGGACCACTAGAGGTCCACTCCAAGCTTTTTCTTCATCAAGATGTCGCAGATGCTGAATTTGGCCATTCTCATCTTTAATAGAAACGACAATGCCTTTAGAAATAAATAAGCCAGCAACTTCGACTGCTTGAGAGAGAAGTCCACCAGAGTTAGATCGCAAGTCCAAGACCAAAGCTTTGAGAGAAGCCTGTTCCTGCATCTTCTTTAGCGCGGCTGTTAGATCGCTGCCTGAAGAGCTGTCGGCATCTTGATAAAATGAATATAGCCTTAAGTAACCAATTGCGCTATCGCCGTATGGCTCGATTGCAGATTCATATCTAGTTTCTTTAAGTACTACTTCGCTGCGCACAACAGTAAAATCTAGGATGTCTTCTTTACCTGTGTCAGCGTTATCGCGCAGGATGGTTAAGGTGACACTTGTGCCTTCAGGACCACGAATCAATTCGACAGCATCAACAATATCCATGCCGACGACGGGCTCGCCATTGACAGCGATAATTTTATCCTTATTTTTGAGTTCTTTTTGGCTCCATGCGGGCCCTCCTTCAAGAATTTTAACAATGGTGAAGCCGTTAATGTCGTCGCGAAGCTGTGCGCCTATGCCAACAAGCCTTTGCTGAACATTTATCATAAACTGCGTTGCTTCATCGGGATTAAAATAGGCTGTATGGGCGTCTAGCGATGCAGCGCCAGCTTTTAGGATATAGCTATAAATTCTTTTATTGTGTTCGGAAACGGACTTTTCCTGCATTTCATCTTCAAATATCGCCTGCCTTTTAGCTATACGCTGCAACGATTTTTCTTTAGCAGAAGGGCTAAGCTTCATCGTCGCATCGTGTTGCAAAGCTTTCATTCTCAAAAGCCGTGTTTGAAGCTCGTCTGTGGTTGTGGTCCATTTCATATCTTTAAATTCTTCAGCTTTGACATGCTTCGGAAGATTGCTTAAATCAATTTTCAGCTCCAGTGCCTTCCGACGCTGAATTGCTTTTACAAGTGTTGCATGAATATCTTCGAAAACTTGGAAGTTATCGTTTTGAAATTCTTTACCTATTTTTTCTAGAAAAGCATCTGAGGGTTCAAGCCATTGATGAATGTCAGATTCAAGAAAATATGTCTTGGTGGGGTCAAGCTCCTCGATAAAATTCGTGAGCATGCGTTGTAGGAGCTGTGGAGTCATTTTCTTATGACTTGCATGCTCATGCATGATTTCTTGGAGCTTCTTGTTGACTTGCACAGCCGATATCTCTGGTAATTTGCTCTCAACGATGCTTGGAGCCACGAATAGTAGAGCTGAAACGACAAATTTCTTAAGCATAAAACCTCAAAAAAACGTATATCTATAATCAATGTTCATTCGTCATGATAATGCAATTTACGTTTTCAAACCATGCCTTTTTCTTCAAATTGTAAAAAGAGGATTTTGAATAAATTCAAGATTCCCGTTATAAGAAAATTGAATACATATAACCATTCCTATGGAGGATCGCATGAGCGAAATAGTAAGTTTGATCATTACTTTGATCAGTGGTGCCGCTGGAGGCAATATTGCTGGATCTGTGCTTTCAGAGAAAAATCTCGGAGCGCTACTGAACTCCGTGTTAGGAGCTCTTGGTGGTGGCGTTGGGGATTTCATCTTAAGAGCTCTGGGTGTATTAGCATCTACAGGTGCGGCTGGAGCGGCATCTGCTACAGGAGCTGTACCTGATGGCAGTGAATT
>Ga0105046_10019338_pt1 | contig 10333 bp, 7 predicted proteins | sample MAT03_FD_78385 | JGI IMG/M metagenome (GOLD analysis project Ga0105046, IMG submission 78385) | Freshwater microbial communities from Lake Fryxell liftoff mats and glacier meltwater in Antarctica - MAT-03 (megahit assembly) | ecosystem: Environmental > Aquatic > Freshwater > Ice > Liftoff... | reverse complement strand
GCCTTTCCCTTCACTGGCCAGGATGCCGATTTCGACGCCATCGGCCAGGGGATCGACCTGTTCTCGGCCCACCCCTTCGGCACCGACGATTTCGGCCGCGACCTGCTGGTGCGGGTGCTGGAAGGCGGGCAGGTTTCGCTGACCATCGGCTTTGTCGGTGCGCTGACGGCGGGGGTGATCGGGGTGCTTTATGGTGCCGTCGCGGGCTATGCCGGCGGGCGCACCGATGCATGGATGATGCGCGCGGTCGAGGTGCTGTACGGCTTTCCATATGTGATCCTCGTCATCCTGCTGTCGCTGCTGCTGGGCGGCGGCAATCTGGCGTTGTTCGCGGCCATCGTCTTTACCCTGTGGCTGACGCCCGCCGTGATCGTGCGCGCACTGGCGCAATCGCTGTCCCGGCGCGAGTTTGTCGAAGCCGCGCGCGCGGGCGGCATGACGGCCACGCAGATCGTGCTGACCCATATCGTGCCCAACACGATGCCGGTCGTCATCGTCTATGGCAGCCTGCTGGTGCCCGAGGTGATCCTGGCCGAAAGTTTTCTGTCCTTCCTTGGCATCGGCATCAAGGAACCGCAGGCCAGTTGGGGCAACCTGATCCAGATCGGCACATCCGCCATGTCCACCGACCTGCGGCTGCTGATGCTGCCGGCCACCCTGCTGGCGTTGGTGCTGTTCTGCCTGAATTTCATCGCCGATGGCCTGCGTGACGCGTTTGACCCCAATGACCGATAGCCTGCTGTCCATCCGCGATCTGTCGGTGCGCTTTGCCCTGCCGCAGGGGGTGGGCGTGGCGGTGGACCGGGTCAGTTTCGATCTGGCCCCGGGCGAAGTGCTGGGCATCGTCGGCGAAAGCGGATCGGGCAAAAGCCAGATCCTGTTCGCGCTGATGGGCCTGCTGGCCGCCAATGGCCGCCCCGCCGGGCAGGCGCTGTTCGACGGACAGGATCTGCTGGCCCTGTCGCCCCGCGCGCTGGACCAGGTGCGCGGGGCCAGCCTGTCGATGATCTTTCAGGACCCGATGACCTCGCTGAACCCCTATGCCCGCGTCGGCGACCAACTGGCCGAGGGGTTGCGCGTCCACAAGGGGTTTTCGCGCCGCGACGCCTGGGATGCCGCCGTTGCAATGCTGGACCGCGTCCGCATCCCCGATGCCGCGGCCCGGGCGCGGCATTATCCGCATCAGTTTTCCGGCGGGATGCGACAGCGGGTGATGATCGCGATGGCGTTGCTGGTGCGGCCGAAACTGCTGCTGGCGGACGAGCCTACGACGGCGCTGGATGTGACCGTGCAGGCGCAGGTCATTGACCTGATGGCGGAACTGGCGGCCGAAACCGGAGCGGCCACGATATTTGTCACCCATGATCTGGGCGTGGTGGCGCGCCTGTGCGACCGGGTCATCGTGCTGTACGGTGGCCGGATCATGGAAGAAGGCCCCGCCGCGACCTTGTTCACTACCCCGCGCCACCCCTACAGCATCGGCCTGCTGGCCGCGACACCGCGGATGGCGGCCCCGCTGGCCCCCCGGATGACCACGGTTCCGGGCACACCGCGCAGTGGTGCGGGCGGCAAGCCGGGCTGCCCCTTTGCCCCGCGCTGCGCCCGGCGCATCGACCGCTGCCTGACCGAAACCCCCGCCCTGCGCCCCGCAGGCCCCGCGGCCCGCGTCGCCTGCCATCTGGCCGAGGTCGCGCCATGACGGCCCTGATTGAGGCGCGCCGCCTGTCGGTCGGCTACCCGATCCCCGGCGGGCTGCTAAGCCGCCCGCGCCATCTGCCCGTCGTGCACGACATCTCCTTCACGCTCGACGCGGGCCAGGTGCTGGGCATCGTGGGCGAATCGGGCTGCGGCAAATCCACGCTCGGCCGCGCGCTGCTGCGGCTGATTCCGGCATCTGCCGGCCAGGTGCTGTGGCAGGGCCAGGACCTGGCAGACATCGACGCCAACACCCTGCGCCGCCGCCGCGCCGAGGTGCAGATCATCTTTCAGGACCCCGTCGCCGCACTCGACCCCCGCATGACGGTGGCGCGCAGCGTGTCGCGCCCGCTCGCCACGTTCGAGCCCGGCCTTGCCCGCGACGCGCTGCATGACCGCGCGGTGCAGGCGCTGGGTCTGGTCGGCCTCGCGCCTGAATTCGCCGGGCGCTACCCGCACGAGTTGTCGGGCGGCCAGGCGCAGCGGGTGGGCATCGCACGCGCCCTGATCGGCGGGCCGAAACTGATCGTCTGCGATGAACCCGTGTCAGCGCTGGATGTCTCGATCCAGGCGCAGGTGGTCAACCTGCTGCTGGATCTGCGCGACCGGCTGGGGCTGGGGCTGGTCTTCATCTCGCACAATCTGGCCGTGGTGCGCCAGATCAGCGATCGGGTGATGGTGATGTGCCTTGGCCGCACGGTCGAAATGGCGCCGCGCGACGCCTTTTATGCCGGCCCGCAGCACCCTTATTCCCGCGCGTTGATGGCTGCCGTCCCCGAACCCGACCCGGCCACCGAACGCGCCCGCCTTGGCCACGCGCTGCCGGGCGAGTTGCCCTCGATCCTGACCCCGCCACCGGGTTGCGTCTTTGCCGGCCGCTGCCCCAAGGCGCAATCCCTGTGCCACCAGACCCGCCCCGACCTGATCGCCACCGGACCCCGCGCCGTCGCCTGCCATGACCCCGACCGCTGATGCCCTGCCCTGCCTGCCCGCTTTTTTTGGCCCCCAATATCCCGGGGCTCCGGGGCAGAGCCCCGGGGGCTGGCCACCCCGCGCCACCGCCATGATCGGATGCCCCTGATGACCGACCCCGCCACCCTCTGGGCCGCCTGCCCGCAGATCTCGGACGTCCATGCCTCGGCCGATGGCCGCTGGGCGCTGTGGTCCTGGTCCGGCCTGACCGAAAATACCGAAATCTGGGCCGCCCCAACCGATGCCGGCACCGCACCGGAACGGCTGACCCACAGCACCGAGCCGGCGTCTCTGCGCGGCGTCAGCCCCGACGGGATGACCGCGGTTCTTGCCCGCTCGCTGAACATGAACGAACACGACCAGCTTTTCCTGCTGGATCGGCGCGGCGGCGGCGGCGAAACCGCGCTGACCGGGTTCCAGACCGACCACTATGTGTTTGGCGGCCAGTTCTCGCCCAATGGCTCCACCATCGCCTGGGTTGCCGATAGTGACGCCGATACCGGGGCGGTCACGCCCGGCGGCTGGGTCTATCTGTATGACATTGCTTCCAAAACCCGCCGCGTCCTGTTCCGCACCGAAGGTCCGTTCGATGCGGGCGTCACCTTTTCCCCCGATGGGCGCAACCTGCTGTGGCGGCGGATGCTGGGGCCCGCCGGGGCGACGCGGCTTTGGGTGATCCCCCTTGATGGCACACCGGCGCACGAAGTGCTGAACCTTGGCGGCAAGCTGGCCCTGCGCGGCGACTGGCTGGACGCTGACCGCATCGCCATCGTGGCCGATGGCACCGTCAATGACCGCGTCGGCATCCTGCACTGGCAGACCGGCCAGGTCGATTGGCTGGCCGAAGAGCCCGGCTTCAACCCGCAACAGGGGATCCCCGGCGCGCAGGGCCTGATCGCCGTCCACGCCTTTGCCGATGCCGCGCTGACCCCGGTGTTGCTGGACGCCAAAGGCACCCGCACCCCCCTGCCCAACCGATCGGGCCGCCGGTCGCTGCTGCCGCTGGCAGCGCTGCCCGATGGCGGCTGGCTGGCCGAGGCATATGACGCCGCCGCGCCGCACCAGTTGATCCGCATCCTGCCGGGCGGCGGTTGCATCACGCTGGCCAGCGCGCCCGATCAGCCGCAGCGCCTGCACATCCGGCCCCGGGACATCCGCTGGACCGGGGCGGACGGCCTGCCCGTGCAGGGATGGCTGCACGAACCCCAAGGGCCGTCGCGCGGGTTGATCGCGTATATCCATGGCGGCCCGACCTGGCATTCCGAAGATTGGGTGAACCCGAAAATCGGCTTCTGGGTGCAGGCGGGGTTTACCGTGCTGGACCCGAACTATCGCGGCTCGACCGGCTTTGGTCAGGCCTATCGGCTGGCGATCAAGCAGGACGGCTGGGGCGGGCGCGAACAGGACGACATCCGCGCCGGGATCGAGGCCCTGCTGACGCAGGGTCTGGCGCGGCGGGGCCGGATCGCGGTGGCGGGCAATTCCTATGGCGGCTTCTCGTCCTGGGTCGCCATCACCCGCTGGCCCGGTCTGGTGACGGCGGCGATTCCGATGTGCGGCATGTACAAGCTCGACATCGACTATGACGCCACCGAAATGCCGTGGGGCCGCAGTTACAGCGAAGAAATGATGGGTGGCACGCCAGAGGAGGTGCCCGAACGCTATGCCCGCGCCAGCCCGGGCAATTTCATCCATCAGATCAAGGGCCACCTGCTGATCGTCCATGGTCTGGCCGACAGCAATGTCGGCCCGGAGAACAGCCTTGCGGCCATCCGCGACCTGACCGCGGCAGGCATCGCGCACGATACCATGCTGCTGCCCGACGAAGGCCACGGCATCGTGCGGCGCAGCAATCTGGCCAACTACCTGCAGCGCAGCGAAACCTTTCTGGCCCGCGCTTTTGGAGAGCAGCCATGACCCTGCAAGGCTTTTTCACCCCCGGCCCCGGCGACGATGGCAGCCCGGTGACCGGGCATTATTTCGAAACCGCCGCCGCCGACCCGGTCCGCCCGCAGGTCTGGGGCTATACCGATGCGCTGTCCTATGCGCCCGGCGATACGCTGCGCCTGCATGCGATGTCGCACGCGCCGCGGATCGCGGTGACGATCATCCGCGACGGGCTGGCCCCGGTCGAGGTGATGCGCACCACCATTCCCGGCGGCTTTGCCCCGACACCGCCCGATTGTTCGGAACGCGGCTGCCATTGGCCGCAGCGGATGGAGCTGGCCTTGCCCGACTGGCCCACAGGCGTCTATCGCATCGCGCTGGCCGTGCCCGGCCATGCGTCCGAAACCATGTTCGTGCTGCGCAGCCCGCAGCCGAAGGCGCGCATCCTGATGATCCTGTGTACCGGCACCTGGTGCGCATACAACGACTGGGGCGGGTCGAACCATTATCAGGGCCTGTCGGGCGCATCGGGCCGCGATTTTGCCGCCCGGGTATCGCTGCACCGTCCCTGGGCCACCGGCTTTGCCCGCTGGCCCGGCGGCGCACCGCGTATTCCCCATGCCTCGCCCCTGCTGACCAAACCGCGCTATCCGCACATGGAATTCGCCCGCGCCAATGGCATCTCGAAGAAATACGCCTCCTCCGGCTGGGCCGCGTTCGAACGGCCGTTTGCCTTGTGGTGCCAGGCGCAGGGCATTGCGCTGGACTTTGCCACCCAGCACGACCTGCACCGCGACCCCGGCCTGCTGGATGGCTATGCCCGCGCCCTGATCGTCGGCCACGACGAATACTGGACCTGGGACATGCGCGACCATCTGGAGCGCTGGCTGGATACCGGCGGCCAGGCCGCCCGCTTTGCCGGCAATTTCTTTTGGCAGACCCGGCTTTCGGCCGATCTGGCCACCCAGACCTGCTTCAAATCCCGGGCCGAGGCGGAGGACCCGGCCATGGGCGGCGACCGCTCGCGCCTGACCAGCTATTGGGACCACCCCGTCGTCGCCCGGCCCGCTGCCGCCACGCTGGGCCTGACCGGATCGGCCGGCGTCTATGCCGGGTGGAGCCGCTGTGCCGCGCATGGATCGGGCGGGTTCGCCATCTATCGCCCCGACCATTGGGCGTTGGCGGGCACCGGTCTGGGCTATGGCGACGTGCTGGGCGCATCATCGCGCATCTTTGCTTACGAGGTTGACGGCATCGACCATACCATGACCGACGGCCTGCCCTTTGCGGCCGAGGGGTCCGGGTTGCAGGGCGCGCTGACCATCATCGGCCTGTCGCCCGCCACCACGTTGTCCCATCACACCAGCCCAACCGATGCCGATGATTACATCGGCGATCAGGACTCGGTCCACCTTGCCGCCACGCTTTATCGGGCTGTCACGCCCCAGACCCTGGGCCGGGTGTCGCGCGGCAACGGCATGATCGCAGACTATCGCCGGGGCAAGGGCGCGGTGTTCAACGCCGGTTCCTGCGAATGGGTCGCGGGCCTGATCGCGCGCGAAACGGCAGTGGAAACCGTCACCCGCAACGTGCTGCTGGGCGATTGGGGCTAAGCGCCCCTTGCGGCTTTGCGGTTTGCCTGCCGGTCGTCATCAGGTCGAACTGGTCTGGCGCAGGAACCGGCAAACCCGCCGCGAGGTCGAGATCGCCGTCTTCGAACACATCAACGGCTTCGATAACCCTCGCCGCAAACACGCGACTCTCGGCTGGAAATCACCTGCGGCCTTCGAACGGTGGGCCGCCCAACGTGAGTACCTGACCGGAACGAAACCGGTGCCGGACCAACCTGCTACCTGCGAGGCCGGGGCCGGGCAACCGACCTCGGCCCGGCTCAACCCAAGGAGAATGAAGTTGGTTGACCTGCAAGACTTCTACCACCCCGACTATATGGACGCCTTCAAGGACGAGGATGACGAAGACGCCAGTCCCAGACGATCTATGTTCTCCGACTGCAACGACGAAGAAAATTGCCGAAGCCGCCAGGCTGTCTGTCTCCCCCCCGCCGGCCTCGTAGTAACCATACCGCCTGGCACGGAGTTTCTTCTGATAGGCGAGAACGCATTACCCGGTATCGCTGTTCAGGACGTCAGTCTCGAAACGGGTCCCGCCGAAATCGAAGGGAGGCAAATCTACGTGACCACCCGCGACGGCGACGACAGCGGCCTCGAAGCGCTGTGTTCCATACTGAACGACAAGATCGACCGAAACAAGCTCGACTGCGGTGATCGTTACCAAACCCTGATCTACCTTCGCGACCTGGTTTGGGAGTTGATGCAAGAGTAGAGCCTGCCCCGCCAATCGCTTGGTCACGCATGCACTTGCCGCGCAGGCCGCGCTTGGTCATCATCCAAAGCGGCCGCGTGCCAGAACCTCGGGCAAAAGCGGGTTGGGAAAGCGCCGCGCTGCCGTTACCGCATGAAAGGTCTCGGTGACATCGTCAAGCTGTGCCGCCTCCACCAGCAGACCCGCTGCCAGTTCGTCCTGCACGACGATGGGCGGGATCACCGCAAGGCCTGCGTCGTCGCGGGCCAGCAGGCGCAACATGGCCATGTCGTCGACCTCGGCCGCGATCGTCGGCACAATGCCCAGACGGCTGGTCAGGGCGTCGAACGCGGCACGCATCGCCGTTTCTGGCGGGGGCAGGATCAACGGCTCGCGCAGCAGAAGGTCCCGGATCGGTCGGGGGGTTGGGCCAAGGCGCGCCGGGGTGCCGATCAGGCTGACGCGCTGTTCGGCCAGCCGGTGGACCAGCCAGGGCGTCGCCGCATCGCGCGGCGGTGCCAGATTGGTCAGCACCACATCGAACACCAGCGATTCCAGCCCGCGCAACAGTTCCGCCTGACTGCCCGAGCGCAGCACAACCTCGACGTCCGACCGCCCGATCAGCGGGCGCAGGAACTGCATCTGGAAATTCCGCGACAGCGTGGCAAGCGCGCCCACCCGCAGCGCCCGCCGCCCCCGGCCAGTTTCGCGCAGGGTCGCGGTCAGGTCTTCGGCAGTGCGAAAGATCGCCTCTGCATGGTCCAGCGCGATACGCCCCGCCTCGGTCAGGATCAGGCCGCGGCCGCGCCGTTCGAACAGGTCATGGCCCAGCGATGCCTCCAGCGCCTTGATCTGGGTGGACATCGCCGATTGCGACAGGTTCAGCCGGTGCGCCGCCCCGGTCAGCGTGCCATCTGTCGCCACCGCGCGGAACAGACGCAGATGATGCAGGTTCAGCAAAGCCATCATTCCACCAAACAGAACGCTCAAGACGATTATATGTATTTTTCTTGATGAATGGCAACCGCTACGTCCAGCGGAACTTTCCCGCACCGGAGCCCCGTATGATGACCGTGCTTGCGCCCCTGATCCTGTTTGCCCCGATCCTGCTGCTGGCAGTAGCCATGCTGGCCCTGTTCCAACCCGGACGCCGCCCTGCCGCGCTGCCGCGCCTGGCCGAGGGTGCGGCCCTTGGCGCATCGGCGCTGGCGCTGGCGGGCATGGCGCAATTGATCGCATATGGCCCGGTCACGGTCGGGTTCGGCGGCGGGCCTGCGCTGATCGCCTTTCGGCTTGATGCGGTCAGTGCCACCATGGCGCTGCTGGTGGCCTTTGTCGGCTGGGTCGTGGTGCGTTATTCCCGGACCTACATTGATGGCGAGGCGCGGGAAGGCGCGTTTCACGGGCTGATGCTGGCGACGCTGGCCGCAGTCATGACGCTGGTTCAGGCAGGAAGCCTGGCGGTGCTGGTGCTGGCCTTTGCGGGCATCGGCTTTGGGCTGCGGCACCTGTTGTTGTTCTATCCCGGGCGGGCCGAGGCGCGGCGGGCAGCGGCAAAGTTCACGTTGGTCTGGGGCGTGGGCGACATGGTGCTGGTGCTGGCGGCGGTGCTGCTGTGGATCGCCTTCGGCACGGCGGACATCGGCGCGCTGTCGCTGGCCGCCGGCGACGGCCTGCCCTTGTCCGCGCAGATCGGCGTGGCGCTGCTGGTGCTGGTCGCGGCGCTCAAGACCGCCACCTTTCCGCTGCACGGCTGGCTTACCGAGGTGATGGAGGCACCCACGCCCGTATCGGCGCTTTTGCATGCGGGCATCATCAACGGCGGCGGGTTCCTGCTGATCCTGACCGCCGGTCTGGTGCAGGCCAGCCCCGGTGCCATGGCGGCACTGGTGATGCTGGGGGGGCTGACGGCGCTGTTCGGTGCGGCAGTGATGCTGACGCAAAGCGCGGTCAAGACGGCGCTGGCCTGGTCCACCGTGGCGCAGATGGGCTTCATGCTGCTGCAATGCGGGATGGGGCTGTGGGCGCTGGCGCTGCTGCATATCGTGGCGCATTCGCTGTACAAGGCGCATGCCTTCCTCGCCTCGGGCGGCGCGGTCAGGGCGGTGGCCATGGTGCACCGGCCCGGTCCGGTTGCGGTGCCGGGCATCGGTGCCGTGGCCCGGGCCTTTGTGCTGGCGCTGGTCCTTTATGCGGTCGTGGCGTTGGGCTTTGGCCTGATCACCGGGCCAAAGTCGGCGCAGGCGCTGGCGCTGGGCGCGATCCTGATCTTTGGCGTGGCCTATCTGGTGGCGCAAGGGCTGGCCGATATGGCGCCCCGTGCGTTGACACAGCGCACGGCGGTGGCCTCGCTGGTCGCAGCGGTGGCCTATTTCGGCTTTCAGGTGATCGCCGGGGCGCTGTGGGGGCCGTCCTTGCCCGCCCCGCCGGCCCCGGGGGCGCTGGAATGGGCGCTGATCGTGCTGGCGCTGCTGTCCTTTGGCCTGGTGGCCGTGGCGCAGGCGCTGTTCCCGCACTGGGCGCATCACCCGGCGGCGGCGGGTCTGCGCGTGCATCTGGCCAACGGCCTGTACCTGAACGCGGTTCTTGACCGGATGATCGGCGGCTTTCGGGCCACGAAACCCCTCTGAACCCCCTTTGATTCCTGTGGAGACAAGCATGTTCCTCAAGCATACACAGATCGCTCCGGCCCGGGTGACGGGTCTCTTGATCGCCGCCGAGGCTGCGGCCCGCGCCATTCCGCCCGCCTTTCCGCTGGATGCAACCGTGGCCGTCAACCCGTTTCTGGGGCAGTCGGGCGAGGATCTGGCCACCGCCGCGGCGCGGCTGGCCCGTGTGGCCGGCGTCAGGACCACCCGTCCGCGTGCCGATTATGCCGCCATGATGCGGGCTGGCAGCATCAGTGACGACGACCTGTCCGCCGCACTGATCGCCTGCCGGTGGCCGTCAAAGCCCACCGATCTGGCCATGCTCAAGGCATCGCTCGCCACGCCAGGCGCTACGCCGCAGATGCTGCCCACGGTGGCCGATCTGGCCGCCAGCGCCACCGGCACCGACTGGCCCTCGGTCATTGCGCGCAGCTTTGGCCTGTGGGCGGCGGGTCATTTCGACCGGGGTCAGGCGCTGTGGTCGCCCGCACCGATGCGCGGGGCGTTTGCCGCCTGGCGCGAATGGGCGTCGCATGACCTGACGCCCGAGATCGCGGGGCTGACCGGCTTTTGCGCCCATGCGGCCGGGTCCGACGACACGCCCGAGCGGGTCATCCTGCGTGCAGCCGACCGACTGGGCCTGTCTGACGCGGCCGCCGAGACCGCCTTTCATCGGTTGCTGATGGATCTGGGCGGCTGGTCGCAGCACGCGCGCTGGCTGCTGTGGCAGGCAGAGATGCAAGGCAAGTCCGACATGACGATCATCGACCTGCTGGCCGTCCGCATGATCTGGGAGGAGGCGCTGCTGG
>Ga0105046_10019337_pt1 | contig 10333 bp, 9 predicted proteins | sample MAT03_FD_78385 | JGI IMG/M metagenome (GOLD analysis project Ga0105046, IMG submission 78385) | Freshwater microbial communities from Lake Fryxell liftoff mats and glacier meltwater in Antarctica - MAT-03 (megahit assembly) | ecosystem: Environmental > Aquatic > Freshwater > Ice > Liftoff... | reverse complement strand
TATGCACTCACTGCGGGCGTTTCTGAGGCCACCTCGACGCGATTGCGCCCGCCCGTCTTAGCGCAGTACAGTGAAGCGTCGGAGCGGCGCATCACTTGCTCGGCATTCTCTTGCGCCCCCCGCGCCACAGCTACGCCCGCGCTGCCCGTCACGCGCGGCTTGCCGCTGGACGCAATCTGATCGGTGATGCGCTCTTCCAGCCCTGGCGCCCCCTGCAATTTAGGACACCCGAGATGTCTAGGCGAACGATTGCATCCACAGACTATCGGCGGCGTTTTCTAGCCGCCAGGCCCAGGGCGAACGCGACGAGGTCGGCGTCCACTTCGACCGCAGCGCGATCGTGGAATCGGCTCCCGGCGACGCAGGACGAGAGCAGAGTGATGCTGTGTCAACCTGGTTGAAGAAGTAGGCGCGGGGCGGCCCGGAGGACTCCAGCGCACGCAGGCTGGTTCGAACCTCGTGAATGTCCACCAGCTCGCGTGGAGCTTGGTTGTAGTCATCCACAACGAGCGTCATCTGACCTCTGTCGAGCCAGGTGTCATCGCGAGTGGCGAGAAAAGACTTCTGTCGGGACAGTTCGGACGCTATGTCGCCTGCCTCGACCTCCCGCCGGGAGACCAGCATCATGGGACTGACTTGGCGGTATCAGCGGCATCGGCCAGCTGCCGCGCAGCAGGCAAGAGCGTTTGTGGCATCAGGGAAGCCATCTATTTGTAATAGTCCGACGGACACCCTCTTCTCTCTTGCCGAGTTGAGCGAACGCGGAGACGATCGCGTCCACTATGAAACAAGTGGACGCTAATTTTGGAGTGCCGGTCGCGGCACAAGAGCCGGCAAGAACGAGGCGCACGTATGCGCTCAAGTTCGAACGCGAGGTGGTCGCCCAATGCCTGGCGCCGGGGGCCTCGGTCTCGGCTGTGGCCATGAGTCACCGTATCAATGCCAACGTCGTGCGCAAGTGGCTGCCCCGGCACCGGCAACACTCGGCTATGGTACTGACGACGATGTTGCCGGTGAACATCGCGCCGGCGAGTGTGGCGGTGAATCCCAAGCCACGGGTGCCAGCGATATCGACAGCGACCCGAGCGCTAATCGAAGTGGTCTTGAAGGATGCCACCGTGCGCCTTCCCGCCGGATTCGATCCGGCCGAGTTGCACAGCATCGCGCAAATCCTGGCGGCGCTGCGATGATCGGCTTGTCTGTGGGCACGCGGGTGTGGCTGGCTGCGGGCCAGACCGATATGCGCAAAGGCTTCGATGGCCTGGCCGCGCTGGCGCAGACCTCGCTGGTTCAGGATCCCTTCTCGGGCCACGTGTTCGTCTTCCGTGGCCGCCGTGGAGACATCATCAAACTGCTGTGCAAGGAGCGTGCGCACATGCCAGGTTCTACGACCGCGCCGGGTCGTTCGGGCGCTTGCGATGGCGCGCCCGAACATGTTGCCTTCCACCGTCCGAAAGGTGTCGGCACCCGAAATCAGTAATCTATCGCAGCTCAATGGCTGGCCTATGCGTTCCCTTACCGACGCTTCGCCGGCATCCTCGCGGATACCTGCGCACGGCTCGGGGCCGATGTGGTTCGCTATGCCTTCATCGCGGTGGACTTGCACCACTTCCTCCTTGCCGGTCTCCCGGTGCACTCGGACTATTACATCTATTTGGTCGCGGAGCTGCTAACCGTGGCCCCTCTGAACGACGCTCCTTGAACCGGCCAATGGCCGCCCGCAATCTGAACGGCTCGACGAAGTGCTGATGGCATCTTTGCAAGCAAGGCGGCGCGATACAATGCCGGGCAGATGCAGCGCACGAGAGTGGGTCGGCGGACCCACGACGGCGCGCTCACCGGCCTGGAGTCAAGCCATCGCATGAACGAAGAACGACTCGGACTCGTGTGGTCGACCGCCCATTGGGGCGATGCCGAGTCGACCCTACCCGACCTCGACACCGCGCTCATGAAGCTGCTGCTCGAGAACATTGCGACCCGCATCGCGGTGGTCGATATCGATCGTCGCTACAGCTACGCGAACCGCGCGACACTGCGTTTCATGGGTCTGTCGCCCGAGCGGGTGATCGGCCACCACATGTCGCAGGTGCTCGATGCCAGTGTGTACAACACCCTTATCCCGCTGTTTGATCGGGCGTTTGCAGGCGAGTCGCTGCACCGTCGCGGCTGGGTCGACTACGCGAAGCAGGGTCGGCGCTATCGCGAGCAGTGGTACTTGCCCTATCGCCCGGTAGGAGGGCCTGTGCAGGCGGTCGTGGTGTGCGGGCTCGACCACACAGAGCAGCGCATGGGCGAGGAGGCACTGGCACTCAACCAAGCCGAACTGCGCACCAGTGAGGCGTTGAAATCGGCGATCTTTGACCACGCTCTCGCTGCGCTCGTTTCGACCGACGCGGCCGGCCGCATCGTCGAGTTCAACCCGGCCGCCGAGGCGATGTTCGGCCGCGACCGCGCCCAGGTCATAGGGAGGCCGGTCGGCGAGGTGATGATCCCGGCGCGGTTTCGCAGCGCGCACGAGCTGGGCATGAAGCGCATGCAAGCCGGCGAGGCGGCGCGCGTCCTCGGCAAGCGACTTGAGATGCATGCGCTGCGCGCCGATGGCAGCGAATTCCCCATCGAAATGGTGCTTTGGCGCACCGACGCCGAAGGCGTCGTGTTCTATACCGCGTCGATCTCCGACCTCTCCGAACGCGTCGAGGCCGCGCAGCAGATCGAGCGCCAGCGCGACACACTGCGGCAGAACGACAAGCTGGCGGCGATGGGCAGCCTGCTTGCGGGTGTGTCTCACGAGCTGAACAACCCGCTTGCGATTGTGTTGGGCCGCGCCAGCCTGCTCGAAGAGAAGTGTGAGGACAACCCGGCGCTCTTGCGCGACGCGCAGCGCATTCGCGAAGCTGCCGACCGTTGCGGTCGCATCGTGCGCACCTTCCTGAATATGGCCCGCAGTCGGCCGCGGCACCGCGTCGCATTCGCGCTGAATGACGCGGTGCAGGCAGCAGTCGATTTGCTCGGTTATGCCTACCGCAGCCACGATATCGAGTTGCGCCTGGCGCTCGACGCCAACCTGCCCGAACTCGCGGCCGATGCTAACCAAATCGGTCAGATCCTGCTGAATCTGCTTGTGAACGCGCAACAAGCACTTGCGTTGGTTGAATGGCCGCGCCGCGTCGAAGTGAGCACTGGCGTGAGTCAAAACACGCAGGTCTGGTTGCGCGTCGTCGACAACGGCACCGGCATCCCGGCGGCAGCCCGGGCGCACGTCTTCGAGACCTTCTTCACGACCAAGGCCGAGGGCATGGGCACCGGCATGGGCCTGTCGGTGTCGCGCGCGATAGCGCGCGAGCACGGCGGTGAGCTGGCGCTTGAAGCCGCATCAAGCGCCAGCGGCTCAGCGTTCCGCCTCACCCTGCCGATCAGTGATACCGAAGAGTCATGCTCGCCCGAAGCCGCTGAGCCTGAGCCTGAGTGCGAGGATGCAAATGCTCAGTGCCGTGTACTCGTGGTCGACGACGAGGTCGAGCTCACCGGGGTAATGCGAGAGATGCTCGAATCTGCAGGATACGAAGTCTCGACCGCTGAGTCCGGTGCGGTTGCGATGGAACTTCTAGACGAGACACGTTTCGATGCGGTGGTGTCCGACCTGCGCATGCCCGACATGGACGGTGCACTGCTGTGGCGCCACATCTGCGATCGACACCCTTCATTGCGCGGAAGGTTGCTATTCGTCACTGGAGACATCTTGTCGCGCCACGCGGCCGAGTTTTTCCGGCTCTCCGGTTGCGAAGGCCTGGAAAAGCCGTTCACAAAGGCTGATCTGCTCGCCCGGATGGCCAATTTGTTCCAATCTGTGCAACCTGCGGCTAGCCAGCTCAAGTCAGATTGAATTTTTTTGCGACTCGCGCGATGCACGGCGCGAGGCCGCCGCGTCATCTTTCCCAACAATTGAAACAAAGCGCCAATCATGCCGAAGCCAAGCCGAAACGCCTGGAGCCCACAATTACGATTAGCGTGAAACCACACGACAGGATGAAGTCATCATGATGTCCAACGAATCCGCTTACCGTTTGTCCCGCAGACACACATGGTCCCTGCGCTGCGATGATGCGGATACAGCTGCGCCGAGGCGCAGTGTCGGCTTCAGCCTATGTGCCGGATACATCGGCGAAATGACGCATTTGGCCAGCGTAAACTGCGTGCAGGGAGCTAAGTGGAGCAATGCAATGAGCCGCGTTCGGTCAATTTACCGGGCCAAAGCGCCCACGCGATAACACTACTGCCTGGTGCATACCTATCCGCAACCAGTTCTATCCATACCGGACACACAATGCAACCGATAGGCTGCGTTAACCGTTAACTCACCGCTGGAGCTGCATCGATGCATCACGCAGAAGGCACACCTACTCAAAACTTGCTCGTCGTAGACGACGAGCCAGAGCTGCGCTCGTTACTCGCCGAGTATTTCGCTCGCCACGGTTTCACGGTGCGCACTGCCGCCGATGCGGCGGCGGCGCGCCTGGCGGTTGCCGAACAGGCACCAGCGTTGGCGATTCTTGACATCAATATGCCCGGAGAGAACGGCCTCTCGCTGGCGCGCTGGCTGCGCGAGTGGCACCCGCGGATATGCCTCGTGATGCTGACCACGGCAGGCGAATCGATCGACCGCATCGTCGGTCTCGAAATGGGTGCTGATGATTATTTGCCCAAGCCTTTCGAGATGCGTGAGCTTCTGGCACGCGTTCGCGCGGTGCTGCGTCGCGCGCAGATTTCAACAGTGGCGGTGAGCATCGAGATGCCTACGGCGGCCGCGGCGGCAATCAAGACGCGACGCGTCGCGTTCGGGGCCTGTCAGCTCGATCTCGACGAACGTCGGTTGCTGGCAGGCGACGGTGTCGACATCGAGATCAGCGCTGCCGAGTTCGATCTGCTGGCGCTGTTCGCCCGTCACCCGAACCGGCCCCTCAACCGGGATCAGATCATGGAGCAGGCACACAACCGCGGCTGGGATGTGTTCGACCGATCAATTGACCTGCGCATCATGCGATTGCGTCGCAAGGTTGAACGCAATCCCGACAAACCCGAGCTAATCAAGACAGTGCGTAACGTAGGCTACGTCTTCGTGCCCGAAAGCGCGACAGGCTGACGCAAGGTTGAACCCGATGATTCCCAAACGCGAGCTCAGCTCGCTCGGCATGATGCGCTGGGCCGACGAGCCCGCTGCGGTGCTTGACCCATCTCTATCGAGCATGCTGCTCGAGAACATCACTGCTCGCCTGTCGGTGATCGACCGCGGCCACCGCTACGTTTACGCGAATCGCGAGGTGCTGGATTTTCTTGGTCGTACCGCGAGCGAAGTGATCGGGCATCACCTTTCGGATGTGGTCGGCGCCGCGGCGTACAGCGGCTACCAGCCGCTGGCCACGCGCGTGTTCGCCGGCGAGGCGCTACGACTGGAAGGCTGGGTCGAGTACCCGGGACACGGGCTGCGCTACCTGCGCGAGACCTTCATACCGTATGGCCCGATTGGCGGCGAGATTGAGGTGGTCGCGGTGTTCGGCCGTGATTTCACCGACCTCAAGTTGCGCGAGCAAGAGCTCGCTGCGCGCTTGGCCGACCTGAACACCAGCGAAGCGCTCAAGACTGCCATCGTTGACCACGCTCTGGCCGCGTTGGTCACGACGGACGAGTTAGGTCGTATCGTCGAGTTCAACCCCGCGGCCGAGGCGATGTTCGGCTGGCCACGCGCCGCGGCGCTGGGTCGGCCCGTCAGCGAGGTGATGATGCCCGAGCGCTTCCGCAGCCCGCACGAAGCCGGCTTGCAGCGCATGCGGGCCGGCGGCACCCCGCGCATGATCGGCAAGCGGGTCGAGATGCATGCTCTGCGCGCCGACGGCAGCGAGTTTCCGATGGAGATGGTGCTATGGCGCACCGACGCGCAGGGGCGCGTTTTCTACACCGCATCGATTGCCGACCTGTCGGAGCGGCGAAATGCCACCGCACAGATCGAGCGCCAGCGCGAGGCGCTGCGCCAAAGCGAGAAGCTGACAGCGATGGGCAGCCTGCTGGCGGGTGTGGCCCATGAGTTGAACAACCCGCTCTCGATCGTGATGGGCCGCGCCAGCCTGCTGGAAGAGAAATGTGACGCTTATCCCGACTTTCAGGCCGATGCTCAGCGCATTCGGGAAGCCGCCGACCGCTGCGGCCGCATTGTGCGGACCTTCCTCAACATGGCCCGCAATAGGCCGCCGGTCCGCAGCATGGTCGCGCTGAACGAGATGGTGCTGGCCGCGGTCGACATGCTGCAGTACGGCTACCGTAGCCATGATATCGGGCTTGAACTGATGCTGGCGGAGGCCTTGCCCGAGCTCCATGCAGACGGTGATCAGATCGGCCAGATTGTGATGAACCTGCTCGTCAACGCGCAGCAGGCGCTTGCGGGCTCGCATGGCCCACGCCGCGTGCACGTGCAGACGGGCTTGGAGCTAATGCGCGAGAGCCGCGAGCCGCGCGTCTGGCTGCGTGTCTCCGATAACGGAGCCGGCGTGCAGGACGCGGCGCGCGACCAGGTCTTCGAGCCGTTCTTCACCACCAAGCCAGAAGGCATGGGCACTGGACTCGGTTTGGCTGTTTCACGCTCTCTCGCGCGCGAGCATGGCGGCACGCTCACGCTGGAGCCAACTTCTCCACTCGGAGGTGCAAGCTTCCGGCTGAGTTTGCCTATCAGCAGCGCGGCCGAGAACGAAGCTGTCCCCGCCGTTCTGCACGACATGGCCGTTTCTCTGCAACAACGCGTTCTGGTTGTCGACGATGAACCCGAGCTCGCCGACGTAATGCGAGAGATGCTCGAAGGCGTGGGTTACGACGTGGCCACAGCCGAGTCCGGCGCGGTCGCACTGGAACTGCTGGCGACTGCGCGTTTTGACGCGATCGTGTCCGACCTGCGCATGCCCGACATGGACGGTGCGGAGCTGTGGCGCGAGGTTTCTGCGCACCACTCGCACCTGGCACGCAGCATGCTGTTCGTGACCGGCGACACGTTATCACCCGATGCACGCGAATTCCTGCGCGGCGCACGCTGCGCGTCCCTCGATAAACCATTTTCAAAGAAAGACCTGCTCGCGCGGGTCGCCCAACTGCTGCGCTGACCAGCATCAGGAAGGCTCTCAGCCGTCGGAGCTCGCTGGCACGCGCGCGGGTTCGATCATTGTGCAGCTGACGATGCTGTGCTTCACGGTCCAAGCCGCGCGAGTGTCGGGTGTAAACGCGCCGCCGGGCCGATTATCGAGCGCCAGCCGCAACGCCGCGCTGAACCGTCAACAAATTGGGTCAATTCCAACTCGGATCTAAGCAGTGAGAGCAGTCTTGGATTCTATGCTCGTCTGATACAACGCATGAAACCTGACTGAAGGTAGATGAAACACGCATGATGTACGGCGTCACTACATTCCACTCAAGGAACCCAAAACTTCAAACACGCATATGAAAATATCAGCCGCTAGATTGTTCGTTCTGCTCGCACCGACGATGGTTCTCGCCCAACAGAACTGTGACCGTCCCAGAGACAGCTTCGACGGTCTTTACTGCCTCAATAAGGTTTACAGTCAAACGGATGCAGAATTGAACCAAGTGTATGGAGAATTAGCTGCTGCGCTCGCGCGGACTGACAGAGCCACGCTCAAGACGCGCCAGCTTGAATGGATCGAAGGCAGAAACTCCTCGTGTTCGCGCAAGATGGATGCCGAATTTTTTGTTAACTTGAATTGCGCGACAAAAACCACGAGGCAGCGGCTAGAAGTTCTTGGTGAAAGACTGCGCGAATGCAAGAGTTCAGGTTGCCAGCCGAGCAAACTCTAATTCACCCGGCCCCGGCGCGATGACGAGTAAGGTTTGCGCTCAGGTGCGTGATTGACTATTGGCGCCAGGGTGTCGACGCAATCGTTGGCACTGCCCGGGCGATCGCATCGCAAGAATGACCCTCCACACTGAACGCGTGACAGAAGCTGGCTTCATTGCCACAGAGAAGTGGCAAGAACGTTTCCCGTTTGCGTATTGATGATCACCAGCATCGGTTCGGACACCTTGTCTGGCACTGGTGGTGGTGTGCCGACAAACGCAGGAAACGCTTCGTCGGACAGGATTTGTTTAAGAAGAAACCGATGCAGTCCCGTGTCGGCTTTCCAGATAACCTGTCCCTCAACGGTCACGCGCGCCACCATGACCGTCGCTGCATAGGCCGAGCTTGCGGTGTAGGCCATCAGGAAGCCATCGGGTGAAGAAAGGCGGATCGGCTGCGCCTCGGGACTGGAACGGATGAACGCGGCGTTAAAGTATTCGTCGGAGGACAGTGCGGTGATGCCGCGGTTTTCCCGTTTTCCTTTGGCCAGTTCCGGGCCAAGCTGTCCTACGTACATGCGCCGCATCACTTTGGCGTTTTCTGCGCGGGTGATGGGTTGCAGCCACGACTTTGGCTTGTAGTGAAGTTCGGCTTCCTTGGACGAAAGGAGAGCCAGCCATCTGGTCGGCGACGGACGCGCGTCTACGCTCATCAGGTTCTCCGGTCGGGTACTCAATGGACGTTTCGCGACTTCCCGCTCCATCACAATAGGAGACGCTTTGAGCGTCTTCGGATCCACTTCGAATAGCCGCTGGTAGTCGGCAGTCGCGACGTGTAGCCGCGAATCAAAAGTCAACCGCCGCGGATCTTCCCACGTTTCGTCGAGCGTTGGATTGGCCGCTCGCAGGTCGGCGGCGTCCACACGTCTGCCCGTCTTGGGATCCACGCCCTCCAGGCGGCTCAGCAGGGACCAGACAGTGCTGCCGTCAAAGCCAAGAACACGTGCCAACCGAAGTTCACTGGAACGAAACCCCTCCCGGATTGGAATCATGTTCCCGCGCGAACTTCCATCCGCAGGGAAGACAAATAGCGCAACCGCATACCGGTCGTTCTTTGGATTTCGGTGCAGGGACGGCACATAGGGTTCGAGCGTCTGGATGAGTGTGACGATGTCGTTCCCGGCTCGAACCGACTCCGCCATCGGAAAGCCGTTTGGCACCTCGATAAGGAATTGGCTTCTGAAGCCGACCGTCAGTAACGCACAGGCTATGAGGATGCCGGCGAGGATCATTTTTGCCTTGCTATACCTCGCGTGGAAACTTCGTGTGGCGACCGGCGCGTTGCGAGGCTGGGTTGTCATTGGCAAAGAACTATCTGGTTCAACGTGCGGTCCCGTGTTTCATCGTTCCAGGCCCACTCGCCCGGTTTTCTATTCATCGTTTAAGCAGTTTTAGCGTGTGATCGTTCGAGCGATTGAACATCAGCGCGCCGGCGGCCGCTGTAGCTGGGGTGCACGAAGCTCCGGAAGGCATGGCGGCCAGACGCGGACAACGAGCGAGTAGATCCGACAAGCCGCCGCGCTCGATCACCCGCGTGTGATGCACGCACGTTGCGCCGCTCGGGCCCCAACCGGCCTCGAACGGCAACGTGGCGGGATCTTCAGGGCGCTGGATGCCATGAATGTCATAGGGGTCGATGGTCATGCCATTTTGGGTCCAGCCGATGCCATCGCCGCAATAGTCGGCACGGTACATTCGCGTGCAAGTCTGGAAAAGGGCCTCGCCGCCGCCGGCACCATGTTTGCGGTCCCATGGCACGTAGCCGGCGCGAAGACATTTACCCTGTACACCTGCCGTGCATGTGATCGATACCTCGCCTGGAACGCGCACCTGACGACCGTCGGGCAGGTCATGGCCCTCGATGAAAAGTGCCAGCCGGCGCTGGTCGCGATCGACGCCGCAAACGTTGTACCATTTTCCGGAGTCGCCGAGCGCTTGCAGTTCGTGCAAGAACACGCCCTCCACGCGGTCGGCGCTAACGGAGACAATGCGCATGCGCAGCGCACTCTTTGGGTCGTCATCGCCACCGAGCGTGAACTCGGCTCCGGCGAGGCCAAGTCCTGACCGTCTCTGTCCGGCCGCGTCGACAATCTCGACCGAGCTGCCGATCACGCCAGTTACACGCCACTGAGTCGGCGGGAGAGCGGCGAACGCAGGCGCGGCCGCCGCGAACACCAGCGCCACCCCGAGTAGAACGGCCAAGCGCGGTCGCGTCGACATATCTACGCGTGGACTCAACGGCTCAGCGATTGTCCGCTGCCGGAACGCTGGTCCGAATCGCCGGCATCTTCCAGCTCACGCTGGGAGTGTAGGCGCCGACGGGCGCGGACGGCGTAGCGGTTGCCGCTGCCTGAGGGCTCAGGCCGTTGTTTGTCAAGGCGTTATTCGCTAAAGCGTTCGCGGTGATAGCGTTCGCGGTGATAGCGTTCGCGGTGATCGCCGC
>Ga0105046_10019336_pt1 | contig 10334 bp, 8 predicted proteins | sample MAT03_FD_78385 | JGI IMG/M metagenome (GOLD analysis project Ga0105046, IMG submission 78385) | Freshwater microbial communities from Lake Fryxell liftoff mats and glacier meltwater in Antarctica - MAT-03 (megahit assembly) | ecosystem: Environmental > Aquatic > Freshwater > Ice > Liftoff... | reverse complement strand
TTGTGGCGGCGCTGCTGAGCCGGCGGGAACTGCCACTTCGACCGATTTCGGCAAGCGCGGTTTGCAGTTCCGCACTCTGGCCGAGGTTCGTCCGCGACAACCCGGCGACGATGCGGGAACTGTTCCCCATCCAGGGTGCGAGCGCGGCGATTACTTCGCCGGGAGTTTGAAACCGATCACTGGGCTTCTTGGCGAGCATCTTGGCGACCACCGCGCTGAGACCTTTGGGAAGCGTCGTGTCCAGCGAGGCCATCGTCGGGGCGTTCTTGAGTTGATGCTGAAGCAACTTCTGCGTGGTGTTACCCTCGAACGGCGGCTTGCCGATGACGAGCGCGAAGAACGCCGCCCCAAGGGAATAGATGTCGGCGCGGATATCGACGTTGGGTTGGTTCAGCCCCTGTTCGGGGGCGATGAAATCCGCGGTGCCGACGACCGCCCCTTTATCGAGTTGTTCCGTGAGTTTGTCGCTCGCGGCCGACGAACGGGCCAAGCCCATATCGAGGATTTTAACGACGCCGCTCTTGTCGCGGATCATGTTGGCGGGTTTGATGTCGCGGTGAACGAAGCCCTTCTCGTAGGCGTGTTGAAGGCCGGCCGCCGCCTGGGCGACGTATTCGGTCGCGGCGGTGTACGGAACGGAACCATCGCGGTCGAGAATCTGTTGAAGAGTCTCGCCTTCGACGTATTCCATCACCAAATAGGGCGTCTCGCCGTGCCGCGACACATCGAAAATACGGACGATGTTCGGGTGATCGAGCGCGGCGACGGCCCGGGCTTCACGCTGGAAGCGTTCCACGGCGAGTTTCTGGTCGTCGTCCTTGCCCGGCACGAGTATCTTGATGGCCACCTTGCGGTGCAACTCGAGGTGTTCCCCAAGATAAACCGCGCCCATGCCTCCACGGCCGAGCAGATCGAGAATGGCGTAGGCACCGAGGCGGAAGCCCTTGTGCCGGCCGGCGAGCAGTTGCTGCGCCTGGAACCGGGTGATGGTCCCCCGTGCGACTAGAATCGCGGCGGCCTTCTGCGGCTCGGGTGGGAGACCTAATTCAGCAAGTCCAGCGAGTTTGTCCGCGGTCACGACTCCGCTTTTGCGGAGTAGATCGATGAGTTCGGCAGACGACGACGGGGCAATTGGCATGGCCTGACGTCACCGGAGAGGATGTGGGGGGCGGCGTGAGATGACCGCCAACGACTAGCATAGAGCAAGAAGGCGGCCCGTGTCGAGTCTATGAAGGAGAAATGTGAAAAGCGTGTTTGCGGCCTTTGGCCGCAAGCTTTCAGCTATCAGCCAGAAAAAGACCAAGCAGGTCAGTCCGCACCATGTGCCTGCGTGACTTCTTCGCAGGCTGATATACTTCACGCAACCAAAGCTGACACACAGTTTGAGTCTACCGGCGACCTTACGGTGCGCCGCTCACCACGAACGCGGCGGGCCAAGGTCACGGTGAGCGGCGCACCGTAAGGTCGCCGGTTTGCCTTCACGCGGCTTCGGCCGCGTGGAGTGTAGCTGACGGCTGATAGCTGATAGCTAATTCTGAGGCGGCCTTAAAACGCGGGCCACAGCCTCAAGGAGTTGGACGCGGGTGAACGGTTTGCCAAGCACGCCATCGGTGTCGAGGTCGTCCTGCGGTGCGCCGCTGACCACGAGAATGCGGGTGCTGGGCGTTCGCGTCCGGAACTCGGGGATGAGTGCGGCACCATCTTCGCCAGCAAGGCCAAGGTCGAGCAGGATCACGTCGAAGGGTTTGGCCGTCCTCAGCAGTGCCGCCAGCGATTCCACGGAGTTCGCGGCTTCCGTGATGGCGTACCCGGCCCCCGTTAGCCCTACCCGGGCAATCATGCGGATCATCGGCTCGTCTTCGACAACGAGTACGGTTTGTGGTAGCATCGGATCAGTCATGAGCAGTTTCCGGCGGGAGTGTCACAAGTTCGGCGTCAGGCCGAGGCGGGTAGCGATCTGGCTGAGCAAGGCCCGGTCGAACTCAGGGCGGGTGGGGCTTGCGGGGTGTGTGTGGTCGCAGTCGATCCACCCGCGCAACTTCAGGAACATCGCCGCAGCGTGCTTATAAGCCGGCACGGGATCGCGGAAGAGGACGCAACCCAGGTGTTGCAGCGTATCGTTCAGTTCGTGGAACGCGGGGTCGCCGGCTTCCCACAGGCGATCGCGGCGGGCGAACACATCGGGAGCGCAGGTACTCAGGCCAAGCAAGTAGTCGCTTCCGTATATGATCATATCAATGGCTAGATCGTTTCCGGTGTACACGCGAAAATCGGGACGAATCTGATCGCGGAGCAGCAGGCGTTCCCACTCCGGTTCGCGGCGCAAGGACGAATGCTTCGCCCCGAGGCACTTGCGGATTCCGAGCAATCCGCGGTACACGTCGAGCGAGTATATCTTCCCGAATGGTGCGAACATTGTGCCAAGTTCAAAGCCGATGAAGCCGTCGCACGCGGTCCCCAGTTCTTCGTAAACCGCGAGCAATTCGGCGTCGGGAAGCGAGGTGAGGCCGAAGCTCTGGAAAATAACCGGCGTTCCACCGCGTTCCACTGCGGCCGCCATCGCACGCAAGTACCCTTCACGGTTAAACGCAGCCCCCGGCGCATCCCGGACAAAAATTCCGGCAACAAACGGCCGGCCACCGAGGGCGGAGCGTGTCGCGTCCAACACGGAAGCGCGTTCCGCTTCGCTCAGCAGGTTCACGAACCCCGTGTCCATGTTCACGGCGGGTGTCAACCCCGCGTCAGCCGTGCGAACGCAGTGCCGGGCGAATCCCGCCCAGTCGATGTCGCCCGCTTCCGTGAACGGCAGAAGAATCGCGGAAATGCCCGTGATCTTCCGACGTGGTCGCAACATAGCGATGGGATCGATCATGGGACTTTACACCGCCGAGAAATCCACGCGGCCACGCCGACTCAACTCGCGGGGTTTGCCGTATAACAGCCAATACGCCTGCCCCAACTACAATGTTGCACTGCTCATGCGAATTCGCACCATCACCTTCTTGCCGCTCCTGCTTCTCGCAGTTCTCGCTGCCACGTCCACGCCACAGGCGCAGCAACCCTACGACGTTCGCCGAGGTCCGTCAGTTCCTTGATGCGAATTGTGCTCGCTGCCACGGGGAGAAAGCCCAGAAGGGCAGCGTGAACCTGGCCGCGTACACAGACGAGAAAAGCGTGTTGAAGCACCGCAAAGGACCGATTTCGAGGGTTACATCGGCAAAGACATGGGCACCACCGAATTGTGCAAGCTGCTGGGCACTTGGGCCGCGAAGTACGGGGACAACAAATAACCGTTCGTTTAGCGTTGTCCCCAACGGGGGCTCGCGTGGAGAGGTTGTCCCCGTTGGGGACAACGCTAAACGAATACTCGACTCGACCAATCAGACGCCCTTGGCGGCGTCACGGACTTCGCCCTTGGGCAGGTTCGGCGTTGCCTTCAACTGACGGGCCATGTTCGACTTGTACACTTCCACGCCGGGTTGCCCGTAGGGGTTCTCGCCCATCAAGCGGCCCTCGACGACCGTTGCCAGCATCAACATTTGCAGCAGTTGCCCGATGGTGTGCTCGGTGATGGCCGGCAGGATGATGTCGGCCGTGGGTCGGGCGACATCCGCGTAGGCTTCGGTCACGCCCTTGAAGGATGCGTCGAGCAGGTCGGGGAAGCCCTTCCGGCTGAACTGGTTCAGGTCGTCCTCATTGCGGTCCGACATGCCGACCATCAGCGCCGGGTGCCGCACGCTCTTCACCAGAAGGTTGTTGATGAGTTTGTCCCGCGTGCCTTCCTGGTGCTGTTGGCCGCGACTGTGCAAATCACGCGGTTGAACCACCGTCAGCGGGGTGGCTCCGCGACCGTGCTTGCCCAGCGATTCGCTCAGCAGTTGGTCGTACCACCAACCGACGGCTTCGAGTTTCCGGCTCCACACCGCCATCACGCGGGTTGTTTTCTTGAGTTCCTCGGTCATCAAGTAATTGATCGCGGCGAACTGAAGCACGGGGTTGCGATCGAATGGCTCTTCGAGGAACCGCCGCGTCATGGTTGCGGCCCCGAGCAACATGGCACGAATGTCGAGGCCCATCACGGCGGCCGGCAGCAACCCGGCTGCCGTGAAGACACTGTAGCGCCCGCCGACTTCGTCCGGGATATTGAGAATCTCGTCGTCGGTGTAGCCTTCGGCGCGGCACAGGTCGCGGAGTTTGCCCTTCGGACCCGTGACCGGCACAATCGCGTTCTTGAGCATCGCCGACTTCGGGCCATAGAACTTCGCGGCTTCGGTCTTCACGGCCCGGTACGCGGCAGCCGTTTCGAGCGTTCCCCCAGACTTGCTGACGACAACCGCACCCCAGCGTTCCTCGAAGATTTCTGGCTCCACGCACGTTTCTTCTAGCAGTTCAAAGAGGTCTTGCAGAACGTCGTTGTCGAAGTCGTTGCCGTGGAAGTAGAATCGCGGCTTCTGCATCCGGAGTTTGGCAGGCATCTCGTTGTGGTGCGTATGGCACAATGCATCGAAGAGTGCCTTGGCTCCCAGATAACTGCCACCTGTGCCGAGAACGATAACGCGGTCAACGTCTTCCCGCATGCGGTGCGAGATGCGAAGTATCTTGCCGACTTCGCTCGCGTCCTGCTTCCGCTTGAACTGGTCGAGCAAATACTGCGGCAGGTTGATGAACCCCGCCTGGAGTGGGCGCAGTTTGGCCGGCGGGTTGAGCAACTCGCGCTCGGCCCCGACCTGACCGCGGATGTCCGTGGCGAGTTTCTTCGCTTGCTCCAAGCGGTCCGCCGATACCAGATGCTGACTCTGGAGTTCCGCAAGCGGCGTCCACGCCTCGGAAGGCGGCGCGAGGAGTCGCTGGAAGTTGTACTCAATGTTCTCGTCAGGCAGTTGCATCGGGTGAATCCCGGGTCAATGATCGGTGGCCTATGGTCGCTGGATTGTGAACCTTCGGCTACTGAGTGTTCAAGCCCAGAACCACAGCACACACTTCCAGAACCAAAGACTAAGGACTAACCGCTACTGTACTTCATTTACCGCGTTACGTAAACTTTCCACTATGAACATCCACGACCTTGTCCGCGAACTCCGCGAACCCGCGAAATCCAAGATCGTCCTGCTGGTGGCCGACGGCCTCGGCGGACTGGCCCTGGAACCCGGCGGGAAAACCGAACTGGAAACGGCCGCCACGCCCAACCTGGACGCCGCCGCCCGCGCCGGTGTGACCGGGCTTTCGGTGCCCGTTCTGCCTGGTATCACGCCGGGCAGCGGCCCTGGGCACCTGGGCCTTTTCGGCTACGATCCTCTGGAATACCGCATCGGCCGCGGCATCCTGGAAGCCCTCGGCATCAACTTTAACGTCGGCAACCGAGATGTCGCCATCCGCGGTAACTTCTGCACGCTGGCTTCCGATGGCAAAATCTCCGACCGCCGCGCCGGCCGCCCCACGAACGAGGCGAACAAGGCTGCTGTCGAGAAGTTACGGACGATCTCGATCCCTGGGGTCGAGTTGTTTGTCGAACCCGTGAAGGAACACCGCTTCGTACTCGTGATTCGCGGCGACGGCCTCGGCGACCGCGTGAACGACACCGACCCGCAAGTCGTGGGTGTCACACCATTAACGGCCAAAGGCCGAGATGCCGCGAGTGAGAAGACCGCCGGCGTCGTCAACAAGTTCGTGGCCGAGGCTACCAAAGTGTTGGCAGCGCAAGCCCCGGTTAACGGCGTCACACTCCGCGGATTCGCTACATTCCCGAAGATCGATTCTTTCGAGGGCGTTTACGGCCTCAAAGCCGCCGCGATTGCCGTTTACCCGATGTACAAGGGCCTCGCTCGCCTTGTGGGCATGGACATCCTCGATCCCGGCGTGACGCTCCAGGGACAAATCGACACCCTCAAATCGGTGTGGGACAAATACGACTTCTTCTTCCTCCACTACAAGTACACAGATAGCACAGGGGAAGACGGGAACTTCCCCGCAAAAGTGCAAATGATCGAGAAATTGGATGAGGTTGTACCGCAAATCCGGGCGTTGAAGCCGGATGTTTTCATCGTGACGGGCGATCACAGCACGCCGAGCAAGATGAAAAGCCACTCCTGGCACCCCGTGCCAACGCTGCTCGTCGCCGAAAACGCCCGCCCCGACGGCGTGACCACATTCGGCGAAGAAGCGTGCCTGCGTGGCGGGCTGGGTCAGTTCCAGGCCATGCACCTGATGCTGCTGGCAATGGCCCACGCGGGCCGCCTCGGGAAGTATGGGGCCTGAGTGGAGAGGGCTAAGGGCTGAGGGCTGAGGGCTGAGGACAGAGAGAGGCCAAGTCGCGGATTGCGAACCATGACAACCGGCACTCAATCGGATTGTGGCAATTCATTGCCTCGTAATAACTTAGGACGAGCGCCATTCTTGAGACCCAAGGGCCGAGCCGCGAAGAAATGCACGGGAATCCAAGCTGTTTCGAGTGTCCCCCTATATTCCCGCACACCGCGCGCAAACCGTGACTTGGCCTCTATTTCGCGCAAATTTCGTAGTTAACCGCTGTCAACTTTACGCCGCCAAGAGCGACTTCTTCCGCCACAGCCCCCAGCGGTAGCCACGAAGTTCCCCATCGGTCCCGACGACGCGATGGCACGGGATCACGACCGAAACGGGGTTCGTCGCACACGCGCGGGCCACGGCACGGGCGGCTGTCGGCTTCCCAATTGCTATCGCAACTTGCTGGTAGGTGCGGGTTTCGCCACGCGGAATTTGTCGCAGTTTGTCCCATACACTCTGTTGGAACGCGGTGGCATGCACATCCAAAGGTAAGTCGAGAGTCTGGCTGTTATCGGCGAGGTGATTCTTGAGAGCCGCGACGCTCGGGGCCAACCCGGCATCGTCGCAGTGAAGATCGGACGTTGGGAACTCCGCCCGCAACGCGGCCAACGCTCTGGCGTCCGCATCGTTGAAACTGAGCCAGCACACGCCGCGTTCGGTGGCCGCGAGCAACACCCGCCCCAGATCGCACGCCGCCAAGGTGTAACGAATCATCACGGCCTCCTAAAGTCGGCACAGGGCTTCCGCCCTGTGCTACAAACGCCGGCCCCATCCGGGGCGAAGACAAGATGGCACAGGGCTTCCGCCCTGTGCCGCGTAGCTCTGATCGATCACATCTTCTTGGGGTCAGGTTCTTTCTTGGGGTCGCCGTCCTTGGTAGGCTTGGTATCGACGCCCCTGTAACCGGAGCGGTTGATGAGGATTTCGGGGGCAATCTGCACTGGGCGGGCGTACTTAGCGTTCATGTCGCGGAGGCAGACGATCAGCCCGTTGTCGGCCGCGAGGTAAATCCGGTCGGAGGCGGTGTTCACGATGTGGACGTTGAATTCCCCCAAGTCGATGCCCCCCAAGGGCGAAGACATCTTCTTCGCCGGGTCGGTCGCCCGCTTCGCATCGTACACCAACAACTTGCCCTGACGGTCGCGGATGTAGACGAACTCATTGTTCGCGCCGATAACCCGGTCGGCGGTGTCATCCGACCGCCAAACGATGTCGCCCGCGTTGTACTCACGGGTGCGGTCGGCCGGCCGGGTGGCGTCCTTCACCATGAACGGGCCATCTACCCGATGCATGCAGACCACGCCAGAATTGTCACCCTGGGCGTACACGAACTTCTCGGTCACATAGGGGGTGCGGTTACTGATGCCGCCGACCGCTGTTCGCCAGAGTACACTCGCGCCACCGTCCAAAGCGCCGCTCGATCCATCAACCGCGACGACGTACCCCGACCCGAGCGGGATATAGCCGATCATCCCGGCGCGACCGGGGGAAGCGGAGATCGGGTCCGCGAGTTTTTCAAAGACTTCCACCTTCTTATCGACCTTATTCAACGCCATGACGATCTTGCCGTCGGTTGCTGCCCACACCCGCGTAGGAGTCAGGTACACGGGGTACAAGATGCGGCTCGTGAGGCCGTATTCCCAGCGAACGGGGGGCTGGATGTTCTTCGGCCGCAAGTCGGCGAGGGCGAGTGAGGCTGCGACCGAGGGTGGAATCACACCGAGCGACGGCGTTTGTTGGATGTCGCGCTGGAAGTCGTTCTTCAAGCGGTACGGCTGGCGGAGCGAGGTTAGCGTGGCGAGCGAGGGTGTGTAACTCCCGTTGTCGAGCGAATACGGTGGGCTAATGCGGGTCAGCACGGACAGCGAGGGGCTGCGACCGCCCGCGAGACCGCCGACCGGCGTTTCCAGAATCTGTGAACGTGCCTTGGACGCTGGTTGCACATCGGGCAGGTTCGTTCGGTATTGCCCTTCCGGGGCATAGCGGGTCATCAGGTTATCGACCGGATTGACGGCCCTCGGGTCTTTGATCGGTGGCTTTTTGGGATCGCCCGGCCCTTTGGGGGCTTCCGCGATGGCGATTGGTCGCGGGAAGTTGTACACCGCGATACGGTGCCCGCCGGTACTTCCGGATCGCATCCCGAGGACACAATAGACGCCCGATTCGTCGGCCGCAAGCCCCGTGGTCGGCGGTGCTCCGAGGTCCGTTACGAATTCCACGGTGCCAGTGTAACGGTGGAATGCGTGCAACTTCGTGACGTGGGCCGCGAAGACATACTGCGAGTTCGCCGCCACGGGGTAAGCGTTGGCGTAATCGGCGGTGCTGCCGTTGCCGAGTTGAACGAACCACTGGAGTTGCCCCGTCAGTGCATCGCCGGCGATGAGTAACCCGGAGCGGGTTTGCACGAAAATCTGGTCGTCAATCGTCTGAATCTGGGACAGCGTGTCGCGGCGACCTTCGACGGGGATATTCGCCGTCCATTCGACCTTGAGGTTCAACCGCTCAAGCACGGCCTTATCGGGCGGGATAGCCCGTGAGTAAACGCCGCTGGTCTGCGCCGGAGCAGGCACAACGACGGCAAGCAGAAGAAGAACAACTACGGCCGAACGGTGCCACATGAGCAGGCTCCGGGCGTGGACAGGTGCGACGATTCATTCACCATACCACGGCGACACTTCAAAGTGAGCGCGGGAAATCTCCAGGCTTTGGGCGAAGTGGGGCTATTCGCGCCAATCGAGAGGGTTGTGCCGGCCGAACGAGGTAAAAAGCCCCCCGGCAAGCTGGGGGGCTTCCAACGGAAGAAGACCCTCAGGTGGACAGCGAGCGGCTTTCCCGCCATCATGTCGGAGTCTGGAGAATCCGCGCAACTGCCTCGACACCTGAGAAGTACCATGACTGATCCCACCCGGCGCGAGTGGCTCGCCGCGACCGCGGCCACCGTGGCGGTCGCCACGCAGGTTTCACCAAGTTCAGGGGTTGAGCAACCCGGACAGACGAAGCCGGCCGCTTACAAGTTCTGCCTGAACACCAGCACCGTCCGCGACAAGGATGGGAAATCGCGGCCGATTCTGGCCCTGATCGACATCGCGGCCAAGGCCGGGTACGACGCGATTGAGCCGTGGGCTTCCGAGATCGACGACTACCTCAAGACGGGCGGCACGCTCAAAGAACTTGGCAAGCGGGTCGAGCAAGCCGGACTGGCGGTCGCGGATGTGATTGGCTTCGCCGAATGGATCGTCGAGGACGAAGGCCGCCGCAAGAAGGGGCTGGAAATCGCCAAACGCGACATGGGTTGGGCCGCCGAACTCGGCTGCAATAGGATTGCCGCCCCACCCGTCGGGGCTACGGGCGGCACGAGCAAGCGCGACGACCCGAAGTTCACGCAACCCGTCATCGATCTGATGGCCGCCGCGGACCGCTACCGGGCGTTGCTCGACATCGGAAAGCCGCTGCATGTCACGCCACTGGTCGAAATCTGGGGCTTCTCGAAGACGCTGCGCCGCCTGGGCGAAGCGCTATGCGTGGCGACCGAGTGCGGCGACCCGAGCGCTGCAATCCTGCCGGATGTCTATCACCTCTACAAAGGTGGTTCAGACTTCGCCGGACTGGGTTTGCTCGCGGCCAAGGCCGTCGGCATCTTCCATGTGAACGACTACCCGAAGATCGACCGCGAGAAGATCGTCGATGCGGACCGCGTTTACCCCGGCGACGGTATCGCGCCTCTCAAGGAAGTCTTCACCACGCTGCGTGCCGTGGGTTACAGCGGTTACATCTCCCTTGAGTTGTTCAACCGCGATTACTGGAAACTCGACCCGAACGAGGTCGCCAAGACCGGCCTCGCCAAAATGAAAGCTGTGGCCTGACCCGTAGTGCCAGGGTCTCACGACACCTGGCTACCGACTAACGCCCTTCCAGGGCTGCAAATATGCGTTATTTGGACACTTTAGCAGCAGGAGTGACGGAATTGACGCAACTTGTTCGAGAATAGTCAGTTAAGACTAATTTTCTAAGCGATCTAACTGGCCTGCCAG
>Ga0105046_10019333_pt1 | contig 10334 bp, 5 predicted proteins | sample MAT03_FD_78385 | JGI IMG/M metagenome (GOLD analysis project Ga0105046, IMG submission 78385) | Freshwater microbial communities from Lake Fryxell liftoff mats and glacier meltwater in Antarctica - MAT-03 (megahit assembly) | ecosystem: Environmental > Aquatic > Freshwater > Ice > Liftoff... | reverse complement strand
GTCGCCGCCAACTATGCCAAAGTCCCGATGCGCCGCCCGCGTTTCGGCGCGCGTGGCATTTGGGAGCGCGACGGCGGCGTCTGCCAATACACCGGCCGCAAGCTCGCACCGAAGGAGGGCAACATCGACCACGTCGTCCCCCGCTCCCGCGGCGGCAAGACGTCCTGGGACAACTGCGTGCTCGCGCACCGGGAAGTGAACTCGCGCAAGGCCGACCGCCTGCCGCACGAGGCTGGTCTGCGTCTGCGCAAGCAACCGGTCGCCCCACGCGTGGTGCCAGCTAGTGCGCTGATCCGCAATCACCACGGCGTCCGCGACTGGCAGCACTTCCTCGGCTGATCTGACGCGCTCCATTCCGAGCCGCTGTGTGTCTTTGACATGCAGCGGCTCGCAGGGGCTGCCATAAACTCAGCGCAACGCACGCAAGGTCATTTCCAACTCCCAAAAGCCTCGCTGACGGGTAAGGGGCAGATGTGTTGGCCAGCCGTCGAAGCGCCGACGCAAAGGGCGAGCGGTGGCAGGCCAGGCTTGCAGCAGGCGCACGATCAACTTGTGCATTCGCTCGTGCGTAGTGGCTTCGTCGCCAGGCACCACGGCGACGAGCATAAGGCTGCCGGCAAGCAAGCCGACGCGCTCGTGCAGCGCCTTCTCGTCGAGAGTGGATCGGGCCGATTGCCGGGCAAGGGTCAAAAGGTGTTCCTCACACAAATCCCGCAGCGAGCTGACAGGCGAAAGTGCGCAGCGCACGGCGAGGAAGGGCAGCAATTTGTCTTCCTTGTCGCGGAGAAGACGCTGGAACGTAGTCAGGTCCAGACCGGCCAGAAATCGCTCTAACGCAGCAGCGAGATCGGGTGGCAGCGGGTGATCGGCGGCGGAAAAGATGAGCGTTCGCCAGGCATCAAAGTTTTCCGGCGTGACCGTGAGTTCCGCGAGCGCGGTGCTCAGCATTTCCGCTGGTGACTGCGGCAGCATTGTGGCAAGCGTGGCCGACTCAAAGGCTCTGCCGAGCAACGCATGTCCATCACCGCCGAGGAAGGAGCAGAGTGCATTCGGCAGGCCCGAGGTTTCGCGCAGTAGCAGCGCGGTGGAGCTGGTGAATCGCTCGGCAGTCGCGAGCGATACGAGGATCTGCTCCCGCATCGCCGCGGCCACCACTTCCGGCAACGTGGATAGTGCCGCGCCGAGTCCGCGCAGGAGCACCGGCAGGCGGCCCGCGCGTCGCGGATGTGCGGCATCCTGCCAGAACGCGGTGCGGCTGTGATCCGGCACCATGCCAAAGGCGTCCATCGCTCGGGCGAATGCATCGCGCACCCGTGCGTCGTCGGCCCGACCAAACACCAGCGTCTGGTGCAATCGGCCAGCGTGCAGCCAGGTAAGCGTGAGCAGCGTGGACGCATCGAGTTGTCGGAAATCGTGTAGCGAAAGAAAGAAGCGGCGCGTCCACTCCAGCAGCACGCGGAAGGTTTTCCACTGCTCGCGGGCTGGCCCGAGATCCAGTAGCGCCGCCACGGTGGCTTTGGCTTCATCAAGATGAGTAGGCTCCTCGCCCGCGAGGTGAGCGAGCAGGTGCGCAAGGTGCAGCCGTCCGAGCGGCGCGCGCAACCGCCGTCGCAGCCGTGCGAGCAGTGCCCGGCGTTGCACGGTGCTGCTTGCAGTAACGGCTTGCAGGATCGGCGGAGGCAGAGTGATGGGCAGCGCGGCGAAACGCTCGATAGTCCAAGCGAGGCCGACTTCGCGAATCAGCCGCACGGCACGCGCGGCGAAATCCGGTTCCTCGCGCAACCGGAGATGGCGACAGAGCATTTCCGCGGATGGCGGCAGGTGTTTGTCGGTATTGCCTGGCTCATCGCGCCGGAGCTGGCGTAGCAGCTCTCGGTAAAAGTGCTCGGCGGATTCCGAGCGCGCCCCGTCGATCAGGGTGACGCACCCAGCGGGATCCTTGGTGCGCGAGATTTTTTGGGATAGCGGACGGAGTTTTTCCGCGGACATATCGAACCAATCGAGACGCCGGGTGAGAAAAGCGCGGCGGCGTGCGGGTGCCCCGGTGAGCGCGAGCAGGATCGGCTCAACTAGACGCGTCCGCGGCCCCAAACCAGGACCACTGACGGGCACGCGATAGCTAGGCTGGCCTGGCAGTGGAGGGTGAAGCTGATACTCTGCATCGTCTTCCGCGCGCACTGCCGTAGCGGTGCCGTCGACTGCGGAAACCACCGCACGCCAAAACGGATCGCCCTCGAAAACCCGACCGAAAACAGTGAGCTTCCAGATCCCGCGGCGGATTCCAAACCAGTTCCGCGCCGCCTCGGGAATCCGCAGCGCACTCGTCACCGCATCGGGCAGGTCGAGTAGCCAGCGGATGGTGATAAGCCGCATGCCGCGCTCGTTTTTCCCCGAGAGTCGGCGGTCGCGCTTGAAAAAATCGCGCACGAGATGCTCCGAGAGTTTTTCCACGATGGCAGGCTCGACGCGCTGCACTGGGTCGAAGAGACGTTCGCCCAGCCAGCGGTAGAATTGCGCGCGTGGGTGCGACCGGTCGCGGGAAAACTTCGGCGGGCACGGCAGCGAGAAACCGGCAGCGAAGAGCACCGCCAGTTCGGCGGCGATGCCGTCGGCCATGTTGGGCTGCGGCAGGCCGGAGTGCGCTTCGATGAAGCCGGACATGGGCGCGAGCACTTGATCCAGCAGCCACTCGGCGCGCGTGAACCGATCGTTTTCCGCAAGAGCGGTCTTCACCCAAAGCCCCGCGAGCGCGTAGGCAACGGCGCGCTGATTTTCCACCGCCAGCATGAACTCGGCGATCACAGGCTGCCCGTGTTCATCCTTCACCGGAGGATGCAGCCGGAAGCGGTCGAGTGCGCATGCTGCCGCGTAGCGCCGCAGCACCACGAGCGCGGGCGTCTCTTGCAGGCCGTGAGCGGTGATGGGCGCGCGCAGCAGGTGGTGGAGCAACTCATCTTTCTCCAGCGGCAGGTAGCGGGCATTCGATGCGCGCAGCCGCAGCAGCACGTCGAAATAACCGGCGATGCTGAGCTGCCCACCACCACGCAGCACACGCAGGATTTCAATGATGCCGTAGTTTGGCAGACCATCCACATTGTCGTAGCGGCTCAGATACCGGTCATCGCACCAGACCGCTTTCGCACCACTGGCCTTGGCTGCGAGGAGATCACGCAGGCACCTTTCCTCGGGCGCTTCTGTTGCCGACTCCGCCGTGGTTTCGGCGCGCGGGATGTTTCGATAGATGTCTGTGGTGAGTCCGCGCTGAACGCGCTCGGTCAATGTCTTCAGCCACTCGACGAGGCTCACGCGTTGCGCGTGCCCTTCGTTCTCGCCGCGCAGCCGGGCCACTTCTTCCTCACTCATTTCGACGTTTAGGAAATTCGCCGCGGCTTCGAGCGCGCCGGCTTCGGCGAGGACTTCGGCGAGGCCGGAATCCAGCACGAGCGTGGAATCTGGCGTAAGCGTCAGCTCCGACTGAAACAGGCTTTGCGCTTCGCCGAGTCGCGTAAGCATCTGCTCGCGCTCCTCCTCGGAAATTGCCCCTGCCCGGGGCAGCGCGCAGACGACATCCGCGCCGCTCACGAGGCGGCGCACATGTTCCGGCGCGAGCGCGGCGGGCAAGCCGGCGAAGGTCTGCGGTGGGGTGAAATCGCAGAGCCACGCATCGCCGGTTTGCACCCGCGCAAGCGCCGCGCACCAGTGCTCGCCCAACTCGCCCGCATACCGCGACAGCAACTCCGCTGGAGCCTCGGGATATGCGGCGGCGTGAATGCGCTTTTTCTGCACCAGCCGAAGCACCTCATCGCGCGGGATTTTTCGACTTGGCTGATGCGGGGCTACGCCGTCGATCTGCCGCCGCAGGCTGTCGAGCAGGTGCGCGGAGATGAGGATCGGCGCGAACGTCTTCTCCACGAGGTCGAGCAGCTCCAAATCCGCCGCGAGCAGCAGCGCGGTGACATCCGTGAAAAGCTCGCTTGCGCCGACTGTTGGCTCGGCCAGCGGCGGGCGCGAACCGCTGCGGATCAAAGTGGGTGCATCGCGCCACGGCTGCTCCGCCTCGCGGGCGAGTCGCGGCTGCTCGTGCAGCAGCACCGCGAGCGGGATGTTCAGGGCTTTGGCTACGAGATGCACTGGCGCCTGGCCTTCGCCAAAGACGCGCCAGACGTGGTCGCGATGCTGCGCATGGTTGCGCACCACATCCCGAATCTCGGGAAAAGAGAGCGCCTTCACCGCCGCACCCGGTTGCTGCGCGAGCGCGCAGAAGTCGCGCATCAGCGGGGCAATCATGGGTTCGACCCCGATTTGAAATCCGAGATGCACAGCGGCCGCGATCTCATTGCCGACCAGCCCGCGCTGGATCGCCGCCTTCAGCCCGTCGCGAGCGAGCGCGACATCCTCAATGTAGATTGTGCGTGCGAGGTGCAATAGACCGGAAGCTGAGACATCCGCGCGGGCCATGAGCTGGCGTGCGGTCTGCGCGCTCGCGCGGAAATCGGCGAAGGCGACCTGCGCGGCAAAGAGCGCAAAAAGATTTTCCGTATCAGCGGATTCTTGGACGAGCACTTGGGCGTGAGCCACGGCGGCGGTTAGGTTTCCGACTTGCCACAAGCACTCGATTTCCGTGCGGCGCACCCACATCGGCACCGCTCCATCGGCGAAGAATGCGCGATGAGTGCGCAGCCAGCGAAGGCACAGCTCGAAGCGCCCCGCCATGAACGCGCCGCGCAGCACGATCGTCAGCGCCGCCGCCGTGGGAAAGTGAAGCAGGAGTTTATCGGCTTTTTCCACGACGTAGAGCACTTCGCCCGTCTCCAGCGCCGCCTCGACGGCTTCCATGAGATACTCCGGCTGCTGCGTCGCGGCGTAGGCTTCGTCCGCGACCCGAGCCAACGGAGCCAACTCGCCGCTACGCCGCGCTTGCACGCGTGCGACGGCGATCTCCATCTCCCGGCGATGCTGCGCGTCCGGCTCTTCGGCGATGAAACGCCGGGCTTCATCCATACAGTCGAGCGCGGCGGCCAATTGGGACCGCATGTGCCGCCAGGCGAACTCAACTCCGGCGGCTACGAAGACCGCTCGCGCCGATTCGATCTGCGCCACGGCGGAAGCGAAATCGCCGGACTGGATATGGAGCTGGCAGATCGCCTGTGCGGTGTCCGGCGTGGGCGGTTTCTCCGAGGGACTGAGCGCGCGGAGCAGCGCGTTCTTTTCCGCGGGGAAGTTTCTTTGCAGGCACCACACCGCGACGGGCAGATGATCGGGGGTGCGCGCGAGCAGTTCCACCGCAAGCCGTGCCGCCTCCTCGCGCCCATCCGGCAGGTTCGCGAGGCAGGCGAGGTGCCACGTTTCCAATGCGCGGCGCTCGTTCGAGTCGAACTGCGCTAGCGCGGCAAACTCGATGGCGGCGGCTCGCAGGCGGGCGACGCTTTCCGCATCACGCCGCACATATTCCAGCTCCGGCGGGATGGGCCACGCGATGTGCGTGAGCATGGGAAAATGCGGCAGCAGCGTGCAGACGTAGCTCATGCGAGCGGCTTGGAAGCGAACCTGAAACCAGGTCGGCGAAGTGGCGACGGCCAAATCCGAGAGCGTCTGTGCTTTCACCAAATCGCGGAGCAGAAGCGCAGCGATGGAGGCGAGGCGGTAGCTGCCGCCATTGGGGGAAAACTCCGCGCGCTCGACCGCGGCGATGACTTCCGCCCATTTCCCCGCCTCGACTTGCAGCGCGAGCCGGATGTTCCAGGCATTCAGGTCATGGGGTGGGTCGAGAATTCTCAGCGCCGCCTCGACGCCGCTTTCGCGCAGCGCGATGGCAGCTTCGACGACTTGGAAACTCTCGCCGGGAGCGAGGCGCGCGCCTTCCGCAATGAGCTGCCGGGCGGCGCCAACATCGTCTTTGAAATCAAGGTGCAAGGAAGCCGCGAGCTGAAGCGCGCGAGCGCGACGAGGCGCATCGAGCAAAGGCCAGCGCGGCGAAACCCGCAGCTCCTGAATGGCGGCGAATGCCTCGCCGATGTGGCCACAGCGGGCGAGTTCGCGCAGGCGCGGCAGCTCCTTTTCCAGCGTCTGGTCAAACTCACTACCGCATTCTTCCAATGTCGCCTGCACAAGGTTGACGCTTGCCTTTCCGACGCCCGCGAGGCCCGCGACCGACGGGCAGATTTGATCGACGATCGTCTGGCCGAAGTAGCGAAAAGTGAGCGCGGGATCAGTCGTCAGCTTCGCAGTGAGCACCGCATCATCCCAGACATCGAAAGCAATTCCACGCCGCGCGAGCCGCTGGCGCTGGCCGAGGATTTCATCTTGGAGCGGCGTGTCGCTGCTCGTGCAGCCGAGACAGAGGAGAAAGCGGCGAATGCCTTTGTTACGCCAATGTTTTTGCGCTGCCTCGAACTCCTTCACCGTCGTCCTCAAATCCGCTTTCGTGAAACGCCGGTAGTTTTTGCACTGCGCCACATCGCTGCCGCCGCCCACGCGGTGATACATGAGAATGTCGACGCCTTTCTGCCCCTGCGGCAAGCGGCCGTAGAGCGCGGCGGCGTCAATGTGCGGCTCCTTTGCTGCGAGATCGCAGCATAGCCGCTCGAAGTCCGTCGGGAGCTGGTCCTCGGCGAATCGTAGTGGCAGTGTTGGCCTCAAGCGGGGCGTCATTCTCGCCGACCGTAGCAACCGCCGGGAAAAGCTAAAGGCCGGAGGGCAAACGTCGTTGACAGTCCTCTGTCGGCATGGCCTCCACGCCCGACTATTCCATTGGCTTCACCCGCGAGGAGGTGGAGGAAATCCTCGCTGCTCAGAAAGCGGAGCTAAAGCGCACGCTCGCGGCGTGGTCTGAATCCGGCAGCAGCATCACCAAGCGGCGCATCGACGAGATCCACGCGATCATCGCCGCGTGCCAGACAGCGCTGCGCAAGCTCGCGCCCGAGGTCTATGGGCGGCCCGTTCATGTCGGCACGAGCGTCGTCATCGGTCATTTGCCCAAATGAATCCGCTGCGCTCCCTCATCACGCGGATTCTGCCGAAGGCGTGGTTCAGTCCCTACGAGGCGGCGAATCATTCGCCCCGGCGCGGGCGTGTGCCAGGTGCGGCTCCGCGCGATGCAAAGCTCGATCTTCTGCCGGGCACGCGGCGCGAGCTGGTCCGGCGCTCGCGCTACCTGCACAAGAACTCCGGCTTCGTGCGCGAGCTGGTCGGCAGCATGGCGATCTACGCGACCGGCGACGGCATCAAACCGCAGGCGTTTTCTCCCAGCCCCGATTGGAACAAGGCCGCCGAGGAATACTTCGCTCGATGGGCCGCCCGTTGCGAGGTCACCAACCGCTTCTGCTTCGCCGAGTGCCAGGCGCTCGTGTGCCGGGGCATGGACGTGGACGGCGAATACTTCGTCCACAAGACGCGCAATGCGGATGCCCTGCCGCGCCTTCAACTCATCGAATCGCACCGCATCAACGACTGCGACCGCAACGATACCGACGATGGCATCGGCTTCGATGCCTACGGTGCACCAGGCTTCTACCGCGTGCAGCTCGACGACGGAAAATTCCGCGACCTAGCTGCCGGGCTCATGCTCCACGTCTTCGAGCCGGAAAGTGCGAGCGCGGTGCGGAACGCCCCGACGTTGCAGCACTCGATCAACCACCTCCTCGATGAGATGGAGCTGATCGCCCTGGAGAAGCACGCCGTGAAGGACAATTGCGATGTGTCGCGGGTGCTCAAGACGGAGCGTGGCGAGTTGGACGAGGACGGAGATTTCTCCATCGGCAAGCCCGGCGCCGCCGGTGCCGAAGCGAGCGAACCCGGCGCGCTGCAAAAGATCATCGGCGGCAAGCTCGTATCGCTGAAGCCCGGTGAGTCGCTGGACAGCTTTCAGCCCAATCGTCGCAGCCCGACGTTCACCGGCTTCCTCGAACACCTGCGCCGCGACTCGGCGCTCGGTCACATCCCGTTCGAGTTCGCGGCGGATTCGAGCAAGATCGGCGGCGCGGGCGTTCGGCTCGTCGTGGCGAAAGCTGACCGGCGTTTCTCGTATCGGCAGCTCATCCTCATCGAGCGGTTCATCAAACCCGTTTGGCTTTTCGTGATCGGCGACGCCATCGCGACAAAGCGGCTGCCGGAGCAGGACGGCTGGACGCGGGTCGCGTTCACCACGCCGCGCCGCATTACCGTCGATGCTGGGCGTGAGGCGCAGCAGAACCGCTCCGACGTGGAGATGGGACTCAAGACGCTGAGCGAACATTTTGCCGAGCAGGGCATGGACTTCGCCGAGGAAATGGAGATTCGCGCCCGCAACGCGCGCGCTTTGCTCGACCTCGCCGAAAAATACAACGTGCCGCTTGAGATGCTTTACCGCCCTAGCGGCGGCATCGGAGCAACGTCGGTGGTCGGCGAAATTGAAGATCCGCCGTCTCTCACCGGCGTCAGACAGCCCGGATAGTTCGTGTCGACACGAACTACGTGCGTTGACAGCCGTAGTCCGGCGTGACGCCACTTCTTCACGCCATCCATTACCAGCCCTGGCTCATCACGCCAGAGGCACACGCAGCCATGTGCCGAGCCGCTGGCAACGCCTGGCTGTTCACCGATCTGCCCCAGCCGGTCGCGCAGCCATCCCTACTCACCGTCGAGAACGGCGTGGGCATCGTCTCCATTCACGGCGCGCTGATGAAGCGCCCGGATTTTTTCTCCCGACTGCTGCTCGGTGCGACGGACATGGAAGACGTCGAGGGGGCGCTCGTGATCGTGCGGACGTGCAGGCCGTTTTCCTCGATATGGATTCGCCGGGCGGCACCGTCAATGGAACGCCGGAACTGGCCGCGCTCGTGGCCGACGTATCGAAGGCCAAATACACCTACGCATTCACCGACGGGCAGATGTGCAGCGCGGCCTATTGGATCGCCTCGCAGTCGGATGCGGTCTTTGCCACGCCCAGCGCACGCGTCGGCTCCATCGGCGTGCTGCTGCCGATGCTCGATGAATCGAAGGCGTTCGAGCAGGCTGGGATCAAGGACGAGCTGTTCGCCGCCGGCAAATACAAGAGCGTCGGCGTCCCCGGTCTTTTGCTCACCGACGAGCAGCGCGCGTGGCTTCAGTCGGACGTGGATAAAATCTACGCGGACTTCAAAGCAGCCGTGCTCGCGCGTGGTCGGCGCATCATGACGTGATGGAAGGCCAGTGCTTCTCGGGCCGGAAGGCGTCCTACAACTCGCTCACCTCGGGCGTCGTGCAGGACCGCGCCACCGCACTGATGAAACTCCGCGAGCGGCACGTGAAGCAGCCCGCCTAGTTGACACCCAAATACCGGCACAGATGAAAACCATCGACGAGCAACTCGAAGAAGCCCTCGCGCGCATCACGCAGCTCGAGAGCGACGCCACCGCCAGCGCCTCGCTGCTCACGGAAGCCGGCCATCAGCAGGAGCGTTTCCGCCAGGAGATTGCCGCACTGACCCAGTCCAACCAAACCCTTGCCACCTCCAGCGCTGCAGAACAACTCGCCGCGGCGCAGAAGCAAATCACCGCGCTTTCCACCGAGAAGGAAACGCTCGCGCTCGCCAATGGGGAGCTGAGCGAGCAGCGCGATCAGCTTTCCCGCGATCTCGCCACCGAAGAGCAATCGCTGACATCCGCCGCGAATGCGACCGAGGAACTCACCAAGGCAAAGGAGCAACTCGTCGCGCTCACCGCCGAGCTCGAAAAACTCAAGGCCGAAGCCCGGACCGCAGAACGCATCGCCGCCGAACGCTACGGCGCCGCCAGTCCGACCCCGCTCCCGGTCACTTCGCGCGGTGACTCCAAGGCCGCCGAACTCGTCACGAAGTTCAAAACCATCACCGACCCAAAGGAGCAGACCGCCCTGTGGCGCTCCCTCACCCCCGAACAGCGCACGCTCATCCTCAACGCCCAGTAACCGACCACTGCCATGCCCAACACCCTCACCAACGTCAAAGACATCAAGGTCGCGCAGGCCGCGCTCCAGCCTTCGTCTTCTGGAACCTGCAACATGCCTCGCGACTCATCCCGCCGAAGGCGCCGAGCCCTCCGCTGCGTCTTCACACCGGACTCGCCGCCGGGGTGGGCGACCCGATCAATGACGCGCTGCTGAGTTTTGTGAACGACCGAAACGCGGAGGCTGAGGCATTCTTCAATCAGGCCGACGCACGCGGCATTTTCTGGAGCACCTTAGCCGGAACGATGCAGTTGAAGAAAGCGCACCGTCTGGCGTGCTTGTGGTCATGGATACTCCACGAGCAACAGAGCCTCGACTTGAGGCGAACCAAACGGTGCGGCTGGATCTTGATCGGGCCACCGGCCCCTCGTCGATCCGGATTTCGTTCACCG
>Ga0105046_10019332_pt1 | contig 10334 bp, 9 predicted proteins | sample MAT03_FD_78385 | JGI IMG/M metagenome (GOLD analysis project Ga0105046, IMG submission 78385) | Freshwater microbial communities from Lake Fryxell liftoff mats and glacier meltwater in Antarctica - MAT-03 (megahit assembly) | ecosystem: Environmental > Aquatic > Freshwater > Ice > Liftoff... | reverse complement strand
GGCGAGCCGTTTTGGTTGCGAGCGTTGAATCGCCATGCGAAGTCCGGCGACATCGTCGGTGTAGATGTCAACTCGCTCACGGCTTCGGCTGGCGGAAACGTAGGTCTGCTCGGGAGACGATGCCGGAAATGATTCGCTGCCTTGTGCCACGAACGTCTGCTTTATTGATTTTCCCTGCGAGCCGTAGGACGTAAGGACCACACCATGTTCATAGTGGGCCCATTTCGCGTCCAGCACGGTTTTATTGTCGAGTTTGATGTCTCCTTTGGGCGTAAATCCTGTGATGCGGAACGTATTGCCATTGGTCAACCTCGGGCTTTTGTCTCGAGCCCGTCGATTGCGGGTAATGCGAACGGTGTCACCGACTGCAAACGGCCGGACTTCCGGCCGGAAGACGTCGAATGCCCCAGCGGAGCTGAGTGGCACTTCTACGGTGCCCTGCGGGCCGGATGCAAGGACTCGGTTCGCATCTACGGACGAAACCCGCAAGCGATCGCCTGGTTTGAACCCACCCTTTCCTTTGGCGGCAAATTCGATCACGTCTCCGGGTGCGTACCGCAGTGGATCGCTTCGTTCAGCAGGAGTCAGATTGCGTGGCTTCAGGGTCGTAAGTTGATGTTCCGGTCCCTGAATGATTCCACGCGACTTTAGTTCTTCACGAATGGTTTGCGTGACAGTGTCACGTTCGGCGTGAGTTGGGGCAATGACGAGCGTCGTTTTTCCAGCGGCTCTGGCATCCGCGTAGTCTTTAGCAAGTTGGCGGTGACGATCTTCGCCTTCAATTTGGTGCACAAAGCCCAGACCATCGAGCCGGTCGAATCCTTCGAGAACGTCGCCTCTGCTTAAGGCTTGTACGGCACGCTTGTAGTCCCCTTCCTGCCTGCGGATGTCGGTGAGTTCCCACGGCTTGATCCCGGATTGTTCTTCGAGCAAACGAAGGCTATGACCGCGTTCTACGGGGAGATGTTGCTTGCTGTCGCCGGATAGAATAATCCGTGCGTCAATCCGCTCAGCCACTTTGGCGAGCGCATAGAGCGTTGGCGTGCCAATGAGTCCAGCTTCGTCGACGAGCAGCACTTGGCCAGCAGCACTTTGCTGACGGTCCTGGTCAAGCAAGAACGCCGCAAGCGTCGATGCATCAAATCCCTCGCCTTTTAGTACGTCGACTGCTTCGGTCGTCGGAGCAAGCGTCACCACAGCAGTTCCTCGCTCTTCGATCGCTTCGGCTGTTTCTTGAAGCATTGTCGTTTTGCCAGTGCCGGAAATGCCTCTAAGAATTTGGAGCCGATCGGTAGAGTTGAGCAGACCGCGAATCGCGGTTTTCTGCTCGTCACTCAGCCAACTGCGACGCATTTGATGATTGGGAGCGAGTGGTCGCACAGCGCCACGGCCGTTGCGGGCGAAAGCAAGAAGGTGGCGTTCTTCTTGAAGTATCTCAGGGGTAGAAATCTGGGCGGTGTCATTGTGCCCTTCCTTGATCCAATGACGCACTGATACATCTCTGAGAATGTCAGCAACCGATACATCCCCCATGCCACGAAACAATGACTCGGTGATGAGTTGGCGTTCACGGACGACCGATTGCCTTGCAAACAGGTGGTCTTTGGCAAATTCAACGGCTTGTTTAGCTGTGACCGATGGCTCAATTGGGTACGATTTCGCAGCGACCTTTTGAAGAGCAACAGTTTCCATGTCGCTCAATCGTGATTTCCAGACTTCGGGCAAATGCCTTGGTTCAATACTATTGCTTTTGCTTTGCCGAGTTGTCGCACCAAGCTTGTCCTTGGCGTCAGCGCTCTTAATACCTAGTTCAGCCGCTTTTTGTTCGATCTCAGCTGTACGACGGGAGAATTTGTCGATGGTGGCTCTTGAAATGCCTTTGATTTCAAAATTGTGTTGGCTGCGTTCCACAGAGTAACCGAGCTCTTGTATTTTGGTCGCGAGCCGGGATTGGAATAGTCCTTCATAGAACTTCGAGTCACGCACGATTGCCGACATATCGAGTGCCGTCCAACGTGATCCAGTATGCGTTGCATTGGCGATCCATCCATGGACATGCAAATTTGGGTCAGGATGTCCGTCGACCGGACGGGACGTGGTATGGAGCCAGGTCGCACCTAGCAACACGTTGGTTTTCTCTAGATGCATCGCATTGCGGGCTGTGTTAACACGTGTTTGGGCGTCATGCTCCATGTCGCTAAGCGTCTCTCGGGCACTTAGTAAGACAGAGTCAGCGATGGCTTGGTCCTGAGTGAAGCTCCAAAGCACGGATACGGACTTTGGGGCACTGAACGTTACGTCGGCCCCGACTCGCCGGTCGTCCCGAAGGCGAGGCGTGATTGGCGTGTCGGTAAACGGATGGCGATTGTCAACGATGCGGTCAAACTGTTCTTTGTTGACCTCACCGTTTAGCCCAAACAACGCAGCGCCTTTACCGAACCATTGACCTTTCAAGTTCTCTGGTCCAGACTCGTAATAGTCTGAAACCTCGTAATATTGTTTGGCCTGTGCGGCTGATTTCTGGTGTGTGATACGTGGCATAAATCGACTCTAGCAGCGAATTGTTACAATTGTGTGACAGTACCCATGACAATGTCACGGATACTGAAAAGCATGAATCTGTTTCATTCCATCCGCGAGGGTCAGTGTTCCTTCGAACAGTTTGGATTTCTTACCGTGGTGAACGGTCAGGACGTAGGGCACTCTTTGGAGCCCGCTTCGCCAAGCAAAGAGATTGAGGGCGATCGCGTAATTAGCTTTCTTCGGCACCGTCCGAAAGATGGTGTTTTCGCATGGGTTCGGAACGATGAACATGGCATTTGCATCAACGTCCAGGCGTGCGTGCGCAGAAGCAGGCTGGCCATACCAGAGGTAGCCATTGTCGCCGAATGGAGTCCGTGGAGACGGTTTCCCAAGTGAGATGTAATTAACATGAAGATCGATGTCGTCATTGGTGCCCCACATCAGCGACACACGAATTGGGCCATCAAGTTTGCCACCTGCCGCCTTTACACGACGATTGACTTCCACGACACGTGAATCGTTGCCAGCGACCTCCGCCGAAATTGCCGCTGTCGTCGAGGCGGGGGTCACATCACCCACATCGGTAGCGGTAGCGGCCAAGGCTGTGGTAACCTCTGGAAGCGTGACTAGCAGTTCCGTCGGTTCAGGTATGGCAACGGGCGTAAACTCCTCGACAAGTGCTTCTGTAAGTGGGATTGGCTCAGAAATCGGTTCGAGGGTAAGTAGTTGCTCGACTTCAGGAGAAGACGAAAACCCAAGTTCAATCGTCAACGGTCCGTTTCCTTCGACCGTAAAGCTATAAGAGAGCAATGATGCAAGAATGATGGCATGAACGCTCGTCGACCACCAGAATCCATGCATTTGCTTCTTGAAGTCCGCCGGTACTTGGTCCCAAAGACGTTGATAGATTGGCGTTTGCTTCTGGCGTTTCATGGTGTTGCTCCTTGGTGAATTTGTTCGATGTCGAACAAATTGCCAACTGCGGAATCGAGCGTTGTCGTTCGGGCACCCCCTGGCTCACGCGGTACGCAGACACGCACGGAGTTATCCTTGCCTGGTGTGTCGTGGAAGAGGCAGGAATAGACTTTCGTTGAAGTGGGCTTTACGAGAATAATGTCCAGGGATTTCAGAGCAATCGACTCTTTGTAGTTGCCTTTGGCGATTACCTTGCTTTCCTTTCGCCATTCGAAGCTCTTGGAAGTAGCATCGAAGATCCAAGATTCGCCGCTGACTGCTTCGCCATTTTTGTGCAGAATAGTCCAGACGGTCTGGTTCAACGCATCGGAATCGAACCCGTGAAAACTGGGGCTAGGAATCGCCTTAGGAATTGGTTCTGGCTCAGCTTGCAGATCGAACTGCTCACCGCTCACGCTCGTTCCTGATAAGCCTTTGTCGCTATTGATCGCGAGGGTTATTCTCGTCGGCGAATTTGAGTGCCACGGCGAATAGGTCACGAATGTTCCAAACCCGTTGGATTGAGCTTCTGGAATTAAGGTAAGCCGCAACGGATTTGTTTCGATCAATCCGGTGTAGTTCTTTCCAACACCACTCTTCTCCAGGCTGGTGAGTCGAGCGGTGATATTCGTGCCACGGTCCTTGACCCCAGTGATTGCGAGCTGAACTCGCATGGAGGGATTTCCAGACTGTTGCGAAGTCCCAGTGAACTTTCGGCCACGTTTGAAACTGAACTGGGACGATGGCTCAGCAGAGGTGGCAGATGGGTTTGCAATGGTGTTTTCCATGAAACGGCTTGAGGGATCAATTGCATTGCCCATCGGTGTCATGTTTGGACCTCCAAAAAGCCCCTGAGGTGGACTCGATCCCATCACCCCGCTACTCCCATCAAAACTTGGGAACAGACCCATTGGCTGGGGAGCGAACGGTAGCGCATGCGATTCGAAAAACATTGCAGGCACCTGGCGTATGGGTTCGTCCTCAACAATGAGCAAATGAGAAGAGTCCACATCGCTTTCTGTTTCCATTGGCCGTGCTGATTGCCCTGGGGAAGCGATCGTTGCCCGAGCGGGCCTGGCCCTCACAGACTCACTTGGATTGCCATATGGTGAGGGAAGCGTCGTCGACTGCTGTTGCATCACCTGCCGCCCTTGTTGGGGCTGCGATGCAATGGGTTGGCTTTGCGGTGCCATAGGAAGCGATAACGAGATGCAACTGCGAAAGCAAAGCAATGCGCCCGCCAATCCGATGAGGATCAATGGTCCAGACTTAACCAACAAAGTGGCCGTCGTCATCGTGGCAAGCAACTGCGTCAGGCCGCCGAAACTTTCGCCAAACGACTTCTTGCGAGGTCGTCGCTTGCGTTTTCTTGGTTGACTCGTCGTGCCGGCTTCGTTCAAGATTTTGTTAAAATCGATGGGTGGTAATGTGTTGGTCATGATGGGCTCGGATTATTTGCTGAGTTCTTGTTGAACGGATGGTTCTGGAGTGTTTTGCAATCGCTCCAAATGCTGATCGACGATTCCAGACTTCGACGGCTGCGCAACGCCATGGCTGGTTACCATTTCTGGTTGCGATTGTGATTGGGAAGCGGCCGCTGTCTCAATGGATTGGATGTGAGCGTTGCGATATTCGTTGGGTGCAAGCGAGAAACCCGCTTGTTGCGATACCGCTTGGGGCGGGACGTTATTCAATTGCCCCGGCTGCTCGACAAGTGGCAGGGAATCTGGAAACGCTTTCAATGCATTGGTCAATTCCGAAAAACCTTGACGAAAAGCTGCCCCGACTGCTCCCTGGCCGAATTTACGTTGTTCGGTTTGAACCGGCTTTACGACCGGTTCTTGGTTCAATTTCTGTTTCATGTTGGATATCCTTCTTTAAAACGAACTGGGTAGAGTTTGCGTGACATTGTCACGGCTTTACAGTCTTTGTGAGTTGGACCATTGTTCCGCCTCGACTTGAGCATCAATGCGAGCTTGTTGCATTCGACGGTCGCGGGCATGGCTCCAGAGTTGTGCAACAATCAGCCAAAAGCACATCGAGGCATACCAGCCGCTCAAACCCGGGCTGGCAAATAGTGCGAATGCGAGGCTGAGTCCGACAGCGGTTACTGCGTCGGACGCAAAGCCAACAGAATCGCTTTGCCAGGAGGGCAGGAAGGGAGCCAGCACGCCTTGGCCAGGCTCATACGAGTGAAACCGAGTGCCCTGCAGAAACTGGTAGCCTCGGACGATGCCGTGTACCGCAAACCAGATGATGCTAAGTCCCAATACGAAACAGGGTGGTATGCTGTCGGTTCGCATGGAAGCTTGTTCATTGACGCCGCAATACCAAGTCTGAAGCATGCCACCAAAAAAGAAGTAAAGACCGAGAAACCAAGTGCCGGTAGTTCCCGGTACTCGGGACCAAATTTGGACAGTTCGATTGACGCTGAACAAGAGCATCAACGCGATGTTGAAGCCGGTACTCATATCACAAAGTTGATCTTGTTTTTGTGGTTGCATGACTTAGTCCTGATGAAAGGTGACGAGTTTGAATGGAAGATTGTTTTCGAAGATACGCCCGCCTTGGCTCATGAACGCTTCGATGGCAAAGTTGGGCGGCCCGCCACGCTTGAGGTGCAGGAATCGATCAGGAGTAACCCGATCGTGATACGACTCGGAGACACCGAAGTTGAACGGCTGTGTACCGAAGATGCTGTCGAGAATGCCTTGCTGCTCACGCTGCGGTTGCTGCTGGCTCAGATTCACGAGTTGTTCTTTGTACTGGCCAAACATGGTGCTAAAGAAGCGATTGGTAACGTCGACACATCCGTTTGCTAGTACGAATTTTGTGACATAGTTTCCAAGCAAAGACTTCATTTGTGTTTCGGCTCGGCTGTCACCACCAAAGGCACTTATCAAAAGCGGCAGGTTTTGGACGGCTGACCAAAAAGACAGGCCATGCGATCTCGCGACCGAGTGCACCATGGTCTCGTAGAGCGGATCACTAACTAACATTTGCACTTCATCGCGAACGATTAGTACATATGGCTTGGGGCTCTTGCGCCTCAAGGCAGCGTCGATCGTCAGCATGGTGATAAGACTTTGGCATACTAGCCCCGCCTCTTGGTACACAAGGATTGGTGCATCGAGAACAACGTAGACCTGGTTCAGTGCGAGTTCAGGAACAAAGCTCGAGGTTGGTGAACAAAATGTCTCGTAAAACGGACTTAAGAGGAAGAAGCCCAAAATATTGCTGCATTCTTGAACGCCTGCCGAGCGCGCCTTTGACCCTAATCCAATTTGGATACTGAGGAAAAACTCGGCTCCGCGGTCCAAGCTACGTTGCTCAGCCGGAGTTTTTGCATTGCGCTCGGCTTCCTTTAGCATGAGCCAGCAATGCGATTTCAGAAACTCGGGTGATGTCGCATCCTGAGCCGAACTCGGAGACGACGTGATGATCTGGTGAACATGTTCCAGCGTCATCGCTTTGCCTTTCGCTATCCACGCGATTATGCAGGCAAAATGAAGGAAATCGAAGAACAAACCCTTCCAAAACGACTCGCCTCCATCCGGTCCTTTCTGGCGCTTCAGCTGCTCGGAAAGTCGGATGAGGTACCGAGCAAGGCTTGCCGGTGACCCGCCCTGGAGACCGCAAACATAAGCGGCCACGTTAAATGTGAACTGACCAGGTACAAGACGGAGCAAACGGTTCTTCATTCTCGATTGCGTGACAATGTCACAAATCCAGTCCGCTTCATCCGCTTTGACACATCCATGGATCGCCCCGGGTGCAACCCATTCGATGAAGGCGGCGAGGAGCAAACGCAGCACAGAGGTTTTTCCGACGCCCGTCGCGCCACATAGGAAAAAGTGGCTCGGAAGATCCCGGGGGGTAAGCCCGAGATCCTTGAGCAAGAGACGACGGCTCATGTAGCCACCGCTTGGCTTTCAGCGGCAGCTTGAATGGACTCGAGCAATTCTCGCAACGCCAAGATGATGTTTGGATCATGGAGCGGCTTGCGCGACTGCAATGTCACCGTGATTCCAAGTGACGTCTTGAGCTTTTTACTTTTGGGAAGTTGCTTTTTGGGCTTGGCGGGTTTTCCTTCTTTTTGTTTTAGAGCTTTCGTGATGGCGAGCTCGCCCCGCTCGACTTTCTCTTGAACATGTTCACGCAGTCCCAGCAATCCAACCATTCTTGAAACCGTTGCGGGATGGATGTTCAACCGCGCAGCCAAGCGTTTTTGATCAAGGCCCTCATACTCCATGACAGCAACAAAAGCTCTTCCTAGCTCTACTGGCGAAAGGTTCTCGCGAAGAGCGTTTTCAACGATTTGGTGCCTCAGAATGTCCGCGTCGGACAGTGGCCGTTCTTCGACGATGCAGTCAAGCGTTTCGAGTCCAGCAAGCCGGGCAGCACGAAGGCGGCGTTCTCCAGCGATGATCCAGTAGACATTGCGTTCAACGTCATAGCGAACGCGAACTGGTTGCAACTGTTTGTCTTCCACTAACGAGTTGGCCAAGAAACGAATCGAAGCTTCATCAAAATGCTCTCGCGGTTGCGACGACGATTTAATTTGGTCAAGTGGAATCGCCACGGCATTGGTCAACGCGTTCAAGGTCGCCAAGGTGTCAAGTACATGCATTATTGGGCTCCAAATATAGTTAGAAGTGGTTTGGGCATTCGGCCAGTTGCCGAACTCACGAAAAGCCCACGCACCAGCTTGGTGCGAGGGCATTGAAATCGAGATAACGACGTCGATCCTTACTTTTGAATAGAGACGGGATAGCTAGTCCCATTCACTTTGACACGTCCGCTCGACTGAATTTGGCGAACTTGATCGTTCGTCAAAGTCGTAAGCGTGGTCACAGGTTGGCCATTCTTAAGACCCTTGAGCTGCAATTGCTTTAGCTCACGATCAAGATTTGCCTGATCGATTTGCTGCATCCCTTGAATCGTGGTTACAGCCATCGAGGAAATGGTCAACCCGACGATAACGATTGGAACCAACTCTGGGCCGCAACCAGGCGAACACAAGATCGTGGCGCCGATTAGGAGCAACGGAACAATCTTTTTTCTAAACGTCGTTCTCATAACTAACCCCTGCAAACAGAATGAAATTGAACTACCCGTGAAATGGGCTAGGCAATCGGCGATCGATTGCACTGTGCAATTCATACGTTTGCAAGAATGCGCAGGGAATACGCTGCTGGCTAGTAAGTCAACCTAAGTCAACTTTTGGCAATTCGAGGGCCCAAGCAACTTGAGCACCAACGGGACAACCTCAGTAAACGTGGCCATGTCACGGAAAAAAGCCAACTGTGCATATTGACCGGTCGTTCTTCATTTTGTAACCTCTAACATGCGGTTACAAAAATGAAGAACGATGAATTTAAAAAGCCGCGATTTTCCAGCGATTTTCGTGAATCCTGCTTCGTTGTTGCAGAGCAATGTTATGGCATTAAAGGCACTTGGGTGTATCAGTGCTATGAGTTCATAAACGAAAATTACTTTGGTGGACGATTGCCATGGGCCCATATCATTTGGGGACTTACCGAGTATGGGGCGTGCATTGCTTGGGCAAGTACGGTTCGAGACAAATCGCGTCCACCGATCATAACCCTACATCCGGTGTTGCTAGAGCAATACCAAACGGCTGATCCTTGGGGTATACCTTCGGAATGCTTGGTTTAATCGCTCGTATTCGACACGCTGTTGCATGAATGCATGCACATTCATATCGACTACAACCTTGGGGGGACCGATGGGACCACGAGCCACAATTGCAATCGCTGGATGAGACAAGTCAATCGGCTGGCTCCAATTCTTGGTTTTGATGGAATTGTCGCTGGACGCACCAAGGTCAAGCGGGTGCCAGATCCGTCACTTGGTATGACTGTGACCGGAAAAGTTGCCACTCAAGTTCAGCGAGTGTGTCTGGGAAATATTCCATTCCGGGCCGCTGCTGTCTTTCCAGCGGGACTACGAAAGCATTTTGGGCAAGCGTTCAAATACTATTCTAAGAATGAGATGCCAAGCGGGGCACCGAAGATTGCGGTTGCCAAAAGAAGTAGCGAATAGGTTCATTGTTGGATCAGGCCATAGAAAAACCCTCCGACCGTTGAATTGTCAAAGGGTTGCAAGCGGGTACTGACGCAATCGATTCGATTCGAAGCCATAAATCCAGGGCGAAGCACCAAGCTGATTCCCGCTGCCGTAGATTTCATCCTGAATCCCCTTCATACCATCGAATCGTACGCTTCGCAACTTACTTCCTTCGTTTTGCCATGGTGCCTAACGCCCAATGAAATCAAAAACAGACGGTACATAAACGCGATGGGCCGGTTTTTAAAGCATCGCAACGAAAAACACGACGTCCGGGCTTTGACTACGGCACCGCCAACCTAAGTCAATTTTGTTTAGGAACTTGTGGAAGGCGAGTCGCGACTAAAGTCGACCCAGGTCGACTCCATACCGGAGTTTGCAAATTTTCTATTGATCTCCACACTGATTCATGGCAGGGTAAACGCTCGAAACGGGCAATATTCAAGTGGTATTCTGATGCCCGGTGCAACACGGAGGAAACATGGAAAGCAAAGTTGAAGGAGACGTTCCGAACGAAAAGGATCTAAAAAAGCGCGCTAGCGACGCTATTGCTCTCTTAGAAACTACAGACAATGAGTTGCATTCGGGACTGGCCGATAATTTGTTTTACCCGATTTGCCTAGTCAGAGATGCGAAATCGTTGCTCGAAGAAATCGTCTCCGGGAGACTTAATGTGGGCGTTTCTCGAATTGCAACGAACCTGCAGAATGCCTTGAAATATATCGAGAACAGGAGCGACCCGGAGTTACAAGATGCCGTTCTCCAAT
>Ga0105046_10019330_pt1 | contig 10335 bp, 10 predicted proteins | sample MAT03_FD_78385 | JGI IMG/M metagenome (GOLD analysis project Ga0105046, IMG submission 78385) | Freshwater microbial communities from Lake Fryxell liftoff mats and glacier meltwater in Antarctica - MAT-03 (megahit assembly) | ecosystem: Environmental > Aquatic > Freshwater > Ice > Liftoff... | reverse complement strand
TATTGTAAATTCCGGGAGGGCTAAAGGTGGCGAAGAGTGTGCTGTCGGATAAGTATTTTTGAATGACTGTTGTGTTTACCGGATAGATTATGTTTTTAAATTTCTTCTGCCTTTCTCCTTTTAAAGAATATGATGTATTATTAAGGTTGTTAAATTTAACCTCTTGTTCAGATAAAATTGTTCGTAAAGGCTCAAGATTAAATCTTCCATTTTCGGGATTAACCCAGTTTTCTAGAGGTTTTTGGTAGTCAGCAAATTTCACTTTATTTCTAATTTCAAATAATGTAGCGTACAACTCTTTTGGAAAATCGAACCAGCCATGATAATATGGTTTTTCTTCACCTTGATAATCAGCAAATAAAATTACTTCCCACAAATAGGCATTTAAACAATTACGGGCAATATCTATTCTAGTAATGTGATTATTATTACTTCCTGAAATTTTATAATCGCCGTCCTGAAATCTGATTTGATTACGATTCCACTCTTGATTTATTACATCAATATAACTCAAATACGAATCCTTTTTAGCAGCACAAGTAATTGTTGGGAGAAATTCCATCAAATTTAATGACGAAATAAAAATTGTATCCGTATTTCCATCAGGAATTATTTTGACAGAAAACACAGTATCATTTATAGGAATGAAACTTATGTTGCCGTAGTTTACTTGTTCATATTTTGGATGTTTAATCTCGTCATCAGGATTGTTAGGATACTTTGACCGATTTAGTTCGTTTAATGTTGCGGAATAACTCTCAACTTTATTGTTTTTCGAGTTATTGCATGATTGTAAAAGAACCATGATACTTAGCCAGAAAAATATTTTGAAAAGATGGTTCTTCATAGCATAAAGATAACGAATAAAAATCTACGGCAAACAGTCTCACTGCTTGACAATCTAAAAGCATTTTCTAATAATAATCTCTAACGGTTTATTTTGGGGCGTGTAATCTATATTATTTATTCCTCTTGACCTTTGTTGATTAGGATACCATTTCCAAATAAATGCGCCTTTAAACCACGTTTTATTTGCCAAGGTTTCGAAAAAAGTCTTCAAAATATTGATTTGCGCTTGAATATTTAATATTGGTGATTCCAAGGTTCATAAGTACATTGATCAACGCTTTTATATCCTATTTCAGCAAAATTACATCCTTATTCAATTGAGTTTTATAGTGTTCTAATTCTGAAATTTTTACTTGCCAGACATTTACTAATTCTTCTGCAAATGGTGTTGTGGCAGATGACAGCGGAAAATAGCTTTCAATACCGACATAGTTAAATTTACTCCAAAATGGTACATCTTGATAATCGTCCCAATTGGCAGCATGAATTAATTTTTCATCATAAAATGTTCGTATGGAATTTATTAAATTATTGAAGAATGTAGGTCTGTTTTGCACAACTAATTTTAATTCTTTTCCAATACGAAACATTTCAATGTTTAAAGAATCGGCAAGATGCGCAAAATGTAATTTCTGTAATTATTTTCCCACGCTTGCCAATCCAACTCGTTTGTTAAGGCAAAGGCACACGTGTATGAATTGTTTATCCACAATTTTGGTTTTAGCATGGTTTTAATATTTTGTTGCTTTGCCAGTTGAGTTGTTATAATAATTCCGGCATCCGTTTCTCTGCACCATTGATTTATTTGGTCGAAAATAACTTGAGTTGAATTTAATTAACAAAAAGCAAAAGGCATTTGTAAAATCCAATTACAATTAACTTTTTTTAAAGGCGTAATATTTGAACCATCAATTAACGAGTTTGTTGCCACGTAGTTTATCCCCTTAATTTCAAAACTAGCAATGACAGTGTCACTTATTTTGGTCGGACATTCTGCTTGAATTTTAGCATCTTTTTTACAAGAGCAAAATGCACTGATAAGAGTGAAAAGAATTGTTATAAATAAACCTATGTTTAATTTATTGAATACCATTTTTTGATAATTTTTTCGCTTGGTTTATTTTGGGGTGTATAATCCGAATTTTTAAAGCCGCCTGCCTCATTATCGTTAGGATACCACTTCCATAAGAATCCTCCTGCAAACCAATCTTTTTTCCAAACAACATTAAACAGGGCTTCATAAGCGTTTTGCTGCGCTAGCATATTTATATCTTTATCTATAGGAGCGGCTTCAACTTCCCATTGTTTCCAAGCGCAATTATTTATGCTTCTATAACCGTATTCTGTAAATACAATTTTCTTTTTGTTTTTTTTTGAAAAAAGGCTAAGGGCGTTAGTTATGCTTTTCCATTTCTGTTCCATTTCTTCTTTAATAGGAGTTGTCTCTTCAGTTAACGGAAAATAGGCATCAATTCCAATATAATCTAGCTTATTCCAAAATGTTATTTTATCATACTCGTCCCAATTTGCTGCGTATGTCAATTTCCCTTTATATACTTTTCTAACCGTATCAATTAAACTACTCCAAAACTGTGGTCGTTTTTGTGTTGCTGTTTTAAATTCTGCGCCAACCGATAACATATCTATATTTAACGAGTCGGCAAGACGCGCAAGCTTCAACATATATTCCCGATAGTTGTTTTCCCAAAGCTTCCAGTTTTTTTCATCAAGATTATAATCACCAGGCCAACCTTGCTGTTCAACCCAAAAGTGAGGTTTCAATAACACTTTTTGATTATTTGCTTTAGCAAACGTAGTAAGTTTACAAATTCCTTCAGGTTTATCTCCCCACCAATTCTTAGGCACATTGTATTCAACTTTTGGATTATTTGGAGACATAAACGCAAAAGGACACAAAGCTATCCAGTTAGCATTAATACGTTTTGTAGGTATAAAACAATTTATAGAAACTTTTTTTATTGGTGACACAAAATTAACTCCATTCATCTTTGTTTCATCACTTTGTGCATTTACCTTTCTTAAAGAAGAAAATGAAAACAACAAAACAAGTACGAAGAATATTTTAGTCATACTATTTACAATTATTGAGTGCTAAATCCTTTTTGCCCAGTGATGTTTACCCAATTATCTAAACTTACGCCCATCAAAGTAAAATTGTATTTTGTAGAGTTTTTTAATGAAGGAATAGGAATTACATCGTGTATGTTGAGAACCACATTACTTAAATCGTAAAAATTCCAATGCTTATCGTACGTGTAAGTCCCTGAAATAAGATTATCAATCGTATCAGAAACAACTTGAAAATAAATTGCATTATTTGTTGTTGTGCTATCGCCCCAATTAAATTTAGGCTGCAACCCATTATTTTGAACTGTAATTACTTGTGGGGCAAATAAAGTAGGTTGTGAATAGTGTTTTATTTTTATGGGATTGCATATATGCAATTGCCCAAGAGTTTTGTATGTTACAACGCACCATGTATCGTGGGATACGTTACTTTTAAATCTACCTAAATAGCCATTAAATACAGGAAAGTGCTGCAAGTTTTTAAAAGAATAATTTTCGTAATTATTTTGGTTATTCTCTGTGTTATTTATTTCAAAATACTTAAGTTCAAAAGCTCCGCTTACGGGATAGTAAAACACTGAAACTGGAAAAGTGCCTCGCTCCGGATCAGTAGCGTCTGTGCTCGCCGCACAAGCAATTAGTTGATGGGTTAAAGTAAAATTATCGCATTCTGATTTTATATAATCAGATAAGATAGAAGTATCGTATTTAACTATTACAGCATCCTTTTTACACGAAAATAAGAGGAAAACGAATAAACTAAAAACACTTATTTTTTGCATGATTTTTATAAATGAATTAGCCTTAATCCAAAATTATATGTTTGCCCCGCCCCTGCATTAGCCCCCATTGAAAAACGAGTATAGGATGTTTCTGCCTCTAGTTTTCCTTTAATAATTTGCACTTTCATTCCTATCCCTTCTTGCCTAAACCATGAGCTAATGCCTTTACTGCCGTAGTTTGGCCAAAATTCTTGTTGCATGTAAAACGTTAATCTTTTGGTAGGGAAATAACTTAAAAAGATACTCGCAGGGCTTGAAACAGAAAACCTTGAAGTTCCTGCCATTGGTTTTTCCTTAGCAGTATAAATCCAAGGAGCTAACTGAAAAAATAGTTGAAACTTACTTGAAATGGAATAATCATAAAATATTTGAGTAATTGAAATGTAACTATCTCTGCTCAAATAAGGTTTATTATTCTTTTTACCCTCCATGTCCTTCGCTATTGGAATTAAAAAAGTGGTTTGAAAACTCAAATGACTTAATTTTTTAAAAGGAATAATTTTAATTTTTGGCCCCGCATAACCAAACTCAGTTCTTGAATTTGGCGAGTTTTCAAATTTCAGCAAATTAAATGGAGTGTCTTTTACACTATCATTTACTCTTACTGAATTAATCCAAACATCAGCACCTACATTTATTTTTGAATTTACACCTAACAAAAATTGGTTAATGGATGTAAAATAATTACTTCTGTTACCATAATTCACTTTATTCCCGTCTTTTTCAAACCCTTTTGTTTGCGTATAAAGATTATTAAAAAACTTATATTCCCACTGCCCTTTATTATATAGCACTGAAGGTGTGTATTTTTGAGTACTATTACTTGTTCTATTGTTTTGAGGATTAAATACTTCAGTTTGGCTAGTTTCCATAGCAATGTATTCGTTAATTCGCCAATCGTATGGATAATAATCAATGGTGTAATAGGTAGGTATTTTAACTTCTCTGTATTGATTTATAAACTCAATTACTTTCTGTTGTTTTGTAAAATCATCTTCATACCATTTAAATATTTCTGAAAGCAAAACCTTATTATCCTCTGTTTTCAGGAAGCCATTATTATTTAAAGCTAATTTTGTTTGAGTTGTTAATTGTGTTTCTAAATTTTCAGGAGTGTAAACATCATTAATTATTGGTGGACATCCTAAAGCACCGCAAACTAAGACAAAATGAAATCTAGGGTCTTTATATACTTTCCTAAGTTCGTTGTTTTCTATTTCATTTAAGCTGTATTTTTTTCCTAAAACAGTAAACAGTTTGTTATCATAAAACCCTTTAACATCTTGAGGCGATTTTACTGGATATGCATCAGTTAGTTGTTTTATAACAAAAATATTGTAAGCATTTATAAGAAAGGTCTTTTTGTCTTCTTCGTTACTCGGTGAGTAAACGCCAACTATTTTTACTATTGAATCAAGTTCGTTTATATTTGATTTTAGTAATTTGTAATCTACTAAGCCCGAAGTAATATAATTTTTATAAAAAAGGTCAATTGCTTCATAAATTGATTTACCAGTATTTTGAGCATTTAAAGTATTGCTTATAATTAAGTGAAACAAAAGAATGCAATATATTTTGCGCATGGTATCGTTAAGTTTAAAAACAAAGAAAAACAACTTTATAAGCATAAAATGTCGGCAATAAGACAATTGCGAGAACTTATAATTAATATAATTGTATGGTGAAAAACTCATACTTTTTGGTTTTGTTAAGTTTAGTAGGGTTCATTTACTCTTGTTCGGAAACTCAAGAGAAAGATGAGCCCTTTAAAACGTCAGTAACTTTAACTTCCTTTAATGATTTTATACCATCTTATGTTTCTGAAGCTCCTAATTTAGAAATAGAGCCAGGGAGTTACTACAACCACGTTATAGGGAAATACAGTATAGATGCACTTGTTGATTCACTAAATGCTAATGCAGTTTATTGGAAAATAAAAGACTCAAGAGAAAATAAGATTTATCAGGGCCATGCTTTGGATGGCAAGAAAACTGGTTGGTGGGAAATGCTATACAATAAAACATTAATTTGTTGTGGCAATTACATTGCAAATAAAAAGAGTGGATTTTGGCGCTATTATCCAATAGGAGGTGAATCTCACAAACTCGTCAATTTTAAGAATGATACTTTAGATGGGCTTGCTCAAGAGTATAGTGCAGATAGTATTCTTCTTTCTGAGGGGAAGTATCTTAATGGTTTAAAATCAGATTACTGGAAGTTTTTTTACAATAATGGTAAAATAAAAGAAAAGGGATATTTTTACGATAGCTACAAAAGCGGTTGGTGGCAATCGTTTGAATCAAATGGTAATTTAATAGAAGAAGCTAGTTATTCAAGGAATGAGATCTCTGGGTACGTGAAAAAATACCTGAATGGTGTGCTTTTTGAAGAGGGGAAATTTTTTGACGGCAAAAGGAGGGGAACATGGAAGTGTTACGATGAAAACGGAAAATTAAAAAGAATAAAGGAATATGGTGAGTAAAAAAATTGTTGTGATTATCCCTGCATTTAATGAAGAAAATTCAGTTGGAAAGGTTGTAAACGATATTCCGAAAAGTATTGTAAGCGACATTATTGTAGTTAATAATAATTCAAACGATTTAACCAAGGTAAATGCCCTTGCCGCAAGTGCAATAGTTGTAGATGAACCTATGCAAGGATATGGTAATGCCTGCTTAAAAGGAATGGCTTTTGTTTCTGACATGAAAAAAAAGCCTGATATAATAGTTTTTATCGATGCCGATTATTCTGACTATCCCGAAGAAATAGAAAAATTAGTAAAACCAATATTAATTGAAAATTTTGATATGGTAATAGGATCAAGAGCACTTGGTAAACGAGAAAGGGGTTCGATGACTCCGCAGCAAATATTTGGGAACTGGTTAGCGACTTCATTATTAAAGCTTTTTTATAATGTCTCATATACTGATTTGGGGCCGTTTAGAGCGATTAAATACGAAAAACTACTGGAATTAGAAATGATTGATAAAACTTATGGATGGACAGTAGAAATGCAACTGAAGGCTGCCAAGCAAAAGCTCAAAATTACTGAAGTGCCGGTAACCTACCGTGTAAGAATTGGTCACTCTAAAGTAAGTGGAACAGTGAAAGGTACTGTAATGGCGGGCTATAAAATTATAACAACAATTTTTAAATATTTATAAGGCAATAATGCTCAAGATTAAATCAATTTCCACACTACTTTGTTTCTTTTTGTTTTTCAGTTTAACCGCTAAAAATTTTAACCAATTGGGTAACCAACTAGATTCACTTCCTAAAAAAGATTCTGCACATACAAAACGATACAAAATTATAGGTCTTCCCTTATTTTTTTATGTACCTGAAACTAAATTTGGCGGCGGCGGCGCAGGAATAATAACTTGGCGATTCAAAAAAGATAGCGCTAACGTAAGGCCATCTAGCGTGCAATTTGGCGTTGCTTTCACTCAGCTAAAACAAACGCTTATCTATCTTCCATTTAACCTATGGATTAAAAATGATGCATATAATGTTTTTGGCGAAATTGGATATTACAAATACAATTTCTTTTTTTGGGGTATCGGAAACGCACAATCATTTAATTTGCAAGAGTTGTACGATGTAAAATTTCCAAGAATAAAACTCAATGCCTTAAGGCGAATAGCGCCATACACCTATGCCGGTGTAAAGTATAATTTTGACGATTTTCAAGTTACGCGGGTAGATTCAGCAGGTTTATTAGCTAAAGGCGACATTGCGGGGAGCAAAGGCGGTAAAGTGTCGTCATTAGGATTGGTTGTTAAATATGACAGTAGAGATAATTTATTTTATCCTACAAAAGGATATTTAGCTGAATTATCTTATCAAATAGATGATAAAGCAATAGGGAGTAGTTTTAATAATACCAGATTTATATTTGATGCTTCTACGTACATAACTACTAAATTGAAACATACTATGGCTTTCAATCTCTATTCAGTTATTGGCAATGGCGATATTCCATTTAATCAAATGGCGTTGTTAGGCGGCACAAGAAAAATGAGAGGTTTTTATGAAGGAAGATACAGAGATAAAAATCTGGTGATGTTTCAAACGGAATATAGAGCTCCGCTATTTTGGAGGCTTGGTGCAGTTGCATTTATTAGTGCGGGTGATGTTGCAGATGAGCTATCTCATTTTGATGTGACACAATTTAAGTTAGCATACGGTGGGGGTCTAAGAGTTTTGCTAGATAAAAAGCAAAAAATAAATATCCGTTTTGATGTAGGTTGGGCAGACCCCAAGCCCAATTTTTACTTAACAGTAACGGAAGCTTTCTAATGAATATAAGCGAAAACAAAATTCTCATTGCAGTAAATTGGATTATAGCAGTTGCTTTGTATTTCCTTTTCGCCTATTATTTGAAAAGAGAAAATACACTAATTCTCTTTAGTGTATTTGCAGTATTAGCGTTTCAATATTTTTTTACACTTCAACGAACAAAACTATTGGATAAGCATTATGATTATTTTATCGTTGGAGCATTCGGACTAAGATTAGTGTTTTTGGTTTCATTGCCTTTGCTCTCAGATGATTTTTATCGATTTATATGGGATGGTCGTTTAATTCTAGAAGGGCTGAACCCATATAGTTATTTGCCAAATCAAGTTATTGATGAACAAATGATTGATGGCGCAAATAATATGGAATTATTTCAGAAAATGAATTCCCAAAATTATTATTCTGTTTACCCTCCAGTCTTACAACTACTGTTTTTTATTTCTGCAAAACTCTCGTTTGGTTACAATGCAGTTGCGGTATTTAATTTGCGTTTTTTTATTTTGTTAGCGGAATTGGGAACGTTTATTTATTTAAAAAAAATACTTGATTTTTTGAAGATTCCTAAAACAAAAATTTTATTTTATTTATTAAACCCTTTGGTAATTATTGAGCTTACCGGAAATCTCCATTTTGAAGCTGTAATGATCTTCTTTTTAACAGCTTCGTTTTACTATTTGATGATTAATAGATATAGTTTTTCAGCCGTTTTTATTGCCTTAGCAATTTCCACAAAGATGATACCTTTATTGTTTTTGCCACTAATCGTGAAAAAAATTGGATGGAAAAATGGAATTATTTACGCAACATTTTCTGTTGGGATAATTAGTTTATTGTTTCTCCCATTTATTGATAAGGAATTAATTTCAAATATTGGCAGCAGTGTAAGTCTCTATTTTCAAAAGTTTGAATTTAATGCGAGTATCTACTATGTGTTAAGAGAAATAGGGTTTAAAATGGTTGGTTACAATGCAATTGGCATTATTGGTAAAGTGTTGCCAATAGTTTCAACATGTTTAATTTTATTAATATCCTTTAGAGCGAGGAGAGGTGAAACTTGGCAAAGTTTTTTTGAAAAAGCTTTAAAGATTCTATTTATCTATTATCTTTTTTCATTGATTGTTCACCCGTGGTATATTTCGCTTTTAGTTTTAATAAGCATTTTTACAGAAAATAGGTTTGCTATATTATGGTCAATATTTATTTTCGGAAGCTATTTTGCCTATAATTCTATTCCTTTTAAAGAATCCATGTGGGTAAATGCGATTGAGTACGCGGTAGTTGTATTATACTTTCTTTATGAAAGCAAAAAACTAAAAGCCATTAATATTTTTAATTAAGATTTTATTTCTATCATAAGAAACAAGGTTCTTTTTTTCAAGATCATTTAAAACGGTAGTAACCATTTGCCTGCTTGTTGCTGTTAATTTACCGATGTCTTCATGAGTTAATTTTAGTTTTATTTCAAGTTGTCCATCATCTGTTTTTTTACCTTCTTCTCTGGCTAAATCTTTGATAAAACTTTTTACTCTTTCGTCAGAAGACTTGAAAATGAGCGATTCAAAGCGACTTTGTATTTTTTTAAATCTGAAGCCAATTATTTTAGTAATTTTTAAACCAAAACTGGGGTCTTTCGTCATAAGGTCATGAATGATTTCGGAAAACATAAAGCATAATAAAGTGTCCTCAGTTGCTTCAGCAAATTCTTCTCTTTTTGCAAAAGAATCAGTGATAGCTGACTCACCGAAAATTTCGCCTGGCCCTAAAATGGCTATTATTATTTCACGTCCATCTTCTGATAATCTTGAAATTTTAACCTTGCCCTTCTTGATTATGTAGACTGAATTAGATGACTCGTTCGGAAAATATATAATTTGTTTCTTAGGAACTTCTCTCATTTTAGAGTTAGTATTCAACCTAATGAGTTCCTTTATCGGGAGAGCCTCCATTAAATTAAAATTCTCGAAATACCAAAGTTTAGTTTTATCCTGTGACATATTACAAATGTATTAAAATCAGACCATTAAACCCTATTAAACGGCTTTTTAAGGGATTTATTGCTATTTTGTGTCTAAAGTAAAAATTATGCGCTTTATTTATTAGGATTTGATTTGATTATTGTGGTTGGCGCATTTAGTATGCTAAAGCCTATGTGGGATATGAATTTACTTTTTCCGAGATTAATATTATTAGGCATTTTACTTTTTTTGCCTTCTAAATGGGACATTCTTTCATTGGATTTTATTATAAACTATTTAAATAAATAAAATTATGCGGACTTTACTTGTACCAACCGATTTTTCAAAAGGCTCACTAGAAG
>Ga0105046_10019329_pt1 | contig 10336 bp, 6 predicted proteins | sample MAT03_FD_78385 | JGI IMG/M metagenome (GOLD analysis project Ga0105046, IMG submission 78385) | Freshwater microbial communities from Lake Fryxell liftoff mats and glacier meltwater in Antarctica - MAT-03 (megahit assembly) | ecosystem: Environmental > Aquatic > Freshwater > Ice > Liftoff... | reverse complement strand
TGGTATATCCAAATGTAGAATGAATACATTTGTAACCGAACCAGAAGAGCCGTATGAAGGGAGACTTTCACGTACGGTTCTGTGGGAACGTAGGGGTGAAATTCCCCTGCGTGACCCGATTATCGGTCAGTGTAAAAAGCCAACCGCACAAATGGCACATTTGGTTTTTGCCGAAACACAGCCCAACGCTGAAAAAACCAAAAGAGTAATTTTTTGCCAATGCTCGAGACGAACAAGAAAATAATAAAAGTAGAATAAGAAAAAATATGATAACAAAGCAAGCATTAGGAAGTACACTTTTTGGAATGGCTGACATTCTGCGTGACAAAGTAGAAGATTACAAAGCCTACATACTTTCTCTACTCTTTTTTAAACGTCTTTCCGACAATTACGAATGGGAGACAGAAAACGAAATAAAGGAATTTGAAAAACGAGAAGGAAGAAAACCCACGGAAGCCGAAAAAAGAATTATCGTCAATCAAAAACACGATTTCAAAATCCCTGATGGATGCTTTTGGAAAGATGTGCGAGATGCCTCGCCCGACAAAAAAAATGAAAAACTCAACAAAGCTGTAAACGATATTGCAGATGCCAATATAGATAGAAATGGTAAAGCTGTTTTAAAAGGGGTTATTAATACAGTTCGATGGAACGAGCCTGCTCCTGATGGCTCGGGAAGTAAAAAGCTAAATCCGAAGGTTTTGACTGCTTTGGTGAGTTATTTGGATGCAGTGGATTTAAGCAACAAAAATGCTTCGATTGATGTGTTGGGTGATGCTTACGAATATCTAATAAAGCGATTTGCAGACGAAAACAAAGGCGGAACAACCGCAGGACAATTCTATACACCGCAGGAAGTGGTTGATGTGATTGTTCGCTACCTCAAACCCAAAAAAGGAAATACGGTGTATGATCCCACTTGTGGCTCGGGTGGTTTCCTGATTAATGCCGCTAAATTCTGCAAAACCAATTACAACGATTCTAAAGCCATACGGATTTTTGGACAAGAAGATGTTTGGAATACTTGGGCGATTTGCAATATCAATATGATACTGCACGGTTTAGATGCTCGTATTGAAAAAGGCGATACGATACTCGACCCAAAATTTACAGAAGAAGACAACGAGTTGGAAATCAAACAATTTGATTTGGCAATGGCAAATTTCCCTTTTTCGCAAGAAAACTGGACCAAAACAGGGCAACCAAAAAAAGACAGCAAAGGCAAAACCGTAAACAAAAAAGACGGTTCGCCTCAATTGGAATATCCCAAAGAAGGTTATTCAGATCCTTATGAGCGTTTGGTTTATGGCACACCGCCTTATTCCAACGGAGATTTTGCTTTTTTACAGCATATTATTGCTTCCATTAAAGACGATGGAAAAGCAGGTGTAGTTTGTCCGCAAGGGGTTTTGTTTAGAGGGCAACCCGAAAAAACCGAAGAAGAAGACGGACAAAACCGAAAAGCAGATGATGAGTATTTAATCCGCAGAGGATTTTTGCAAGGTAAAGTTGACCACAATGGCGAGTTTACCGAAATGCATAATATCATTGATGCCATTGTAGTATTGCCAGGCAATTTGTTTTATGGCACTACAATTCCTGGTGCTATTCTTTTTATTAATAAAAATAAGCCCAAAGAAAGAAAAGACAAAGTGCTTATGGTGTATGCTGCCAAACAAGGTTGGTACAAAGAGGAATCTAATATGAACACTTTGCTACCGCACGATATGCTAAGGATTTCTACCATTTTGGAAAGTTGGGGCGATTTAGAAACCGCTAAAACTTGGATGGCTTCCCAAAAAACACGACTCAAAAACTTGATACAAGAAGACCTTGATTTTAAACTATTGGAACTGGAAGAATACTATGCCGAAGACATAGCCCTGCAAACAGAAAAATTAGAAAAAGCCAAAAAAGTAATAACAGACAAAGAAGCCAAAAAAGAGAAACCAACCAAAACGCATTTGAAAGCGGTAGGAACTGCCCAAAATGCCTTGGATAAACTCACTAACGAAAAACAGAACAAAATAACAGCTGCCCAAGAGCAAGCCGAAAAAGAACGCATAGCCATAGATGATGTAGAGCAAGAACTGATAGCAATGTTACAAGACCCAGAGCAGCGAAAACGCTACTTTAATATTGCGGATATGGAAGAACTGGATGAAAACGAGTTTAACCTAAATATACCTCGCTATGTGGACACTTTTGAACCCGAAGAAGAAATTGATTTGAAAGAAGCAATAACCGAGTTTAAAGCAAGTATTGGCAAAGAAACCACTTTGGATAAATCTATTGATGAACTTTTAAAAGTGTTGGTATAGTATGGTAAAATTTAAAGAGCTTCATTTAAAAGAGTTATATGATGAATTAGTGATGGGGCAATCACCAAGTTCAGAAACATATAATGATGAAAAGAAAGGGTTGCCATTTGTACAAGGTAATGCTGATATGAAAGATGGTGTACCCAAAATCAGAATTTATTCTACTGACCCTAAAAAGCTTTCACAAAAAGGTGATTTATTACTTTCTGTAAGAGCACCAGTCGGTGATTTGTTTAAAAATAATATTGGCGAAATAGCAATAGGTAGAGGGTTGTCGGCTATCAGAATCAATGACCAATATTTAAATAAATATGTCCACCATTATTTTTCTTGGGACAAAAGGCAGTTTTTAAAACTTGAACAGGGTACAACTTTTACCGAAATCGGCAAAAGAGAAGTTAGAAACCTAAAAATTCTTTTACCCGAAAACCCAAACGAACAAACCGCCATTGCCACACTACTTTCCAAAGTAGATGAAGCCATTGAAGCCACCCAAAACAGCATAAAGGCAGCCGAAAAACTAAAAAAAGCCTTAATGCAAAACTTGCTTACTGGTAAACTAAAACCAGATGGTACTTGGCGTACCGAAGATGAGTTTTATGAAGATGAAAAGTTTGGTAAAGTGCCGAAAGGGTGGGAAGTGAAAAAGTTTAGAAATTTAACAAAACAAATAACTGATGGAGTTCATTCTACACCAAATTATCAAGAGAGTGGCGTGCCCTTTTTATCTGTAACGGATTTAAGAGGAAATAAAATATCTTTTGATAATTGTAAATACATTTCAGAAGAAGAACATAAATTTTTAATTAGACGGTGCAAGCCTGAAATAGGTGATGTTTTGATGGGTAAGGTTGCAACTCTTGGCGTATGTGATATTGTTGAAACAGAAATTGAATTTAGCGTTTTTGTTCAGATTGCACTTATTAAACCAAATGATTTAGTAGACGGTAATTTTTTGAAATTTAAAATACAAAGCGTTGATTTTAATAATTTACTGTACACGAAAGCAGCAGGCACAACAATCAAATATGTTGGAATTGACAGTATCAGTAAGATTAAAATAATCCTACCTAATTCTTTAACAGAACAGAGAAATATTGCCAAAAAACTTTCCGAAGTAGATAAATCATTGTTGTCAAAACAAACCAAAATCCAAACGCTTCAACGTTTAAAAAAATCATTAATGCAAAACCTGCTTACTGGCAAAGTGCGGTTGCCAGAGGATTTTATTGCACAGTTTGAAAGTACGGTTGAAGTAAATCATAAAATAGAAATAGCGTAATAATATGGGCAATTTATCAGAACTAAAAGGGGTAGAAAAACCTGTTACCGAATGGCTTAGTAAAATGGGGTGGTCGTTTAAAAGTCACGAAGATTTAAAAGTCTATGAGCGTGCTTTTTCCAGACCTATTATTGAGCAAATTCTTATTGAGAAAACGGCTTTGTTTAATAACATTAGCGAAGACATAGCCCGCCAAGCGGTAGAATTGCTTTTGCAAAATCTAAACCACCCAACAGCCATTTTGGGCAATGAAGCATTTTTAGATAAATTGGTTTCGGGTGTTACGCTTGCCATAAAAGACAAAGACATAGCTGTTCATTTTATCAACTTTGAGAACATTTGGGAAAACGATTTTATCGTAACCAATCAATATTGGGTGCAAGGCTACAAAATGGTAAAAACCGATATTGTGCTTTTGGTAAATGGTATTCCCTTAGTACCAATTGAAGCCAAACAGAGAGCCAGAAAAGGCACGAATTGGATGGAAGGTGTTCGTCAGTTTTCTACTTACGACCAAAGAGCCGATAAACTATTTATGTGTCACGTATTTGGTGTGGCTTGTAATGGCAGAATTACCAAATACGGTATTCCGGGTGCTTCTGCTTCTTATTTCAACGAATGGAAAGACACCATTTTGGATGTAAGCCAAACCAACCCGATTTTAGAACCTACCAACAACCTATGCCAAACCTATCAAGATAAAAAAGACGGTCTTTGGAATTTTGATGTGGATCGCCTACCCAATGGTGAAGTGTTGGAGCGGATGAAATTGGGTATAGTAGGCTTATTGCAACCTGCAAGAGTATTGGATATTTTACAGCACTTTCTAGTTTTTGAGCGAGAAGAAGGAAAAATCATTAAAAAGGTTGCACGTTATCAACAATTGAGAGCAGCCAATAAAATTGCAGACCGAGTAATCAATAGCGATTTAAACCAAGGCGTTATTTGGCATACCCAAGGTTCGGGCAAAAGTCTAACAATGCTATACACCGCTTATAAACTTCGTCAAAGCAAGGAATTGAAAGACCCCACGATTTATATAGTGGTTGACCGCAAAGACTTACGAGAACAAATTGGCGGTACGTTTGACGATTGCGAATTTCCAAATGCAAGAGCAGTTAATAATATTGGCGATTTAAAACACATTATCAAAACTGCACCTTCGGGAGTTTTTATTACCACCGTTCAAAAATTTGATGAACTGGGTAAACTTCAAGACTTGCGGGATAATGTGATTATCTTAATTGATGAAGCACACCGCACACAATACGGAAATTACCAAATGGAATTGCAAGCGGTGCTTCCAAATGCCAAACGATTTGCTTTTACAGGAACACCCATTCCTAAAACACACCAACAATTTGGCATAGTTGACCAAGAGAAAGGAAAGCACGAATATTATTTAGACCGTTACAGTATCAAAGATGCCATAGATGACGGAGCAACCAAACCCATTCGCTACACTTTTGGACCAACTGAGTGGTTTTTGGATAAAGAAAAATTGAAAGCAGGCTATGATGAAATTACAGCCGAATTAACAGAAGACGAAAAACGATTAGTTGAAAGACGAGTATCAGCTTGGAAAGTCTTCTTGAAGCACCCAGAAAGAGTGGAAACACTCGCCAAGTATATTGCAACAGATTTCAAGGAAATGCTTGAACCACAAGGCTACAAAGCCCAAATTGTGGCGTGTGATAAGGAAGCGTGTGTATTGTATTATAATGAATTGATAAACTACTTTGACCATTCAGAGATAGCTATAATTTTTTCAACTGGGCATTATGAAGAAGGAGAAAAATATGAGTTGTACAAAGACCATTACAAGGAAGATGCAGAACGTAAAAAACTTATAAAACAGTTTAAGCGAAGAATTACAGAAGAAGAACAGAAAATGGGTAACAACCTAAAAATTCTTATTGTTTGTAATATGCTTTTAACTGGTTTTGATGCACCTATTGAGCAAACAATGTATTTGGATAGTCCTTTGCGAGATCATAATCTTTTACAGGCAGTTGCCCGAACTAACAGACCTTATGACGATAAAGTAACTAAACTGTCAAAAGAATTTGGGCGAATTGTAGATTATGTGGGTGTTTTCCAAAATTATAAGGAAGCATTGAACTATGACCCAGAAGATATTGGAGAATTTGAAGATGTAGAGAGTTTGGTAAAAACTTTCCCGAAAGTATTAGAGGATGCTTTTGAACCATTCGCAGAAATAAAACTGGAAGACAGTTACGAGTGCACGATGGCAATCGTAAGAAAACTTTCAGAAATAGACCACGGTAAATTTGAAAATGATTTTAGAGAAGTTATTCAGCTTTGGGAATCTATTTCACCGAACCCAGCACTTCGCGAATCAAAAACAAAATATTTGTGGTTGAATGAGATTTACGAAATCTACTTGGAAGAATTTAAACGTTTGGATTTTGATGCAGAAATCTATGCAGCCAAAACACGCAAATTGATACAAGAGAGTGCCAAACTACTCAACTTTAAAGGGCATTTGCCAGAAATTTCTATTGATTCAGATTATTTGAATAAACTGCAAGAAATTAAACTTGACCCTTCAGACAAAGCGGAAAAAATAATCAGAGATATTGAAACGGTCATAAGACAAAACGAAGTAAACAGTGCTATTTATGTGGAGTTTCAGAACCGTTTGGATGATTTGATAAAACAAAAGAAAGAAGAAAGTCTTGCGATTGAAGAAATATTAAATCAATTAGGTTCGCTTTATACAGAGCTGGACGAAGTTGCTTCATTGCCAACAAGAATGGGCTTTCCAGACAAAGGCAGTTTTGAGTTTTATACGATTATCAAGAATGTTTCAAGTGCAGATTTTAATGAAGAATTGGTAAGGGAATTTTCCTTTGAAGCAGCCGATAAAATAAAAGCTAAAATTTACAACGGATGGCAAGAAGTCCCGAGAGAATTTGACCGCTTGAAATATGAGATTTTGTTGCTGTCGGTAAATCCAAAATTTGAAGAATTGAAAATTGATAGCAATGAAGAGCTGATGGAGCAAATAATGAAAGCTGTTTTACAAAATTATAAATTGAATTAATGCAGTTACCAGATAACTACATATTAATCCGTAAAGAATTAAAACACGCTCGACTTCGAGTAAGTGAAGACGGACAAGTGCGAATTATTGCACCGCCTGCTTTTTCAGAAGAAGATATTGCCTCATTGCTTAAAAAGAAAGCCAAGTGGATTGACAAAAATCTAAAATATTTTGATGGAATGTCAACCATTGAACTGCAACGAAATCAATTATTGCTATTTGGAAATCGTTACAACTATTTTTACGACACGAAATATATACAAAGAATAATAGTTGACCACGAACACAAAACGATAACTGCACAAAAGGATTTGCTTGATGCTGTAATTCAAGAAAAATGGTATCGAAATGTAGCCCAAAAGCACCTAACAAAAAGGATAAAAGAACTATCAGTAAAGATGAAGTTTCCTTTTAATAAACTCTTTATTCGTGAATCTAAAACAAAGTGGGGTAATTGTTCAGGTGATAAAAACATTTCACTGAATTGGAAATTGATAAAGGCACCTGAATATGTGATTGATTATATCATAATACACGAGCTGCTTCATACAGTCGTAATGAGTCACACAAATAAGTTTTGGACATTATTAAAATCGTATTATCCGAATTATAAAGAAGCTATTAAATGGTTGGAAAAATATGGGAATAGTTTATAGCCAACGCCACAGCCACACACATTGCCAAGTCGCACCAGCCGACCCGCAAGCCAAAACTTGGCAAAGAGTGTGTCTGACCAACCGCACGACCAAAACGACCGACAAACCAACGGACGAAAAAGAACACCGAACCGATAACAGCACCTACAAAAAATTGGCGGTTCAGTGGTTAAATGAAGCTTTGTGCTTCGTATCAAGTTTTGTGGTGGCAGACGGTTTAGTGCTTCGAAATCGCCAACTTCTTGTAGCTGCAAACCGTCAGACTGTCTAAAAACTAAAATGAACTCGCTGAGAATCGCTTAAATGAAAAATTATCAAGACAGGTACCCGAATACAAACAACATAAAACGTAGTTTTTAGACAGACTGCCGTTAGCGGTAATTATAAAAACGACCTCGACCATAAGGACAAATAAAAAATTTACAACATGACAAAGGCAGAAAAACAAGAGAAAATCCAAAATATTGAAAAGGAGACCGACCTCCATGAAATTTTAATGGACTTACTTCCTAAGATGGGATTCCAAGATGTTACATTGACACATGAAAGGGGTAACAATCCCGAATTGGGTAAAGATATTGTTGCTTCTAGACTTGACACAATTGAAAACAAAAAAGAATGGACTGCTTTTGTTATTAAGAAAGGTGATGTTAGAGGGACTTCTGGCGGAACAAAAGAAATAAACGCACAAATTCAAGAATGTTTCGATTTTCCTTGGCACTCTATTTCTAAAGGAAAGAACAACAAAATAAGCAAGGTAAAGGTAGTTACAAGTGGAATATACAAAACGGGAGCCGTAACGAAAATATTACAGGATACGTTTTATAGCAATCCAAATATAAGTCTATGGAGTTGTGTCGAACTTGTCGAACACATAGACAATTTTTATCCACGTTATTGGTTAAAAGGAAACAAGACATACAAACACTACATTGAAATCTTTCAGCAAAAAAACAAAGAAGATGATTTTGCAAAAACACTTGGTATTAATAATGCTAAAATTCAGAAAATTATAGATTTAGCAATCAAACCCAAACTAATTGAATTACATATTAATAATGAAGGCGAATTCCGAAGAAGATGGTTTGACACTCATCAGGTTGGTAAAATAAATGAAAGTTCACTAATTGTTGGCGAATCAGGCTCGGGGAAATCAACATTCTTTAAACAGCTTGCAAATGATATGATTTTTGAAAATGGATTACGTAACGATTATGAATATTATCCTTTTATTTTAAAATTCTGTGATTTTAAAAATTGTGATTTTGATGTAATTAAATTACTTGAAAAGTATTTGCTTCAAGACGGGATAAAGGAAATTAATATCGATTTAGATGAAATACTTGAAAAGAGAAATTTTGTATTATTTATTGATGCACTTGATGAAATTGGAACTTACGAACTAAAAGAAAAAGCATTAGCTGCAATTCAAGAATTTAGAACTGTCTACCCAGAAATAAAAATTTATTGCTCGTCAAGACCTGCCGATTCATTGCTTGGAAGTTGCCAAAAGTTAAAGTTTAAGTATTTAGAAATAACAAATGTTTCCATCCAACAAGCTGAACAATTCATTGGTCGTTATTTCAATGAGGAGCAAGTGAAATGTAAACGCTTATTAAAATCATTGCGTGATTCACATATTTTAGATAAGCTCCCTAAAACACCATTAACACTTGCTTTAATCACCGCTATTTTCGATGAGAGTGAGATGGAAATTCCTGCAACAATTTCTGACCTATATAAAAACTTTGTTGACCTCCTATTGAACAAAGCAATAAAAGATAGCACTTTAGACTTGCTCAAAGTCGGAATTCACCGCAGTGTGCTATCATATCTAGGCTCATACTTGCACGAGAATAGAAAACGAAATATTAAAAGAAAACAACTAATCGAATTACTTACAGCTTTCGCAATTGAACGAGGACACAAATATGATGTAAATGAACTCATAGATGATTTAACTCAAAACATTGGTCTACTAATTGAAAATGAAAGAGGAGAAATAGAATTTAAACACTTATCATTTCAAGAGTATTTTACGGCTTATCAATTCTACAATCATAATATCAACGGAAAGGACTACTTCATTCAGAATTTCAATGATATATGGTGGCAAAATATTGCAATTTTTTATGCTGGAATGACAAAGGATTCACCAATATTAATTAAAGAAATTCTTGAAAAATCAATACCAACAAATTTCCATGAATATCTCATTAACATGAGTGGCATAGGATACCTAATGCAAGCATTATATAATACACCTATTCCTGCACGTCTTGACGGATTAAAGAGAAATCTTGAAAACGCAAAGAAAGCAGCAGATTTTTTGATAACAACAAAAGAACCAGAATTTGATATTTTGAAGATGATTTTTAATACTCAATATGGAGTTTATAAAATCATTTCCTATTGGTATGAATTTCATCATACCTCTGTAACTTTAAAAGAACCGCTCGACAATTTATTCAAAGATATCATCGAGGTTATTAAAAACCCAGAAACTGTTTCAGAAGAACGTGCAATAGCAGAATACTCGGCTTATTTATTAGCATCCACGTTGGCTGATATTGACGATTATGACCTAAATTATCTTAAAGAGTTACTTGCTAATACAGACCCGAAAAACTACTTTGTTATTGGTCTTATTGACTCCAATTACAAACAACATTTAAAGATACTTCCAAAAGACGAAAAAAGACGAAAGGATATTAGGAAATTCAAGCAACGTTTAGACTTGCTTGACAGAGCAAAAATCGAGAACAATGTTAACATAAGACTAAGTGACGGTAAAAAAATACCTAAGAGACCTAAAAGATGAATAGAATAACTACCGCTAACAGCACCTACCCAAAAGGGGGGGGTCGTGCTTCGCAGACACATTTGTGCAAGCCGAAAGTTCAGTTCTCCGAATGAAGTTTTGTGGTAAAAGACCCGCCCTTCGGGTAGCTGCAAACCGTGTGTGTCCTGAATCAGGACAATTTATATATTTAAATTGAAATGAATGCTG
>Ga0105046_10019328_pt1 | contig 10337 bp, 5 predicted proteins | sample MAT03_FD_78385 | JGI IMG/M metagenome (GOLD analysis project Ga0105046, IMG submission 78385) | Freshwater microbial communities from Lake Fryxell liftoff mats and glacier meltwater in Antarctica - MAT-03 (megahit assembly) | ecosystem: Environmental > Aquatic > Freshwater > Ice > Liftoff... | reverse complement strand
CAGAAGCCGGACGGAAACAAGGATTCAGATTCAAAAAAACAGCCCGATTTCTGGCTAATTAGTTTCCGTCCGAGTTGCGGAGCGGGAGACAACCAAAAATGGGTTGGGTACTCTGACCTCTCAACGGGAACCCGTCGAATTATTAGATTATTGTCCTCAATGATCTTCGACAAATCCGAAGTAATGCTATTGGAGCACCCAGAAGATGGAATCCATAGCGGGCTAGTCTCAAAGTTAATTGGATTGCTCCGTTCGAATGTAGGAACCAAGCAAGCAATCGTCTCAAGTCATTCGCTCACGATATTGAACTCACTGGCGCCAAAAGAGCTCAGACTGGTCACTATGACAAATGGAAAAACATCTGTTCGCAGCCTAAAATCGAAAGAAATAAGAGTTGCTTCAAAATACATAGCTGACGAAGGCACATTGGGAGGATTTGTTGGATTAATTGAAGGGGACTAGTATGGACTACGCAATTCTTGGCGAACATCAGTCTGATGCGCAAACACTAAAGGTCATTGTTAAGAGACTAAGTAGTACCATAATGCCCGCTAAACAAGCGGACAAATTGTCTATCCGACCAAAGGGATACGAGGGCTGGTCCGAGATGTTTAGAAATGGCAGGAAAGACGTTAGCGCCTTAGCCGAGCTTGGATGTCGTAGATTCATTGTGTGTTTTGACTCAGACGGGCACGATCCTGGCGTACGCAAGAAAAAAATCATGAATGAAATAATCAGGCCTTCCGGAGTCAAAAAGCCGGTGTGCGCTCTCGTTCCCGTCGAAGAAATCGAAGCGTGGATTTTAGCTGACATTTCAGCAGTTGCGAAAATTCTGAAATCGTGGCGACCTTTTAAAGAAATTGTCAATCCTGAAAAAATCAGTAGCCCAAAGGAACGACTAAAGAAGCTGTGTCGAGACCGAAAGACGCGTAAAGAGCGTTATCAGAAGACGATTCATAATGAAAAAGTAGCAGAATACCTTGATCTGGATGTGCTACATAAAAAATGTGCTTCATTTCGTTTCCTTTCTGATTTTGTCAAAAACAAGTAATGCTGGACGCAATCCTAAGAAGGTGCCGGATCGTCAACCATGAACGAGCGTGACAATGTCTTCCCCCTCGTCCTCGTTGACGATGGATTCTGGACCCTCGATTTTTCGCAGGTCACGATCATCCCACCCTCGTGGGTTCCAGAACCCTACCACGCAATGCTCGTTCACCATCATCACATGACGGTGACGGTCGAAGCCCATTACCAGTACCCCGTGACAATCGAAATCCTGAAGTCGCATCGCATCGGCGAATCGTACGGTCGTGAGACACTTCTGCAACTGGTTCCATCCAAGCATGTCGTTCAGTTCGGCGCCGTGCGTATCGACCTGACCTGCTGTTCCCCTGCTGTTCGCGACGCCATCGTCGAAGAAAAAATTCCGCTTGGTCGTGTGTTGATCGATCACAACGTCCTGCGCCGAATCGAACCGACCGCCTTCCTGCAAATCACCCCCGGACCCAAGCTCGCCGGCTGGTTCGGCCTGTCTCGACCCGAAACCTGCTTCGGCCGCCTTGGCGTCATCTTCTGCGACGACCGTCCCGCCATCGCGGTCATGGAGATTCTGGCGCCGGTCGTGAATTCCGCGAAGTGAAGTGGTTGAATAGGTGGCCGAGGTCGCCCGACCATGAGCGTGTTTCTTATGAGGTAAAATTCTTCCTGCAGGTCGTCTGCCCCCTCTTCCCCCGGAAGCCCTATTCACCCCAGCGCAAGTTCTGGGTATCATCCCATTCCTCCGATATTCCGGCGCGGGCTCCATTGTGATGCGCGCCGCAGGACCGCATGCTTCGACTTAATTCGGCGTGGAAGACGCCGGGAGTACCCTCCATGTCTCGTCTGCTCCTTTTGGCTTTGCTTGGACTGTTCGGCTCGCTTCCGCTCAACGGTTGCGGTCCGAAACCCGATCAGCCCCAGCCGGTCCTCAAGACCGAAAATGATCCTCCCAAACCAAACGATGGTCCACGCGACAATGAAGGGAAGCGAGATCTTCTCGTCAATCTTCAGCCGGCCCCGCTGACGCCGCAGGAGCGTTACGACGCCGCTGTTGCCAACGCTTTCCGCTTTCTCGCGGACAAGAAAGAAGACGCCGCGTTGACGGCTTTTGTCGAAGCCCAGTCGGCCGTCGAATCCGAATTTGTTCGCGGCGAGATCGATCGCCTGAAACTGCGTGTCGGCCGGCGCGTGGCCGCGGAGCGAACCCTTGATGACATCAAAGCAGTGCTCGACTCGGGAAAGCCGGACCAGGCATCGCGCCTGGCGTCCGAGGCACTCGACCGTTACGGCGATAGCGACCTGGCCGACGGGTTGAGCAATTTGAAACGGCAAGCCGATGCGTTGCTGGCCGTTCAGATGAAAGACGAGCCGAAGAAGTTGCCGTTCCTGAATGAAGCGGAAGCGGCGCGTCAGGCGAAGAACTACCGGGCGGCGGTGGTCGCGTTCGAACAGGCTCAGGGCTCGGGCGAGGACGTCACCGCGCTCAAACCGAACTACGACGACCTCCGGGCGAAGATGACCCGCTATGACGAACAGCGCACACGGGCGGCGGAGTTGCGTCGCGATCCGGGCAAGTTGGAAGAGGCACTGGCCGCGTATCAAGAAGCCAAAACGGCCTGGGAAACGCCGCAAGTCGTTCAGGAGATCGAAGAGACGCAACTGGCGCTCAACAGTCGCCGCGACCGCCTCGCCGTGGCCGACTTTGAAGTCGTCGGCGACGTCGGCATCCCGCTCGCCGGCCGGACCATTGCGGAAGAAATCCTGCCATTCATGAAGGGGCGATTCGATTTGGTCGAGCGCTCGCAGTTGCAAGCAATCTCCCAGAACTTATCTCTCGATCCGGCCGCCCTCCAGGCGAGCGAACGCAACCGGGCCGAACTCGGCCGGCTCGCCAAGGCGCGATTCCTGGTCATCGGCACCGTCACACGGCTCAACGGCGTGATCGTGAACGCCCGCATCGTCGACGTCCAATCGGGCCTGATCGTGCAGACGGCAAAGATTGTCGCGGGCACACCGAAGGAGTTGATGGAGAAACTGCCGTTGCTCGCCCGCATCCTTCTGATGAGCGACGATCAAAAGATTCAATACGAGGACGAGCTAGCGAAGGCCGTGACGCTGGCGCCCGTGGCTCAGGTCCCGCCCGAGATTCCTCCGGCCCCCCCTGCCCCGCCCCAGGAGCCACAGCCGCAAGCCCCGGTTGTCGCGCCGATCATCATCAACTCGCCTCGGCCTCCCGAAATCGGCCAAATCGCCTTCGCCGACTTCAACAACATTCCTTCCCCCACCCCACAGCCAGCGCCGGTGATCATCATTGATACCACGCCTTGCCGTCAGCAAGCGTTCTACGTCGCCATCGAACTGGGTGACAACTTCTTTCGCCGCGGCCGCTTTATTGAAGCGATCCGGCAATTCGAATTCGCGCTCAGCCTGTCGCCCGGCAATCCGGACGTCTGCCTGCGTATCGACCGCTGCCGGCCGTTCCTGCCGCCGCCCGTGGTCGTCATTCCTATCACAAAACCGCGGCTGGCGATCCTGCCGTTTATCGAGATTGGCCGCTTCGGGTTCGTCCCTCCGGGTTACGGCGTCTGGACCGCCGACCATCTGGCCCCCTACTTCTTCGCGAATTACGACGTCGTCGATCGCGGCGAAGTTTGCTGGTGGATGAATCGACTCGGCCTGAGCCAGCGCGATGTTCTCGTCAACCCCTCGGCCCGCTTGCTCCTCGGCCGCGCCATGGGCGTGCGCTTCTTCCTCATGGGCAACCTGCGCGACACGGCGAGTTTCGACGTCACCACCCATCTGATCGACGCCGAGTTTAACAACCAGGTGGGTTCGGGACGCATTCACGTCCGCAATCCCTTTGAACTCAAGTTGCGCCTACACGAACTCGCCAATCTGACGATGATGCCGCCGAACCAGCAAGCACTCTTCGTGACCGATACCGTCGTCGTCGAGAGGCAGATTCAGCAAGCCCAGGTCTTCATCAAGAGCGGCAAATTCTCTCTGGGCATCACTGTCTATAAAGAAGTGCTCGTCACCCGACCCGATTGCGTCGAAGCACGTTACGCGCTGATTGAAGCGGAACGTCAGCATCGGCAGTTGGAAATCGCGGAAGCCCGCCGGTTCGCCTTCGAGCAGGATCAAGCTCGCATCCAGGCCGAGCAACAACGTCAGTTGATCCTCGCGGCCGAGGCCGAGCGCCAGCGGTTTGAAGCACAACGTTACGCCGCCGCCCAAGCCGAGGCTCAACGGCACACTCACGGTCAACAACAACAGCAGGCCTTTTTGAATCTTCGCGTTCAGGGCCAAAACGCCTTCAAGAACCGTCAGTTCGCCCTATCGATCGGCTTCTTCGAAAGCGCGTCGGCCATTCAACGTTCTCCGGACGTCATGAACGATCTGGCCGCAGCCCGCGCTCAAGCGGCCGAGGCGGATCGTTTCCGACTGGCCCAGGAGGCGGCCGCCCGCGATGCGGCCCTCCAGGCTCAACGCCAGGCCGAGGCCGAGGCTTCGCGTCAGGCATTTCTTGGCGAACAACAACGCCAACAACAGGAAGCCGCAACCCAACGTCAGCGTGAAGCGGCGAAGATCAAAGCAGACTACGATCGCCTCATCGATCAGGCCCAGCAGGCCAAGTCGAAGGGGAATTACGATCTGGCCGTCAGCAACTTGCAGACGGCCCGTTCTCTGCGGCCTTCACAAGAAATCGAAGCACTCGTGGCTGGGGCTCTCGTCGATCAAGCCAAGGCAGTGGCGGATCGACAAGGTGCCGCGGAGCGCAAGAGACTAGAAGCGCAACTGCTGTTGGAACAACAGCGCCGCGCGCAGGCCGAGCAGGAAGCGGCCGCCAACAAATTGAAGTACGAGGGCGTCCTCACCCAGGCCCGTGCTTCGATGAAGCAACGCAAATTTGCCGAGGCTCGCAAGCAGTTTCAGGAAGCGTCGCAGGTGATGCGCACCGCCGACGCCGTTGCCGGTATTCGTCAAGCGGATGACGAGATGGCCAAGGAGATCGCCGCCGCGGCCGAGATTCAGAAGGTTCAGGACGAAAAGCAGAAGCGAACGGCCAACGTCACCCGCCTAATCGGCGAGTCGCGTCAGTCGATGCAGGCCAAGAAGTTCGACCTGGCGAAGCAGTCATTACAAGATGCGATCAAGCTCGAACCGGGCAACGTCGAAGCTCAGGGCGAGATGATCAAACTTCAGCAGGCGCAGACCGACCATCTGGCGGCCATTCGCAAGCAGAAGGACGACCAGGATCGTCAAACCAACTTCCAGAAGCACCTCGACACCGGCCGGGCTAACTTGACGGCCAAACAGTACGACGCCGCGATGGTTGCCTTCTCCGAGGCACTGAAGATCAACCCGGCGGACGCCACGGCGCAGGCGGCCATGAAAGACGCCCAGCAACAGCACGATGCCTCGATCAAGGACGCCCAGGACGCGGCCGAAGCGAAGAAGAAACGCGATGCCTACGAGAAGTGGATGCAGCAAGGCCGTACGGCCTTGAATCTCAAGAATGTCGACGGCGCCATTGATGCATTCACGAACGCGCAGCAAACCTTGCCGGGCGATCTGACCTCGGCCCAGATGCTGGCCGATGCCAAGAAGAGCAAGACCGACGCCGAGGCCGCCAACGCCACTCGCGTTAAAACCGCGGCGTTCAACCAGGCCATGACCCGCGTTCGCGACGCCATCAAGACCAACCGCTTCGATGACGCGACCAAGGCGATGGCCGACGCCGCGCAGATCGACGCGGCTAACCCGGATCTGGCCAAGGCTCAACAAGAGATGACCCTGGCCCGCGACGCGTTCGCTAATATGCAGAAGACGCGTGAGGAAGAGGCCCGCAAGAACAAGTTCGCGACGCTTCTCTCCACGACCAAGCAATTGATCTTGTCGAAGCAATTCGACGCGGCTGACAAGTCGCTCGCCGAGGCGAAGACGGTGATTCCAACTGATCCGCAACTCGCAATCTTGGCGAAGGAAATCATGGACGGCCGGGCCGCCGCGCAGACTCAAATCATGGCGCAGCAGGAGGCCGCCAAGCGACAGATGGCTTACGACGCGGCAATCAAAGCCGCGCAGGCGGCCCTGACGGCTGGAAAATTCCCCGAAGCCGCGCAGCAGTTCAATGAGGCGCTGAAGATCAAGCCAGAAGACGCCGTTGCGAAGGCGGGTCTGACCGACGCTCAGAAAAACATCGCCAACGAACAGAACATGTCGAAGGTGCAAGCCGCCTACGCCGCGGTGATGCAGTCGGGTCAGGATCTCCTCAAGATGAACAAGTTCGCGGAAGCAGCAGCGAAATTCAACGAGGCACTGACCATCAAGCCGAAAGACCCGGCCGCCGCCCAGGGCGTTCAACAAGCCAACGCTGGTGTGCAGATGGCAACCGATCTTGCTCAACGAACTAAGACACACACCGACCTGATGAACGCCGCGCGGGCGGCGCTCGCGGCCAATAAGTTCGACGACGCGATCAAGGCGGCCCAGGACGCCCAGAAGCAATTGCCGAACGACATGACCGCCGGCCTCCTGATCAAACAGGCCGAGAAGGCGAAGACAGACGCCATAGCGATGACCGGCGAGGCCGATCGGAAGAAGAACTACGCCGCCGCCCTTCAGGCAGCCCAGGCGGCCATCACGGGCGGGAAGTATGATGAGGCAATCAATGCCGCCAACATGGCATTGAAGTTCCAGCCGAACGATCCGACGGCAACGCAATTGGCCGCCCAAGCCCTGAAGGCCAAGACAGACATGGCCAACGCGGGCGCCGCCGAAGCTGCCCGCAAACAGAGCTACACGGCTGCCATTCAAGCAGCGCAGGCCGCTCTCACCGGTGGGAAGTTTGACGAGGCGATCAACGCCGCTAGCACGGCGTTGAAGTTCCAGCCGAACGACCCGACGGCGAACCAGTTGATCCAGCAAGCCGGGAAAGCGAAGGTTGACTCCGCCAATGCCGCGGCCGCCATGGCAGCCGAAGCCGAGAGGAAGAGAAACTACGCGGCCGCCATCATGGCGGGCCGCAACGCGATGCAGGCGAAACAGTTCGCCCAGGCCGTCGAACAGTTCACGAGGGCCTTGCAGCTTCAGCCAAACGACCCGACCGCGACCCAAGGATTAAATGAAGCAAAGACCGCGTTGATTCCCCCGCCGCCGCCCAAGAAAGTCGAGCCGCCCCCGCCGCCGCCCAAGAAGGTCGACCCGGCCCAGGTCACTTACGAACAACAGATCGTCGCCGCCCGCGCCACTTTCACCCAGAAGAACTTCGCCCAGGCGCTTGCCCATGCGACTGAAGCGTTGAAGGTGAAGCCGAACGATCCCGAAGCGACAAACATCGCTAATGCTTCGCGCACGGCCTTGACGCCGCCCCCGCCGCCGAAGAAGGTCGAGCCACCGCCGCCTCCCCCGCCCCCGAAAGTCGACCCGGCTGTGGCCGCGTACAATGCACAAATCGCCGCCGCCCGAGTCACCTTCGCTCAGAAGAACTTCGCCCAGGCGCTCGCCCATGCGACCGAGGCACTGAAGGCGAAGCCGAATGACGGTGAGGCCACGAATATTGCAAATGCTTCCCGAGCAGCCCTGACGCCTCCGCCGCCGCCGAAAAAGGTCGATCCGCCGCCGCCTCCTCCTCAGCCGAAAAAGGTTGATCCGCCCCCTCCTCCTGCGAACGGCAACCAGAACCAGGCCGCATATGATCAACAGATCACGGCCGCCCGGGCGACTTTCGCCCAGAAGAACTTCGGACAAGCCATCGCGCATGCGACCGAGGCATTGAAGGCGAAGCCGAACGACCCGGAGGCTACGAAGATCATCAACGATGCGAGAGCCTCATTGCCGAAGAAAAAGTAAGAGCAACGCGAACTTGAAAGCCCAGGGACCGCCGTCCCTGGGCTTTTATAGATTCCATCGCGCGCTAGCGATTTCCATACAATACCCTCGTGAACGAGCCACCTCCTTCCGACCCCCGGCCGATGGGGCGACGCGTTCTTGCTCTCGCCTGGCCGGTCTGGCTTCAGCAATTGCTGCTGATGACCGTCGGCCTTTACGATCAATTTCTCGCGGGCAACAATCCCCCAAGCGATGCCAACCTACATGTCCCGTATCAAGCGGCCCAAACGACCGCGATCTACTTGGCCTGGTTCATTTCCAGTTGCAGTGCCCTGGTCAGCGTCGGCAGCACCGCTCTCGTAGCTCGCTTTATCGGCGCCGGCGATAAGAACTTGGCCCGGCATACGACGAATCAATCGATTTTCATGGCGGTTCTCTTCGGCCTCGTCGCCACTGTGGTAGGTCTGTCTACCGTGGGCGAACTCGTCCAGTTAGTGCGCATGAGCGGTCCGGCGGCGCGGATGGCCGTCGAGTTTCTCATCCCGATGCTCGCGCTTCTTGTGTTTCAGATGGTCGAACAAGCTGGCCTCGCTTGTTTAGTCGGGGCGGGCGACACCCGGCCGATGCTGTGGATCCTCGGCGGCGTGGCGACCATCAACATGCCGCTGGCGTGGATCTGCTTTCACGGCTGGGGGCCAATTCCCGCGTTCGGCTTCCCTGGCATCGCGCTCGGCACTGCCCTAAGCCATGCCGTCGGCGGCATCGCAGTCGTCATCATGCTCGCGCGCGGAAGGGCCGGGCTGACCTTGAGCCGCCGGGATCTCCTGCCCGATCCAGCCCTCATCCGCCGGTTACTCCGCATCAGCATCCCCGCCACGATCGACACTATCTCCCTCTGCGTCTGCCAGCTCTGGTTCCTGGCGATGGTGAACGGCCTCGGCGACACGGCCGCCGCAGCCCACGGCATCGCCATCCGCTGGGAATCGCTCGGCTATCTCTCGGGGCATGCCTTCGCCACCGCCGCCGCGGCGCTGGTCGGTCAGGCCCTTGGGGCACGCCGGCCGGAGGAAGCGACGCGTGCCGGCTGGACTGCCTTTGGAATGGGATGCGGAGTGATGACGGTGATGGGTGTGATCTTTTACGTGCTCGCTCCCAACATGTTCGGCCTTTTCTGCCCCGACGCGCATCAGCGGCCCGTGATCGTCGCCGGCGTCCCCGTTTTACGGCTGGTCGCGTTCGCCATGCCGCCGCTCGCTTGCATCATCATCTTCACGGGGGTCATGCGCGGCGCCGGCGACACGCGCGTGCCGATGCTGCTGACCTGGATCGGCTTTCTCGTCATCCGCATTCCGCTGGCCTATTTCCTGATGTACGACGCGATTCCGCACACGTCCGTTCGCGGGCTGGGGCTGGGTCTTTACGGCGCCTGGCTGGCGATGTTCGCCGATCTGACGATTCGCGGCATCCTCTTCCTTTTACGATTTCTGACGGGCGGCTGGAAACGAGTTCGTGTCTGAGATGAATGAGCGGGAAGAAATCTCGGGGACAACCCAGAATTGAATTGACCCGGTTCGCGGAGACGCTATCCTACGTCTCGGCAGGGTGAAAGAGATCGCATCAGCGTTGCATCATATATGGATTGATTGAACTATCCACGGACGGACGGCGCCAGGGAGTTGACCGGATGAAGACCGTCGCCGTGAAGGCAAAGAAGTTGGCCGGCGCCTCGCGTATTTCGGGGGTCGATGATCGGACGCTCGATTATGTGACCGAGATCTTCAAAAGCGTTGCCGACCGCTCGCGACTGCTGATTCTCATGATCCTCGCCCAGCAGGGTGAAACACACGTCTCCGCCATCTGCAAACTCCTCAGCCAATCGCAACCCGCCGTCAGCCATCACCTCACGCAACTCCGCAACGCCGGCCTCATCTCCTTCCGCCGCGACGGCAAATACAACTACTACGCCATCGATTCCAACCACGTCGGCGAACTCCTCGCCAAATTCTTCCCGGGCCCCGCCAGCACCACCCACCGGCTGCCGTTCGGAGAGTTGGAGATTGCGTTTAAGGTGAAGTGAGGGCGAAGGCGAGCCGCCGGGTATGAGAAGAGCGAAACACATTCCCCCTTTGATACCCGGCGGCTTACGCCGCTCGGCTCGCCGAATACACTTCGCGACGCGGTGCGTCGAAGCGATCAGCCTTAAACTATCGTCGGCTAACCTTCGGCACGGTTTCGCAACTTCACACCTCCAAATCGGGCACGCCGTTCGTATCGGTGATTCACGGCGGCGACAGCGAGGAGCCCGACGAAGCGGGACCGCTCGTCGTCCGCTTTTTCAGGGAACTTGCGAAGAAGTGAAGAAAATCAAACTAGGACGGCCGGGTCAGGCATCGAATTAACTCATATTCAAGGCAGCCAACTTGGCGCGGAGTGTCGTGCGCGAGATGCCGAGCAGTTCGCTT
>Ga0105046_10019326_pt1 | contig 10338 bp, 4 predicted proteins | sample MAT03_FD_78385 | JGI IMG/M metagenome (GOLD analysis project Ga0105046, IMG submission 78385) | Freshwater microbial communities from Lake Fryxell liftoff mats and glacier meltwater in Antarctica - MAT-03 (megahit assembly) | ecosystem: Environmental > Aquatic > Freshwater > Ice > Liftoff... | reverse complement strand
TTGCTGTCGTTACGTAGTAGCCCGATTCATCCGCTTGCGGCTTAACCGGTTTGTCGTCGATCAGGTTTCCCTTTGCGGTAAAGAAATTACCATCGTTCTTGGTGTGGAGAGATCGGTCAAAACCTCCGGCAAGCACATTGCCATCGACGTGCCATTTGCCACTGTGGTAACTGCGGTACTCAGCCGACTTAAGCCGCTCCGGCAGCAGTTTCGCCCACTTCTGACGAACTCCCTGTCCGCCACCTGGAACATCGGGCAACGCATCTCGGTGAATCTGCTGCGCGTAATAGCCAGTCAGCAACGCGGATCGCGTCGGCCAGCAGCGAGACGTATTGTAAGATTGAGTGAACCGCAGCCCATTGGCGGCCAATAGGTCAAGGTTTGGCGTTTGGATTTCCCCGCCGTAGCAACCTGGATCAGAAAACCCCAAGTCATCTGCCAGGATGATGACCACATTGGGTTTGTCGGCACCGCTTGCGGAATTGCAAACGCAAAAACAAATCAAAACCGAAAAACAAATCGTGAGCAACGCGTATTTCATGGGAGACTGTTCCGTTTGCGGAGGGAAGCCAGCAACGCAAAATGCAATACGCATAAACGGTTTGGCCAGTTGAGATCTTTAAGATACCAACCCAGCTTACTCCAGTGTCGGGCTGCGGGAATATTTAATCCCGTCCATTCCATTCTTGCTGCAATCAATTATGATTCACGCTTCTTTTAGTTGCCAAACCAGGACGATCTTTATGGTTTATACGCCGTCTCGTTTTCTCCGCTTCGCGATCCTTTCGGTCCTTCCGTTCAACGTCTGCTGCCTTAGCCATTCGACGTTCGGCCAAGAAAGCGATTGGAACCTCATGAAGGCGATTCAGCCACGCGGATACGTATGCGGTATCGCCAATAGCTCGCTGAAGATCGATGGCAAACTGGACGAAGGTCCTTGGCATGACGCTCCCTGGACAGAGGACTTCGTCGACATCGAGGGTTCGGTTAAGCCAGCTCCACGATTTCGCACGCGGGCAAAGATGCTATGGGATAACGATTACTTTTACATCGGTGCTGAGTTGTCCGAGCCACATCTGCAAGGTACCCTTACCGAACACGACGCCGTAATTTTTCAAGACAACGACTTCGAGGTCTTCATCGATCCCAATGGTGACAACCACGACTATTTGGAACTTGAGCTGAACACTCTCAACACCACGTGGGATCTACTACTTCCTCGGCCTTATAAGGATTCCGGTACCGCCGATAATAGCTTCGAGTTCCGTGGCCTCAAATCCGGCGTGCACCTGCAAGGAACCCTCAACAACGCGAGCGATACGGATACGGGTTGGAGTGTCGAGATCGCTATCCCGTGGGGTGCCTTCGGGTCCGAATCGAAATCGTTCGCCGCTCCAAAAAGCGGCGATCAGTGGCGGATCGATTTTTCTCGAGTGGAATGGCAATTCGCAACAGTCGATGGCAAGTACAAAAAGGTTCCCAATACCAAAGAAGACAATTGGGTTTGGTCTCCTCCAGGCATTGTCGACATGCATCGCCCTGAACGATGGGGCTTCGTTCAGTTTTCTTCCGAGATGCCCGGCACGTCGAAGTTTAAACCCGATGCGAGTCTAGCCAGTCGCGACTTGCTCATGGAGATTTATCACCGACAAAGAACCTACCAGAAAAATCATGACACATGGGCCAACAGTTTTGTCGAACTTGAATTCAAGCAGGATTCAGGATCCGCTGTTGCCGAGTTGTCGATGGTACCGACGGTGGATGGCTTCCAAGCGACTGCCATCGTCACCAATCAGGACAAATCGCAAGAGCTCTGGACTGTGCGACAAGACTCCAAACTTTGGAAAGCTACGGAAAGCGCACTGGTTTTAGAGTCCCTCAATCGTTCGGGCAGCAATCGCGATCAACTGCGTCTTGCGCTCGACTCATGTCCAATCGGACAGCGCGAGGGAATGGAGTTTCTAATCGCAAACATGCCGGAACGCGACTTGCTCAGTTTATCGTCCGAGTTTTTGCTCGAGGAAGTTCGGTTGGCTTACCAAGCTTGGGAAAAATCCACGTGGAAGAACAGAGTGCCAAAGGAAGTCTTCTTCAACAACGTCCTCCCCTACGCCAGTATTAACGAACGGCGTGACTGCTGGCGTAAGGACTTTAACGAACGGTTCACGCCATTGATTGACGGGGCCACGACACCATCGGTCGCAGCAGCGCGCCTCAACCAGAAACTGTTTCCGCTTGTTAATGTCCGTTACTCAACACAACGGCCCAAAGCGGATCAGAGTCCTTACGAATCAATTAAATCCGGAACGGCATCGTGTACCGGGTTGTCTGTGCTGCTTATCGACGCTTGTCGGTCGGTCGGAATACCTGCAAGATTTGTTGGCACGCCGCTCTGGTCCGACAACAGCGGAAATCATTCGTGGATCGAGGTGTGGGACGATGGTTGGCATTTTACGGGAGCGGCTGAACCCAATGGCGACGAGATGGACAAGGCATGGTTTGTCGATCGCGCATCGACAGCAAAACGCGATGATCCCATGAACGCCATTTATGCAGTCAGCTTCCAAAAGACGCCAGTTCACTTCCCGCTCGTTTGGGACAAGTCGATTAACTACATCAACGCAGTCAACGTTACCGATCGCTATATCGATCGAGCTGCCAAGCCGCCTGAGGGCACAGTACAAACGCGTTTTCGGGTCCTTGACACTGCAACGGGTAAACGACTGGCGGCAAGCGTTCAAGTTTTCGATGAGCAAGGGAAGCTCGTGTTGGATGGGACATCCAAAGATGAACGGTTTGATGCCAACGATCATTTGAGCGTTTATTTGCCTATTAGCCAAAAATACAATTTAGAAATTCGAAACGCAAAGAGCGTAAAGAAGTCTTCGTTCGTTTCGGAACAACGCAATGCACCGATCACTGAAACCATCGCGTTAACATCGGCAGATTCGGTCACCAATAATGTTCCGCTCCAAAAATCCGACGCAATTGCAGCGCTGACTCAATATCTATCGAAGTCAATCGATCTGCGTCCAGCTATAAGCGAACAGGCATTCGCAAAATTGCCAATATCTCAATTGGAGGCAGCCGAGGCAATGAAAGTACTATGGACCGACCATGTGAATCATATTAAAGAATCACGTGCCGATGAAATGGCTGCGAAGAGATTGATTTTGGAATCGCTAAAGATGCCGTTTACTTATGAGATTTTTGGAGACAAGCCCGCAGGTGGGCGGAGCATGTTTATCTCCATGCACGGTGGAGGCGGAGCACCTACAAAAGTAAACGACCAACAATGGGAGAACCAAAAGAAACTTTATAAGCTGGATGAGGGTGTTTACGTTGTGCCACGAGCTCCGACCGATACATGGGACCTGTGGCATCAATCGCATATTGATAAGTTCTTTGATAGGTTGGTCGAAAACTTAATCGTGTTTGAAGATGTCGATCCAAACCGAGTTTACATCATGGGCTATTCTGCTGGTGGGGACGGAGTCTATCAGCTCGCGCCGCGGATGGCGGACCGATGGGCCGCAGCTTCCATGATGGCGGGGCACCCGAATGAAACGTCACCGCTCGGGTTGCGTAACTTGCCGTTTACGCTCCACATGGGCGAAAAAGACGCAGCCTACAATCGAAACAAATCGGCTGGCGAATGGGAGCAAAAACTGAAAGACTTGCAAAGCAGTGATCCAGAGGGCTACACGAATTTGGTAAAGATCCACACAGGCAAGGGTCATTGGATGGATCGCGAGGACGCAGTTGCCATTCCTTGGATGGCGAAGTTCAATCGAAATCCATTGCCGACTCGCATCGTATGGAAACAGGACGATGTGGTTGAGAACCGGTTCTATTGGCTGGCCGTAACGCCGACAGCCATCAAAGATCGGGCTGAAATCGTGGCAACCCGAATGAACAACTCGATCGACATTCAGTCGAACGATGTGACGAATGTTACGATTCGGCTGTCAGATGCGATGCTCGATCTAGACCGTCCGATTTCTATCACGAGCGATGGAGTTTCCTTGTTTTCTGGCATCGCAAATAGAACCATTGGTTGTATTGCAAAAACGCTTTCTGAACGAGGCGATCCCAAGGGAGTTTTCAGCGCTGAAGTAGACGTTGTAATCCCAGCGAAGTCGCCTTAGGAATCGCAAAACGGGTGGGGAACCTGTTAGGAATGTTCGATAAACGGAGCGAAATCGGAGGGCTCGCGCCTGCCTCCTAAAAACAATCGAAAGTGATTGCAATTGGGCGCGTCGGCCTAAACGATTTGCGTTGTCGCTTCGGTTGGCTATGGGCGTATCGCCGTTTGGATTTGGAATTATCTCAGGAATTGTTTTGAAGTAAACTGAGTTCAGCGAATACACGTGCCAGCCAACTCTCCATCTCATCCTTCGGACTTGATATGACCATTTCTGCGTTCATGGAAAAGCATTTTCGGCATTTCAATGCACGTGAAACATTAGCTGCCGCCAAGGCCTATCGACATTTTATTGACGAAGAAAAGGGTGCGATGATGATTTCTCTGGCGGGAGCAATGAGTACTGCCGAGCTTGGCGTTTCGCTTGCAGAGATGGTTCGACGCGGCAAAGTACATGCGATCTCCTGCACCGCCGCAAACTTGGAGGAGGACCTGTTCAATCTCTTTGCACATGACGAATACAAAGTGATTGAAAACTGGCGAGCCCTGAGTGTCGACGATGAAGTGGAACTGCGAGACTCTGGATACAACCGAGTCACGGATACTTGTATTCCCGAGACGGTGATGAAACACATGCAAAGCCGGCTCGTTAAGTATTGGTCAAAAGCAGCGACGGAGGGCAAAAGCTATTTTCCGGACGAGTACATGTTTATGCTTCTTGACGAACCTGAGCTAAAGCAGCACTATAAAATACCGGCAGAAGATTCCTGGATGATAGCGGCCAACAAAGCGGGTATTCCCGTCTTTACGCCAGGGATCGAGGACAGCACGTTAGGGAACATGTTTACTTCACGAGTCATGGACGGGACCGTATCGTCACACCATGCTCTCAAAGGGGGCACGCAACAATTGGCTCGCTTGGCAGATTGGTATCGAACAGTCAGCAAAGATAAAGGGGTCGGGTTTTTTCAGATCGGAGGTGGAATTGCTGGCGATTTTGCTATTTGCGTCGTACCCATGTTGATTCAGGATCTCGACGAAAAGAATACCCGTCGATGGGCCTACTTTGCACAAGTCGGCGATGCGGAGACTAGCTATGGCGGATACAGTGGTGCAGTTCCGAACGAAAAAATCACCTGGAATAAGTTGACGGCAAACTCGCCCAAGTTCATGATCCATAGCGATGCAACCATTGTCGCTCCACTCATTTTCGCCTACGTTTTAGGGCAATAAACTGTGCCGCCAACCGCCGTTCAATTTTGGGAACGAATTCATGCCGCAGGACTCGCCACGCCGGACGAATGCCGGAAATGGGCGATGGAAATCAGCAAGGTCGCATCCCCTGAAAGTTTGCGTAATGCCACAAAACTAGCCGCGGAGCTTATTCGGCTGGGCAAGTTAACGTCGTTCCAAGCCAATGTTCTCTTTGGCAATCTTGCAATCCCACTTGCCATTGGTCCATACCGCGTCACTGAATCGTTGGAGTCCAAGGTAGGGGCTAATTGGTTGCTTGCAACGGATTCCACGCGAACGAAGCGGAATTCGCGTTGGTGTTATCTATTGACGCCGCAGAACATGATGCGTCCCGAGGTTCAAGCCTGGCCGCCAAGTGTTGAGTTTGGCGAAAAGCAAGTTGGCGTTTCGCATCCGTCTGTAGACAAGTGGTACTTTTCCGGTGTCGATAAATCCAATTTTGTCGCTATTTGCGATGCCTTGGAAGGCCAATCGCTAACGGCATTACTCATGAATGGTCCGCTGAGTTGGACTGAGTCTGCGAGTATGGTCGAGCAGATAGCTACCGGCCTTCAAAAGATGCATGATGTCGGAATAGTGCACGGTTGCATTTTTACAAACTCAATATGGTGTGGCGCCGATGGCGAGTTTGTGCTTCGTCGCGATCCCGTTTTTCCGCCAGCGAACCCTTATTCGCAGAGCGCTTACTCAGTCCTAACTGGCTCGCGCGACGTTCCGTTATCCGTCGCAGCTCCTGAGCTCACCATTTCAAATGCAGCGTCTTCGTTCCAATCTGACTTGTATGCATTGGGATGCGTTTGGTACCAATCTCTGACTCGTAGTTCGCCCTATGGCGATGGCAAACTGGACACTCCACAGCAATGGGCCAAGGCACATACGGCTCAGCCCGCGAATCAGCTTAGTCCAGCTCAATTGCCATTGCCGCTCCAGCGATGCCTCGCCCACCTGTTAGCCAAGAACCCGTCGGCTCGGTTCGCTTTCGCTTCGGAACTGATAAAAGCGATTGAATCCGCAGTCATTCAATCTGAAAAGCAACCAGTTCAAACCAGAAAGTACGAGATGCTTCCCGTCGAAGTGGTTGCGTCAGCACCTGTGGAGGAGTTTATCCAAGCGGAGATGGCAACGCCGGCAGAAAAAACTTCCGAGCCGAGCATCAAGGAGAAGGCTTCTGTGGCAGTCTCGATCGAGCCAAAGATTGCTGCGCCGGTGCGTGCTTCTGCGCCCGATGCGACGCCCGTGAAACCTGCTTCGAAAGCCTCGGAAAAGAGAAAGAAGAAACAACTCGACGCCAAGCCAAACGTAAAAAAGAAGTCCAAAAAAAAGAAAAAGCCCGTTTGGCTGATGCCAGCCATGCTCGGTGCTGCTTGCCTGATTTTCGGCGTGATTATAGCAATGCTCGCTCGCAATAGCGGTACGCCGGTCGCGGTCGTTCCCAATCCTCCTGCGGGCTCTGTTAGTGCTTTGGAAACAACCATGGCAGCGGGGAGCAACGAGTCAAATGGGGCATCGTCCAGTGGAAACACAGCGACCGTTGCAAAGAAACCGGCCGATTCGGTAAATGAGATTTTTGCGGTTGAGACCGACGATGGCCAATTGCTGTGGGCACCGCCGCAAGCTGGATCTCCGTATTCACTCGAGATGTTTCCCGCTGGTATGGAAGCATTGGTTTTCGTCTCGGGAAATCTATGGCACCATCGAGGTGTTGCAAGTGGAATTGGTAAGTGGTGGAAAGGTGCTCAGCCCGAATTAGCCAAGATCATCTCAGGACTTCCGTTGTTGGACGATGACCGCATCCAGTCGGTTGGAATTGCTCTGTTCCCGAGCAAGAGCCCAGGCGTACCCCAAGCTGTTTTTAGGATTACGTTTTCGCAACCTGTTTCCATTGAGTCCGTCATGCAACGAGCCACAGGCTACTCTTTGCAGGTTTTCGATCCCAAGAGCACTCCGAAGAAGGGACTTTGGAGCAACGATGCGTTATCAAACCCGACCGGAATCATGATGGACGGAATGCAAACGGAAAGCGCGAGCATGATCAAACGGGCGGTGGTTGGGCCTCAGGAGTTGCTGGTCACCTTGCCTGAATTGAATGGTGGGACCGCTCCGCTTCGACGTCAAATGGAATCCCTTCTGAAGACCACCGATAGCCGGGCTGATTTGACCTTGCTTTTCGCCCCTAGTTTTCTGTTCGGCGATGGTCGAGAGATGCTTGGGGCCATGCCCAAGATGCAGGCCTTACTCCGCGAAACGATCGGCGATTCGATGCAAGCGGTCGCGATGACGACCACGTTCGAACCGCGTTGGTACACCGAAGTGCGCATGCTCAGTTCTGAGACGAAGGATGCCGGCAGATTTGCTGCCTCGCTGAAAGCAAGTTTGCTTGGAGTACCGGACGAGTTTGAAAAGGGACTCGCCTCCGGTGTCGGTCTACATCCATACTGGCGAGCCCTAGGACTACGTTACCCGCAGATGATGAGGGCGTTGAATCGGTTTGGGCGTTTTGGATTGGAAGACGGGCAAGTTTTAGTAAACAGTTATCTACCTACCGATGCGATCAGCAATGTTGCCATATCGAGTTGGATGGCGTTGCAGAGTAGTGCGTTCGAATCCAATTCGGCTGTTGTGTCTGCCCCAAAACCAACAAGTAGGCCACCGTTAAAATCAATTGATGAAATCTTGGAATCGAAGATCAACATTGGCTTCGACCAAGAGTCGCTAGAAGCTGCACTTCAACTGATTTCGACCGAGGTTGTGGAAAGCGTGCTTGCAGGTTCACAGTTCTCGATGGCCATCAACGGCAACGCTTTTCAGAAAGAGGGCATCACTCGCAACCAGCAGGTGAGAGATTTTAAACAAAAAGATATTCCCTTTCGACAAGTACTGACCGATTTGGTTCGGCGAGCCAATCCAGTGACTACCGTCCAGTCCCCAACCGAAGTTAATCAGAAAGTAGTATGGGTGGTATTGGACGATCTGGAGCGACCTGGGCAAAAGAAAATCGAGTTGACGACACGCACGTGGGCGGCGACGAGTAAGGTCGCTTTGCCTAAGGAATTTATCGCAGAATAGCTTCAATCTCGACTGTATTTAATTCGGCCACTCTGAACCTTAGAGCGACTCAAACGCTCTTCATGCGGAAAAGCTTAGTTTTCGATTCGCAATCAGTGGACCAAGACGATAGACTGAGATATTGGCAAACTCAGGATTCGTAATGTCGTTAGGAACCAAAGTTATGAAATGCGCTCTGCCTATCCCGCAACGAGTTGTAGTTGTCTTGTTCGTTGGGTTCTCTAGCCTCGGTGTTAAGGAGCAGCTGCTCGCGGATACATTTGAGATTCGCGGTCTTGGTACTATCACAGGAAAGTTGCTGAACGATCCAAGCAGCAGCATGCTCAAGATCTTGACCAACGATGGTGTTGAGCTGGAGATTGCAAGTGGGAAATTGAGGCCGCCCGTAATCGTTCCCGCAGAAAAAGAAAAAGCGTACCTAGCTTCTTTTTTAGGCAAGCAAGATTCCGTCGAACTTCATCGCGCTCTGAGCAAAGACTGTCTCGATAGCAGAGCGCTTGCTTACGCCCACAGGGAACGTGTTGTCGAGCTTGATCCTAGCCCTGAAAACTGGATTGCACTTGGCGACATGACGTTTGATAAAAAGTCTGGCGAGTACATCAAAAGCGATGTTGCCTTCAAACGAAAAGGAATGGTGTCTCTGGGTAGCCGAGGCTGGGATACACCCCAATCGCATGCAATCGAAACGCTTGATGAAAGTCAAAAAAAGGAAGTGGGAGAAATACGAACTGCGATCAAGAGCAATCTGCAGAATCTCAAAGACAGAGGCCCTAAGCAGGTAAAGGCCATTGAGTTCTTTGGTAACCTGAAGACCCTCGCGGCTATCGAAGTGATTAACCTGGATTACTTTAAAAAAGACAACTTCGGTCAAGCAGAAGTCTTTATGCCTATTCTTGCCAGAATGCCAGGCAATTCAGCCAGCCATGTATTCGTTTACCTTGCAATGAACGCGAAGAACTTGGAAAACCCGGAACTAGTGCAAGTATCGATGGAACTCCTGTCGCGTGAACAGTGCTGGGAGTATGCGATGAATGCCTTCCTGAACGTGATCCGAGACCCAAAATCGTCGCAGGTCAAGGACGGGATCAGTCTCGTTGATCTCGTTGATCGCGCTGGCACGCATATTCAGTCCTTTCCGGACAAAGTTGCTATACCAGATTTGATTGAAAGACTGATCACAGGAATCACAACCACACAGACAATTCCAGGTGAGAACACCTTTAACAGAGACGGGAGCGGCGGTGGAATAAGCACGTCAAGAACCTTAAAGCAAGAAAGGATCCATAATCACCAGCCGGTCTTGACGGCGTTGATCGCGTTAACCGACGGAGCCAATTACAACTATGACATTCCACAATGGCGAATTTGGTACGCGAATACTTATTCTAAATCCAATCTCGATCTGCGACGGAACGAGTGAGGGTTGCTGTTCTTGAATATCTGAGCGGCGGTGGGACGATTGATAACGCGATGTCGACCTCACTGCTGAATGAAGGCATGTCGATGCTGTCAGCGTTGGCGAATGATCTCGTTCTGTGCGGACATCAAGTTCGTACATGCCTTAATAATCTTACAATGCTGATGCGTACCTCGCTTCATAGCGATGTTCAAATTCAGGAACTTAGCCCTTCGGACTCCGATTGGTTGAATCGATGGGAAGCGATTGCCCGCACGTGCGACCGTACCATTGTGATCGCTCCCGAGCTCGATCATCAGCTTGAACGAATCGTCGAACGGCTTCGCGCGTACGGCTCAATGGTGGTGGCTTCGTCCAAGGATTTCCTCTCCGCAGCCAGCGATAAATTGACGACCGCTCATTTGCTATCCGCGTCGAGTATATCGCATCCCTCCACTCGCACCCTATCTCAGTTTCT
>Ga0105046_10019325_pt1 | contig 10338 bp, 10 predicted proteins | sample MAT03_FD_78385 | JGI IMG/M metagenome (GOLD analysis project Ga0105046, IMG submission 78385) | Freshwater microbial communities from Lake Fryxell liftoff mats and glacier meltwater in Antarctica - MAT-03 (megahit assembly) | ecosystem: Environmental > Aquatic > Freshwater > Ice > Liftoff... | reverse complement strand
TACCTGTCCAACATTGCAAGCAAGGTCTACCTGGTGCATCGGCGCGACAAGTTCAAGGCAGAGGCGATCCTGGTCGACAAGGTGATGGACAAGGTCGCCGCCGGCAAGATTGTGCTCAAGACCCACCAGACACTGGACGAGGTGCTGGGCGACCAGTCTGGTGTGACCGGCATCCGGATCAAGAGCACGATTGACGGCAGCACCGAAGAATTGACGCTGGCCGGTTGCTTCATCGCCATCGGACACGCACCCAATACCGACATCTTCCAGGGCCAGCTGGAGATGGCCGGTGGCTATATTTTGACCCAGTCCGGCCTCAAGGGCATGGCCACGATGACCAGCGTACCGGGCGTGTTCGCCGCTGGCGATGTGCAGGACCATGTTTACCGACAGGCTATCACCAGCGCCGGCACCGGCTGCATGGCTGCGCTGGACGCGCAGCGCTTCCTGGAACAGGCCTGAGAGGCCATCGCCTGTCGTCGCCCGATTCGCTGGCTATAATCCGAGGCTTCACCAAAATCGCCCGGCCACGGGCATCGTGGTGAATTCTCGGGACAGGCCAACACACCCCGGTGCCATGCGCCTTGTTCCTTTACCGCCATTGCTGGCCGATGGCGAGGTGCGGCGAAAGCCGTTAACGACAACGCAACACACCCGCGGTGTGATTGCGCAGACTGAGGGAGTGTCCAAATGGCACGTGTATGCGATGTGACGGGCAAAGGCCCCATGGTTGGAAACAATGTTTCCCACGCCAACAACAAGACCAAGCGCCGATTCCTGCCCAACCTGCAGTACCGCCGCTTCTGGGTCGAGACAGAAAACCGCTGGGTTCGCCTGCGCGTGTCAAGTGCCGCCCTTCGCCTGATCGACAAGAACGGCATCGAGTCCGTCTTGGCCGACATGCGTGCCCGGGGACAGGCGTAAACCATTCCGGCTGCCAGCCGATCGCACCATCATCGGTGTACTCGTGCGGCATACCACTGACTGAAGGAAAACACCATGGCAACCAAAGGCACCCGCGAAAAGATCAAGCTGGAATCCACCGCCGGCACCGGTCACTTTTACACGACCAGCAAGAACAAGAAGACAATGCCTGAGAAGATGCTGATCAAGAAATTTGATCCCAAAGCACGCAAACACGTCGATTACAAGGAAATCAAGCTGAAGTAGTCAGCAAGATCTCTCCCCCCAAGAAGCCCGGTTTGCCCGGGCTTTTTTGCGCCTGACCCCGTGGCTGGTGTCGGCGCGAACCATTGGCAGACCCTGTCAGATGGGCGCGTTTGCGACGCGGCCACAAAAAAGCCCGGCATGAAACCGGGCTTTCTGTAGGAGCCGGCCCGCTTTGCGCAAAAGGCCGCTGGGTCAATCAGGCCCTGGCTGCCCGCAACCGGAACGAGAATTCCTGCAGTGCTGCGATGCCGCTGCTCTCGGCGCGATGGCACCAGGCCTGCAGGTCGCTGGTGAGTTGTTCGCGCGACTGGGACGTGTTGAGCCACAACTGGCGCAATTCCTCTCGCATTGTCACCATCTTGTCGAGCACCGGGTGGGCGGCCCGAGCCAAAACCAGTTGCTGCGCAGCGTTGGCCGGCACCTTGTCGGCGTCGCGATGCAACCAGCGCTTGGCCGCCACCAGCACCGAGACGTCGCCGCGCCTGGCTTTGATCGCAGCCAACTCCACCACGCAGGCCTGCCGCAAATCCTTGGCATAGCGGGCCATGACTTCGTAGCGATGCGCAATCAGCGCGTCGAGCACCTTCACGTCGGCAACCGGACGCACCTCGCCGAGCCGCAACTTCGGTGGTGTCTTCTTGACGCGGGCCAAACCCAGCTTGGCCAGAATGCTGATGTAGACCCAGCCGATATCGAACTCATGCGGCTTGACCGAAAACTTGGCCGACGTCGGATAGGTGTGGTGGTTGTTGTGCAGTTCTTCGCCACCGATCAGAATGCCCCACGGCACGATGTTGGTGCTGGCATCTGCGGCTTCGAAATTACGGTAACCCCAGTAGTGGCCGATACCGTTGATCACGCCCGCTGCCGTGAATGGAATCCAGACCATCTGGATCGCCCAGACAGCCAGGCCGGCCACGCCGAACAGCGCAAGGTTGAGCACCATCATCAGGCCCACGCCTTGCCAGCTGTAACGTGAATACAGGTTACGCTCGAGCCAGTCGCTCGGGCAACCCTGGCTGTACTTGCTCAATGTTTCCTGGTTCTTGCTCTCGGCGCGGTACAACTCTGCACCTTGCCAGAACACTTTCTTGATGCCATGCGCCACCGGGCTGTGCGGATCTTCGGCGGTTTCGCACTTGGCATGGTGCTTGCGGTGAATGGATACCCATTCGCGTGTGACCTGGCCAGTACCGATCCACAACCAGAAGCGAAAGAAATGGGCCGGAATCGCATGCAGGTCCATCGCACGGTGTGCCTGATGCCGGTGCAGATAGATGGTGACACTCGCAATCGTGATGTGGGTCGTGACCACCGTATACAGGACGATCTCCCACCAGGTCAGATCCCATAGCCCATGAGACAGCCATTCCACAATGGCGTTCAGGACGGCCCAGTCAGGTAGCAGCATCGTTTACGTCTCTCTCTTAACAGTTGAAGATGGAATGAATGAGCGCGCGACCTGATACCGGTCGTTGCAGCGCCAACCAAATGCCCATTTTAGGCCGCAGACGGCGGATTCACCTAACCCACAACGTACTTATGGGCTAAAGATAACAATGCCAGCGATCAAGGCGTCTTTTTTCGCCAAATGGCCGCAAAAAACCCGTCTGTGGCATGCCGATGTGGCCACAGCCGAAGATAAGAGGCGCCATTCAAGCCCTCCTGGCAAAGGGAATTGGGCTGATCGACCTTCAGTTCGGCCAACGTATCGTTGACGCGCAACGGCTCGAAGTCAGAATGGGCAGCCGCAAAAGCATCCGCAATCTCCTCATTTTCCTGGCGCAGCAGGCTACAGGTCGCATAGACCAGGCGCCCGCCGGGTTTGAGCAATCGCGCCGCACTGTCCAGGATCGCGGCCTGCGTCGTCGCCATCTGCTGCACCACGCCGGCATCCTGACGCCACTTCAGGTCGGGGTTACGCCGCAACGTCCCCAGGCCTGAACACGGTGCATCGACCAGCACCCGGTCGATCTTGCCGGCCAGCCGCTTGATGCGTTCGTCGCGTTCGTGGCTGATCGCCACCGGATGCACGTTGGACAGGCCGCTGCGCGCCAGGCGGGGCTTCAGTGCATCCAGCCGATGCGCCGATGTATCAAAGGCATACAAGCGGCCGGTGCTGCGCATTGCCGCTCCGAGGGCCAAGGTCTTGCCACCGGCGCCAGCACAGAAGTCGACCACCATCTCACCACGGCGCGCATCCACGAGCAAGGCCAACAACTGCGAACCCTCGTCCTGCACCTCGAACTCGCCACGGGCATGGGCATCCATCCGGGTCAGTGGCGGCTTGCCCTGCACCCGCAGGCCCCACGGTGAATAGGGCGTGGCCATCGATGCGACACCCGCCGTCGCCAGCGATTTCTTCACATCGGCCAGTTTGGCCTTGAGCGTATTGACGCGCAGATCAAGCGCGGCCGGTTCGTTCAGGCTGGCTGCCAGCGGCCAGAAGTCCGGGCCGACCTCCTCCTTGAGCCGCTGCGCCAACCAATCCGGCAAGTTGTGTCGATGGCGCTCCATCAATGCGGTCTCATCCACCTCACCGCAGGCGTCGAGCCAGGCCTTCTCCCGGTCGTTCAGCGCGCCATCGAGAAACGCACGTGGCGCATCGAACCCGAGTATCGCCATGCGCCGGGCCTTGGCGCCACTGCCCGATGGCGCCAGATGCTCGAACAACTGCTTCTTGCGCAAGACGGCATACACGGACTGGGTCAACGTGGCGCGCTCGCGCGGTCCCAGCGATCGATGGTCACGAAAGAATCGCGCCACGACGGCGTCGGCGGGATGATCGAATTTCAGAACCAGCGCCACCAGATCGGTACAGGCCTGCAACAGGGGGGCGGGATGCATGGCGCCGATTGTCCCATGCAGGTGGACGGCAACAGCCGGTCGGTGCGGGTTGACCGCGCGACCGGGGTCAGCCCCGCAACAACGCGGCGATTGCGGCCGGGTAGAGGCAGTGCTCCTGGGTGACGACACGGGTCGCCAGGCTGTCGGCGCTGTCTCCTGCCAGCACCGGCACGGCAGCTTGCGCCAGTATCGGGCCGCTATCGAGCTCGGCGGTGACCCGATGGACCGTTGCACCGGCTACCCGGCAGCCGGCATCGAGCGCCCGCTGGTGGGTGTGCAAGCCGGCAAAGGCTGGCAGCAGAGACGGGTGGATATTGATCAGCCGGCCTTCGTAGCGGGCGACGAACCCGGGCGTGAGCACGCGCATGAAGCCAGCCAGCACCACCAGCGCCGGCCGCCCGTGCGGGTCATGCCGGTCGATTGCCAGCGCCAGCGCCTGGTCGAACTGCTCGCGATCGGCAAACGACCGGTGATCCACCACGGCGGTGGCGATACCGTGCTCCTGCGCGATGCCCAGCCCGCTGGCTTGCGGCCGGTTGCTGATGACGGCCGCAACACGCGCCTGCAGCCGCGACTCCCAGTTGTCGCGGCGAGCCGTCCGGACAATGGCTGCCATGTTGGAGCCGGCACCGGAGATCAGGATCACAATATTCTTCATAGCTCGGAAAATTATCGCCGCCGTGAAGAGGGCCGTCCGCCTGTCGCAGTTCGGACATGCAAAATCGCACGACCGTGCTACAACCCTGTACCCCGCTTGGAGGCACCTGTATGGATCTGGCATTCACCCCCGAAGAACAATCGTTTCGTGAGGAAATCCGCGCCTGGGTCGCGACCAACCTGCCCCCGGACATCTCGTACAAGGTCTTCAATGCATTGCACCTGAGCCGCGACGACATGCAGCGCTGGGCCAGAATCCTGGGCGAGAAGGGCTGGCTCGGCCACGGTTGGCCAAAGGAGTTCGGCGGCCCCGGCTGGAACTCGGTCCAAAAACACCTGTTCGAAGAAGAGTGCGCGCTGGCCGGTGCTCCGCGCGTCGTGCCGTTCGGGCCGGTGATGGTGGCACCCGTCATCATGGCGTTCGGCAACCCGCAGCAGCAGGCGCGGTTCCTGCCGGGCATCGCCAGTGGCGAAGTCTGGTGGAGCCAGGGTTACAGCGAACCGGGCTCGGGCAGCGACCTGGCTTCCCTCAAGACGCGGGCCGAACGCCAGGGCAACAGCTATATCGTCAACGGGCAGAAGACCTGGACCACACTGGGTCAATACGGCGACTGGATCTTCTGTCTGGTTCGCACCAGCACCGAAGGCAAGCCGCAAACCGGCATCAGTTTCCTGCTGATCGACATGAGCGCACCCGGTGTCACGGTGCGCCCGATCCGCCTGCTTGATGGCAGCGTCGAGGTCAACGAGGTCTTCTTCGACAACGTCGAAGTACCGGCCGAGAACCTGATCGGCGAGGAGAACAAGGGCTGGACCTACGCCAAGCACCTGCTCAGCCATGAACGCACCAACATTGCCGACGTGAACCGCGCCAAACGCGAGCTCGAACGCCTCAAGCGGATTGCCAAGGCGGAAGGAGTCTACGAGGACACCCGGTTCCGTGACGAAATCGCCAAGCTGGAGGTGGATGTGATTGCGCTGGAGATGATGGTGCTGCGGGTGCTGGCGGCCGAGAAGTCGGGCAAGCAGTCGCTCGATGTCGCCGGACTGCTGAAGATCCGGGGCAGCGAAATCCAGCAGCGCTACAGCGAGCTGATGATGCTGGCGGCCGGTCCCTATGCGCTGCCCCTGATCCACGAGGCCATGGAGGCAGGATGGCAGGGTGACGCCGTCGGAGCGCTGCATTGCGCGCCGCTGGCCTTGACCTACCTGAACATGCGCAAGACCACCATTTACGGCGGCTCCAATGAAGTACAGCGCAACATCGTTTCACAGGTGGTGCTGGGCTAGGCCCGGCAGCACATATCCCCATCAAAGACAGGTGCCCACATGGATTTCGACTTCAGCGAAGACCAGGATCAATTGCGCGACGCAGTGCGCAAATGGGTGGAGAAGGCCTACACCTTCGACCGGCGCCGCGCAATAGTGGCCGATGGTGGATTTTCTGCCGACGCCTATCGTGAACTCGCCGAACTCGGCCTGTGCGGCATGTTCGTGCCGCAGGCGCTGGGCGGCATGGGCATGGGTCCGGTCGAAGGCATGGTAGCGATGGAGGAACTGGGTCGCGGTATCGTGCTCGAACCGGTTTCGCAGGCCCTGATCGCGGGGGCCGTGCTCAGCGCCTACGCGCCCAAGACTCTCGCGTCGCATTGGGCACCGCTGGTCGCCAGCGGCGAAAAGATCATCAGCCTGGCCTATCAGGAGCGCGCCGGTCGCTACCGGCTCGACGTCTGCGCCACCTCCGCCAGTCGGCACGGTGACGGCTGGACACTGAGCGGCACCAAGAGCCTGGTCGTGGCCGGCGACAAGGCGAACGCATGGTTCGTCAGCGCCACCATCGACGGCACACTGGGCCTGTTCCTGGTCGAACGCGCCAGCCAGGGAGCAGGCGCGCGCGGCTATGGCACGATCGATGGCGCCTGTGCGGCCGAGTTGACGTTGGCCCAGACCCCGGCGCAGCTGGTCAGCCGGGACGGACTTGCCGTGCTGGAGCACGCGGTCGACATCGGCATCGCGGTGACCTGTGCCGAAGCGGTCGGCGTGATGGACCAGACCATGTCCTTCACGGTCGATTACATGAACACCCGCAAGCAGTTCGGCGTTGTCATCAGCAGTTTCCAGGCCTTGAAACACCGGGTGGCCGACATGAAGATGCAGCTCGAACTGGCACGCTCGATGAGCTATTACGCTTCGCTCAAGCTCAATTCGCCAGCACCGGAGCGGCGCGCTGCGATGGCACGGGCCAAATACCAGCTCGGGCAGTCGATGCGTTTCATCGGGCAACAGGCGGTCCAGCTTCATGGCGGAATCGGCATGACCGACGAATATGTTGTCAGCCACTACTTCAAGCGTCTGACGCAGATGGAGATGCTGTTCGGCGACACGCTGCACCATCTGGGTGAAGTTTCCGGCCGGATGCAGGACGGCGCCGGGGTCTTTGCCTGAGCCCAGGCGCATTTTGTCCATCCAATAGGGCATGTTCCGCGCGCGTTGAAGCCGCGGCGGAGCCGATTCGCGCGACCATCGTCTCTGCGGCGCAACAACCGGAACCCGTGTTCCGGACCATGCCGCGCAGGGAGGCACTATCGTGGATATCACCCGCACGGCCGAGTCGTGGCTGGCCGTCAACAATTGCTCCGACTTCGAACGCTGGCTGATCGCCCGCTCGTTCCGGATGGTGGTGCCACTGTGCCGCCTGGGATTGTTGGTCGCCGCCTTCATGCTGATGGTGATAGACCCCCTGCTGTTCACCAACGGCACCTGGGGCCACCGGCCGCAGCATCTGCTACTGCCAGCCTGGCATGCCGCAGCCGGGCTCTACTTCGCGTTGTTCCTGTGTCTGGCGCCACGGTTGGCCGGTCACACGGCGCGCAAACAGTGCCTGGCCTGGTGCATGAGCCTGGGCGCCGCCCTGTTTACCTGGTTCGGCTATCTCTCATGGGTCCTGAGCGGCGACATGTCGACCTATGCCATCTTCCTGCTCACCATGGTCTGCGTCTTCAGCTACCCCGGCGCCTTGCGCCGGGCACTGGCAGTCGCCAGTACCGCAGCCTTGGCGTCGTCGATCCTGTGGTTCGATGGCGCCAGCGTGTTCCTCACCAGCGGAGCGGCGATCAACCTGGTTGCGCTGGCGGTGGTCGCGCTGCTGCTGGACGCACACCTGATGGAGATGAACCGGGCGCTGTACGACGAGAAGCAGCTGGTCGAACATGAACGCGCACGCGCCGATGCGGTGCTGTTCGACGCCTTGCCGATGCCGATCGCCAACGAACTCAAGCGCGGCAATGCGGTGACGCCCCGCAAGCACGAACGGGTCGCGGTGTTGTTCGTCGACATTGTCGGGTTTACCCGCTTTGCCGCTGATCATCCACCCGACGTGGTGCTGCAGGTGCTCGACACGGTCTTCTCTGCATTCGACACCCTGGTGGACCGTCACGGCGTCGAGAAGATCAAGACCATCGGCGACGCCTACATGGTGATCGGCAAGAACGCAGCCGCGCCGGTGGCGCAGCTCGCACTGGACATGCTGGCCGCGGTTGCCGCATACAACCGTCGTACAGGAGCCTCGCTGCAGATCCGTGCCGGTATGCATGTCGGTCCGGCGATCACGGGCGTCATCGGCCACAAGCGCCTGCACTACGACGTCTGGGGCGACGCGGTCAACATCGCAAGCCGCATGGAGTCCGGCGGAACTGCCGGCCGGATCCAGGTCAGCACCGCGGTATGGCAGGAACTGCGCTTGGCGTTCCGCTTCCGGTGCCGGGGCACGATCGCGGTCAAGGACAAGGGCCCGATGTGCACGTTCTACCTGCTCGATCAGGCTACCGCCGGCGAACGAAGGCTCCTGGAAATCAGCCAAAGACCCAGCGCGGAGCAGACGTCCGCGACGGCCTGACCGGCGTCAGGCCGTCAGCCGCGACGACTTGGGCAGATGCGTCATCAGGAATTCCATCTGGTCAGCCAGAATGCGCCGGTTGCGCAGGATGAAGTCCTCCCACAGGCTGGGGACATAGGGCGCATACAACAGTGGCATGTGTGCCTGCTCCGGAGTACGGCTGCTCTTGCGGTGGTTGCAGGCGCGGCAGGCGGTCACCACGTTCATCCAGGTGTCGACCCCGTTTTGTGCGAACGGGACGATGTGCTCGCGGGTCAGGGTTTCCTCATGATGCTGCTGGCCGCAGTAGGCACAGATGTTCCGGTCACGGGCGAACAGCTTGCTGTTGGTCAGGCTCGGCCTGAGGTTGAAGGGGTTGATGTTGGGGACACCCTTGGTGCCGATGATGCTGTTGACCGCGATCACCGACTGCTGCCCGGTCTGTGCGTTATGCCCGCCATGAAATACCGCCACCTCGCCGCCAGACTCCCAGCGCACTTCACCCGCCGCATAATGGATCACGGCTTGTTCGAGCGAAATCCAGGATTGTGGCAAACCCTGGGCAGACAGCTTCAAGACCTTCAAGATACGCCTCCTGAAACAACGCCTTGCAACGCGGGTACGGGTTGACACGGCCTGGCAGGACAGAGGCGCCAGGGGCCACCCGGTGGTGGGACACAATATACATGCTTTCCACGACAGTCCTTTGGCAGACCCCAGTGGGGCGGCCTGCCTGCCATTCCCAACAACAACCGTTCGACACGATGAAAGTCTTTCGCGGCGTGCACCACGCCAATCTGGCACCCGAGTGCGCGCTGACGATCGGCAATTTCGACGGTGTGCACCGCGGTCACCAGGCCATGCTCTCCTTGCTGCGGGCGGAAGCCGCCCAGCGCGGCATCCGCAGTTGCGTGCTGACGTTCGAGCCCCATCCGCGCGACTATTTCGCAGCCGCCACCGAACAGCCAGAACATGCGCCAGCGCGTATCGCCAGTGTGCGGGACAAGCTGATGGACCTGGCGCACTGCGGCATCGACCAGGCGGTGGTGATGCGGTTCAACGCCGATCTCGCCGCGCAGTCTCCGCAGGCCTTCATCACATCGGTGCTGGTCGGCGGTCTGAAATCCCGTTATGTGCTGGTCGGCGACGATTTTCGCTTCGGCGCAAGGCGCGCAGGTGACTGCGCGATGCTCGAGGGCGCCGGTGAGGCGCATGGTTTCGATGTGGCGCGCATGAACAGCTACGAGGTTCACGGCCTGCGGGTCTCGAGCTCGGCGGTGCGAGACGCGCTGTCCGAAGGACGCATGGCCGATGCCAAGCGGCTGCTCGGCCGTCCGTACCGGATCTCCGGCCATGTTTTGCATGGCCGCAAGCTCGGGCGTGAGCTGGGATTTCCGACACTGAACCTGCGCTTTGCCCACTGGAAGCCGGCGGCCAGCGGCATCTTCGTCGTGCTGGTGCACGGGCTGGGCGACAGGCCGCTGCCTGGTGTGGCGAACCTGGGTGTGCGCCCGTCGCTCGACCCCACAGACGTCAATGGTGGCCGCGTGCTGCTCGAAACCCATTGCCTGGACTGGCCTGTGGCTTGGGGACACACGCATGGCTACGGTAAACTCATCCGGGTGGAACTGCTGCACAAACTGCACGATGAACTCCGGTACGACAGCCTGGAGGCGCTCGAACACGGTATCTCCAGGGACCGCGACGCAGCCCGGGCGTATTTCGCGCCGACGTACGCGCAAACCCACCGGCAGACCACCCGCGATCGAATTTAACGGGCGCAACGCCAC
>Ga0105046_10019324_pt1 | contig 10339 bp, 8 predicted proteins | sample MAT03_FD_78385 | JGI IMG/M metagenome (GOLD analysis project Ga0105046, IMG submission 78385) | Freshwater microbial communities from Lake Fryxell liftoff mats and glacier meltwater in Antarctica - MAT-03 (megahit assembly) | ecosystem: Environmental > Aquatic > Freshwater > Ice > Liftoff... | reverse complement strand
TTGCCATGCGCGTAGGCGAGCGCTGCCGCGGTCGGCTCGTTGACGATGCGCAGCACCTCGAGACCCGCGATGCGCCCGGCGTCTTTGGTCGCCTGTCGCTGCGCGTCGTTGAAGTACGCGGGCACGGTGATGACCGCCTTGGTCACCGTCTCGCCGAGGTGATCCTCGGCGGCTTTTTTGAGCTTGGTCAGCACGCGTGCGCTGACTTCTTCGGGTGTCCATGCCTTGTCGCGCAGTTGGAACAGCACGCCGCCGCGACCGTCTTGCCTTTGGCCCTCGATCGCCTTGAACCCGACCCGACGCGCCTCTTGCGTGACCTCCGAGAACCGCCGGCCGATGAACCGCTTTGCCGAGAACACGGTGTTCTCCGGGTTCGTGATCGCCTGCCGCCGCGCTTGCTGACCGACGAGCACGTTGCCGCCGGACTCCACGGCGACGACGCTCGGGGTCGTGCGTCCGCCCTCGTCGTTCGCGATGACCTTCGGCTCGCCGCCCTCCATCACGCAGACGACCGAGTTCGTGGTTCCGAGATCGATTCCAATGACCTTCGACATGGTGTGGCCTCTCGCCGCGGCGCGCGCGGACGCGAAAAACGTCGTCGTCGGCCCCGGTTCCGACGACCCGTTGGTGTAGCCCGGCGACGCCCTCGTCCACGAACGTGGCGGTCGTCGCAATCCGGGCTTGCGGGGTTACGGCGCAGATTAAGAACGCGACTCGGGCTGTCAACCGGCGGCGGTGACCGACGTCGGCCGGCGCCACACGAGCGCGATGTACAGGCAGTCGACGAGGAAGATCGAGACGCACAAGAACGTGAGAAAGCCGATGCCGCCGAGCTCGGTGTCGATCATGTACACGACCCAGTGGCACTCGATCGACGTGCCGAGCGTGCCGAGCATCTTGAACACGGCGCCGCCCTTCGAGATGCCGCGGCGGTCACCTTGGCGATCGAGGAACATGAGCACGAACAGGATGCTCATCACGAGGTTGATCCCGAACGCGATCACCAGCCCGAGCCGGTCGGGATAGTCGGCGACGAACGTGTACTGCCCGATGAAGCCGGCGATGACGGCGAGCGCGAAGATCAGGTAGAAGCGCTCGCGGATCTCCGGGATCCGCTGGAACGCCTTACCGTACAGCAGCGTCTGCACGACGATCACGACGTCGACCGCGAGCCAGATCCGATCGAACGCGTGCCACAGCGCGACCGGGTTCGGGAACCAGAACGACGCGAGCAGCTCCCACGAGAAGTTCAGCGCGACCGCGACCATCGGCAGCCCGTTCGCCTTGTCGCGATACGAGGTGCGCACGATCAGCGCATACGCGATGACCCAGCAGATACACCCCGCCATGCCGACGAGGTTGAACCACGACCAGATGTCGAAGGCGGCTGGATCGGCGCCGTCGAAAGCCCACGAGCCGGCGTAGTTGGAATGCACGCCGGTCAATTCTACCGAACAGCCACACTAGCGATCGCGCGGGGGCGTCAGCGGCAGAACGATCGAGGCACCCGGCGTGACGGCCGGCCGGCCATTGGTCCGCAGCGGTGCCGCGGAGCCCATGCTGCACTGGCCCTGCAGCGTGCCGCCCTCTTCGAGCAGCAGTGAGCGCACCGAGATGTCGCCCTGCACGAGCCCCTTCGCCGTGATGAGCAGGCGGCCCGACGCGTTGATGCGCCCCTCGACCTTGCCCGAGATCGTCACCGCGGGGCCGGAGATGTCGCCCTTCACACTCGCATCGGCGAGCACATTCACGTCGCCACCGGCGTTGACGTCACCCTCGATCGCGCCCGCGATCGTCAGGGTCGACGCGGTCGTGATGTTGCCCTTGATGGTGGTGTCTTCGGAGATGAAATTCTGCGGGCTGGTCATGGGTAGCGCAATCCGGAGCACGAGTGTGCGAGCGGATTGCCCGGACACGCAACCGAATTCCAACTCCGCTACGAACGCCCTACCAGCCACACGACCACTTCGACGTGGTTGGTCTGTGGCAGCGTGTCGAAGGCGCGCGCTCCGATCGCTCGGTAACGGCCGCCGTTACCCGTGAGGCGGCGGAGATCCTCGACGAGCGACGCGGGCGCGCAGCTCATGAGGTGTAGGCGCTGCGCACCGAGCTCGTTGAGCTGATCGCACACGGTCGGACCGAGCCCGCCACGTGGGGGATTCGCGACGACGAGGTCGGGCGTGCGCATCAGGTGATGGGAGTCGGCGAGGATCCGCGCAAGGAACTCTTCGACGAGCATCGGCTCGCAGCCGAGCGCACGCGCGCTCTCGGGAAACGATTCGCACGCGCCGACGTGTTGGAAGGCCTGACGCAACAGGCGCGTGGTCACGCCCGCGCCGGCATAGAGATCGATCGCGGTCTTGCCGTGCAGCGCACCACCGGCCGGCACGCGCACGAGATCGTGGTACGCCGCCGCCGCAATGTGGGGATTCGGCTGCAGGAAGCCGAGTGGACCGAAGTGTGCCGTGATGTCGCCGAAGTCGATCTCGATCGACTGGCGGCCGCGCAGCGGTCGCAGCGTGGTCGCGCGCATGTCGTTGCCGACCGACGCGTTGGTGCCCCACGCGATGCCGGAGGGCCGCTGCAGGCGCGCGGCGATCTCGTGGATCATCGTCTGGACGGGATCCGCCGTGATGAGCGCGACGATCACCTGGCCGTGGCCGTCGGTCTTGAACCACGCGTAGCGTAGATCCCCCTCGCCGTCGGTCTCGGCGTACGGGATCGCGCGCACCTCGTTGGTCACCTCGGCGAGCTCGTCCGCGCAGGCAGAGATGTCGGGGTGATCGACGAGGCAGCCGTGCATGTCGGCGACGTTGTGGGTGCCGCGCATGTAGCTGCCGAGCTTGATGCGACCGGGGCTGCCCGAGAACACGCGCTTGCTCGAGAAGCGATAGCCGCGGCCATCGCGATCCTCGCAGACGAGGCGATCGATCATGATGCCCCACGTGCGCTCGAGCTCGACGCGCTTGAGCTGGCGCTGACTCGACAGATCCATGTCCATCAGTGCGCAGCCGTTGCAGCGACCGTGGTGGCGACACGGCGCGGGCCGACGACCGGGGTGCGTGTTGCGGCGCACCAATACTTGGCCGTGCGCGCGCGGGCGCTGACGGCTGACGTAGTCGACCTCGATGTCGCCGGTCTCGCCGGGTAGCAGGCCCGCGACGTGGATCTCGAAGCCTTCATGCATCGCCACGCCGTCGCCGTGCTTCGACAGCGACTCGGCCATCACCGTCAGGGTCTCGCCGGGCTTCATGGTTGAGAGGACGCTCGCGGCCCGACTGGGCCGCAGGGGGCTTATCATATTGCGACGTGCGCGAGCGTGTCACGCTCGGATCATGCCGAGCGCCGCGAGCTCGTCGAAGTAGCGAGGAAACGTCTTGCCGACGCACGACGGCGCGCGAATCTCGACGTCGCCGGCGAGTGCGAACGCCATCGCCATGCGGTGATCGTCGTACGTGTCGATCGCGACGGTGTGCGCAGGCGGGCCCGGCGGCGGATCGATCGCGATCGCATCCTGCTCGATCGCGACCGTGGCGCCCAGCTTGCGCAGCTCGGTCGCGACCGCCGTGAGACGGTCGCTCTCGTGGTGGCGCAAGATGCCGACGCCTTCGATGCGTGTGGAGCCTTCGGCACCGAGCGCCGCGACCGCGAGGGTCAGCGTCATGTCGGGCATGTCGGACAGATCGAACGTGCCGCCGCGCAGGTGGCCGTCGCCCTCGAGCGTCGTCGTGTACGCGTCCTGGGTGACCTTCGCGCCCATGCGACCGAGCACGTGCGCGAACGCGGCGTCGCCTTGCAGGCTGGCCTTGCCGAGGCGGTCGATCGTGCACCGACCACCGCGGATCGCCGCGAGCGCGAGAAAGTAGCTCGCGGCCGAAGCATCGGGCTCGATGATCCATGTCCGACCCACGAGTCCACCGGGCGTGATCGCAATCGTGCCTTCGTCGATCCAGTCGGCAAGGCCGCCCGCGTCGCGGATCATTGCGAGGGTCATGTCGACGTAGGGCCGCGCCGGCGTGCCCTGCTCGAGCACGATCCGCATCGGTGCGCCGGCGAGCGTGCCTGCATACGCGAGCGCGCTGACGAACTGCGAGCTCGCCGGTCGCACGAGGCGGATCTCGCCGCCGCGCAGGCGTGAACGATGCGGACCGGTGACCAGCGGTAACGCGTTCGCGGTGCCGCGGATCGTCGCGCCCTGCTCACGCAGCGCATCGACGAGCGCGCCCATCGGTCGCTCGCGCATCCGTTGCGTGCCGTCGAGCGCGATCGTGCCCGGGCTTGCCGCGGCGACCGCGAGCAGGAATCGCGCGACGGTACCCGCCGTGCCGACGAACAGCGGCGCGGGTGAGGCGGCCGGCAGCGGGCCGTCGCAGCCGTCGATCACGATCGCGTCCTGCATGTCGTCGGCTTGGATCGCGATGCCCGCAGCGCGCAGCGCAGCGAGCATCAGCCGCGAGTCCTCGGCGTCGAGCGAGCCGTGCACCGTCGACCGCCCCCGAGCGATCGCCGCGAGCAACAGTGCGCGGTTCGTGATGCTCTTGCTGCCGGGGATCCGCGGCCGCGCATCGACGGGCCCGACCGGGCGTACGAACACGGATGCATCGCCCTCGTTCGCCACGTCGGCGTCAGCTTGCCCGAACGTACGGGTTCGCGTCGAGCGCCGCGCATGGCCTCAAGCGGCCCGCATCGCTGTCGATAGCCCCTCGGTGTCGCCGCGTCAGAACCTCGCCGTGGTCGACAGCGCCGACGCGACCCAGGTGATCCGCACCGTCGGTGACATCCCGATGCCGCACTCCCACGAGGAGACACGGATCGGCAGGATCCTGGGCGAGAGCTATCGCATCACGCGGGCGCTCGCGAGCGGCGGCATGGGCACGGTGTACGAGGCGACGCACGTCCGCCTGCAGCAGAAGTTCTCGATCAAGTTCCTCGACCCCCAGCTCGTGCGCAACGCCGAGGCGTACGCGCGCTTCCGCCAAGAGGCGGAGATCGCCGCGAGCCTCGACCACGACGCGATCGTCCAGGTCTACGACTTCAACACCGACACCGACGGCAATCCGTACATCGTGATGGAGTACGTCGACGGCGTCACGCTCGATGCGTGGATGCACGACCGGCGGGCGACACCGCGCGAGGTGCTGCGGCTGTTCGAGCCGCTGTGCTCCGCGCTCGCGGCAGCGCACGCCGCCGGCATCGTCCACCGCGATCTCAAGCCGACCAACGTGATGGTCCGCGGCCAGGTCGGCGAGAACGCTGCACGCGTCGGCGTGAAGCTGCTCGACTTCGGCATCAGCAAGATGCGCTCGTCCGGCGACGCCATGACCCGGACCCACGTTGTGATGGGCACGCCGAACTACATGAGCCCGGAGCAGGCATCGGGCAACGCGAGCTCGGTCGATGCGACGACCGACATCTTCGCGCTCGGGGCCATCCTCTACGAGCTGCTCGCCGGGCGGCGCGCGTTCGATGGGACGTCGACGCCGGCGCTCTTGCACTCGATCGTCTACGATGAGCCGACCTCACTCGCGATGCTGTGCCCGGATCTGCCGCCCGGCGCGATCGCGGTCATCGAGAAGTGTCTGGCGAAGGATCCCGCGCAGCGCTTCGTCGACACGCCGAGTCTGATGGTCGCGCTGCGGGCGGGGCTGCGCATGAACACGGCCCGCCGCACCGTCGATGTCGCACCGGTCGAGCCGCCGCCGCCGGTCGCAGCACCGCGAGGGATCGGCGTCGGGATGGTCGTCGGTTGGATCGCGTCGGTCGCCGCGTCGGCGGTGGGTGCGGTGTGGCTGCTCGGTCGCACGGCCGCGGTGACGCCGATCGTCGAGGCGCCGCCAGTGCCGACCGAAGCGCCCGCGTCCGCCGCCGGTGCGATCGTCGACGGCGGATTCCGCGATGCGCTCGCGACACCCGGCGCGTTCGTGCTCGAAAGCGGCAGTCAGCTTTATCGCGCCGATCCGCGCGGCATCAGCTACTGGTCCGATCCCGACGCCGAAACCGTGATGCGACCGCTGCCGAGCGCCGCCCCCGTCACCTCGATCGGTTGCGCGCGCGAGGGCGACGTGCTCGTCGGTCAGGCCGACGGCACCGTCACGCGCTGGGATCGCGAGCTCCGCGAGGTGCCGTGGCAGCAGCGGATCGGCAACGCAGCGATCGGCAACGTCGCGGCTGCCGCCGGCTACCTCGCGCTCGCGATCGGTGACGATGTCCACCTCGTGCACGCCGAGTCGGGCAAGCCGCTCAAGCGCTTCACCGCCGGCCGCGCCGTGGCGTTGCTCTTCACGCGGCATCCGACCGAGTCGCTCGTGATCGTGCGCGAGAGCAGCATCGAGGTGATCGACGCCGACAAGCGCAAGAGCCTCGGCACGGCGCCGCTGTCGGGTCATGCGCTGCGCGCCGAAGTTGCCGCCGAGCCGATCGATGGCGCGGCCGAGATCGAGATCGACTTCGTGCAGGGTGACTGGGTCGTGCGCCGACGCTTTCGCGTGCACACCGGCCGTCGGGGTCAGACACCGCGCCTCGAGCCGATGAGCCAGCGCCGGTTGTAGCGGCGCCGCTACGGGTCGAAGCCCGAATCCCTGACCGCAGGCCCGACGACGCTCCAGCGCGCGCTGACCTCGCAGCGTCCGAATCGCTCGAGCTGACCAAGATCGCAGTCGACGTTCGGGACGTGTCCGGCGAACTCGATCACACCCATCACCGAAGCCTGCATGCTCAGCGGAACGGTGAGGTGACGTCCACCGGGCGGCAGATCGAGGAGGCGGATCCGGACGACATCGGGCTCGACATCGACCTCGACGCGCCCGTAGTCGCGCGTCGTCACCTCCCACGCGCGGCGGACCCACTTCAGTATGCCCGCCGGCGAGCGGCCGAAGATGCGCAGCGCGCCGCTGAACAGCGCGCCGAACAGCGTGCTGTCGACCGAGCCGATCGTGTAGCGGCGCCAGAACTCGATGTAGCCGTCGCGCCCGGCGATGCGCAGGTACGCGGCGTTGAGCTCGTCGAGTGCTTCGGCGTCGATCCACGCGAGCTTGTTGGCGCCGCGAATCGCGTCGAGGTGACGAGGATCCACCGCCGCCAGGACGGCTGCGCCATGGGTGGGATCGGCGCTGAACGCCGCCAGTCCGCCGTGACAGAGCGTGCCGCGGTATGCCGGTCGTTTCATCTCGAGACCTCGACATCGTCGGCGCCGCCGGGACGGGGGAGGATCGAATCGGGCCGCGGGCCCCGCGGTGGGACAGGTTCGCACCGTCGCGCTCGAACCGGGCGCGATGCTGGCTCATCGCACTGGTGTGCGCTATCAAGCCGCGACTCGCGGAGCACACGACATGGAACCGCTCGAACTCGTCGCACGCATCTGGCTCGCATTCGTGTTGCCCTGGCGCCTGTTGTTCGACGGCGCGTACGCGGCCCGCGTGAAGGCGCTGGACGACGCGCCGAGCTTGCCGCCGTCGCCGCCGAAAGTCGAGGTGCGCGAGGCCGAGGCGACGCGCGATGTCACGCCGGCCCTGCAGGTGCTGGCGCTCTTGCAGCGCGAGGGTCGCTTCGTGGATTTCCTGCGCGAGGACATCGCCGGCTTCTCCGATGCCGACGTCGGCACGGCCGCACGCGTCGTGCACGACGGGTGTGCGCGGGCGATCGGTCAGTACTTCGATCTCGAGCCGGTGCGCACCGAGGCGGAAGGTGCCGCGGTCGAGCTACCGGTCGGCTACGATGCAGCGCGCGTGCGCGTCACCGGCAACGTCGTCGGCGAGCCACCGTTTCGCGGCACGCTCGCGCATCACGGCTGGCGGGTCGCGGCTTCGCGAATGCCGAGCACGACGCCGGGCCACGACCCGCGGATCCTCGCGCCGGCCGAGGTCGAGCTGGCAAAGTGAGAACGATGGCTGGGTTCACGATCGGTATCGACCTCGGCACGACCAACTGCGCGCTCGCGTTTTGTCGCGACGACACCGAAGCGCCGCAGCCACTGGGCATCCCGCAGATCGTCGCGCCCGGCGAGATCGCGGAGCAGCCGCTGTTGCCGTCGTTCCTCTACTATCCGGCCGACGGACAATTCGCCGCCGGATCGCTCGCGCTGCCGTGGTACCCGAACGCGCGCGACGTCGTCGGTACGTTCGCGCGCGCGCAAGGGGCGACGACGCCGGCGCGGCTGGTGTCGTCGGCGAAGAGCTGGCTGTCGCACTCCGGTGTGGATCGCGGCGGCGAGATCCTGCCGTGGCAATCGCCGAACGAGGTGCCCAAGTGCTCGCCGGTGCAGGCCGCCGCGCGGTACCTCGGTCATCTGCGCGCGGCGTGGGAGCGCGCGCATCCCGATGCGGCGATCGACGAGCAGGACGTCGTGCTCACCGTGCCGGCTTCGTTCGACGCGGTCGCCCGCGAGCTGACGACCGAGGCCGCGATGCTCGCCGGCATCGAGGCGCCGACATTGCTCGAAGAGCCGCAGGCGGCGATGTACGACTGGCTCGCGCAGCACGCCGATACGTGGCGCTCGCAGCTCGCGGTCGGCGACGTGGTGCTCGTCGTCGACATCGGTGGCGGTACGACGGACTTCTCGCTGATCGCGGTCGGTGAGGATGGTGGTGCGCTCGTGCTCGAGCGCGTCGCGGTCGGCGATCACATCCTGCTCGGCGGCGACAACATGGATCTGTCGCTCGCGTATACGCTGCGCGCGCGGCTCGAGGCCGAGGGCACGGCGCTCGACGAGTGGCAGATGCGCGCGCTGACCCATGCGGCACGCGCCGCGAAAGAAGCGCTCCTCGCCGAAGCTGGGCCCGAGTCCGCGCCGCTCGCGATCGCGTCGCGCGGCTCGCGGCTCGTCGGCAACACGATCCGCGCGACGCTCACGAAGAGTGAGCTCGACGAAGTGCTCGTCGAAGGCTTCTTCCCGGTCGTCCTGTCGACCGCGCGGCCGCTGCAGCTGCGTCGCGCGGGCTTGGTCGCGCTCGGGCTGCCGTATCCGGCCGACGCTGCGATCACGCGGCATCTCGCGGCGTTCCTCGGTCGACCGCGTGGTGAGGTCGCGTTCGTGCATCCGACGGCGATCCTCTTCAACGGTGGTGTCACGCGATCACCGACGGTGCGGCGGCGGATCTGCGAGGTGCTCGGGCAGTGGGCCGCGGCGGATGGTCGACCGGCACCGAAGGTGCTCGCGGGCACGGACGCAGAGCTCGCGGTCGCGCGCGGTGCGGCTCACTACGCGCGGGTGCGGCGAAGCGGTGGCGTGCGGATCAAAGGCGGCACCGCGCAGTCGCACTACGTCGGCATCGCGCGCGCCGAGCTAGTCGTGCCCGGTGTGCCGCCGCGGATCGACGCGGTGTGCGTCGCACCGTGCGGGATGGAAGAGGGCACCGAGCTCGAGCTGCCGCAGCAGTTCGGATTGCTGCTCGGCGAAGAGGTGTCATTCCAGTTCTTCGGCTCGTCGACGCGTCGCGACGATGTCGTCGGCGCGATCGTGTCGCCCGCAGTGCTGACCGAGCTGTCACCGCTCGAGACGCTGTTGCCGGCGCCCGAGGGACTCGAAGGCGCGATCGTGCAGGTGCGATTGCACGCGCGCGCGACCGAGGTCGGCACGCTCGAGCTGTCGGCGGTGGATCAGGCGACGGGTCAGCGGTGGAAGCTGAGCTTCGACGTGCGCGGTGGGTGAGCGCCGCGGGCGCGACCTCTCGTCCTTCGCGTCGACATGCTGATATCCTCCCGGCCGATGTTGGCGATGGCCGTGCGGGTCTCTTCGAGGGGATTGGGCTGCGGAACTGTGTTCGCACTCGCTTGTGCGGGGGATCCGTTGCTGGGGAGCACGGACACGACCGGCACGACGGCGGCCCAAGAGGCGAGCGGCGGACCGATCGATTGCGCCGAGTATTCGTCGACGACGGACATCGGCCCCGCGGTCACGGTGACGTTGCGGCAAGAGGGCGTCGGACCGATCTACTACCGACCGCATGGCTGCGGCGCCGCGATCCCGTTCGACGTCACGGCGATCGACGGTGGTGATCGCGTGCCGCATCTGCTCGGCGATTGCACGCCCGAGCTGTGCGACGACTTCGTCGGTGCGAGCGCCTGTCACGAGACGTGCCCGAACTGTGCGGCGCCCAGCGCGGCCCGCATCGAGCCGGGCGAGGTCGCCCAAGGCGGATGGTCGGGCACATGGGTCGTGCCGCTCGAGATGATCGAGCAGTGCGCTGCGGGTACCGGTTGTCAGTCGACCTGCCAGCGTCGCGATCAGGCACCGCCAGGTCGCTACGAGGTTTCACTCGAGATCTTCAAGGTGTGCTCCGGCGGCTGCGAGTGCGACGACCCGACGAGCGAAGGGGCGTGCAGTCTGTACGGCGGCACGCAG
>Ga0105046_10019320_pt1 | contig 10340 bp, 7 predicted proteins | sample MAT03_FD_78385 | JGI IMG/M metagenome (GOLD analysis project Ga0105046, IMG submission 78385) | Freshwater microbial communities from Lake Fryxell liftoff mats and glacier meltwater in Antarctica - MAT-03 (megahit assembly) | ecosystem: Environmental > Aquatic > Freshwater > Ice > Liftoff... | reverse complement strand
TTCTTCAAGTGCTCATTGCCCTCCCGGCGCACGCTGCGCACGGCAATCTTGGCGTCCTCGCCAGCGTTGCGAACCACCTTCGTGAGTTCCTTCCGTCGCTCCTCCGTGAGGCCGGGCATCGGAACGCGCAACAACTCGCCTTGCGATGAAGGATTCAGGCCCAGATCGGACTCGCGGATGGCCCTTTCGATCTTGGGGCCCATACCCTTTTCCCAAGGCTGGACACTGATGGTGCGCGAATCCAGCAAGGTGACGTTGGCGATTTGACTGATCGGCACCATCGAACCGTAGTAGTCCACCTGCACCTGATCGAGCAGGCCCGGGTGGGCTCGACCCGTGCGGATCTTGTGCAAATCATTCTTGAAGGATTCGATGGACTTGGCCATCTTTTGATCAGCGGTCTTTTTAATGTCTGCAGTAGTCATGGCGCGAGTCTCTCCTCAAACATGCACCAGGGTGCCTTCGTCTTCGCCCATCACCACGCGCTTAAGCGCGCCGGACTTGAAGATGCTGAACACTTTGATTGGCAGCTTCTGGTCGCGACAAAGCGCGAAAGCTGTCGCATCCATGACCTGCAGTTGCCTGGCAATCGCTTCGTCGAAGCTGATCTTGTTGTAGCGCGTGGCGCTGGGGTCCTTATTGGGGTCGGCGCTGTACACGCCGTCCACTTTGGTTGCCTTCAAGACAATTTCCGCACCCATCTCGGCACCACGCAGTGCTGCCGCAGTGTCCGTCGTGAAGAAAGGGTTGCCGGTGCCCGCTGCAAAGATGACCACCTTGCCCTCTTCCAGGTATTGCAGGGCTTTGGGGCGTACGTAGGGTTCGACCACCTGCTCGATGGAGATGGCCGACATCACCCGCGCAGTCATGCCTTCCTGGCGCATCGTGTCGGCCAAGGCCAGTGAGTTCATGACCGTTGCCAGCATACCCATGTAGTCTGCCGTCGCGCGATCCATACCGACGGATCCCCCTGCAACGCCGCGAAAAATGTTGCCGCCACCGATGACGACCGCCACCTCGCAGCCCAGCAAGGTCACTTCCTGCACTTCGCGAACCATCCGCACGATGGTCGAGCGGTTGATGCCAAAGGCATCGTCACCCATCAGGGCTTCACCTGACAGCTTCAACAAGATGCGCTTGTAGGCGGGCATCGGCAAAACTCCACGGAGAAAACTGGCAGTGTACGGTGGCTAGGCCCTCGAGCCCGGCTCGACAACGCAGGTCGGCTGCGCTGTCCAAGGGAAGGAACTGAAGGCTTACTGGCCCTTTGCAGCCGCGACCTGGGCAGCCACCTCTGCCGCGAAGTCGTCGACCTTCTTCTCGATGCCTTCGCCCACGACGTACAGCGTGAAGCCAGCAACCTTGGTCGCCTTTTCCTTCAACATCTGCTCGACGGTCTGCTTGTCGTTCTTCACGAACGACTGGTTCAGCAGGGACACTTCCTTGAGAAACTTTTGCACCGAGCCTTCAACGCGCTTGGCCACGATTTCTGGCGACTGGGCCGCTTTGCCGACTGCGACGGCGGCAGCGCTGTCTTCAGCGGCCTTCTCGGCCGCGACCCGGCGCTCGACTCCGATCAATTCGGCCGAAACATCGCTGGTTGCCAAGGCCTTGGGCTTCATGGCGGCCACGTGCATGGCGACATCCTTGGCTGCAGTTTCATCGCCGGTGTACTCGACGAGAACTCCGATGCGCGTGCCATGGAGGTAGTTGGCCACATGACCGCCACCCGCGTAGCGCTTGAAACGGCGGATCGACATGTTTTCGCCGATCTTGCCGATCAAACCCCTGCGGACGTCTTCGAGCGTCGGGCCAAAGCCGTCCTGACTGTAGGGCAGCGACGACAGCGCTGCGAGGTCGGCCGGGTTGTGTTCAGCCGAGAGCTTGGCGGCGGCCTGGGCGAATGCCAGAAAGGAATCGTTCTTAGTAACAAAGTCGGTTTCGCAGTTGACTTCGACCATCGCGCCAACCTGACCCGACACCGCCGCGGCAACCACGCCTTCAGCCGTCACTCGCGAAGCCGCCTTGCCTGCCTTGTTGCCGAGCTTGACACGCAGGATCTCTTCCGCGCGACCCAGATCCCCTTCGGCTTCCGTCAGGGCCTTCTTGCATTCCATCATCGGCGCGTCGGTCTTCGCGCGCAATTCAGCGACCATGCTTGCAGTAATTGCAGCCATCGTTATCTCCAGTCGATTGGAAAACCCACGTGCGAATGTCGGCACGGGGGGTACAAAAAAGAGCGGCCTGCACACCCCGCGGGCGAGCAGGCCGATGCGCCGTCGATCAGGACTCTTCGCTGACTTCGACGAACTCGTCGCCTGAGGCGGAAACGACCTGCACCACCTCGTTCGTGGAGTTCGCTTTGCCTTCGAGCACGGCGTCGGCAACTGCCTTGGCATATAGCGCGACGGCCTTCGCCGAGTCATCGTTACCGGGAATCACGTAGTCGATGCCGATCGGCGAGTGGTTGGTATCGACGATTCCGATAACCGGGATGCCCAGCTTCTTGGCTTCGGCCACGGCAATCTTGTGGTATCCCACGTCGATCACGAACATGGCGTCAGGCAGTGCACCCATGTCCTGGATGCCGCCAATGTCCTTTTCGAGCTTGGTCAGCTCGCGCTCGAACATCAGGCCTTCCTTTTTGATCATCGTGGCGGTGCCGGCGTCCTTCATCGCCTGCATGTCCTTAAGCTTCTTCAGCGAACCTTTGACGGTTTTGAAGTTGGTCATCATGCCGCCCAACCAACGTTGGTCGACGTAAGGCATGCCGCAACGCTGGGCTTCCAGCGCGATGACCTCGCGTGCTTGGCGCTTGGTGCCGATCATCAGGATCGTGCCGCGCTTGGCGGCGAGCTGCCTGATGAACTTCATCGCATCGTTGAAGAGCGGCTGCGTCTTCTCGAGGTTGATGATGTGGATCTTGTTGCGATGGCCGTAGATATACGGGGCCATCTTGGGGTTCCAGAAGCGGGTTTGGTGGCCGAAATGGACACCAGCTTCCAGCATTTCACGCATGGAGACAGTCATGAGAACTCCGAAGGTTGAGTCTAGAATCCCGCCGCTTTATCGCCGAGTGGTACAGCGCCTGTTGCGCTGCACATCATCTCTGCGACACCTTGGTACGGACGGGTTCGCGATTTGCTTGCCACGGCAGCATCAATCAGTTGGCCAAAAGTTCTCCTGAAGAACCGCGGTCAACTGACTTTGCGAACCACGAGCAGCTCGAAAAAGGTCTGGCACGTTCGGAAACTTGTTGCTTCGCTTCAAGTCCTGAACGCTGCCGGTAACCCTGTGCAGGTCCCAACTACCATTCAACTTTTCGGTCCGCTCTAAGGCAAACCCAATGAGTTTAGCATGTCCTGCCCTGCAAGCCGGACACTTGGCGCGAAGCGTGCCTTCAACTCGCACCGCCAGCCAGCTCCGGCAAATCAAGGAGGCCGTTTGAAGCTGGCCGTTATCGGCGCCGGTGTAGTGGGCGTAACTACGGCCTATGAGTTGGCCGCCCAAGGCCACGATGTCACCGTCTTCGACAAGCGCGGCAGCGTGGCCGAAGAAGCCAGTTTTGCGAATGCAGTCGTGATCTCCCCTGCCTACGCCGGTTCCTGGGCCAGTCCCGGAACGGCTTGGCGCGTGATCCGCCAGCTCGGAGTTGCGAATTCCCCCGTGCGGTTTGGCGGGCTAAACGCGATGGCGCAGTTGCCTTGGATGTGGCGTTGGTGGCGCGCTTGCCGTCCCCGTGTGCACGCGACCAACCGCAGGGCGTTGATCACTTTGGCCCAGTACAGCCGAGCACGGATGCTGGAGATCGCTCACGCACTGTCACTGGAGTTCGAACAGTCCGAAGGGCTCACAGTTTTGCTGCGCAGCCCACGCGATTTGAAGTCGGCGCTGTCCGGCTTGACCGTCCTGCATGACATGGGCGTGGTCCATGAAGTCCTCAATGCCGACCAGTGCCGGGCTGTTGAACCCGGGTTGAATCCGTCGGCTCCGCTTCACGCAGCTATACACTTTTCCCAGGAAGGGGCCGCAAACTGCAGACAGTTCACGCATTTGCTGCGCGGTCACGCGCAAGGCCTGGGTGCTCAATTCCGCTTCGAGACAGAGGTCACCGAATTGCGCGCGCAGACGCGCCCATCCATCGTCTTGCGAACGGGCGAGACCGAATCCTTTGACGCCCTGGTCATTTGCGCTGGGGCGCAGGCGAACAAGCTTCTGAAGGGCATCGGAATGAAGCTGCCAATCGCCCCCGTCTACGGCTATTCAGTGACAGCGCCGCTGCGCCACATCGACGGACTGCCACCCATGGGACCGCGTTCGGCGCTGTTGGATGATCGCTACGGGGTCAGCGTGACGCGACTGGGACAACGCATCCGTATCTCGGGTTGCGTTGAGTTGGGTGGCAAGCTGGATCAGATGAACCAGTCTCCGCTGCGCATGCTGTATCGGATTCTTGACGACTGGTTCCCCGGTGCGGGCCTCATCCGAGAGGCCCAGCAGTGGAAAGGCGCACGCCCCGCGCTGCCAGATGGGCCGCCGGTAGTCGGTGCCAGCGGCTCGCCAGGCGTCTGGCTGAACTTGGGCCACGGTGACAGCGGTTGGTCGCTGTCTTGCGGCAGCGCAAGGGTCCTGGCAGACCGCATCGCGGGCCGCGAGCCCGAGGTCGACGCCAGCCGATTGACGGTGGCCCGCTTGCGTTGAAGGCGCTGGACAATTCGGTAATGACAGCATCTCTTGCAAGCCACTCGTCGCGACTGATTCGGATAACCGGGCGCGTTGGTGCGTGGCCGCTGCTTGATGTCGCGACTTCCAGACAAGTCGAACAGGCCGCGTTGGCCACCTTGCCGCCACAGGCGCTGATGGAGCGTGCGGGCATCTCCGTGGCGCGTTTGGCGCTGGCTTTGGCTCCGCATGCCATGCACATTCGCATCTGGGCTGGGCCCGGCAACAACGGCGGCGACGGGCTGGTGGCAGCCAGGCATTTGATGCAGGCCGGCAAGCGAGTTTCCATTCATCTGATTGGCGACTCGGGCCGACGGCCAGCCGACGCCACAGCAGCATTAGATGCCGCGCACGCCGCAGGCGTCGCAGTCTCAGCCGGTGTTCCCGAAGCAGCGCCGCCCTGCGATTTACAGATCGATGCGTTGCTCGGGTTGGGCGTCTCCAGAAAGCCTGCGGGTGATCTGGCTGTCGCCATCGAAGCCATCAATCGGGAAAGCGCCCCTACCCTTTCGGTCGATTTGCCTTCCGGTCTGCTCGCTGATACCGGGCAAGTGCTCGGGGCTTGCGCCGTCGTAGCAGAGCACACCCTGGCTTTGCTCAGCCTGAAACCTGGCTGCCACACCGGGATAGGACGCGATCATGCCGGCATCGTCTGGTTCGACGCCCTAGGCGTCAACGCGGCCTCGCCCACCGCCTGGCTAGGCTGGACCGGCGAATGCAAGCCCCGCTTGAACAGCAGCCACAAAGGCAGCTTTGGCGACCTGGCGGTAGTGGGTGGCGACAGTGGCATGGTGGGGGCGGCTTGGCTGGCTGCGCGAGCGGGCCTGGCCGCAGGTGCCGGCAGGGTCATATGCAGCCCGCTGGCCAGCGCTGCACCGCTCTTTGACTCGGTGCGGCCCGAGTTGATGGGGCGGCGAGATTGGTGGCTCTCCGCGACCTCGGTTCTCTCGAGCACTACGGTAGTCGCTGGCTGCGGGGGTGGCGCAGCGATCAGCCGCATCCTGCCCGGCTTGCTGCGTGACGTTGGCCGCTTGGTGCTGGATGCCGATGCACTGAACGCGATTGCCGCCGACAGCAGGCTTCGCGACCTGCTTGCGCGACGCAACAAGCGGGGGGCTCAAACCGTATTGACGCCACATCCTTTGGAAGCGGCGCGGCTTTTGAACGTCGACACCGCCACGGTTCAGGCAGATCGACTGGGCGCGGCAAAGACTTTGGCTGACCGCTGGCAACTCACGGCAGTCTTGAAGGGATCAGGCACCGTGATCGCTTCGCCCGCGCAGTTGTCGCGCATCAACTCCAGCGGCAACGCGGCCCTCGCCACTGCCGGCACAGGCGACGTGCTCGCAGGGCTGTTGGGCGGCTTGTGGACTCAATCCGCGCAACAACCGGTTCATCTGACTGCTGCGCTCGCCGTTCATTTGCACGGCGCGGCGGCGGACAACTGGGTGGCTCAGGGACACTCCGGCCCGCTGCGCGCAACAGACCTGATCGAGGTCTTGGCCATGCGTTGATCAGCGGCGCAGGCGCGGCTTGGGTCCCGGGCGCTGCGGGCCTGGCTTGCGAGAGCGACGGACCGGCTCCGCTGGCCCCTTGGCCTTGGCCACGCGGGTCGCACTCTTGGCAACACGATCAGCCTCTCGCAGCACGCCGAGTTCAGTCACCGCGCCGCCCGCCATCACGGCGGGACGCGGGCGATCCGGTCGACCCGAGGGCTTCTCATCCGCACCCTCGCGCACCATCCTGAAGTCGATCTTGCGGCCATCCAGGTCCACCCGGCTGACCTGCACTCTCACCCGCGTCCCGATGGCGTAGCGCAGGCCCGTGCGTTCGCCCCGCAGTTCGCCGCGCGCCTCGTCGAAGCGGAAGTACTCACCGCCCAATTCGGTGATGTGAACCAGACCATCGACATAGAGCGCGTCCAGCGTCACAAACAGTCCAAACCCCGCGACGGCGCTGACGGTGCCCGAAAACTCTTCGCCCAGATGTTCGCGCATGTAGCGGCACTTCAACCAAGCCTCGACGTCGCGCGACGCCTCATCGGCCCGGCGCTCGTTGGCACTGCAATGGCCGCCTGCGGCTTCCCACAGCGCCATCTCCGCGGACATCGGCTTGGGCGGCTTGCCCTGCACCTTGCCACCCCTGCCCCACTTGCGTACCTCGGGCACACGTGTCTTGGCGTTGGCCACCAACTGATATCGGCGCTTGCCCAACACCGCCTTGATGACGCGGTGAACCATCAGGTCGGGGTAGCGGCGAATGGGGCTGGTGAAGTGTGTGTAGGCCTCGTAGGCCAAGCCGAAGTGCCCAGCGTTATGCACCGTGTAGATGGCCTGTTGCATCGATCGCAGCAGCAAGGTGTGGATCTGCGTGGCATCAGGACGCCCTTGCGTTGCTTGAGCAATCGCCTGGATCTCGGCGGGCTTCGGCTCATCACTGAGCTGAGCCGGCACGCCCAAGGCCTTCAGCATGGCCTGCAGTGCGATGCGCTTTTCCGCTGTAGGGCCCTCGTGCACACGGAACAGGCCGGGATGCTCAGCCTCTGCGATGAACTCGGCCGCACAGACGTTCGCGGCCAGCATCGACTCTTCGATCAGGCGGTGCGCCTCGTTGCGGGTGCGCGGCACGATCTTCTCAATGCGTCCGTTGTCGTCGCAGACGATCTGGGTTTCGGTGGTTTCGAAGTCGACGGCACCGCGCAAGGCGCGCTGCTTCAAGAGGGCGCGGTAGGCCTCGTGCAGGTGCAACAGATGCGGCACGAGTTCAGCCCGCTTGTGCGCCTCGGGGCCGCGTGTGTTGCCCAGCACGGCTGCGACCTCTATGTAAGTCAGGCGCGCATGAGAATTGATCACAGCGGGATAGAACTGGTAGGCGTCGATTCGGCCATCGCCTGCGACCAGCATGTCGCAAACCATAGCCAATCGTTCGACATGCGGGTTCAGGGAACAGAGGCCGTTTGACAACTTTTCCGGCAGCATCGGAATGACCCGACGCGGGAAGTAGACCGAGGTTGCTCGTTCGTAGGCGTCTTCGTCCAGCGGCTCGCCAGGCTTCACATAGTGGCTGACGTCGGCAATTGCGACCAAGAGACGCCAGCCCTCGAACGCCGTCTTGCCGCGCCCACGCTTGAAGGGCTCGCAGTACACCGCATCGTCAAAGTCTCGCGCATCTTCTCCATCGATGGTGACCAGGGACACGTCGCTCAGGTCGACCCTGTTCTTGCGGTCAAGTGCACGCAACTTGTCGGGAAGTGCCGCTGCCTGCGCCAAGGTTTCTGCGGTGAATTCATGCGGCACCTCGTACTTCCGGACAGCGATTTCGATCTCCATGCCGGAGTCGTCGATCTCGCCCAGGACCTCAAGCACACGACCGACCGGCTGCGAGTGAAGAGAAGGCGGCTCCGTGAGTTCCACCGATACCACCTGCCCGACCTGCGCGCTGGCAATCGCGTTCTTCGGGATCAGGATGTCTTGGCCATAGCGGCTGTCCTCGGGCGCCAAGACCCATTGGCCACCTTCATGCAGCAGGCGTCCGATGATGGGTGTCTTGCGTCGCTCCAGGATATCCAGAACGCGCCCCTCGGGGCGACCCTTGCGGTCGTAGCGCAGCACCCGCACGCGAACTCGGTCTTTGTGCAGCACGCTTCGCATTTCCTGCGGAGCGAGGTAAATCGTTGGGTCACCGTTATCGGGCACGACCAAACCGTGTCCGTCCCTATGCCCTTCTACGCGGCCTTCAAACTCGCCCAGGAGGGCGGGTCCGGGATGCGGCGGGCTTGCAACTTCATTTTTTCTGATGGTATAGTCCTATCTTTCTTGAAATGCCCAGGTGGCGGAATTGGTAGACGCACTAGTTTCAGGTACTAGCGCTTAACGGCGTGGGGGTTCGAGTCCCTTCCTGGGCACCAAGATCATTGCCGAGATAGCTGCTTGTCAAGCAAGCTGTAGAAGCGAAAAAGGTAAGTAACCAGAAAAGCCGACATGCAACAGATGTCGGCTTTTTTTCATTTAGACGGCAAACTTCTTGGCCAAACCTGCTGGACGCAAGTTGTCGTACTCCTCGAAGGGCTGGTGAATCCAGGGGCTCGTCGGCAAAGTCTCGACATGGTAGTCGGGCAAGTACGTCGAAACGCCTTTCACCCAGATCACGGCCGCACGCAACTCCTGAATCGAAGGCATTCCACGCAATCGCTGAACCACCGCTTGCAAGGTGACGCCTGTATCTGCGAGGTCGTCCACGAGCAAGACACGGCCTGCCAACTCGCCTTTGGGCATCGTGATGTACTTCGCCAGGTCCAATCGGCCTTGAATCGTTCCCGCATCCGCACGGTAGCTGCTGGTGGACATGATGGCCAAGGGCTTGTCGAAGACCCGCGACAAGACGTCGCCTGGACGCATTCCGCCGCGGGCCAAGCACAGGATCTGGTCGAACTCCCAACCCGATGCGGCCACCTTGAGCGCCAGCTTCTCAGTCAGCAGGTGGTACTCGTCCCAGGACACGTACAGGTGCTTGCCATCGTCGGTGAGCATGCTTGGAATCTCCTAAAGGGTGTCGATGTTGACGGCAAGAATTCAGGCGCGGAATGGGTGACGCAACAAAATGGTGTGCACGCGATCTGGCCCCGTCGAGACCATGTCGATCGGCGCACCAATCAGCGTTTGCATGCGCTCCAAATAGCGGCGGGCATTCATAGGCAATTGCTCCCAGTTTGTCAAACCGGCCGTGGTTTCAGACCAGCCAGGAAGGGACTCGTAGATGGGTTCGCATGCGCCGATCTCATCGGCATCAAGCGGCAGGATATCGAGCGTCAGACCTCCCAACTTGTAACCCGTGCAGATGCGGATCTCAGGAATGCCATCCAGCACATCGAGCTTGGTGATGCACAAGCCCGACACGCCATTGATGATGATCGAGCGCTTCAAAGCTGCCGCATCCAACCAACCACAACGTCGAGCCCGCCCGGTGACCGTGCCACGTTCTTGCCCGACCGTAGACAAGTGGTGACCAACTCCACCGGCCTCATCGATATCGAGTTCTGTCGGGAACGGACCGCCGCCAACCCGCGTGGTGTAGGCCTTGGTAATGCCGAGGATGTACTGCAGCATTCCCGGTCCAACGCCGGAGCCTGCTGCAGCATTGCCGGCCACGCAGTTGCTGGATGTAACGTACGGATAAGTGCCATGGTCGATGTCCAGAAGGGTGCCTTGAGCGCCTTCGAACAACAAGTTAAATCCAGCCAGATGCGCTTCGTGAAGCCGATAGCCAACATCCGCCATGAGCGGCCGGATCTGCTCTGCTGACTTCAACGCAGCGTCGAGCATCGGTTTCCAGTCCAGGGCCTGCGCCCCAAGAAATCCGACGAGCTCTGAATTGTGCAGATCGACCAACTCGCGCAACTTCTTTTCGAATCTGGCCGGATGCTTCAGATCTTGCACCCGCAAGGCCCTTCTTGCCACCTTGTCCTCGTAAGCTGGGCCGATACCTTTGCCAGTCGTTCCAATTTTTCCGCTGCCGCTGCTTTCACGGCGGCTTTCGCGCGCGCGATCGAGCTCAACATGGAAAGGCAAGATCAGCGGACAGGCCTCTGACAAGAACAGGCGCGAGCGAACGTCTATGCC
>Ga0105046_10019319_pt1 | contig 10340 bp, 11 predicted proteins | sample MAT03_FD_78385 | JGI IMG/M metagenome (GOLD analysis project Ga0105046, IMG submission 78385) | Freshwater microbial communities from Lake Fryxell liftoff mats and glacier meltwater in Antarctica - MAT-03 (megahit assembly) | ecosystem: Environmental > Aquatic > Freshwater > Ice > Liftoff... | reverse complement strand
CTCGATGATCTTGGTCTCCAGGGGGGACTTGATCACTTCCACCAGGCGTTGTGCCAGGCCGTTGACCAGTGCCCACCCCAGCACGACGTGAAGAGCCAGCACGATGCCGATTCCGACGGCGTGCCTGCCCGGGTTGCGTTGTTCTTGGGCGTAATCCAATCAATCCTCCAAACGACCCTGCACCGGATGGCGGCAGGATTCTCGACTTTGCATCTGACAACCTCGTGAACCGCCCGAATCTCTTGCGGCTGAGGGGCGCGACTATATCCCGAAGAACCAGTGACTTACCCCGGGCGTCACCCTAGACAAAGGGGGGGTGTAAACCGGTAAGGCTTGCGTAACGACAGTGCATCCGCAAGCCCGGGGCCACGGATGCGACAAACGGTTTCTCTGCAGACCCGCAACTCCGAGCCGAGCAGGCCTATTCTGCGGGCTCAACGCGCCACTTCAAGGGCCATCGCTTGCAGCAATGCCAAGGCTTCGATGTCTGCGCTTTCACCATCGCAGGCCAATACCTTGCGATCGGTAATCGAGCGTAACCAGGTCAGCTGGCGCTTGGCCAGTTGACGGGTGGCGGCCACCACTTCGTCTCGCGCGGTACGTCCATCGCCCCGGTTCAGTGCGGACCAGATCTGGCGATACCCCACACATCGCATGGACGGCAGATCGGCGTGCAGCGTGGCCTGTTGTTGCAGTGCCTGAACTTCGGCGATGAGGCCATCACTGAACATCGTGTCGCAGCGCCGCGCGATGCGCTCGTGCAGCCAGGCGCGCGAATCGGGTTCCAGCGCCACCAGAGGCCACTGTGCTGCCGCAGCCCGGATGTCACCGCTGCGGCGCTTCGTCTGGGCGTGCCATGCCGACAGGGGCTTGCCGCTCACTCGCCAGACCTCGAGCGCACGTTGTATGCGTTGTGCATCTGCCGGGGCCAGCCGCGCTGCGGTCAGCGGGTCTACCGCTGCCAGCTGTTGGTGCATGCTGGGCCAACCCTGGGCGGCTGCCTCTGCGTCGATGGCAGCACGGGTTTGGGCATCGGCGGGTGGCATGGCGTCAAGGCCGTCGCGCAGGGCCTTGAAATACAGCATGGTGCCGCCCACCAGCAAGGGCAGCTTGCCGCGCCCGCGGATATCGAGAGCCAGACGCTGGGCGTCGGCCGCAAAGCGCGCAGCGGAATAGGTTTGGTCGGGCTCCAGGATGTCGATCAGGTGGTGTGCCACGCGGGCTCGCTCGTCCACCGTGGGCTTGGCGGTACCGATATCCATGCCCCGGTACACCAGCGCCGAGTCGACGCTGATGATCTCCAGCGGAAGATGCTCGGCCAGGGACAGCGCAATTGCGGTTTTGCCCGACGCCGTGGGCCCAGCCAGACACAAGCCCAAGGCCGGGGTGTCTGCGGGCCTACCACACGCCGCTTTCATCGCGGAATCCTCTGCACCAACACCCAGGCACTGGCGCAGGTCATCAAGGACCAGAACGCGACACCGTAGGCCATGGGTTGCACGCTGCCGTTCAATGCAAAACCCAGCCATTTGCCGATGCCAAAGGCCACCAAAGCCAACAGCAGCCCCGCCAGCGCCGACGCCGCACCGGCGTTCTGCGGAAAGGGCCCAACGGCCGCGACTTGGCCACAGGGCTGGTGCAGGCCGTGGGCGAAGACGAACAGGCATTGCGGCACCAGCACGGCCCACAGCGCATGCATGCCAGCAGCGGCCAGGCTGGCCATGGCCGCGCCCGCCAAAAGGGTGAACCAGGCCCCGCGCCGCACGGTGCCGTGCAGGCCGTGGCGTGGAATCCAGCGCCTGCAGAGCACAGTGCCCGCGATGTAGCTGAGCGAGCCCAGCGCCATCGAGGCACCGTACGCTGCAGGGGATAGTCCGAACACGTCCATGTAGATAAACGATGACGCTGCCAAGATGGTGAACAAGCCGCCATAAGTGCAAGCCAACAGCGTGGCCCACGCCACGAAGCTGCGGTTGCGCCCGATGTGCCACCAAATTTGCAGCAGCGGGGCCAGACGTGTGGCCTGCGGGTTCTTGTTGAGCAGTGTTTCGGGCAGACGCCAGGCGATGAAGACCAGCACCAGCAGCCCCACCAGGGTGACCAGCATCAGCGGGCCACGCCAGCCCAGCCAGGTGGCGGCAAAACCGCCCAGCAGCGGGCCGGTCAGCGCAATCACTCCCAAGCCTGAAAGCGCCAGCGCCATCACCTGCGCGCCGTCAGCCGGTTCATACAAGTCGCGAACGATGGCCCGAGCGCAAACCACAGCCGCAGCGAGGGCCGCGCCCTGCAGCACGCGCCACACCACCAGCGTCTCGATGGTGTCGGCTGTCATCGCGCCGGCGCTGGCGGCGGTGTACAGCGCAAGGCCCATCAACAGCACCGGCCGCCGGCCGATGCGGTCCGCGACCGGACCCCAGACCATCTGCGCCATGCCGAAGGAAAGGATGAGCGCCGACATCGTGAGTTGCACCGCATGCATCGGTGCCTGCAGGGCCTTGGTCAGCATCGGCAATGACGGCAAGTAGACGTCGGTGGTGACCGGTTGAAGGCCCAGCAGCAGCGCCAGGGCGAAGGCCGCCAGTGTGCGTGACGGCGTGATGGCTGACGATGCAGGGGCGGGCAGCGTGGCAGGGACGGGGACGGGGACGGGGTCGGGGTCGGAAGGTGTCCGCTTCGACGTCATCGGGCGGCTCAGAAGCTCTCGTCGTCGCGCAGAAAGCGCCACTGGCCTGGCGGCAATGGACCCAGCGACACGCTGCCGATGCGGACCCGCTTGAGGCCTGTCACCTGCAGGCCCACCATTTCGCACATGCGCCGGATCTGGCGTTTGCGACCCTCGCGCAATACGAAGCGCAGCTGCTCCTCGTTCTGCCAACTCACCCTTGCGGGGCGCAACTGCACGCCGTCGAGTTCCATGCCGTGGCGCAGGCGGTGCAGGGCCGACTCAGGCAGCTCACCTTCTGTGGTGTTGGTGATCCGGACCAGATACTCTTTTTCGACGCGTGTCTCGTCACCGATCAGCCGCTTGGCCACGCGACCGTCCTGCGTCAGCACCAGCAGGCCGGTTGAATCGATGTCGAGCCGACCCGCTGGGGCCAGGTGGCGCAGGTGACCGGCGTGCAGGTCGATACCCGACTCATCACCCGGCCAGTGGTTGGCCCTTGTCACCAGCACCGAGGCGGGCTCGTGCCCGTCTTCGGCTTGACCGCTGACATAGCCGATGGGCTTGTGCAGCAGCACAGTGACCCGGCGCGCCTGTTCAGCCCGGGCCTTGGGGTCAATCTCGATCAGCACGTCCGGTGTGGCGCGCTGGCCCAAAACCGCCATGCGCCCATTCACGCGGACCCAGCCGGCCTCGATCCATTCGTCGGCCTCGCGGCGTGAGGACAAGCCCCGCTCGGTCATCAGCTTGGCGATGCGTGCCCCCTCGGCGTGTGGCTGAACGGGCGCGGGTACCGGGCGTGGGCCTCTTGGCAAAGCAGGTTCCCGGCGGTCTTGCGGGGCCTGCGTCGGATGGCTCTGAAGGGGGCGCTGAAGGGCTCGCTGCGCAGGCCCTGGCGGCTGTTGAGCCTGCTGCGGGCGCCGCGTGTTTTCCGACGGTGCCGGACGGGGCTCGGATCTCGGGGGCGACCGGTGGCTTGATTTGGGCGCGTTCACGCCCCTGACGCGGGCACGTTCGGGGTCGCGCTGTGGGGCCTGCGGCTTGATGCTGAGTTTCGGTCGGTCTGCCATAGTTGGATTGGAGCATGAGCCCGGCCATCCGTCGCGCTGCGCAGCGCGGTGCGCAAGGAAGCGATATCGTGCCCTGGCGGACCATGTTGTTGTCCAGGAGAACCCATGAAGCGAACGGCCATGCGCCTGAGGAAACTGACCCGCATCGGCTTGGCAAGCGGGCTGTGGCTGTTCGCCGCTTGGGTTGGTGCAGCGCAGCCGGCCCCTGCTGTGCAGGCGGAAGTCGATGCCGCAGTCAAGGTTTATGAGGCCGGACAGATCGGCCCGGCGCGGGCGGCGTTCGAACGCCTGGCCCGGCGCGAGGTGCCAGCGGCCCAGTACAACCTGGCCGTGATGCACCTGCGGGGTGAGTTGCCCCGGTCCGATCTCAAGGTGGCGCGCCGCTTGTTGGAAAGCGCAGGCCGCAGCGGTTTTGTCACTGCCCAGTTGATGTTGGGTCGGGGCCTGGAGTCGGGCGAGATCGGTCCGCGCGATCTGGTGCTGGCGCACAACTGGTACGAACTGGCGGCCACATTGGGCGACGCCGAATCGCTGCTGGCCATGGGCACTGCGTACTTTCTGGGCCGGGGCCGGCCCCAGGACGGCGCGCGCGCCGCCTATTGGTTCCGCGAGTCGGCCAAGGGCGGTGATGTGGGAGCGATGTACCTCTTGGCCACGCTGTACGAAAAGGGCGAGGGCGTCGATCTCGATTTGCGCCTGGCGCGTTACTGGTTCGAGGCCGCCGCCCAAGCCGGCGATGTGGCCGCGCCAAGCAAGCTGCGAGAGGTCGACGCCCGCATGGCCGCGGCCGCAAAGGCGTCCTGACCCGCCACAGCAGCAGATCCAGATCGCTAAAGCGCGACCTTCACCATCGGATGCGTCGAGAGGGTTCGGTACACCTCGTCGAGTTGTGCGCGGCTGGTGGCCGTGATGGTCAGGGTCAGGCCCATGTAGTTGCCAGCCTTGCTGGAGCGGCGCTCGATGGTGCGGGTGTCGAAGGCCGCATCGAACTGTCTAACGATGGAAACCATCGCCTCTTCGAAACCCTCGACATGGGCACCCATCACCTTTATGGGGAAGGCGCTGGGAAAGTCGATCAGGCTGTCTTCTGTGGCCATGGCTGGGTGCTCTTCGGCGGCTCGGGCCTCAGATCGACATCGCCGATTTGGCGCGCTGGTAGGCCTCGTACAGCTTGGCGTAAATCGGTCCTGGTTTGCCTCGCAAAGCGCCGTGGCCTACCGCCTGACCATCGATGTGGGTGACGGCCAGCACTTCCTTGGTGGCCGAACTGAGCATCACTTCGTCAGCCGTCAGCACGTCGCTCTCGGCAATCGGCCGCAAGCTGTAGGCCAGTCCGCTGTCAGCGCAAAGTTCGCGCAACAACTCGACGCGGATGCCTTCCAGCACATGGTCGCTTTTGGGTGGACCCAGCAAGGCACCTTCGCGCACCACCCAGACGTTGCTGGCAGCGGCTTCGGTCAGGAAACCATCGCGGAACATGATGGTTTCGACCGCGCCGACGTCGGCCGAAAGCTGCCGCGCCAGCACATTGCCCAGCAGGCTGGTGCTCTTGATGTCGCCACGTTCCCAGCGGAAGTCGCGTGCCGTGATGCAGGCCACGCCTTGATGGCGCTGCTCGGCGCTGGCGGCCTTCAGTGCGTTGCTCATCATGAAGACCGTGGGCGTGATGTTGCCGGGCATCACGTGGTCACGCGGGGCTACGCCTCGGGTGACCTGGATGTAGATCACCTGATCGGCTTCCGGGCGGGCCGCCACGAGTTGACGACAACGCGCCAGCCACTCTTCGCGCGGGGCGGGTTCGGGCAGGCGCAGCTTGGTCAAACTGCGGTTCAGGCGCGCCAGGTGCTCGTCGAAGCGGAACAACTTGCGCCCGTAGACCGGTACCACTTCGTAGATGCCGTCACCGAAGATGAAGCCCCGGTCCAGCACCGGGATGCGGGCCTCGCCCAAGGGCATGAACTCGCCGTTGAGGAAGCAAAGGTTGTCGTTCATCGTATCTACCTTCTTCGGCGCGCGCCCAGGCTCAGCCCGCGGGTTTGTCGGACTTGAACTTCAGGTTGTCGAGCAGTTCCTTGCCCATCGGCGCGTTCAGGTTGATGCCCTTGGGCGGAATCGGCGACATGAACCACTTGCGGTACAGGCGCTCGAAGTCGCCACTGTCCATCATCCGGGCCAGCGTGCCGTCCACCAGCGCCTTGAAGCCGGGGTCGTCCCTGCGCACCATGATGGCGTAGGGCTCGACCTGGATGGCCTCGCCCACCACGGCCAGCGACGACGGGTTCTGCGCGCTGGCGCGCAAGCCGTACAGCAAGATGTCGTCCATTGCGAAGGCGTCGGCGCGTTCGCTTTCCACCAGCAGCGCCGATTCCGCATGGTCCTTCGCGCCCAGCAACTCGAAGCCGAGTTTCTTTTCTTCGTTGTAGCTGCGCATGATGCGGAAGTTGGTCGTGCCCGTGGTCGAGACCACCTTCTTGCCAGCCAGATCCGCGTAACCCTTTACCGACGAATTGGCTTTCACCAGCAGCCGCGTACCGGTGTAGAAGTAGTTGGTGGCGAAAGCCACTTGCTTGCCGCGGTCGCTGTTGTTCGTGGTGGAGCCGCACTCGATATCGATGGTGCCATTCATCAACAGCGGGATGCGGTTGGCCGAGGTCACCGATTGCGTCGTCACCTTCAGGTCGGCTCGGCCCGTGGCCTTCTTCACCTCGTCAACGATGCGCTGGCAGATCTCCCATCCAAAGCCGACGGGTTGCGCTTTGTCGTCGAGGTAGGAAAACGGGATCGAAGACTCGCGGTAAGCCACCGAGATGGTGCCGTTGGCCTTGATCTTGTCCAGCGTCTGCGCGCCGACTGTTCCGGCGGTCATGGCCAGGACCAAAGAGAGGGCCGGGGCCGTGGCGAGGATGGTCTTGCTGCGAGTCTTGCATGTCATGGGTGCGCTCCTGATCGATCTGAACGTGGCCGCCGCCTGCGTTTGCAGGCCGATGTCCGCCCTGCAAATGTAGGCCAGCGCGGCCGTTGGCGGCTACTTGATCCAGAGCCGAACGGCGTCCCAGGCGCGCCCGAAGACACCAGCCAGACCGACAGGTTCCATCACCACCAGCGGCACCGTGGCCACAGCAGTGCCGCCAGCCGTGGTGATCTTGATGCTGCCCACCCGCTGGCCTTGGGTCAGAGGGGCCAACAAAGGATCGGTCCGCTCCAGGGTCGTGCGGATCTTGTCGCCTTCGCCCTTGGGCACGGTGACGAACAGGGCACCGGAAGCGCCCAACTTGGCCTCGGGTTTCTCGCCCTTCCAGACCGGTACGGTGGCCACAGGCTTGCCAGCTTCAAACAGGCGCACGGCGTCCCAGGCCAGCCAGCCCCAGTTCAGCAGCTTCTGGCTTTCCGAGGCGCGCGCTTCTTTGGACGCGGTGCCCATCACCACGCTCAGCAAGCGGCGTTTGCCGGCCGGCGTGTCGCGCACCGCGCTGGCCACCAGGCAGTAGCCGGCGGCTTCGGTGTAGCCCGTCTTCATGCCGTCCACGCTGGGGTCGCGGCCCAGCAGCATGTTGCGGTTGTCCTGCTTGATGTTGTTGTAGGCGTAGTTGCGCAGGCTGTAGATGACGTAGTACTCGGGGTGCTCGTTGATGATGCGCGCGGCCACCAAGGCCACGTCGCGTGCGCTGCTGTAGTGACCCGGTTCGGTCAGGCCGGACACGTTCTTGAACTGTGTGTTCTTCAGGCCCCAAGCCAGGGCCTGCCGGTTCATCATCGCCACGAAGTTCTCGAGGCTGCCAGCCACCCCTTCGGCCAGCACGATGGAGGCGTCGTTGCCGCTCTGCACGATCATGCCGCGCAGCAATTCAGCCACGGTCGGCGACATCGTCGTATCGATGAACATCAAGCTGCCGCCGCCTTTACGTTCGGCCCAAGCACGCTGCGAAACCGGCAGCTTCTGCTCCAGGCTCAGCTTCTTGTCGCGGATGGCGTTGAACACCATATACGCGGTCATCAGCTTGGTCAGTGAGGCGGGCTCGGCCTGCGCATCGGCGTCGCGTTCGGCCAGCACCTGGTTGCTGTTGAGGTCGATCAGCACGTACTGGCGCGCCGCGATTTCGGGTGGCAACGGGGCTTGTGCCCACGCTGGCAAAGCCAGGGTTGCGCAGACGGCGAGCAAAAGCGAAAGAATTGATTTCATGGCATGTTCAGGCCAGCGTGTTCGCGGGGGCTTGTGCGGCCCACGCGCTGGCAACAATGTGTTTGAGCACGGGCAGTTGCCCATGGAAGAAGTGTCCGGCGCCCGGCAGCACGGTCACGGGCAACGACTGTGGACGGGCCCAGTCGAAGGTGGCTTGCAAGGGCACCACGTCGTCGAGTTCGCCGTGCACCACCAGGGTGTCGGCCGGAACCGGTGCGACAGTGAAATTCACGACGGCCGGCGCAATCAGCACGACGCGCTGCGCGGCGGCGCCACCGGTCAGGCGTGCGGCCACCTGCGAGGCCACATAACCACCAAACGAAAAGCCAGCCACCACAACAGCTTGCCCTTCGGCGCGAACGGCCTGCAGTGCAGCCACGGCATCGTCGATCTCGCCACGGCCTTCGTCCCACGCGCCTGCCGATGCACCAATGCCCCGGAAGTTGAAACGCAGGCTGCTGTAACCCAGGCTCACAAAGGTACGTGCCAGGGTCTGCACCACTTTGTTGTCCATGGTGCCGCCAAACTGTGGGTGGGGGTGGCAGATCAACGCCAAGCCCCGGCGTGCCGCGGGGTCCAGGCCGGTCGGATGGTCGAGTGCGCACTCGAGGTCACCCACTGGGCCGGCCACCGTGAGCCGCTGGGTCGATGCGTTCATCGCCCCACGTTGGGCGGCAGCACCAGGCGTTCGACAACCCGGCCGTTTTTCAGGTGCGACTCCACGATCTCGTCGATGTCTTCCTTGTCGACCCAGGTGTACCAGGTCTCGTCCGGGTAGACCACCGCCACAGGACCTCCCGCGCAGCGGTCCAGGCAGCCTGCCTTGTTCACCCGCACGCCGCCCGGTCCGGCCAGGCCTTCGGACTTGACACGCGATTTGCAATGGTCGAACGCACCCTGTGCGTCGTGTTGCGAGCAACTGGCCTCGCCGCTCTTGCGTTCGTTCAGGCAGAAGAACACGTGGTGCTTGTAGTAGCTCATGGGTGGATTGTAGGCAGCGCTATAGGGATCCCCCCTGGGCATGACCTTTGTCGGATGACCCTCGCAGGTCTGCCGGGCCTCGGGTTCTTGGCGATCAGCTTCGTTCGCTGTCGCGGGTGGCCACCCGGCCCAGCAGCCACAACATTGCGGCGTAAGGCCACATCCAGCCGACCCACTGCGCCAGGCCATGGAAGCGCACGAATCGCCCCTGCTCCCAGGCCTGGAGGTTGTCGGCGAAATAGGGGTCGGCGGGAGCTTGTGCCACGCCAACTACCAACCCGCTCAGCGCGACCAGTCCCAGCCCTGCGACGAGCCGACGCGGCAGGAGCGCGGCACCCACGCCGAGCAGCGACCCCAGTGCCAGACCGGGCAGCGTGGTCGGCGTCAACCAGCCCAACGCGTGTTCGGGCCCGTAGTTCAGCGCCGTCGCCAAGGTCATGCCACCGGCACCGATGGCCAGCGCCCCAGCGGCCAGCGCCAAGCGCCGCCAGCCGGGTTGCGCAATGGAGTACGCCAGCAGGCAGGGGGACAACAACCCGGCGGCCACGATCAGCAACTCCGTCAAGGGCCGCAGTGCCACTTCCGGCTGCGCGGGGACAGCCAGTTGTGTGTACAAAATCGCGGCCCAAGGCACATCGTCCAGCACCAACAGCAGCCATTCGCGAACCCGGTCGCCCCACTGGCCCAAACCCAGCGGCACTGGGGTTGGAAACAGCAGACCCACCGGCCACAAAGCCAGCAACGCCAAGGCCCCCGCGCTGTCGCGCACGAACCAGCGCGCCCGGACTTCCTGCCACCGATCCACGAGCCCCAAGGCATGTGCCAGCAAGCCCAGCAGTGCACCAGTCAGACCGCCCGCCGCGTTCATCAGCAGGTCTTCCATGGCCGGCACGCGTCGCGGGACGAAGTTCTGCAGCAGCTCGGTGCTGTAAGACAGCGAGGCGGGAAAGATCACCGCCAACGCCAAGGCCCAGAGGGCCCGCGCACCGCTGCGGCGCGCAGCGATGAAAACGAGCATGCCCAGTGGCAGATAGCCCAGCAGGTTGCTCGCGATGTCGAAGGGCAAGCGCCAATTCGTCCATGGCAACAATGCCAGGCGGGTGAAGGCTTGGCCCGGCGGCCAGCGCCAATCGAGAAAGGGATACAGGCTGGCGTAAATCACCAGAACGGCGTAAGCCAAGGCCAGCGGCGTGGCCGAACTTCGATGGCGTGGACGCACGGCCATCATGCGCGCCCTCAGAACGGTTTGACAACCACCATGATGACGATGGCGGTGAACATCAGCACCGACATTTCGTTGAACGCCCGGTACCACTTGTGGCTGCGGCGGTTCGCCAGCTGTTCGAAATTGCGCAGCAGCACACGGCACATGTGGTGGTATCCGAGCACGCCCAAGACCAAGAGCAGTTTGACGTAGATCCAGCCAGAGCCGTTGCCGATGCCCACG
>Ga0105046_10019317_pt1 | contig 10341 bp, 5 predicted proteins | sample MAT03_FD_78385 | JGI IMG/M metagenome (GOLD analysis project Ga0105046, IMG submission 78385) | Freshwater microbial communities from Lake Fryxell liftoff mats and glacier meltwater in Antarctica - MAT-03 (megahit assembly) | ecosystem: Environmental > Aquatic > Freshwater > Ice > Liftoff... | reverse complement strand
TCTTTTGATTCTTGGGAGCGTCTGTCACAGGCTGTAATAGGTGTCACAGCTTCAAAAGCATCATTGTCATTTGAAACAAAAAAGATCGGGGGGGTATCAGCGCATTCACCAAAAGGGCTGATTGCGATCTGTGACAGTTGTGACACTGTGACAGTTTCCACAGATGTTCACTTGGGAGCAGGTCTTTTTCCGCCAGTGAAGTATGGATTTGCAGCATTGCCAGATGGTCGGGCGAGGAAGCAGGAGTCGTCTCAACATTAACAACGAGATTCGGCAGATCTTCATCCCAGCTCTCGGTCAGATGTCAGATGAACCCGGTATCCAATCCAAGTCAACGCGCGTTTGTTGCTAAAGCGCCCTTCTGGTCTTGTTTACAAAAACTGCCTAAACTGTCATCCAGTCCCAGTTTTCTTGCGTCAAAAGTTGTAGAAAACGAGAAGGGGATTGACGAGGGTAGGAGATGATTAGATGCCGCATTGCTCTTGTACAAGCAACGTAAAGTAGACGTTTCGCAGCATTGTGGTGTTCTCGTACTACATCTCCATCTTGGTCGCTGACCTGACCAGGCAGAAGATCATCGGACAAAAATGGAATTGCAACAATTGGAAATTCCAACCCCTTGGCGGCATGCATTGTAATCACCTTCACTTCTGGCGCACGAACATCAATTTCTCGACTCACCATATACCGTGCGGGAACTCCAAATTGAGACAAGAGTTCGGCTACGTACTTGGCTGTGGAGTTGTGTGCTGTCAGAATAGCAGCAGCACCAACTGGCAACCGAAGGTCGCGGGCAGCAGCTATTATTTGCTCAGACAACCACTTGACCTGTTCCAGTTCAGTATCATGCGCCGATAATCTTGGCTTTGCTCCTTGGTAGATGCATACTTGTTTCACTACTTCCGTATCGCCTACATCTTTGTCAAGTACCAGTTCCGCTGCTGCAACACTGATTTGATGAGTGCTTCTATAATTCCTTGATAGCAAACGTGTTCTGCCAGTGACCTTCAAATCAGCATGTACTCGATTCCAGCGAAAACCCTTGTTGTATAATGACTGACTGGAGTCAGCAGTAATGAAGATTCCAGATGGGGCTTTACACAGATCAACACACAGTGCGAGCGCGGAAGGGGACAAGTCTTGCGCTTCATCAATAATTACGTAGTCATACTTCTCATTATAGTGTCCATTTCTAACTGCTTCTAATGCAATTAGCCTCAGTTTTGAAAATGTTGTTTTACCAATTGACGCCAGATTCTGGGAATAGCGCATGTAGATATCCCAAATGAATCGCCTTACAGGCGCACTGAATGCGTATCCACGTCCCATTCGCTCGGACTTCTGATACTGTTCTTCTGAGACGCAATTTTGCCCTTCAATAACCCACTCGAATTCTTCCATTATGTAGTTATTGCTCAAGCCAATTACTACCCGTTCGAGAAATGCGCGTTCAAGCGAGTTCTTCGCAGGAATATTGGTTGCTTCACGCCCAACCAATAGCGCTTGATTCATTTCATCTGAAGTAGCGATGTTGACTCGACGCCCCAGATATCGAGATGCGATTTTCACTACAAGTTTATCAATATTCGTGATGTCTAGACTGTCTGGAAGTCTGCCACCTAGTAAGCGTTCGAGCAGTTGCTCAGACACGGCAGCCAATGTGGTCGTATAGGTCGTAAACATGACTCGTGGCTGCGTGCGCTCAGTTCTTGAGAACAAACCAGCCGTGCGATAGAGCGCAACGGTCGATTTCCCGCTGCCAGGACCACCCTTAATTAGCGTAGGTCCCTGGAGAGACCAAGCGATGAGCTTCTCTTGATCAGCATCCAAGCGAAGTAGGAATCCTATGAGATCCCCATCTGCATATTTCAACAAATCTTCAGGGGTATGTAGGATAAGTGAGGGTTGCTGAACAATACTTTCTGCTTCGCGCGGAAACAAGCAGTCAAGGACTCTTTCTACATACTCAGGCGGTATTTCAACGGTAAGTAGATCATCTTCAGACTTACACTTTATCAGTCGCTGATGATACTCGAGAGGGACTAGCCACTGCGTCAGTACGTCGGAAGTTAAATGGTATGGCAATAGGCGTGAAACTGTAGCAGCAACCACCGGAGCGATATAGGTTGGTGTTCGTTGCGGTTCAAGGGCTGACTCGACGCGCTCAATGACGTGAGCATCTGGAATATCACCCTTTATTCCAAACCGTTCATAGATTTTCCCACGCGGACCTATTGCCAGCAGTTGAAGCACTCGACCCGCAACGCTGTAAATCAGGCGGTGAGCGCCAACGCGGTACCGCCAGACATTCTTGAATCCATCAAGTTTCTTCACGTTGCCCAACTGGTAGTTCTCGGCATGAACTGTTAACTCTTCAATCGCCTTCACTACTCCCGTCTGAATGTCCTTAGGTAGCGACACAAAGTCAGCAAGGAATGAGGGTTTTTGGGTAATGACATACGTCATGAATGCTCGCTTCAAATATCAGAGAAATTGATAAGGTAAGTACTGGATAATTTCGCCTAAGAAACCTTTGTTATTTCTCGTGACGTTCGTGCTACACTAAGTATATCGCATGATTATTCCCCCAAAGGTGGAGATTTCCGTAATGTCATACACTGCTGTCGCAACAAGCAGAACTCCAGCTCTGATAATCTATCTGCTCGATGTAAGTGGGTCGATGGGTGAATTAGATGTTAAGTTGGATGATGGTTCGACTGCCAGTCGGATCGCAATCGTCTCTAAGTGCCTTGAAGATGTAGCGGTTACTATGGTTGCCCGCTCCACACGTGGTACATCAATCCAGCCAAGATACCGAATCGCAATACTCGCCTACGCATCGCAGGTGTATGATATTCTCGGTGGTGTTAAAACGGTCGCGGAATTTGCTCAATTGGGTGTGCCAAATCTTGCTCCCATGGATACAACCAACACAGAAGCGGCTTTTCTTGCGGCTGAACAATTGTTGCAGCAAGAACTGCCCAATCTCCCCCCTGAAAGCCCAGCCCCACTCGTATTACATATGACGGATGGTGAATTCAACGTTGGTAGTGATCCAACCCCAATTGCGAAAAGGATCACATCGATGTCAATACCGGATGGGAACGTACTGCTTGAGAACATCTTTATCGGTCCGAACCTGCTCCGGCAACCTATCGCTGATGTGAAATCATGGGGCGGATTGACTTCTGCATCTGAGTTGGCAAATCCACATGCTCAACTCCTTTTCAATATGTCCTCCAATATTCCGACGACTTTTCGTGGGCTGATGAATGAGATGGGTTATCGTCTTCAAGATAACGCTCGGTTGATGTTTGCGGGAAACGACTCGAAATTGATCGAAATGGCATTTGTGATGTCCGGCATGACACCTGTGAAATGAGTATCAAAAATACAATATGTCCCCATCCCCCGTCATTTACCACACTGCGCAGGATGCCGAAATGCCGATCCAGCAAGCGCAAGTAGACACTATTCACGTTCGTTACGCATATGCGCGTTCACACGAGTCGCAGTATTCGAATCAACCTGGGCAAGACTACCTAGAATTCCATCTGGGAGGGTCAAGCGCGAATAAGCCCAAGTTCGTCTTCGCGGTTTGCGACGGAGTGGGTAGCTCATTTATGGGGAATATCGCGGCTCAGAGAGTTGGAGAGTGTCTTTGTGAAGAACTCTGGGGCAAGTGGGGAAAATTTATCCCCGCTTCTCCTAATTTTGGAGAGCATCTATCAAAGCGTCTCAGGAGTCTCACGGATTTTGTCAACCAAGAAGTTCGCGATTACCAGATTGGAGATGATTTACCTAGTCTAATGCGAACTGCGCTGGAAAAGCAAAAAGGCTACGGAACTGAAACTATGTTTGTTTGCGGTCGTCTTATTGGCAATTCACTGGCATTGGCTTGGTTGGGAGACGTTCGACTTCAACTGCTGACCGAAGACCTTACACCAGTCAGCGGGTTTGAATATGTCCCAGACACAAATAGAAGATGGTCTTCTAGGGAAGGAATTCGCGGTGGTGGTCTTCAGACATTTGTCATTAACGAACCTGAAGCGCTGCTTAGCGTGAAACACATTTTAGCGTTCTCGGACGGGCTTCTATCCTATGAACAGCATCTTCCTTCAATGAGTTCTGATGATATCAACAGCGCTATTCAGCAACTTGCAGAAACACCGTTGAGCGACGACATTTCGTTTATCCAGTTCACATTGGATAACAACTAATTCGATGGCGAACTTCAAACCAGTAGCTGGTCAATCGATTGAAATAGGGAATGCACAGTACACCTTTGTGGGCTATGAAGGGCAATCAATTGCTCTGAAGATGGCTTACACGGCTGAAGGAAAACGCGGCACCGTATATCGATTGCGTGATAGTAAAGGCATCAACTGGGCACTAAAAGTCTTTAAGGCTCCTTATCGGCAGCAAAGAATTACAACTATCAATGCCCAAATTAAGGAAATCTATCGACATATTGAGGGCGTTACGATATGGGAACGTACAATCATACGTCGCCCACACTTTGCTACCCTTCTCGATCAATTCCCCGATTTAGAATTCGCTGTCTTGATGCCGTGGGTAGAAGGTGATAATTGGGAAAATTACTGGAGAGACGGAGCAGAAAACCATAAGTTAACTCCAGAGGAGAGTTTGCGGGTTGCGCGCCAGCTTGGAACTGCTTTGTGGCAAATTGAGCAATCCGAAGTGGCACATTGTGACCTCGCTGGCTCCAATATTATGGTTCATGATGCACGTGTACGAGTAGAGCTAATTGACATTGAGGACTCTTATTTTAACGACATCACTCCCCCTTCGAAAGGTGATATACCAGCCGGAACGGATGGTTACTATCATCGAACCAGTCGAAAGCAAGGCCAGTGGTGTCCCGAAGGAGATCGGTTCGCTGGAGCAATACTGATTTCGGAGTTATTGACGTGGCATGTCCCCGAAATTCAAGCAGCCGCAGGCAGACAAGCTACATCTTATTTCCAAGAGACTGACCTTGCATCCCCAACTCCACATAATGATCGATTTAAGCTAATGGTCGATGTTCTCAAGACAGGTTCTAAGGACATTGCGACTCTTGTTGAGCAAGCTTGGACTGCCCCCAATTTAACAGATTGTCCGCGGTTGACCACATGGTATGAGGCACTTAAGGCTGCGAAACCAACAGATGCAAACAGCTTTACGATGCTCGAAGTGCCTGTGCTGAATGTGGTTGAATATCTTTCCGACAATCAGAACGAGGGGCCCTTGTTCAATTGGAGTCCGGTCAAGGGGGCAAAAGACTACGTTCTTGAGATCGACACGATCCGTGACTCTAGCGTAAACGGAAATCCAAAGCTGATTGTGTGCAGCGATAACCGTTACGCTAGTCAGGCAAACGCCAGCGGCGTATTCCAAGCACGAGTCAAGGCACGTTCAGATCGCCGTGAATCCGCTTGGAGCAAGCCTGTTGTGTTTGGCAGGTTGCCAGCACCCACGCTTAGCAAAAATGTTGATGCAAACGAAATCAGGCTGAGGTGGACACCAGTTGCAAAAGCTTCACACTATGTCGTTTCCGTTATAGGAAGTGGTATTCCACAAGAAGATAAAGAGTACCAAGGAACCGAATGCAGTATTGATGTCACGGCTTATGCGCCTGGTGTCTATATCGTCTTTGTCGGGGCGTTTGGGACCGTTGCTGGCTTTCAGGGAAGGCTTGTTGGCTATGCAAGTAACAGCATCAATATAAGCGTTCCAGCACGAAAACCCGAAGGTCTCGCCGTTAGCAAAACGGGTTTTTCTGCAAAGGTCACATGGCAACCTGTGGAATACGCTTCTTATTATCGCGTGACGTGTCAACCCTTGGGGAAAAGTGGTTTCGACACTATTACGCTGGGGGTTCGATCACCTAGTGCCGACTTTCGACTTCCCCCAGGCGCATACGAGTTCCAAGTCGTCGCGCTTACTGAAGACAGCATTCCCAGTACCGCCGCTATACGTCGTGAAACCGTTGGCGGGTTGAAAACGCCGCGTGTCACGGTTTCGGAAGAACGCAAGAAATATTTAGTTCAATGGGATAGCATTGACTTCGCCGATAAATATCGGCTCGAATTTGAGCGCGATGGCAAGCCACTTGAACCTGCTGAGACAATCCGCCGTAACTATACGATCGGCTCAGATTGGGAACCGGGAACCTACCAAGTGAGGGTGCAAGCGCTCACCAAAATTGACGACTTTCCCGAAGCGGTTTCCAGTGAACCAAGCCCCCCTGTCGTAGTGACAATACGCCCCCCAAGACCTACTTGGGAGCGTTCCAAGGTGCGAGTGGATGAAAACACCGTGACGCTCGCTTGGAACAAGCTGCTGCGGGTTACTCACTATCGTGTCTACTATAGGAATACCAGTTCGAATCAGAGCCAATGGACTGAAACCAACGACACCAAAATACGCCTGACGCTTCCCCCCGCGACATACGATTTCTGGATCGTGGCACACTATGGAGACATTACGAGCGAGAAGAGTGCGACTCGGACTCTCGCTCTTGAGAAACCTATCCCTATTCCTGCTTGGGTTCGTGCCTCTTCAGAAGAGGACATAATTCAACTTGAATGGACTCCCATAGAAGGCGCTACCCGCTACAAAGTTGAAATCCAAGGTGCAATTCCCACCAAGGTTGTTGAATGGGATGATACCTATTTCGAACGCAGTAATCCGCCTGGAGCTTACAGCATTCGCTTGGCTACTTGTATAAACGAATTGCAAAGCCAATGGAGTGAAGAAGCAATTGTTGAAACAAAGCTTGTAACCCCCAAAATCCTTGGTCCTTATCAGATTGAGCTAGGTCAGAACTATACAGTCGAGTGGACTGAAGTTCCTTTTGCATATTCTTACCAGGTTTACGATTACGGATTTATACATCCTAAAAGTCAGAAAGTACCTGACGAACCGAGAAACAAGTGGGTCATCACCACCACCAGCAGAACTCTTAAGGGTGAAAACCTTCACGGAAGAATGGCTTTCCGTGTCGTCGCGTTGTGGAGGAGCGCATCTGGAGAGGAACATACAAGTGCCAGTGAACTTCACATTGTTCATGTTGGAACCGCCCCGCCTCTTCTGGTAATCGAAGTTCCTGAGCGCGTAACGATCGGAGAGACAGTAGAGATAAGTTGGCAACCACTCACAAGCGCCGATCAGTATGAGTTGGAATTGGCTTGGGATGAAGCTTTCACGAATGCAACTTTGCTCATGTGCGAAACTGTCAAGGCTGTAGTCCTGTTCGATCAGGTAGGTGTTATTTTTGTCCGAGTGCGCTCCAAAAAAGACGATTATGCAGGTACATGGTCAGAGACGGCGAAAGTCGTGATTCAACCAGAGAGACCGAGGTCAATCTCCATGCTCTTAAGTGGTCAAGGCACTTACATTCAATGGGAACCTCTTCCGAATGCTGATCAGTATCAGATCGATTGGTCTGTTGAAGAATCGTTTGTCAACGACGAAAGTCGCACCATCGATACACAGGATAATTTCGCGGTAATTCCATTCCCGGGGTTTTACGCTCGGGTTAAGGCTCTAAACACTGGTGTAGGTGTCGAGGGGGAATGGTCAGATACGCTTGGTTTGCCGCTCTATGAAATCGGTCGAATTGAAACCGCATTTGTTACACACGAGTATCTGTATTCTTTTAGAGAGCAAGTAATCATCAACTGGCGTTTCACTGATGAAACCAGTGAAATCCATGAGCCGCGCTTTGAACTGCAAATTGCGAATACTGAGGACTTTGTAAATCCGACATCGCACGAGGTCGTTGAGTTCTCAGCAACGTTGAGGCTCGATGAGGTTAGTAGTTATTTCGCACGAGTACGTTTCTTAAGAAGTACATATACTTATTCTTGGAGCAGCATCAGCCGTATTCGCGTACAACCCGTAGCAATTCAACCGGTAGAGCCTCATTTAACAACCGCTGAGACTTCACCGCTGACACCAAAACTTCGACTATGCGGCTTTTTGAAGAACCTTCTCAGCAGACCTAAAGAACTTCAACGTCCTGTATTGGAGGTAACTACTTCGGCTGACCTGATCGTTTTACACTGGTCGACAGTTGACTCCGCTACTCATTATGAAATACAGGTGACGGCTCCGAGTGGCAAAGTACCTAGCAAAAAGCGTCCTGTTGCTCAGGGCACCGAGTTAAGAATTTCAAAAGCAAAGCTTCTTGAGGGGGTTTATCGCTGTCTAGTGACCGCCATTGACCAAGAAGCAGATTTGAAGAGTGAACCGTCTAATGTCGTAACCTTTCAAGCGAAGTAAGGTCAATATGCCTTCGTTCAAACCCGAGCAAGAAATAACGCTTGACCAAGATAGTTACGCCGTTCAGCCGCACCCGAGCGCTCCCAAATTGGCATTTGCACAAGAAGGCGCGAAAGGAATTGTGTATCAAATTGTGCGTAAGCGCGATAAACGAGTTTTTGCGCTCAAGGTTTTCAAAGAACGCTTCCGCGAAGCTGGGATGATACGACTTTCAGACTTACTGGCAAATTACGCTCAATTACCAGGTATGGAAGTTTGCTCTCGGCAAGTAATACACCGAACTGGTTTTGGCAGCAACGCACTCAAAAAACACCCTGAATTTGAATATGCCGTACTTATGCCTTGGTCAATTGGTCGCACTTGGTTCGATGTGATCAGCAGCCGAGCTTCGATAGCTCCACAGGTGGGAATAGAGATTGCTCGTCGAACCTCCGCAATATTTGCAGCGCTTGAAGCTATTTCAGCCGCTCACTGCGATGTTTCAAGTGGCAACCTTCTCATTGATGTAAATACGTTGAAGATCAACCTAATTGATGTTGAAGATATGCATTCTCCTCAGTTTTCGAAACCATCGGGAGTACCTCATGGAACTGATGGCTACAATCACAAACAAGCACGTATTGATGGACAGTGGTGTCCTGAAGGGGATAGGTTTGCCGGTGCAATCATCATTGTAGAGATGTTGTGCTGGCATAACGAGCAAATTCGAGAAAACGCTACCGAGGACGGAACGTACTTCGCACCTAGCGAAATGCAGGAGCCGAATTCGAAGAAATTTAGGTTGATGCTCAACACGCTCCGCAATCTCGGTTCACTTCCTTCAGGACTCAACGAAAAACTCGCACGCCATTTTGAGCAGATTTGGTTATCACGAACCCTTGTTGATTGCCCTGAAATGCGTTCTTGGTTTTCGCTTCTTGAGCAATCTCCACATGTCCCGCTAGGAACAAGGCTTACAGATGTGGAGATTAAATGGCCCGTTGTAAGTTGGAAGGAGATACGTTCTTCAGATCCGATTTCAAGGAATCCAGTTACGAATTTTATGCAAATCAACACCGTGATTGGAAAGGGTCTAAGAGCAGTACGTTTCATGCCACTCAATCATGATGGGCGTGGAAAATTCACACTAAGATGGTTGCCAATCAGCGAAGCGACAAGCTATGAAGTTGCGCGCTATCAGTCTTCTGACTTTAGTGATACTCCGATTTCAATGGCTTGCGATGAGCCATCATTTTCAGTAGAGAACTGCCCCAAAGGTAAATACTTCTTCCGAGTACGTGCCATCACAGGAACAGAAATAGGACTTTGGAGCGCTCCTCTCCAAGTTTCTGTTTGGCGCGATTAAAACGCACTTTGTCGCCCATATATTCCTCGCACGACCGCCGCGCGGCGATCCTAAAGCGCGAGCGCGTGAGCCTTCCTATCAAACATCGGCAGGTAGTTCGGTGGTCACGTCCCGAAGGGATTCGGGCAGCGTACTACCTGCCTACAAACCTAATACACAACAAAAAGCCGACCTCACAGGGTCGGTTTTTCATTTGACAGGCTCAGGTTCTGGGTGAGCATCTCACGAATGGGATCCCAAGAATCGACCCCCATTGAAGTAAATGAGGTGTTCAGGCGCTTTGGCGATCCATACTTCGGTCTCGCGAGCGATATTCCTCATGTGCCGCCGAAATTTTGCAAACGTCGGAAATGCCGCGCCGTGTGCGAGGACTGCCCACACGTTTTTGACATTTGAAACCCGATTTGCTGACCTGTGACAGCTGTGACACTGTGACAGGCTAAGCGCAAAGGCTACGCGAAGAATCGCATCAAGGAGGCTGTGACAGGTGTGACACTGTGACAGTCTCTTTTGATTCTTGGAGAGCGCCTGTCACAGGCTGTAACAGGTGTCACAGCTTCAGAAACATCATTGTCATTTGAAACACAAAAGATCAGGGGGGTATCAGAGCATTCACCAAAAAGGCTGATTGCGATCTGTGACAGCTGTGACACTGTGACAGTCCCCATATGGAGTTTCCTCGCACTACCGCCGCGCGGCGAGGGTAC
>Ga0105046_10019316_pt1 | contig 10341 bp, 7 predicted proteins | sample MAT03_FD_78385 | JGI IMG/M metagenome (GOLD analysis project Ga0105046, IMG submission 78385) | Freshwater microbial communities from Lake Fryxell liftoff mats and glacier meltwater in Antarctica - MAT-03 (megahit assembly) | ecosystem: Environmental > Aquatic > Freshwater > Ice > Liftoff... | reverse complement strand
TCCAGTAGGGCACAGCACCGTCCGAACTCTCCGGCGTATCGCCACGACCACGGTCCCCGATGATGGAATGGTAAGGAATATCGCGAATCAGTGGCAAGTTCAGGATCGAGAGCAGCATGGGGGATTTCGCACGCAAAAACCGGATGCTGTTTGTGGGAGCCACAAAGAGGGTCTTCAAATCGTCCCGCAGCGCCGACCTCAACTCATAGTTGTCGTTGGTGAGCGCATTTACAGGGAGACGAATCATGTTGGCAAAGAAATCTGCAAAAGGGCGCAGGGCCAGTTCGCTCCCTTGGTGAGGTGTCGCCATAAAAACCGCCCGGGAAATGTCTTTTCTTGGAGCAAAATAGACCGCTTTCAAAAACACCTTTTTTGCTTCGGGCGACAATTGGAGTTCGTTGACGGGCACATCAGAAAATTGTTGCCATAACTTATCTCCGCCCTCCCGGATCATCAGGCTGGTAATGAGCCCCCCCATGCTATGGCCGACCATCACCATGTTCTTCAGCTTATCCGTCCGCCCTTTCTTCGCAAACACCTCCTGATAACGATCCAGCTCCCCGCGAAGCAAAGCGCTTGAACCCCAAACCGGGAGGCCGGTGGGATACAAGAAAAACCAAAATTGATAACGTTCACGAATCACTGGATCCGCTTGTAAATCGTTGAGCGCACCGGTCCACGCTTCAGGGCGTGAGAGGAGGCCGTGAACGAAGACGACTGGAATTTTATTGGGATCATACGGCTGGAACTGAAACAAACCGGCATCGCCTAAATGTGCGTCTGACTTGAACATTGCATCCAGATCGATGGATCGATTTTTGCCCTTCGACAAAAGCACGGCGATAGGCGCTGAAAAATCAGCGGCGAGTGGGCAAGAGCGTCCATCGACGACCACAGCATCCTGAACCAAGGTGCGTTGAAACCGCAACTTCGCGGTGTCCCCTTTGAACGTGACCAAAGCAGTAAGCGGCTCGGCCATTCCACTGTTTGAAATGCCGGGTTGACTCGCAAGGAAGGGGGAATTTTTCGGAGACCAGGCGACGTAAGGCTCTCCGAGTCCGTTCTGAGTCACCCGCTGCCGAAGTCCCTTGATTTGAATCCCGGACGCGGGCGTGCGCTCAGCCACCACGCGCGGGTCGCGGATTTCTTTGCCGGTTGTGACGAGAGTCAAACGGCTGGTCCGGAAGTCTGATTTGAGGGTTTGGTCAGCGAAATTATGTTGCTCCATCCAATCCACAATTTGGCGGGTAGCAGCACGATTGACGGCTTGAGCAGCAGGATCAGCATCGGAGGTAGACGTCAGTCGAACTGCTTCCAGAAGCATGGCGAGACGTGCCTGCCCATCTGCCTTTCCTGCATTCACCATGAGACCTGCGGCTTCCTTGGGCGCGCCTTTTGTGAAAAGCAATACGCGACTTTCTTTGCGTTGCGTGGACTCATTACGCGTGACGGTTTTTACCTGCACCACCGCACAACCCGAAACGGAAACAGCAATTGCCAATGCGGCGATAAAGCCTCGGACACTTTTTAAACGCGCCGCGGGCGGCGTAAAAAATTGAAAAGGGAACATTGTGGAAAGGGGTTATCGCCATGAAAGCCATTGAGTCAAGCTAGCGAAATGGCCTGCTCCATCGTCCAGTAACACCTCGCAGGTCCCGTGGACGACGCTCAGGGAGAATTTTATCCCTCTTGTGCAGAAAACAATGTTTTGCACCTTGACCTTGACGCACTGCTCCCAGAAGGATACGCGCTTTTGCTGCCCGGAAATGATTTCGGGGTGGTGATCGAGACCTTTACTATATGAGCAATACGCGAATTTTCGGGAGCAAACTGGTGGCAATGGCTGCCGTCGCATTAGTGGCATGCACATTTCTCCCCGTGCCAGTGCAAGCCCAGCGGGAACCAATCGTCCGTGATATCGAGGTAAAATTTGAAGGCCCTGCCACGGTTAGTCAGGAACGCATTCTGGCGAATATCGGCACCACCATCGGCCAACCTTACTCCCCTTCCCGCGTAGAGGAGGATGTCCGCAATTTGTTTCTTTCAGGGGATGTCACCAACGCGCGTATTTTTGCTTCCAACGTTTCGGGAGGCGTAAAAGTGACCGTCATCGTCCAGGCCCGCCCAATCGTCTCGGATATCCTGATCGAGGGCAACGAGCGGATCACCACCCGCCGTTTGCGTCGTGAAATGAAAATGGAAGCTGGTCAACCGCTCAATGATGAGCAGCTCGAGCTGGATCGTCAGGCCATCGTCGCTTACTACAATACCAAGGGATTTTCAGAAATCGACGTGCAATACAAAGTCGACATGGACACCAACCGCGGCCAGGCCCGTGTGACTTATGCGGTGTTTGAAGGGGTCAAAGCCAATGTGCGCCGCGTAAACTTCGAAGGGAACGACAACGTTCCAACGGGTGATCTGCGCAAGGTTGTGACAACAAAGCCGAAGACGATTTTGTCTTTCTTCACCAAAACAGGGCAATGGAATGAGGCCCAGCTCGAAAACGACGCCGGTCTAGTGCGGGAAGAGCTTCAAAATCTCGGTTACATCGAAGCCGAGGTGCTCGACGTGCGCGTGGACCGCGTGAATGACCGCAGTGTGGACATCGTTTTTGTGGTGCAAGAGGGTCCGCTTTATAAAGTGAACAAGCTGAGTTTCACGGGCAATACGGTTTTCACGGAAGAAGAGCTTCGTACTAAAGTCACGATGGTCGAGGGCCAGATTTATTCACCAAAGCTCATGCGCGATGATGTCCGGGCAATGCGCGACATGTATGGCATTCTGGGTTACGTCGATTTCGGCATACAACCGGAAGGAATTTCGGCTGGTCCAGCGTTGGTGGACGTCGTTTACAACCTTCAGGAAGGTGTTCCTTCGACTATTGAATTTATCAACATTGAAGGGAATGCCCGCACAAAAGACAAAGTGCTGCGCCGCGAGTTGGCGGTCGAACCGGGTCAAACTTTCAACACCGTGCTGGTTGACGCCAGCAAGGCGCGTCTGGAGGGGCTTGGTTATTTCTCCCGCGTGGACATGGTGCCAACAGACACAGGCAACCCCGGCACGAAGGATCTCAATGTTTACGTCGAAGAGAAAAAGACTGGTTCATTCAACTTCGGGGTCGGCTTCAGTTCCGTTGATAGCCTCGTTGGTTTTGCCGAATTGACTCAATCCAATTTCGATCTCTTTAACTATCCGACCTTTTACGGCGGCGGCCAGCGTTTCCGGGCACGCGCCCAATACGGGACCGAACGTTCCGACTTCACCGTAGCGCTCACCGAACCCTGGTTTCTTGATAAACAAGTCGCTGTCGGAGGGGAACTTTTTTTCCGTGAAGCGGATTACTTCAGCGATTTCTACAATCAACGGAATTACGGTTTCGCCGTAAATTCCCAGTATTCGCCGGCACGCAACATGTCGATTGGTCTGGAATATCGTCTGGAACAAATCGAAATTTACGACGTTCAATTATTTGCCGATGCACTCGTTCGTGCGGATGAAGGGACTCGCTCCCGCAGTTCGATGGCATTTTCCTACATCTACGACTCCCGCGATAGCCTGATGCTGACCCGCAAAGGAACCTTGGTGCAATTCACCCCGTTTGTGGCCGGGGGCTTTCTGTTCGGCCAGACCGATGTTTACGGTCTCCGTCTTGAGGGCACACAGTATTTTTCACTGCCATGGGATATGATCCTGATTTTGAACGGTGAAATGCGCACGGTCAGCCAATGGAACGGAGCTACCCAAGTGCCGATTTACGACCGGATCTATCTCGGTGGTTCCAATGATTTGCGTGGCTTTGATTTCCGCGATGTCGGACCCAAAGATATCTTTGGTGAACCACTCGGCGGTAAAACCATGATGCGCGCAACCGCCGAAGTCAGCTTCCCGATCCTTGAACGGATTCGCGGTGCGTTTTTCTATGATATCGGTTTCCTCACATTGGGTGCTTACGATTTCAACAGTGGCGGCTACAACGATAACTTTGGTTTCGGACTTCGCCTGGATCTTCCTGGAGTCGGCCCGATCCGCATCGACTACGGTATTCCCATCACCACCGACCGTTTCAACGGTGGCAGCGGCAAATTCAATTTTAACGTCGGCTACCAGTTTTGAACGAACCGACGCAAGTTGCGTCAAATGCTTGACAGATCGGCCCTCTGGCCTGACACGATTCCTACTCCACACCCTATGATTACACACAAGTATCGCATTCTCCTAGCTGCCACCCTTCTCGCGACGGGCGCCGCCTCCGCCTCCGCTCAAAAAGTCGGAATGGTGGACATGAACCAAATCTTCCAGTCTTACTACGAAACAAAGGACGCCGAAGCTAAAATCAACGAAGCTCGCGAAGCCGCGCGGAAAGAGCTGGAGGAGCAGATGGAGACTTTTAAAGCCAGTGTTGAAGCCATCAATAAGCTCAATCAGGAAATCGAGAGCAAGGCCCTGAGCGACCAAGCCAAGTCTGGCAAAGCTCAGGAGCGCGACAAGAAAATCGCTGAAACCCGTGCACTTGAACAAAAAATCAATGAGTTTCGCCAAACCCGCGAAAAACAACTCCAAGACCAAATGCAGCGTATGCGCAATGGCATCGTGGAGAAAATCATCAAGGTCGTTCAAGACCGCGTGAAAACCGGCAGTTACGACATTGTGTTCGACAAATCCGGGCTCAGCTCGAATCTTGTGCCTATCGTCCTCTACTCGAAAGATGATATGGATTTCAGCAAAGGCGTCATCGACGAGCTGAATAAAACAAAGCCGAACTAACCTTTCAAAACACTTCACCAAAACCGGCTGCGGTCCATCTGATCGTCAGCCGGTTTTTTTTACCCGCATGCCTACTTTTTTTCTCGCCGATATCGCCAGCAAACTCGGTGCGGAATGCCCGGACGCTGCTGCTCAGCTCGAAATCCATGATGTCGAAGCGTTGGACGAAGCAGGCCCGGGACACATCAGTTTTTTGGGAAACCCGAAATACGCAAGGCAATGTCGCGAAACGAAAGCCAGCGCCATTCTTGTCGAACCAGATTTCTCAGAGCCAACCAACGCCATTCCAATTCGAGTCGCAAACCCTTCCCTCGCCTTTGCCACCGTGATCGAAATGCTGCGTCCACCGGAGCCGCGACACGAGCCCGGTTTGCATGCGACGGCGATTATTCATCCAAGCGCGCTGGTCGGCGCGGATGCTGTCATCGGACCCTTTGTGGTCATAGAAGCTGGTGCCGTGATTGGCGCACGCGCACAACTTGATGCCGGGGTGTTTATCGGCCACGACTCCCGGATCGGGGATGATTTGCATTGCTACCCGCGCGTGTCCGTTCGGGAGCGTTCGCAACTCGGCAACCGCGTCACACTGCACAACGGCGTCGTCGTCGGCAGCGACGGGTTTGGCTACGAACTCATCAATGGACAGCACCGGAAAATCCCGCAGGTTGGCCACGTGCAGGTCGATGACGACGTGGAGATCGGCGCGAACACTACCATTGATCGTGCGCGATTTGGGCGCACCTGGATTCAACAGGGAGTAAAAATCGATAATCTTGTGCAAATCGCACACAATGTCGTGATCGGTCGTGGTGCTGTCATCGTCGCGCAAGCCGGCGTATCCGGAAGTTCGAAAATCGGCGCTTACGCCATTCTCGCTGGCCAGGTTGGAGTCGTTGGCCATGTACGCGTCGGCAATCAAGCTATCGTCGCCGCCCAAAGTGGCGTGAGCAAAGATGTACCTGACGGCGTTACGGTCTTTGGCTCACCAGCCACGCCCATGCGGGAGGCCAAGGAACGCATCGCCCTCACCGCGCGTCTTCCAAAGCTATTGGAACGTGTCAAAGCCCTCGAACAGCGAATCGCCGCATTGGAGTCCGGCGAAAAGCCCAATTCGCATTGAGCAGCCATACCACGCTCTGGCAGGGGATGAAGCGATGAAGCCGGGGTCATGATATTTCCAAAAATTTAAAGATGCATCACCGGGTCGAAAATACGTATGCGCTTCGTCGTTCATGAATATGGCCCGGACGTAAAATGATCTCCCCAAACTCCGGATGCCTCACTCCATCTGGATAAGATTCGCATTCCAGGCAAAGACCTGAGTAAGGCCCATATAAACGGCCTGATTTGCCAGTCGGCAAGTTTCCCAAGCTATGTCCCGAGTAAAACTGGAGACACGATTCCGAAGTCAAAACTTCGAGCAATCGTCCGCTCACAGGTTCGTAAAGTTCGGCAACTGCGACATTCATCCCACCGGAACCGGACTTGTGATCCAAGAGATAGAGTTCGCCATGTTTTTGATGCAAACGGGGAATAACCTCACGCAGTTGTCGTGGTTCACGCAAATCGTTTGGCGTTCCGAACACGGAATCGCGACGACCCGATAGCCCCATGCAATCGTCGGTCGGCACATAATGATCCGCATCAATCCGCAACAAATGATCCATCACATCACCACTCCCTTCCCCTGCAAGATTGAAATAGGAATGATGCGTCAAACCAAATGGCGTGGCGCAATCACAGGTGGCATGGGTGTCAATAATCAACGCATTCACGTCAGTCACGGAATAGGTTACCGAAACACGAACGCCCCCCGGATAACCGTCCTCTCCATCTGGACTCAGATACGAAAATCGCACGCTCGGCGCTCCATCTGTGCGTTCAATCGCTTCTGCCCGCCACAGCCTGGTATCAAAACCACCGCAGCCGCCGTGTAGATGGTTTGGCGGATCGTTTGACGCCATTTCATAAATTCGCCCGTCCAGTTCAAAGCGGGCTTGTGTGATCCGCCCGGCGACCCGACCTGCGTTACATCCAAAATAGGATTTTTGACGGGTGTAATCTGCCAAGTTAGAAAAACCCAGCACCACATCGTCCAAGCGCCCCTCACGATCCGGCACAAGCAAACGCACGACAGCGCCCCCATAGGTCATCGCCTCCATGACCATCCCTCCCCTGCCCCGCAAGGTCCAGAGCTCGACGGAACGGCCATCGGCCAAATACCCGAATTTTTTTGTTTCGCAGGATTCCTCCATCATTAGCAAATCGCATGACAAGTGTCGGAGTGGTGCTTGTAAAGTTTCTTCTGTAATTGCGTTCTTCGCTCCCTGAGCGCCCCCTGCCGGGCATGGGCGTCAAGTTAGTGGTGCGCGGTCTTTCAAAATGGATTTTTTGGGTTTCAGCCGTCGCAGGAGGAATGTATTTCTGTCCTCGACGAGCCATTCCAACCCTTCGCCCTTTTCAATCTGTGCCGCCTCGGCCAATGCCGTCGGGAAGTTGCCGTAGTAGGACTTCGTCGCGCCTCTTTCGACCCGCTGGATTTTTATTTGATGTCCCATAGTTTTCGCTGCTCTCTCGCGGAGCGGTTCTGCGGTTACGGCAGGGTGATTGTGCAGGACAGCACCGTCATCAAGCTCCTTGGCCACCTCTTTGCCGATTTCTCCGGCGTATCCAACGGCCAGTCCAGCGTCTGCAACGCGAGGATTCAAGCCACATACGATCTCATCTCTTAAGGTATACGTTTTTTGCGATGCTGGCCAGATTTCATGCCATCCAGTCTATCACTACGCCGGGCGAGTGCCACCCGGCACGTTTCGATATGAGTTTTTCCCCGCAAAGGCAGCGACCCAAGCCACCCTACAAGGGCCGGATTGGCCAAATGTCCAAACTGTGGCAAAGCTTTGACCTTGACGATGCGATCGCTTATTGGCGAAAAGAAACAGGTAGAGCTTCCCACGCCCGCCGCCTGATTTCCTGAGCCATGAATCGTCCCCCGTTTATTATCGATACAGACGTCCACGATGACTTGAAAGGGCCGGCGGATCTATTTCCCTATTTGGAAAAATACTGGATCGAGGTAATCAAACTCAGCGGCCTGCCGGTTCCGTTCCACGGCTACAGGTCGCCGGTCGGCGTGAAGCGATACGACGCGACGCCTCCCGATGGTGGCATTCCAGGCAGCGATCCCGCGCATCTCATATCTCATTATCTCGATGCGAACGGCATTGATATCGCCATCCTTACCGGCGGCATCCTGATTGGCGCTTCGCTCTTTCCCGACAGGCATTTCGCCAACGCCGCCATCTCTGCTTACAACGAGCATCTCGCGGATCATTGGCTCAGTCTCTCCGACCGCTTTCGCGGTTCTATTTACATCAATCATTCCGATCCTGAGCATGCAGCGAAAGAAATCACGCGAAAGGCAGTCGATAAACGTTTTGTACAGGTGATGATGCCGAGTGCGTCCCGCATGCTGCTCGGCCAGAAGTTCTACCATCCCATTTATCGAGCCGCTGAAAACCACGGTCTTCCGGTGGCGTTTCATCCCGGTGTGGAGAGCGCGGGCGTGAGCGGACCGCCGACGCCTTCAGGTTATCCCAGCTCTTACTTTGAATGGCATAACATTATTCCAACCAATTTTATGGCGCAAATTAACAGCCTGGTCTGCGAGGGAGTCTTTGAGCTATTTCCGAAATTGCGCATCGTGGGCGTGGAAGGCGGGATTGGATGGCTGCCCACACTCATGTGGCGGATGGACAAGAACTGGAAAGCCTTGCGCGCCTCCACGCCGTGGTTAAAGCGCGCGCCGTCGGAATACATCATTGAGCACGTGCGACTCACCACCCAACCCATCGAAGAGCCGGAGAAATCCTTGCATCTCTTGCAAATGTTAGAAATGGCGCATGCTGAGCAGACTGTCATGTTTTCAAGTGATTACCCTCACTGGGATAATGATTCGCCGATGCACGCGATGCCCAAACTGCCGCAGGCTCTGATGGAGCGCATTTACTATAAAAATGCCGCGGAACTTTATGGAATCGAGGTTCCTGTCCTAAACGAAGCCGCTGTCGCAGATGTCTAAACTCCATCTTGTTTGTGCAGTGGAAGAGTTGCCGCCCGGACAACGCAAAATCATCGACGCCGGTGGACTCTCGATCGGAGTATTTAATGTCCACGGCGAATACTTTGCCTTACGCAACGTATGCCCTCATCAACTCGCGCCGCTGTGCGAGGGACGGATTACGGGAACCAACGCCCCGGGCGAAGTCGGGGAGTTTAACTGGATCAAGGATGGAGAGATTATTCGTTGTCCGTGGCATGCCTGGGAGTTTGAGATCATGACTGGCCGGAGTGTTTTCAATCCACATCGGCTGAAAGTCGGAACTTACCGCGTGAAAGTGTTAAGCGATTCGGCGGAAGTGATCGAACTTGAGGTCGGAGCGGATAGCCCGGACCCAGGCATTGAGACCTTTCCTGTGACTTCCCAGAACGGAGCAATTTTTGTGGAGGCGTAAGAATCTGCCGTCGAAGAAGAGAGAGGAAAACGGAATTCCATAAATTGGAGTTGGATACTTAGTGAATCGTGAGATCCGCTTTATCAATGAGAGCAGAGGGAGGCAAAAGAAAGCCGTCCCATAAAATCGAATTCCTGCGAATCCTTCAGATGGGCCTGTGCACAGTCATGCCGACGCCTTCGGCGAGTGCGGCCTGCCGCATGTCGGAGGTGACGAAATTACTCCCTACCAATTGATGAGCGTGAGAATTCAGCGAACGGTAACCAAAGCGCCCAAAGGCACGAGATCGTAAACTTCTTTCGATTTGTCCGAAGGCAGTCGGATGCAACCGTGCGAGGCCGGATATCCGGGGAGCTTGCCGGCATGAAGACCAACTTCGCTGCAGCTAAGTCGAAGGAAATTGGGCATCTTCACTTTGTAAATCGTGGAGGTCCACGATTTCCATTTGTCAGTAACAACGAAATCGCCGGTCGGGGTGGGATTACTGGTGCGACCGGAGGAGATTGGAGTCGTCAAGAGCACCGTCCCACGATCCCGGACGAAAACTATTTGTTTGAAGGGATCGACTTCCACCGAGATGTGAGTGGCAGGAGAATCAGGAGTGACGCCAAGCAAACGCTGTTGAATCATTGTGTTGCCCGCTTTGGCGGCGAGTTGGATGGGAAGCGTTTTGTTTTTTCTTGTCTTTGCAACCGGATTGGCCCCAGCGGCAAGCAGCGTTTCCACGATTTCAGTTTCGCCTAATCCACAGGCAAACATGAGCACGGTAAAGCCGGATTCCGCTTTCAGATAGTAGTGAAGAGGGGTGCCCGTGTAGGACTCAGCTAAGCCGGCTGGCGCGGGATTTGGTATTTCCGCATTGGCTTGGGCACCCGAATCGAGCGCGGCCTTAACCGCAGAAACATCCCGAGTGGCGATTGCCTCAATCAACTTCAGGTCGAGAGCGGCTTGGCGCGCTTTCGCCTGGTCTTCCAAAGCGAGCGCGACATCGGCGCTCGTCGAATCCACAGGTACCTCCAGCAATGCCACCGGCATACCCGTGGCAGGATCGGCTTCT
>Ga0105046_10019315_pt1 | contig 10342 bp, 7 predicted proteins | sample MAT03_FD_78385 | JGI IMG/M metagenome (GOLD analysis project Ga0105046, IMG submission 78385) | Freshwater microbial communities from Lake Fryxell liftoff mats and glacier meltwater in Antarctica - MAT-03 (megahit assembly) | ecosystem: Environmental > Aquatic > Freshwater > Ice > Liftoff... | reverse complement strand
GCGAACGAAGCCAGGGATGTTGCGCATGCGAATCGGGTAGTAACCGTGGATGGAGGAGTTGCCGACGACGATCACGCCGTCCACCATGATCGCGGGTGAACTGGAGGCGATCTGTCCATGCACGGGGTCAAAGCCAACCGTGCCGTCGGCGCCGATCTTCTTCACCGGATCCCACCGCTCGCCAGGCTTCGCGCGTCGCGCCGGCGCGGCATCTGAGATCACCAGTCCGCCGGAGTCATCGACCGCCAGCGGTACCATCGGGAACCCAAGACCCTCCTGCAGATCGACGACACCGTTTCGTCCAAACTTCGGGTCCGGCAGGCCCGTCTTGGCATCGAGTGACACCATGTGATAGCCGGGCGTCACGACAATCACGCGTTCCGTGACACCGTCCGTCCAATACGTCGGACCGCGGCCGGCAAACTGCCTCGGCGCCTTCTGCCAGCGAATCCCTTCCTCGAGACGGTACATCCACAACGTCTCACCGGTCTCGGGATCGATGGCCATCACCGAGCGTCGCGTGGTGGCCACGGTGAACAGGCGACCGTTCGCGTACAGTGGTGTGGTGCGATAGTACTCATCCGGCCCGAATGTGCCGCCATTCCATTGCCACGCCACTTCGAGCGAGTTGAAGTTCTGCGCGTTGATCTGATCGAGCGGTGAGTAGCGTGTGCTGTGCGCGTCCCCGCCCCAGTATCGCCATTCGCCCGGCGCGTTGCCACGGACGAGGCCCGATGTGATGGGAGCCACACCGCCCGGCGCACTGGTCGGCCGCGGCGACTGCGGCGCGCGTTGTGCGGGCTGCGCCTGCAGACCGGCAGGCGCACAGAGGTGGAACGCGGTCGCACTGACTGCAGCGGCAACGGCAAGAAATCGCGTCGTCATCGGTTCGGACCTGGGGTGGATGGGGCAGCGCTGGTGGAGTCGAGACGGATACGTTGCAACGCGATCGAGTCGGATGCCAGCGGTGCAGCGCCGGTTGGCATGCCGTTCATCTTCAGGAGATACGCGAGGGCGAGAGTGTACTCCTCATCACTCATCGAGCCAGGGGCATTCTTCGGCATCTCGCGCTTGACATACGCATACAGCTCGCGGAGCGGCCGACCATACCATTTGCTCCGAAATGTCGGCCCGGTGTGAAAGCTCGGTGCGTGGCAGCTGATGCAGTAGGTGGCAAAGACGTTCTGTCCGCGCATGGCCTGACGCGCGGTGTAGACGCCGTCCATGGTGGTGACCGTGTCGCGCCGTATACCCGCCGCCTCGCCCGGACCCGCCGCCTGCACACGAACCGAGGCGACGCAGAGCGCTACCGCCGCGACGACCGACACGACGACAGGCGCGCTCGCCAATCGGCGCACTGGGAACGATAGGCGCTTCGGACCGGGCGTCATGAGTGGGAACGGGATCGCTGCATCACCCGGAGAATCTGCCTCAGTGCAAGCGCCAGAGCCAATGCCATCGCGGCGAGCAACGCGGCGCGCATGGCACCAAGGGCCAGCGCTGCGTCGAAGGCGGGCGCGCGGAGCGGCAGGTGATACCGGGCGAGCACCGCTCCACGGTCGCCGAGCCAATGCCAGGCGGTGTGCGCCACGAGCGCCGAGCCCACGATGGTCACGAGTCTGGCGCGACTCTGTCCGACGTAGCGATGGAGACACCAGACCGCCGGCACGAACACCGCAAGCGCGAAGACCTGCCCAAGTTCGACACCGACGTTGAATGCGGCGATGGCCGTGACCAGGTTGTCGCCGGCAAACTGCAGCGCGTCGCGCAAGGCGAACGAGAAACCGAAACCGTGGATCAGTCCAAATCCAAACGCCATCGGCCAGCGGGCTGCGAGGCGTTCCGGCGGCAGGACGATGTTCTCGAGGCAGAGCCACACGATGGATGCGGCGATCAATGCCTCGACCAGCGGCGGGAACCAGAGCGCAGTCGGAGTGAACTCGAGCGCCGCGGCTGCCAGCGTCAGTGAATGTGCCAGCGTGAAGGCGGTGATGATCTGCACCAGCGCGCGCATGCGGCGCAACGGCAGTACCAGGCAGAACACGAACAGGAGATGATCGATTCCGCCGAGTATGTGGCTGACCCCCTGCGTGATGAACTGGAACGTGGTGCGATACCAGGCGGGGTCGAGTTCCACGCTCTCGGGATTGCCGTCGTACGTGACCACACGATCGCGCTTGTCGGCGCCGATGATGTGCACCACACTCGTGGTGCGGATGCCGAGGTGGGCGAGCTCCGGATGCAGTGCAATCGCTGTCGCGCCGGCGGGAAGCGGGTACTCCAGCGCCACGTCCATGAGCAGCTGCCGCCACTGGACGATGTCGCGTTCGATTGGCGGCTGCAGGAAACCCGCGCGTGCCGACGCCAGGGTGGCGAAGCTGCGATCGTTGGGCAGCACCACGCGAATGCCGGTCACGCGCGGCGCGCCGAGTGTGGCACCGTTTGCGCTGAGGCGGATTCCGTTCACGATCCAGGTCTGTGCCGCCTCGGGGAGCAGCGCGCGCACGCGCACCAGATCCAGCGACCCGTCAGCGCGAATCGGAAAGTCCACGTCGCGCATCGCCTCCAGTGGGACGCGGAGATATAAGCGCAGTACCGTGCCATCGCGCTGGATGAATGCGCTCAGCAGAACGCGCTGGGGGATTTCGTGCGCATGGAGCGGCCGACCGCATAGGAGCAGGGCGAGCGCGCCCGCGAGCAGACCGGTGCCTACGCGCCCTCGGCGCAGCGTCACGTGTCGCTCGGCATCTGGAAGATTGAACGTGGTCTCTGGTGCATCACAGTGGTGAGATATACCCTTTGCAGCAGTTTCGCGGGGTCCGCCGCCGATCGGTATGCGCAATGGCGTGATTCGGCGTCGGTTGGTGTTCACAACGGAATGGGAGCAGCAACATGGCACGCAATCGTACGCGCTGGACAGTCGCAGTGCTGGGCGCGGTGATCGTGACATTGGCGCTGGGGCAGCGGCAGCTGGCGGCCGCACTCGAGCGAGAGGCGGTGGTGGCACCGGCGTTTGAAGTCGACCCGCTCTGGCCCAAACCGCTTCCCAACGGGTGGTTGCTGGGCATGGTCATCGGGCTCGGAGTGGACTCGCGCGATCACGTCTTCATCGTCCACCGCGGCGCGGCAACGTTGAATGCGCGAACGGAAGGCGGGTATCCGCTGGTGGGGTCGTGCTGTTCATCGGCGCCGCCGGTGCTGGAGTTCGATCCCGAGGGCAATCTCGTAAATTCGTGGGGCGGGCCGGCCGAGGGCTATGTCTGGCCGAGCAGCAATCACGGCATCGGCATCGACCATCTCGACAACATCTGGATCGGCGGGAATGGCACACCTGATTCCACGCGGGGGATCGGGTTTGATTCGCATATTCTCAAGTTCTCACACGACGGCAAGTTCCTGCAGCAGATCGGTACGCCCGGGCGGCCAGCCAACTCGAAGTCGATGGACTCGTTCGGTCGCGTGGCGAAGGTGAGTTTCGACGTCGCCGCGAACGAGGCGTACGTCGCCGACGGGTACGGCAACCGGCGCGTGGCGGTGCTGGACATGAACACCGGTGCCATCAAGCGCTTCTGGGGCGCGTACGGTAATGTGCCGAGTGACTCGAATTACGGCGCATACAATCCGAACCTTCCGCTGATCCCCCAGTTTCGCACACCGGTGCATTGCGCCGAACCGACGCCGGACGGGTTGGTCTACGTGTGCGATCGCGTGAACAACCGGATTCAGGTTTTCCGCAAGAATGGCACGTTCGTGAAGGAGAAGCAGATCGCGCCGCGGACGATGGGGGATGGTGCCGTGTGGGATATCGCGTTCTCGCGCGATGCGGCACAGAAGTATCTGTTTCTGGCCGACGGCAAGAATGAACGCGTGTACGTGATGGATCGACAGTCGCTGGAGATACTGACCGCATTTGGCGACGGTGGGCGGCAGCCTGGACAGTTCTTCGCGGTCCATTCGATCGCGACCGACTCGAAGGGAAACCTGTTCACGACCGAGACCTACGAAGGGAAGCGGTTGCAACGGTTCGTGTACAAGGGATTGCGACCGGTGGTGAAGGCGGATCAGGGCGTGCTGTGGCCCACGCGTCGGTAACAGATATGTACCTGCGGCTCTCGTGATGAGAGCCGTGGGCACGAATCGCGAAGCAGTGCGTTAAACTGGCACGAGGCGTCTGACGTAAGGGACGCCCGGTCTTCGGTGGGGAGTGTGGTCCGGAACTCTGGCCTTCCCCTTCATCCAACATCTTGATGCCGCTGACGCACTGAATGACACCTGTCGCAAGACGGTGTCGTTGTTATCGCTGGTTCCCGTTGGCTGCAGTTCACGCAAATCCAGGCTTACACATGCATGACATCATCGACACGGCAGTCGCCGCAGGCACGTTCAAGACGCTCGCTACGGCGCTGACCGCAGCCGGCCTGATCGACACCTTGAAGGGCGCAGGCCCGTTCACCGTGCTCGCGCCGACCGACGAAGCTTTCGCCAAGATCCCCGCTGCTGACTTGAACGCGCTGTTGGCCGACAAGGAAAAGCTGACCAGTGTGCTCACGTATCATGTCATCTCGGGCAATGTGCCGGCGTCAGTCGTGACGACGTTGACCGAAGCCGCCACGGTGCAGGGCACCATGGTGAACATCGCCGTCGCTGACGGGAAGGTCGTGCTGAACGGCAACAGCCATGTGACGGCAGTGGACATCGCGGCCACCAACGGCGTGATCCACGTGATCGACACCGTCCTGATGCCGAGCTGATTTCGGCTGGGATTCAGTTGGCTGTACAAAGGGGGGGCGCCGCGCTGCGGTGCCCCCCTTTGCTTTGGTTCTGACGACTGTCCGACATACGCTGCAGTTGAGTTCGAATGACGACACAGGCACGTGGTCCCCATGATGCACGAGCGCGTATTCCGCAGCGAGCATCGTAAGGATGAGCCCGTCGTTCTTCGCGTGGCGACCTGGTGAGCGTCGTCGTTTTGTGTGCACGTTGATACTGTTCGCTCGTGCCACGATATGAGAGAGTCCGATGGCTCGCATCGTTTCTTATCGACAATCAGCGAACTTGGCGCTGTGCATGCCCGAGCACTGACGACTGGCGACCGCATCACGAACGTCGGTGCATATGCTTTGGAGTGCCGCCGCGGTCTCACCGTGGTGATGGTGTTGCGATTCCGAACCACTGCAACCGGAGCATCCTTGTGTCGACACAGCTTCCCGCTGGTCCCTATCGGACTCTACGCACGCCGGAAGGTGATGAGTTCGCCTACTACATCATCCCGTTCGACAAGGATGGCATTTGCGAGGGACCGCAGACCCGCGAGCATCTGCTCGCACACCTGCAGGGCGTGACCGATCTCTTTCTCTTCTGCCACGGCTGGAACAACGACTGGTCCGCAGCCACTGAACGCTACGAGCAGTTCATCACCGGATTCCAGGCGCTCCGAAAGGCTCAGGCACTCCCTATGCCGCCAGACTACAAGCCGCTGCTGGTTGGCGTCTTCTGGCCGAGTCAGAGTCTGACCATTTTCGAGAGCGAGACCGGCCCCGGTTTCGCTGGCGGAGATGTTCAGGACAAAGCGGTCGCCGCGTCGCAGGGCATGCTGGCCGAGATTGCGTCGCATCTTCCGGCCACGTCACGCGCACGATTCTACACGCTCGCTGCCGCACAGGACCTCGACCAGACTGAGTCGCGCGAGCTGGCCACGATGTTGTGCGATGTGCTGCGCGGGGTCAGCGACAGCGAAGCGGGGGCTGCCAGCGCGCCGACGGTGGATGATCTGCTTGCATCGGCATCGGCGATCACCGCTCCGGAGTTCGATGTCGACGCGGTCGGAACCGTCGGCGGAACGACGGGCTCCGCCGAGCCGTTGGCGGCTGGGGGTATTGGTGGGCTGCTGAGTGCCCTCGACCCTCGCAACCTGCTCAAGCCATTCACCGTCTGGCACATGAAGGACCGGGCCGGGAAGATTGGCGCTGCCGGAGTTGCGCCGCTGCTGCACGATCTGCTGACCGCCGGTGACGCGACGATGCGCGTGCATCTGCTTGGCCACTCGTATGGATGCAAAGTGGTCATGACCGCGGCCAGTGTGATGCCACCGACTACGCGGATGATCGAATCGGCGCTGCTCCTGCAACCTGCGATCTCGCAGTACGCCTTTGCAGAAACGGTACCGGAACGCAGTGTGCCGGGCGGTTTCGTCGCAGCGCGATCCCGTGTGCGACAGCCGATCACGGCCACATTCAGCACCCACGACGGTCCGCTGCACGACATGTTCCATCTTTCGGTGCGGCGCAGCGACGATGTGGGCGAGCTGCAATTTGCCGGTACCGATTCTCCCAGTCGTTTTGCGGCGATGGGCGGGTACGGCCCCCAATCCACGACCGGTGCCACGATCGTCACCATCCGCAACGCGGGCGAAGCGTACACGCTGCCCTCGACGTCGCAGATTCTTGGTGTGGACGGGTCGCGGGTGATCGATGGGCACGGTGGCATTCTAAAGGATGATGTGTGGTACCTGTCATGGACGTTGGCCACCGCCCACATGCACCCCTGAGGCACCAACGTCATGGCTGAGAAGATCAAGCAGCAGTACAACATCGTGGCGCTGAAGGTCGAGATGCTGCAGACTCGGCCTGATGTGCTGTTCACGCTGCAAGCGAAAGTGGATGGCGAGCTGGCCACGATTCGCACCTGGCAAAGTGACATCAGTGAACTCGGGGTACGGCCCGACAAGCGGAAAAGTCGCAACGATGTGGAGGGAACGTTACCCCACGAGATGATCAGCTACGTGCAGGAGTGGATGCGGGATGCGCAATTGGACGACACGCCGTTATGGATCCATGTCGTCCGACCCTACGGCGCCTTGCGTTTCATGCCATGGGAACGAGCGTTCGGCGCGCAGTTCGGACACGCGATCCTGATGCTGCCGGATTTCCTCTTTCCACCTCCCCGCGAGTCCGACGACACGCTCGACGTGGTCCTCTGCGCGAGTGCGCCGCTGCACGAGGAATTTGGAAACGTGGGCAACGCGTTGCTCGCCGCTGCTGAGGGGATCCGTGCTGCCGCGGTGCGGAGCACGAACCTGCACATCTTCACCGATTCTGCCTTTTATCAAGGGATGCACGACCACCTAGCGACACTCGCGCCGCCAAATGGGAGTGTCACGGTCTACGATCCGCAGGATGCGTCGCCGTTTTGCAGCGAGGACGTGTCGAGCCGTCTGGTTGACCAATCGGGCCAGCTGCGGTCGCCATGGCTGCGCTGGATGCAGCACAGCCTCCGCAGTCGCAGCGTTGACGTGGTGCACATGCTGGGACACGGTCATCTGGCCCGCGATCGCGGCGCCATGCTGCTCGCACAGTCACCGCTGGAGAGGACGAGCGAGTTCAGTGCGGGTCCTGTCAGCGCAATCGAGCTGGGCAACTTCATGACGCGGGTGGGCGCATGGGGTACGGTGCTGACGGGTGTCGTCGACAACAATTCCCACTCTGGAATGCGCGCGCTCGCCGATGAGATCGGACAGATGCGGCCCGGCCCCGTAGTCATGCATTCCCTCGCGCGCGATCCGCAGCAGTCGCTCCTCGCGGCCGCCTATCGCGTCGTGTTCGACGATGCCCCGATGGCAATGCCCGTGAACGACTCACTATTTGTGTACTGCCAGCCATATCGCGTCATCCCAGCTGACGAAGCCGAACGCTCGGCGCAGGACCCGCCACGGACGCGCGGCTCACGTACGCGAGAATCACCGGTGTCGCGCAACCGGGCGCAGACCAAAATGGCCGAAGCAATCAGTTTCGATACGTCGCCGCTCGAACAGGTAATTCAGCGCGGTGGGCCCGTCAAACCTTGGGTGGCAGCAACAGAGCGAATGGCTGAGCAGGTGCAGCTCACGATGCAGAAGAATGCGAGAGACGACGGCGATATCGACGACCCGATCGAACGTGCGCGGGAGGCAGCGGTGTTCGCTGCTCTCGAGTCGCTGCGGGAATCGGTCGCGTCATTTGCCGCCGAGGACGCTGCCGCCGCCGAACCGCCGCCGGGCGCACCACCTGCTGACAAATCCGCCATGACGGAACGCGAGGGCGCAGGATGAGAGGAAGAACCGTCATATCGGTGTCTGCGAATAATGACGAAGGTGAAGTCACGCCGCCGTTCCCGTTCTCCGTGCTGGGCGTACGGCATACCTCATCCATCCCAAAGATGGATAATGTGGGTTTACTGCGACTCGCACCGTTACCAGAATGGAGCATTCCGAATGCGGTGGCGGTGCGAGGGTGCCTGCTGCGCGACGCATTGCGCAAGCATCCGGGAATCGCGGCGGTGCTTGACTCGCTTGGTACCGCGCCGCCCGGGACTAAGGCGCCACTGTACGTCAAGCTCAGCGAGGGCGATGCCGAACTGATTGCATGGGAAACGCTCTGTGATATGTCGGACCGTTTCGTGGCGCTGGACGCACGCTGGCCAATCGGACGAATTACCGATCCCACCACTACCATCCAGCGCCAGTCACCGTTGTTCCGGATGCCGGTGAAGATCATGGCGATCATCTCCGCCCATGGCATCGCAGGCCAAGAGCGTGAATGGGAGGTGCTGCGCGATTCGGTCGATGCTGCACGGCAGGCCGGATTGGGAGTGGAGGTCCGAGTACTCACCGGGGACGTCGCCGTGCATGCACTGGTCACCAGCGACATTGCCGCTTCGCGCCCATGGGTGAGTGTCGCGGGTCTTGAGGGGTCTAGCGCCAAAGTGCTGACTGCAATGCGCATGTGGCAGCCGAATATCGTGCACTTTTTTTGCCATGGTCGCGCAGACAGCGGGCTGCAACAGCTTGAGCTGGCGACGGCCAGCGACTTTAACGATCCGTCTGTGCTGCAGGGATCGGTAGTAATCACGGCTGAACAGTTGGCCGAATCCGGGTCGAGGCTGGACAATCCGTGGCTAATAGTTCTCAACTGCTGCGAAGGCGCACGTGCCAGTCACAAAGCGTTATCGCTGGCACATCGTGTGGTGTCACGGGCGTTTCCGGCGGCCTTTGCCATGTTGGAGCCGGTCGACGCGAACGACGCGCATGAGTTCACACTCGCCATCTACGGTGCGCTGCTGACAGAGCTGCGGAGCGTAAAGACGAAGCTCGACGCCGGCCAGCCCGTGTATATCGAATGGGCATCGCTCACCCATGATGCGCGCGATGCCCTCAACTCGCTGCACCAGAGCAACGCTTCAGTGCGGCGCGAATGGGCGCTGCCGGCGTTCTATGTTCGGGGTATGGACGCCGTACAGTTCCGAGCGGCCCCACAGAATATCGACGAAACTCAATTTGCCTCGTGGATGGCCACGCGTGATTTTGCCACCTATTCCAACAATCTTTTAAGGAACTCGGGATTGTCGGAGGAGCGTTGCAGCAAAGCAGTGACTGACCTGCTCACGAAAGGTGGATTGCCTCGGAGTTTGTGGCCGAGTCTGGATGGGACATTTTGATGAGCGACACCGATGCAATCTTTCGCGACGATGGCAATCTTCGCGTCAACGCATGGTCCGGTGAGCCGGTCACAGCACCGCGTGATGCGGTATTCGACAGCTGGGGCACGACCGGCAAACGGGCGCGCCCGGCTGCGCTACTCGCTCCCGCCGAAACCGCGCCCGGTGACTGGCGTAATCCCGCAATCGGCTGGGGTATCGTCCTGCCGGAGTCGGACGCGCCAACCAGGGACAAGGCGCAGGCGTTGGACGCCCCCGAGTGCGTTCGAAAATTGATCACGGACCGCGGGAACGCTCCGGTGTTCCGCTATGTCAGCACACTGCCCCTCGGGATGTTGCGCCGGTATGCGGCTGATGGCTCCGTCAGCGAGCCTGGCCTTGCCGGGCTGCGTGGCAACGGGCCGAATGCGGTACCGCGATTCCTGCTGATCATCGGCTCACCGGCGGAGATTCCCTGGGCTGTGCAGTGTCGGCTGCAGCTCGATGCCTGCGTCGGTCGGCTCGATCTTCCACCGGCCGGACTCGAGAACTACATCACGGCGCTGCTGTCCAACTGGAGCGGGGCTGCGGTACAGCGCACCAAACCCGTGGTCTGGGCCGTCGATCACGGGCCGGACGATATCACTCGTCTGATGCGTCGCACGATTGCCGATCAGCTGGTGAAGGCATTCAAGGCTGACAGCGAGTTCTCGATGGACGGCGGAACGCTGGCCAACGACTCGTCCACGGGACACGCGCTGTTCGACGCACTCGAAGCACGTCGGCCCGCATTCATCGTTACGTCGAGCCACGGGGTCACCCACCCTCTCGATGATTCCGCCGCGATGGCTGCGGCACTCGGCATTCCGATGGACCGGGATCGCGTACCGCT
>Ga0105046_10019312_pt1 | contig 10342 bp, 5 predicted proteins | sample MAT03_FD_78385 | JGI IMG/M metagenome (GOLD analysis project Ga0105046, IMG submission 78385) | Freshwater microbial communities from Lake Fryxell liftoff mats and glacier meltwater in Antarctica - MAT-03 (megahit assembly) | ecosystem: Environmental > Aquatic > Freshwater > Ice > Liftoff... | reverse complement strand
GTGCCAGCCGAACTGAGTGCGGACCGGACCCTGCACTTCGCCGACCGGGGCGCTGAACACAACCTTGTCGAACTCCGGCACCATGCGGCCAGGGCTGAACTCGCCCAAATCGCCACCTTGCTTGCCCGACGGGCATTGTGAGTGCTTCTTGGCGACGTCGGCGAAATCCGCGCCCCCAACGATCTCGGTCTTGAGCGTTTCGCAGGTCTCTTTCGAGGGAACCAATATGTGGCGAGCTTTGGCCTTAGCCATGGTTGTGAACTCCATGCTGCAAGGAGGTGGATGCTTGAGGACGCACGATGCCCCCACAGCTTAACCCTGGCCTTTGGAACCCGCCAGCGGTAGCGTGTAATCCCCCGGAGATGCGTCCAGCGCGTGGGATCATGCCCATTGGGCGCGCGGAGGGACTGGGCAGATGACCTATGCCGGACACCGAAAAGGATGACCACACGCCCAGCGCGCGAACTGTTATTTCACTTGCACGGCGCTGGCGGATTCTTTGCTGGCGTCTGCCGGGAGCGTGGCTGATGAAAACCAGCCAATCATCATTTCGTCCCAGGTTTGTTCGCCAAAGCGGACGCGGCGCGTGGGATCTGGGTTGGATGGATTGCCGGCGGAGTTGTCGTATGTCGCCGTGCAGGAGAGCAGAGTCCCCTTGGGCATCAACTTGGGCTCTGCCAGGATGTAATCAATCTGCCAGTTGAAATCAAAGTTCGGCACGTCCAGCAGTACCTCGCGCGTGCCATCCGGGTAGCGAGCCTCGTACTTGAACGACTTGCCGCGGACGTGCATGTGCGGCGTCAGATGCAGCAGCACACGGTCTTCTTGAAATCGGAACTGCGACGTTACCGGATGATTGGCGGCGCCGGGCGGAATCGACAGGGCAAAGTTCACCGCCCAGCCAGATTTGACCTCCTGCTTGACGTCCTTCGCGTCGCAGAGCTTGAGTCCGAGCGAGCTGATGTCCTCTTGTTCTTTGCCGTTGGTCGTGTAGTGGACCTGGAACAAGATCTTGGTGCCGGCCGGAATCTTCAGCGCGACGCCGGGACGCGTCTGGCGCGGCGGGGCGCCGGGAGCGTACGCGCCGGCCAACTCGCCGGACATCATTCGCATGGCGGCGCTATCGCCGGGCTGAAGCAGGAAGACCAACACGTGATGGACCACGGCGCGATTGCCGGGCCGAACCTCACTGGCGACAACCCACTTGTCTTCGGTGAAGCCAGGGTCCGCCACAAAGTGCTGATAGCCGACCACGCCCGTCGCCGGCACGCGGTACGGCTCCTTGCGCATTTGGAGCACAACTTCTGGCTTGGGAATGCTCCAGCCTTCGGGGAATTCTCGCTTGGGCGGCAGGTCCGCGACGTCCCCTGGAGGGCAGCCGTTTTTCGCCCACGTTCGGAACGTTTCTTTTTCTTGATCGCTGAGCCGGGAGTCATTGATGAACTTGCCATGATCCGGACTGGCGAACCACGGCGGCATGCGACCGGCGTCGACGACTTCGGCGATGGTGTCGGCCCAGCCGACCGTCTCGTCATAGCTGGTCAGCGGGAAAGGACCGATCTCTCCTTCGCGATGGCAGATTACGCACCGCGCGTTAAGCATGGGCGCGATGTGCTTGGAGTAGGTGATCGTTGAGTCCGCGGCCACCAGCTTTGGCCGGCCGATCAAGCAACCGGGGGCGTCGGTCTCGGCCTCGGTCACTGGCTTGCCGGCCAGGAGTTCCGTGACGGCCTCGGCCAGATCGCGTCGGGCGACCTCGGGGCGCTTGACGCCCACGCCAAACTGATCGTCGACGCGACCGCGGTAACGAACCACGTTCTCGGCGTCGAGCACAAAGACTTCAGGCGTCCGCATGGCGCCAAACTGATCCGCCAGTTTGCAATCCGCGTCGAGCAGAATCGGAAACTTGATTTCGCAATCCTTGGCATAGCGATCGACGTCCTCGGCGGAATCCTGCACGTTCGAGACGATGCCAATCACGTTGACGCCCTGCGGCGCTAGTTCTGTGGCAATCGTCGCCAGCCGTGGACCGTACATCCGCGCCAGCGGGCACTCGGTGCCCAGAAACGCGACGACGGTGATCTTCTGGCCAGCCAGGTCGCTGAGCTTCTTGGGCGCGCCCTGATAATTTGGCGCGGTGAACGCCTCGATCTTGCGGCCGATGCTCTTGGATGGAGCTGGCTTGTCCGAAGCTGGCTTATCAGTTGCCTTTTCAATCGCGGTCTTTTCGGCGACCGGTGTTTCCGCCTTCTTTTCGGCGGCGATGGCCGAAAGGGACGTAACGCAGGCGGCGGTCAGGCCGAGACAGCAAATGATCCATCCGACGTGTTTACGATTCATATCCCACTGCTCCAAGTATCCAATAGCGCCGCGGCGCCGAACCTAATTAATTATGCCCACAAACCGTTCACCAATACCGCAAATTGCACGCCCAAATCGTCCTGCATCGCGGGGGTGACACGTGTGGTTCTAACCCGCCAGGCGCGATCAGGGCAAGACAAGCCGGAGGGCCGGACCAGACGGATTGTTCGTGGTCCGTTATTTCCTATTTCGGCTAATCTGCGCGTGACGACCCTCAAAACATCGGGGCGGCCCGATGTTTTGGGTCTGCGTGCGGTTATACCCCGGCAATTGCCGAGCGGTTTTACGCGCTGGTGGCCTGCCACGCCCCCGTAACGAAGCATGACAGGCCACAGGATTTCGCTTGCTAGCTCACGGCGCCAGACTTCCGCGACAAGCATTCAATCCGATGTAAACGCGGCGTAAAAGAAGCCGCAAAAAAACCGTGCAATTCCACAGGCTTTTTACCCAGTGAACGGCTTGAAGATTTGCGAGAACTCGAAAGGCTGCTGCAGCAGGCTGCTGGACTTCAGATCGACCCAGTTGAGTTTGCCGGCCGAGTTCTGCAGGTCTCGGTTCAATGACCAGAACGCGATGCGGCCAATGCCCTTTTGCTGGGCGAAGGCCAACAGCTCGCGCGCTTCCTGCTGATCGAAGACGGGCAGGTCGGGGAAACTCGCCGAGATCGGGCGCGATACTAACTACTTGCCGGATTGCAGCAGTTATTTACGCCGCCGCGGCGCCTCGCCGGCCATGTCGTGTTCCAGATCGTTCAAGCGGCAATAGTCGGCGATCGCCTGCAAGAATTCAACGCCATACTCGGCGCTCTTCCGCTCGCCTACGCCGTGTACTTCGAGCAAATGTTGCGGACCGCTGGGACGACGGCGCGCCATGTCGCGCAGCGTGGCGTCGCCGAAGACGATAAATGGCGGGATGCCGCGTTCTTCGGCCTTTGCGCGGCGCAGCGCTCGCAGCGCGTCGAACAGGCCGCGATCGACCCCCTCCCAAGATTCCTTGGCGACCTTGGATTCTCGCTTGGGTTTTTTGTCGGGCGCCTTCAGCAGCGTGGGCGTGACCTCGCCACGCAACAATCGCTTGCCCGCCGGCGTGACTTGCAGCACGTTGTATTCGCCATGCTTTTCCAAGAATTGCTGGCCGACGAGTTGCTCAATCCAGCCACGGATCGACCGTTTGTCGTGCGTGCTCAGAATTCCCCAAGTGCTGAGGCGGTCGTGGCCGTTGTCCAGGATGCGCTGTTCGCGCGAGCCGACCAACACCTGGGCCGTGTACTCGCCGCCAAAACTTTGATTCAACCGCATCACGCAGGAGAGGATCTTCTGGCCGACGATCAGCGGTTCTTCGGCCAGCGCTACTTCGCCCAGGCAGATATCGCACGCCTGGCAGTTTTCGCTGGGGAACTCTTCGCCGAAGTATTCCAGGATCGCGCGATGCCGGCAACCGACGCTGGTGCAAAAGCCTTCGATGCCCGCCAGCACGCGCTGCGCGTTTTCAAGCGCGGTCTCCGGTAGTTCGGCCTGCATGCGGCGCCAGGTGGAAAAATCACCCGGCGAGTAGAGCAACCAACACTCAGCCTCCAGGCCATCACGCCCGGCGCGGCCACTCTCCTGCTGATACGCCTCGAGCGACTTGGGCGCGCCGGCGTGGACGACATATCGCACGTCGGATTTATCAATGCCCATGCCGAAGGCGACCGTCGCCACGATGATCTTGGCGCGATCCTTGATAAACGCTTCTTGATTTTTCCTCCGCGCCACATCCGAGAGTCCGGCGTGATACGGCTGGGCTGAGATCCCCGCCTGCTTGAGCGCGGCGCAGATTTCGTCGACGTCTGCCCGACGGATGCAGTAGACGATACCGGACGATCCGGCGTGCCGATCGATCACGTCTTTGATCTGCTTCAATCGATCGCCGCGCGATTGCACGCGGTAGACCAGGTTCGGCCGATCGAACGAGCCGACCAGAATCGTTGGGTCGGTGAGTTGCAACTCGCGAGCGATGTCCTCGCGGACCGGCTCCGTGGCCGTGGCGGTGTAGGCGTGGACGGCGACGCCCGGAAAGGTCTCTTTCAATCGCCGTAGCATGCGGTACTCGGGGCGGAAATCGTGCCCCCAATCGCTGATACAGTGCGCCTCGTCAATGGCGATGCAGGAGATAGGGACCTGGCTGAGAAACTCCAGCATCCAGTCCGTCATCAACCGCTCGGGCGACAGATAGAGCAGCTTGAGACGGCCGGCGCGGGCGTCGCTGACCGCGGCGCGGCGCTCCTCGGGCGTTGTCGCGCTCGTCAAGCTGGCCGCCGGCACTCCGCAATCCGACAGCGCGCTGACCTGATCTGTCATCAGCGAGATCAAAGGGGAGACGACAACGGCCAGGCCGTCCAACTGCATGGCCGGGGCCTGAAAGCAAAGCGATTTGCCGCCACCGGTGGGGAGGACGACCACCGAGTCTCGCTGCTGGACGACGCATTGCATCGCCTCGGCCTGCAGGGGGCGAAAGTCGTCATAGCCCCAGTATTTGCGGATGATGCGACGAAGCTCTTCCACTCCAGACACCTGAGCCGATCCATGACACGCCGAGCGGGGGTCGAAATACTGCCGTTAGATATAACGCACAGTGATGCAAGGCTCAACCGGCCGCGCGCCTTCGACATTAGCGCCGGACGAGTGGCGCCACCGCCGCCAATGATTTTGTGCTGCTTCCTGCGGCCTTGGCGGCAAATCTTTCTTCGCGGGTTGCCTGGGGCGCGCTCGGGTACAACAATTCAGGGACGTTGGTCGGAGTGTCTGGGGCTTGTTGGTCTATCGCGAGCGCACTGATGCCACGGAATCGCAAGCTGGGGGGCGTGATTCACACGTACCAAAAGTACGACCCCAAGACATTTCCCAGCCCGACGCAGCCGCCGCCGGATATGGTCTCTTCGGCGTTCGAACACATGCTGGCGTACGGCAGCATGCGGGAGTTGACCGAGGAAGAACTGGCCCGCGCGATTCATCTCGATCCCAGCCAGATCGCCGGCCTGGGGCCGAGTTTGGAAGCCATTCGGCAGATGCTGCTGGAACGGAAGCAGAAGATCCTGGAGACGTACGAGACCAAGGCCGCGCGACGCCTGGCCGCGGAACGTTATCAACAGGAGGGCCGGCAGCTTCGGCCCCCGAAAAATCTGCGCAAGGCCTTCGAGAAAGCATTTCGCGACGAGCAACTGCGCGAGCTAGAGCAGTTGTGGTACGCCGCCGGCGGCGAGAAATCTCCGTTCGCCAAAGACCTGCTCCACCTGGCGGACAAGCTGGGCGACAAGTATCAGGTGGACGAGCTCGCGGGCAAGTATGACTTCACCGGTCGCGAATCGCTCGACGTTCCAGGCGCGCTGCAAATCAAGGAAGAGCTCGAAGCGATCGACGCGCTGCTGAAGCAACTCGAAGAAGCCGCCAAGACGGCGCAGATCGGCATCATCGATCTCGACAGCCTGGCGGAATTCGCCGAGCAGGGAGACATCGAAAAACTCAATGCCTTGCAGCAGCAAGTGCAGGACTACCTGCGCGAAATGGCCGAGCAGCAGGGCCTGGAAAAAACGCGCCGCGGTTTTCAACTGACCCCCAAGGCCTACCGGCTGTTTCAGGGGAAGCTGCTGGAGCGGATCTTCAGCGAGCTGGCGCCGTCGCGCACCGGCCGGCATACCGGACCGATCATTGGCGAAGGCGCCGTGGAACTGCAACACACCAAGCCGTACGAATTCGGCGATTCGGTCACGCAGATGGATATCCCGCAGTCGCTGATTAACGCCATGGTCCGCACCGGCGGCCAGTCGATGCGGCTGAAGAGCGAAGACATCGAGATCCATCAAACGCGTAACACGCCGCGCTGCGCCACCACGGTGCTGATGGACATGAGCGGGTCGATGCGGCACGGAGGGTTATACGTCAACGTCAAGCGGATGGGCCTGGCGCTCGATGGCTTGATCCGCCGCGAGTATCCGGGCGACTTTCTGCAGTTCATTGAGATGTACACGTTCGCCAAGCCGCGACATCTGAGCGAGATCGCCACGCTGATGCCCAAGCCGGTGACGATCTTCGATCCGTACGTGCGCTATCGCGTCGACATGAGCAAGCCGGAAGCGAGCGAGATGCGCGTGCCGCAGCACTTCACCAACATTCAGCATTCGTTGCAGCTTTCGCGCAAGTTTCTGGCGGTGCAGCCGACGCCCAACCGTCAGATCATCTTGATTACTGATGGGCTTCCCACGGCGCACTTTGAAGACCACATGCTCTATTTGCTCTACCCGCCCGACGAGCGAACGGAACAGGCGACAATGCGCGAAGCACAGCTCTGCGCGCGAGAAGGAATCACGATCAACATCTTTTTGCTATCGAGTTGGTCGCAATCGAGCGAGGACGTGCAGTTTGCCTACCGGCTGGCCGAATCGACCAAGGGGCGCGTCTTCTTCACCGCCGGTCGCGACTTGGACCGGTACGTGGTGTGGGACTACGTGAGCCGCCGCCGGCAGATTATTTCTTAGCGGGCAGAGACTACGAAGAGATTGCTAATCGTGCTCTAGCTCGTCGTCGATATCCCCGGGCGAGTTCGCGTCCAGGGATTGCAGCGCCAGCACGATGGGCAGGCCGATCAGCGACAGCGCCCAGAGCAATCCGGCAAAGAGCGCCGTCCGGTCCAACAGCCGCGCGCCGTCGGCGTCTCCCACCGCGGCCAACAGCCGGCCCACGCCGGCGATCAGTACGATGGCGACCGGAATAAAGAGGGCGCCGGCGACCAGCCACAAAAGAATGCGTCGAAAATTCACTCGCGACCGTCCGTAGGAGCGTTTCTGAGTTGTGCGTCAGGGAAGCGCCGGCCGATCGCTCGCCCCGGCGCGCGGTCATTCTGCGCAGGGGCGGCCGGCGCTGTCAATTCTGTAGATATCCAGCGGCTGAATGCCCCGTTGCCAGTCGCTGCGTTTCTTGCGGACACATTGCGCAAAATTTCGTAGTGGGTCACTTTGAAATTCGATCGTCCGGCGGCGGATCCGGCGGATTGCGGTCGAGTTGAAACGCGGCGACGCCTGCACCCGCGATCGCTCCAATGACACTGCCGATGATGCTGCATTCCTCTCCCTCGCCGAATCCGTGGTCATACCCATGAATCGACGCGAGCAGGAAGTTGCCCAGGCAGCCAATGCCCAGAATGCCGCCGCCAATAGTTAACAGCGACACATAGATAATGCGTAGGATTGCGCCGGCCATTCCCCCATGTTACCCGTCCCGATGGCTGGTTCGCCTGACCCACGACCCAAAAATGTTCGCGATTTACAAATCTCCGCTTACAATCACGAACATGAACTCCAAACCGACCACGGATCGCGTCTGGAACACGTTTGTCTGGGCCGTCGTTGGCTTTGGGTTCGGCACGGTTTTGGTTTCGCCCCTGATCCTTTCTTACGATCCACGCGTACGGGTTTTAGGCGGGATGTTGTTCGGCGGGACGCTTTTTGGCCTGGGCGGCGCGGCGTACGGGTATCTACGATCCGGGCGTTCGAAACAAGGCAATGGAACGGCACAGCGAATTGGGCGGTAAATAGTGCAGTGAATGGGGCAGTGAATGGGTCAGGGGATCGAGAATCCACATCGCTGCACATTCGCGCCAAGCGGTAGAACTCTCGCAATAAGTCCCAGATCACCGTGACGCGCCTGCCTGGCGACGAACGCGCTCGTGGCATAGGTCAACCGGCGTCGCCCGGCTGGGTGGATTGATTGACTTGCGGCCTCCCCAGGTGACAATAGGTAGAACCGCTGCCGGAACAAGTTTGCGCGGACCGGAACACCGCGCCACGCTCCTCCGGCGGACCACGTCCAAGTTCGGCCTGACGACAGGCATCCAAAAACGGCCGAGGCAAGTCGAGTCCGACGGACTTGCCGCGGCAAGACGGAGAATGAGCGCATGGGACGAGCCTGCTCGGACTCATCAAGGCGCCTGCCGCGCCTGGTAGTTCTATTGTTGTTGCTAACTTGCGCCTTGGTTGTGCGCCCGTACCGCGCAACCGCAGATGGCATCCAGATGCTGGATGGCCGCGTGATGGAAGGCAAGTTCGCCAAGCTCCCCAGCATGTCGAACAAGCAAAAGGCCGACCCCCATCAGGCCCCGCGGCCCAAGAGCGTTGTCATGGCGGACGACGGTCTGCGCCGCTATTTCTTTCCGTCGAGCCAAACGGTGCGCGGCGCGCCCCTGGTGCCTGGCGCGGATACGCCCGAGCGGTTTTTGCTGAAGCACCAATCGATCTCGCTCGGCCCCAAACAGATCACGTCGGTCGGCGCCTATTCCGAGGTGACGCCGTTCGATGAATTTGGCCACCGCAAGATCAGCATGCCGGTCGGCCGCACACAGGCCAATATCTATCAAGGCATCACCGAGATCACCCCCGCCTGGACCAAGGTCGAAGGGCTGAGCCTGCCGGACGCCGCCTCGTACGTCTGGGATCAGCGGATCGCCACGAACAGCATCCCGCACGATCTGCTCCACAAGATTCTGCACAAGCAGATCGATCCGAAGAATATCGAGCAGCGATTGAAAATCGTGCGTCTTTACCTGCAGATGGATCGTTACAACGAAGCCCGCGAAGAGTTGCTCGAGGTCATCAAGGATTTTCCGGAGCGCAAAGAAGATTTTTCTGGCACGGAGCGACAGCTACGGCAACGCTACGCGTTGCGCGCGCTCTCCGAGATTCGCAATCGCCGCGACGCCGGCCAGCACCAGTTGGTTGCGTCGCTATTGAAGAACTTTCCCAGCGAGGATGTCGCCGGCGACACGCTGCAAAACGTCCGCGAAATGCTCGAGCAGTACAAGTCAGATTACGCCCGCGGCAAGAAGCTGCTGGCAACCATCGACGCGCTGCTGCAGAAGATTGGCGACACCAAGCTGCGCGAGCGGTTGAATCCAATCCGCGACGAGATCGTGGCGGAACTGAACCTGAACACGCTGCAGCGAATGGCTTCGTTTGAGCAGGCGATCGATGATGAGGAACTCTCGACCGAAGAAAAGCTGGCGCTGGGTTTCAGTGGCTGGTTGATCGGTAGCGACCAGGCGCTGCGCAATCTGCCGGTCACGGCTTCGCTGTTTTCGGTGCGCAACAAGATCCGCCAATTTCTCGAAGAACCGCTCCAGCCGAATCGCGACGAGATCCTAGCCAGCCTGGAGCGCGAAGAAGGCGCCACGCCACAGTACGTCACCTGGTTGCTGGCGAACATGTTGCCGACGCGGCCGGTGGGCAACGCGGACCCCGCCGCGCCTGGCTTCTATCGACTGCAAGTCGATGGCGCCAACGGTGAGCCGCCGCTGGAATACGCAATTCAACTCCCGCCAGAGTACGATCCGCACCGCATCTATCCCACGGTCGTTACGCTCAATGGCGTGGGGACATCGCCCGAACAGCAGATCGATTGGTGGGCCGGCGTCCGGCGACCAGAAGTCGGCCGCATGGGGCACGCGGCGCGGCACGGGTATATCGTCATCGCGCCGGCCTGGACCAAGCCTGCGCAGTCTGTCTACAACTATTCGCTGACCGAGCACATGGCGGTTCTCAACACACTGCGCGACGCCACGCGGCGTTTTGCCGTCGACAGCGACCGCGTCTATCTCAGTGGGCACGATATCGGCGGCGACGCTGCTTGGGACATGGGACTGGCGCATCCCGATCTCTGGGCCGGCGTCATTCCCATCGTGGCGGTCGCCGACAAGTACGTGAACTATTACTACGAGGTTGGAAAACAGGTTCCATTTTACGTCATCGGCGGTGAGATGGACGGGGATAAGACGGCTCGCAACTCTTCGATATTGGATCGCTGGCTGACCGGCGCCGGCTACAACATCACAGTCGCAGAGTTCCTTGGTCGCGGCCACGAGAACTTTTCGGACGAGGTGCTGCGGATCTTCGATTGGATGGGCCGGCAGAAACGCAACTTCGCCCGCAAGGAAATCGTCGGCCGCACGATGCGAC
>Ga0105046_10019310_pt1 | contig 10343 bp, 10 predicted proteins | sample MAT03_FD_78385 | JGI IMG/M metagenome (GOLD analysis project Ga0105046, IMG submission 78385) | Freshwater microbial communities from Lake Fryxell liftoff mats and glacier meltwater in Antarctica - MAT-03 (megahit assembly) | ecosystem: Environmental > Aquatic > Freshwater > Ice > Liftoff... | reverse complement strand
GCTTCGGGTTTTTTATGCGCCGGCGGTCGCCTGGCGCGGGGTGTGCACTCCTCGGACCATGGGTCCAGGGGATGGGCCCGGTCACCTCAAGCATCTTTGCGCGAAAATCTCCAGCCGGCCGGCTGGATTCTACGAAGGCTGCGTTCTCATGGCCAAAATTTCTGAATCGCTATACGGCAACGTGCCGGACAAGAGTCCGGTGGTCCTACTGCTGATTGACGTGATCAACGACATGGACTTTGAAGGAGGCGACGCCCTGCTGCGGCATGCCCTGCCCATGGGCCGGCGGTTGGCGTCGCTGAAAGCGCGGGCGAAGAAGCATGGCTGCGCCGTAATCTATGTGAACGACAATTTCGGCCGCTGGCGATCCGACTTCCACAGACAGGTGCGGCACTGCCTGGAAGATGACGTCCGCGGCAATAAGTTCGTGGAGTTACTAAAACCGGACGAGGATGATTACTTTGTCCTCAAGCCGGCCCACTCCGCGTTTTATTCCACAACATTGGAGCTGCTACTCAAGCAATTGGACGCCCACACGCTAATCATCACAGGCGTCGCGACCAATATCTGCATCCAGTTCACCGCCAATGACGCATTCTTGCGCGGCTATGAGGTCGTCGTTCCTGTGGATTGCGTGGCGGCGAACACCAAAAAGCTGACGCGCGACGCGCTCACTGAGATGCAGAGCGTGCTCAAGGCCGAGGTCCCGGACTCGAAGCATCTCAATTGGTCCAAGTGGATCAGTCCGAAGTCGCGGTGACCGCCGGCCGGGCGACGTCCGCTTGGGGCCGTTCTCGTTTGATCACGCTGACCTCGCCGTTGCGCTCTTTGTAGGCGGTCTCGACGTCCTTGATATTATCCACGCCTTGACCGCGCAGTGCTTCGGCCAGGTCGGCCTCGGAGACGTGCGAGCGACGCATATTGTCTACCCGTCGGCGGCCTTGCTCGATCAAAGGATAAGAATTGCCCTTGATCCAGCGTTCAAACCGAGGCGACCGGCACGCGGCGGCCGTAAAGACCCAATGAATCGCCACCAGAATGGCCGAGGCAACCACCGTGTCCGAAATCGCCGCGTGGCCGGTGATGCCGCGACTGAGCAACGAGCCAAGGATAAAACCCAGGATCACGTCAAGCGGCGTGGCGCGGCTGATGAGGCGGCTCTTCCCGCTGCGAACAATCGCCAACCCCACCAGGTAGACAATCGCCGCGCGGGCCGCCACCTGATGCGCACTCAGCGAATCTTGGGGCGTATCACCGCCAAAGACGACGACCAGGAATGTTTGTGCCATTTCGATCATGGGCGCCCTCTGGATCAAAACTACGCGACGGAACAACGCAGAGACGACAAGATTTGGCAATACGGAAGGAAAACCCCCCAAATGCAAACTGCGCGCCATGGCGAGTTTGGAAAATCGCAACGGAAGCGTCCGTTCAAAATATGCCGTTGGACCTGCAATGCCGAGCGCCACGGTGGTCGTAAAGCGCGCAGCGGTTTTGAACCGGCTCGATCACGGGTGCGTCAGACCACTTCGAACGGTACCGTCTGGATCCCGTTGCGGCCGGACCGACCGACGACGCGGGGGAGTGGCTGGGCGACGCCGCGGAGGTCGATACTGCGACAGCGGAGGTTGTATTTGCCGGCCGGCAGGCCAGACGCCAGCGCGGCCCAATGGGCGATCGTGTACCGCAGCGGCCAGTGTCGCGATTTGCCCGTCGCTGGATCGATCTCTTGCGGCGTCGGCGCGCCATCGTCGAGTTCCGGCGGCAGGCCCCAGTTTTTCGGCGGGGGCAACAGGTCGGCGTCGCGCCAATCGCATTTGGTGAAGTGGGGATCGCCGGCGGGACGCTCGCCCTCGGACGACTCAAACGAATATTGCACCTTCGCCAGTCCGCCAACGCCCACTTGCGCCAGGCCGGTGATAGGGATCGCCTGGCCAGGGCTGGCTTTCAACGGCGCGTCGACAAACCGCGCCATCGTCTTCTGCCAGCTATCGATGTCGTTGTTTTGATCGGCGTACGTGTCGTTGGCTTGATGATTATTGGTCAGCACGATCCGTTGCAACCATTTGACGCTCTTAAATCCATACGCCTCGGGCACAATCATTCGCACCGGACCGCCGCGCTTGGGCGAAAGCCATTCGCCGTTGAGCTTGTAGCACAGGATCACCGGCATGTCGCCCGGAGGGTCTTCCTGCACGCGGCTGTAAGGGAGCGAACTGCGAAACATCTGTTTCGGCGCGTCATTGTGATAACCGTAGTACCAGACGCGACGGATCAGGTCGGCCGGTTTGGCGAGCGCGATGACTTCGCGCAACGGAACGCCTTCCCACAAACCCATGCCGAGTGGCCCATCGAGATTGTTGCACGTCATCACCTTGCCGTAGCGGATAGCGTGCTGCTCGGCGAGTTGCATCAGGTCGACCCAATCGAGCGCCGTGCCAGCCTCCTTGGTCAGCGGTTTGCGGACGCGCGTTCCACTCTCGGTATCCGGCATGATCTCAAGCCGCCACGTTTCGCGATCGAGCCCCGCCTCGGCCCGTTTGTCCGGGGGCAATTCCGAAGGGAGCGGGTCGCCTCGCTCGACGTTGAAAAACTGCCCATCGGGCGTCAGGTATCGCATCCTGGCGATCAGGCTATCGAACTCCGCCTGCGGCGAAAGAGCGTCGTCTTGCCTGGCCGCCGATAGTTGCAATGGAGAGACTGCGGCGGCGCCGCCAGCCAGCACGCCAAGTTGCAAGAAATATCGACGCGACAACTCGCGATGATCGCGCGCTACACTCTGCGGATTGAACATGACACGATTTCCGATAAGGGCTTGCGTGAAGTATCCGTCTGATCGGTAGTGCCCGGGCAGCCTTTCAGGCGCCGATATTGTCTCACCCGGCGCCGCGCGCCACAACGCGCACGCTTGTTTTCAGCACGGATGCAGTTAGCATGCGAGGCTGGCTGTGCACTATACCGCCCGTTGCCAAGACGATTTGGAGACCCACGCGATGATTTACGCCAACATCTGGCTGACCGTTAAAGACCCGCAAGACGTGCCGGCAGTCCGCGATTTGCTGCGCGAGCAGGGGCGGCTATCGCGCGCCGAGCCAGGCTGCCTGCGGTTCGAGGTTTATCACTCGAACGTCGACGAAACCCGGTTCATGCTCTGCGAGCGCTGGGAATCGACCGAATCGCTCGACCTGCATCGCAAGGCCAAGGCCTACACCGAAATCTACCAGCCGCAGGTCCTGCCGAAGGTCGAACGCCAAGGGCACGTTTGTTCGTTGATCGAGTAACATTTCGCTGGTCGGGTATAGCTTCGCGCGCCTGCGGTTCGCTCATCGCCGCCAGGCCGTTAGCTCGTCATGCGGCGGACGAGCCAATCGCCCAGGCGCGGCGAGAGTTGCGTCAGCGCAAACAGGATCCGCGCCTTGCCGGGTATCACCAGTTCCGGATCGCGGCGATCGCAGGCGCGGACGATGCGCTCGGCAAGTTTCTCGGGCGAAATCAGAGTGACTTTCACGCCGCCGCCGGGACGATAGGCGTCGGCCGGTAGTTCTTCTCCGGCGGGGGCGCCTGCGGTTGGATGGAGCGACTCGCGACGTGGCGCCTCGCGCGCGATCGGTCCGGGGCAGACCAGCAACACGTGCAGACCTTGGGGGCCAAGCTCCAGGCGAAGCTGCTGCGTGTAGGCCGTGACGGCAAATTTGCTGGCCGGATAGGCGCCCAAGAATCTCGATGCGGATTTACCGGCCAGCGAGCCAATGTTGACCAGGTGCCCGGCCGATTTCAACAAATGGGGCGCCGCGGCGCGCGTCATGCGCACAACGCCCAGCAGATTGATATCGAGCAACTCGCGAAAGTCTTCCGGCGTGGTATCGAGCACTGCCCGCCGCGCGGAGCGGCCGGCGTTATTTACTAAGGCGTCGAGACGACCGAAGCGTTCGATGACCGCGGCGATTAACGCGTCGACCGATTCTTGGCGCGTGACGTCGGCCGGCAGCCCGGTCACGTCGAAGCCGGCGGCGCGCAATTCGGCGGCCGAGCGTTCCAAATCCTCTGCGTTGCGCGCGGCGATGACCACGCGCGCTTTCCGCTGCGCAAACGTCTGCGCAATCGTGCGTCCCAGGCCGCTCGACGCGCCCGTTATCAGGACAACTTTACCGGTCCAATCTTGCATGCCGTGGTATGCCCTGGGTGTCTGTTCGCCGCGGTTGACGTAAAAGGATTTGCGTTTCTAGGGATCGGTGGCCGGCGCGGTTCGCTGATCGGTTGTGTCGAGCCGCTCAAAGCTAGTGACTTCCCAGTCGAGGTTCAGATCAGTCCCCAGAACCAGCCGCTGGTAGCGCGCGGGGTACCCGTAGTGCGGATCAAAACGGGCGCGGAGCACCGTCTTTGTGCCGGATGGCGCCCCAAAGCCCCCTTCGCGCCCGGCCGATTCCAGGTCCTGGCGGATCGTCTCGAACTGTTCCGGCGCGGTCCAGTATTCCCAGGTCCGCTCTTGCGAGGGGACGATCCCGTTGCGCGTCATGTGGGTTACGCGTCCGTCATGCACCTCGATCTCGACGGGTCCTGGCTGCCGCCCGCCGACGTGGATACCCATGCGATAACTGGCTGGGCCCTGCTCTCCCCACAGTCGTTCGGCCGCTGCGAGGGCTTCGGCTGTCAGGGGCGGAACGGCTTCGCCACGCGTGGCAATTAGCACGACAACGATCCCGGCCAACCCAACGGCCACGCCTAGCAAGACGCCGAGCGCGAGCGCCGCCGGGCGAAAACGCCGCCGCCCGGACCTGATCTGCGGAACAACAGGCTGCGCTCCGTCCGCTGCGTTGTCGGAGATGGGGCGGCCGTTGGATCGTGAATCGCTCACCATGAAGATCTGTGCGCCGCTGAACGTCCGGAATGGGTGATAGCGGTCTCATTGTCGATCCACGGGCGGAATCCCGCAACCACAGCGTTGGACGTGATAATCTGTGACGGTGAAATGCAAGCTGGAAATGGGTCGAGATTGCGGGGCTCGGCTGCTCGTAAGTTGCCGCTCTTGACGAACTTCCGCCAAGGCTCCATACTCCGTGCGAGGTTGGTTTTACTGCACGCGCCGGCGGTTCTTTCGGCGCTTCCTTTTGCGACAGAGAGCCTGGCATGCGGACGGAACGCCGTCATGAGCTGCAGACAAATGTTCTGGCCGATTGGCTGAACGTTCAGATCGAGCGGATCCTTCCCTATTCGCGCATTGTTGTCGCCGTGGTGCTGGGGCTGATCGTGCTCGGCGGCGTGGGAATGTACTGGCGGGGCCAAACGGCTGCCCGCGAGGACCAGCAGTGGTCTGAGTACTTTCAGGCGATGGACGCCATTCGCTATCTGAACAAGCCCGAGGCGATGATTGCACTGACCGCCTCGCCCGATTTCCAAAACACGCCGGCCGGCTATTGGGCCGCTCTGGGCATGGGTGACTACTACCTGCGTGAGGGCACGAACCAGCTCTTTTCGGATCGCGCTGCGTCCGCCAATGCCATGCGGAGCGCTCTGCGGTCCTACGCCCAGGTGACACAACAGACCAAGTATCCGATGTTGGCGCAGCGCGCACTGCTCGAAATGGGCGCCGCCCATGAAGGGTTGAACGAACTCGAAGACGCTCGCAAACAGTACGACAAGATCGTATCGGGCTGGCCGGGCGGATCGTTCGAGGCCGTCGCCAAGCAGCGGATTGCCGAACTCGACCGTAGGTCGACTCCGGAGTTCTACGATTGGTTCTTTGCGATGTCGCCCCCGCGTGGTGGCGTGCTAGGACCAGGCGTGCCCGGTATGCGTCCGAATTTCAACGAGACGCCCAGCGAAGGCTCGTTCTTGCCACCTAAAGGGGATGATCCTCCGGCAGACGCCACGCCTGTAGCGCCCGAAGGCACGACTCCAGAAGCGGGAACACCGGCGACGCCAGCTACGCCTGATGCTGAAACACCGGCGACTGAAAAACCAGCCACGGACGCTCCGGCCGAGACGCCTGCCGCCACGGAGCCACCGGCGACAGATCCTCCGGCTGCAACGCCACCGGAAGGCGAATCGCCAAAAAGCTGACGAATTGGTTCGGAAGGCCGGTTTTCTCGCCCGGACCATTCCCTGCGGCCTGGCTTCGGCTAAAGTGCGATCTGTGCTGAATTTCGTTCAGCGCGACGCGCGGCCGTTCGCCGCGGGTTTCATGCTTTCTACATTCTATCGATCGGCCGCCGTATGAGTTCCGAACCCACCGAGTTGTTGGTGGACGAATCCGCGGTCGACGCGCGGCTCGACGCCTATCTGGCGCAGCAACTACCCAACTACAGCCGCGTCTCGTTGCGACGTTTGATCAACGCCGCCCAGGTCACCGTGGATGGCAAACGAGCGAAGGGCGCGCATCGCCTGCGCGCCGGGGAACGGATTTCCGTCGTGCTGACAGAAATTGCGCGGCCACTGCCGCACGCCGAGGAGATCGCCCTCGATATCCTTTACGAAGACGAGTGTCTGGCTGCGATCAACAAGCCCCCTGGCATGGTCGTCCATCCGGCCAAGGGGCATTGGTCCGGCACGCTGACCGCGGCGCTGCAATTTCATTTCAATCGACTCAGCACGGCTGGCGGATCGACCCGGCCGGGCGTGGTCCACAGATTGGACCGCGACACCAGCGGCGTGATCGTCATCGCCAAGGACGACCAGGTTCATCGTCACCTGGCCTTGCAGTTTGAGCAGCGGACGATCGAAAAGGAATACTTCGCCATCGTCACCGGCACGCCCGACCGCGACCGGGACTGGGTCGACCTGCCAATTGGCCTGCACCCCTACCAGCGCGAGAAGATGGCCGTTCGCCACAACGATCCGAACAGTCGCGACGCGCGGAGCTTTTACGAAGTGATCGAACGTTTTGAGACGTTTGCGACGATGCGCGTTCTTCCCAAGACGGGGCGCACGCATCAGATCCGCGTTCACTTGCAGAGTATCGGCTGCCCCGTGCTATGCGATCGCTTTTATGGCGCCAGGGCGATGATCACTCGCGGCGAACTTAGCAAAGATCTGGCCGATACCGCGCCCCGGTTGGAGCGGCACGCGCTCCACGCGTTGCGATTGAAATTGATTCACCCACAAAGTGGCGAGCCGATCCAATTCGAAGCGCCGCTGCCGGCGGACTTGCAGGGCGTGCTGGACGATTTGCGTCAGTATCGCCGCTTGAAAGAACGCCCTCTGCGATAGAGAATTTTTGTGCGACGCCTTAGCGCGCGAGTGACGCGAAAACCGGTTGGTTAGGAGTTGGGTGATGAAGCTTGGAAAGATGCGTTTTCCGGACGGCCGCGAGACGATTGGCCTGGTGCGCGACGGCGCCGCCACTCCCCTGGCCCTGACCGGCGGCCACTTTGAGACACTGTCGGACATTCTGGAATCGGACTACGCCGCTGCCACGGTCGAGCTGCTGACAGATCACTCGGCCAGGCCGACGCCCCTCGCGGAAATCAGGCCCCTTTCGCTGGTCGACTGCCAGGAAGTCTGGGGCGCCGGCGTTACCTACACGCGCAGCCGCGCGGCGCGGATGCAAGAGTCCGCGCATGGCGCCTCGCACTATGAACGGGTTTACGCCGCGCCGCGGCCGGAGTTGTTCTTCAAGGCTACGCCCAGCCGCGTGGTGGCCAGCGGTCAGCCGGTGCGAATTCGCAAAGACGCGCTGTGGAACGTGCCTGAGCCAGAGTTGGCACTGGTGTTGAATTCGCACCTGAAGCTAGTCGGCTACACGATTGGCAACGATATGAGCTCGCGCGATATCGAGGGGGAAAATCCTCTCTATCTGCCGCAGGCAAAAATGTACGACGCCTGTTGCGCGCTCGGACCGTTCATCACGTTGGCCAAGGGGATGCCGGTCCGCGACAAGATCGAAATTCAGATGCGCGTCACGCGCGGCGCCCAGACGGTGTTTGCCGGCGAGACGAACGTGGGCAAGATGGCCCGCACGTTTGAAGACCTGATCGGTTATCTGGGCCGAGACCAGCGTTTCCGCGACGGAGTCATCCTGCTGACGGGCACCGGGATTGTGCCGGACGATTCGTTCACGCTCTTTCCCGGCGACGAGATCCAGATCACGATCAGCGGGATCGGCACGCTGGTGAATTCTGTCGTGCAGGGGTAGCGGCGAGTCGGATTGCCTTTTCGATTCCGCGCTCAGTTTTCTTTGGGGATCAAAAAGCTCAGGTGCATCTCGGCGTGCCGGAGCAGTAGCTTGTCCCATTCTTCATCGGTCAGGAGGCCAAAGAATGGGTGAGGAAACCGCTTGGGTTCTTGCTTCCAGCGGTGGATCATCTCGCGATATTTCTCGACACCGGCGCGATCGTCGATTGCGTCTGGAAGCAGTGAGCTGGCGCCCTTGGGGAGTTTGATCCCCGGCGAAATCTTTTGCATTGCGCCCTTCTTGAAGAAATTGCGCGCGGCAAATCGGATGATCCAGGGGACACGGATCGTCGTCGGCTCCAGCGCCGGCCTGAGCCCTTCAGCCAGATGGCTGGCCATTTGTCCGAGCGACCAGTTGCCCAAGTGGCGATACCCGGCGAGCAAACGATCGCATTCCGCGACCACGTCATCGCAACATTCAAAGTGCAGTTCGCGACGACCGACGACCTTGCCCGTGGCGACTGGAGCTTTTTGCGTGGAAGTGGCCATGAGTGATTCCTCCCAATTGCGGTAAGAAGCCGGCGGCTATTCTATCCGAAGCGGCGGCGAACTGCGCAATGGATCCGCGCGGAGACCCAAAACGTTGACCATCATGCGCACCAAGATGTCCCAATCACGTGGGCGTAACCTGGCCAACGAGATCGTCCGTTGAATTTCGCCGCGCCGCGACGAAGGTTTGGCGTCTTACAACTTGATCAGATCCTTGACCGTTTTGCCGGATGGGATCATGGGGAGGACGTGTTCCTGGTAGGGGACTTCCACGTCCAGGACGAACGGACCGTCGTAGTCGATCATTTCTTGCAGGGCCGAGTGCAGGTCGGCCTTTTCGCGCACCGTGCGGGCGCCGCAGCCAAAGCCGCGGGCGATCGACACGAAGTCTGGGTAGCGAGTCTTCGGGCCCAGGCCGTCTCCCTTGCCGATTGCTTCAGGATGATCGATCGGACCCAGGTACGTGTGCGCGCGGTTGCTGGCGTGGAAGCGGTCTTCCCACTGCATCACCATGCCTAGATGCTGGTTGTTGAGCAGCAACACCTTGACTGGCAGTTTTTCGCATGCGCAGGTGGCCAGTTCCTGGATGTTCATCAAGAAGCTGCCGTCGCCGTCGATGTCGATCACCAGACGATCCGGATTAGCTGCCTTGGCGCCCATGGCCGCCGGCAGGCCAAAGCCCATCGTTCCCAGCCCGGAACTCGAAAGCCAGGTGCGCGGCTCGCTGAAATCAAAGAACTGCGCGGACCACATCTGATGCTGGCCCACGCCCACCGCCACAATGGGCTTGAGCTTGGCCGTGAGCTTGGATAGCTCGCTGATGGCGTACTGCGGCAGGATGCCTGGGAAGTCTTTGTCGAACGTAAATGGATCGCTGCGTTTCCACTCGGCGATCTGGCTGTTCCACTCGTCCAAGCCGGCCTCGGGAGGTTGAACGACTTTGTTCAACTCGCTCAGGGCGTAGCGGATGTCGCTAATGATCGGGATGTGGGCTTCTTTGTTCTTGTTGATCTCGGAAGGATCAATGTCAACGTGGACGATCTTGCCGTGCTTGGCGAACTCCGAGACTTTGCCCGTCACGCGGTCGTCAAAGCGGACGCCAAACGCCAGCAGCAGGTCGGCCTCGTTCACGGCGTAATTGGCGTAGACGCTGCCGTGCATGCCTAGCATGTCGAGCGCCAGTGGATCTTCTGTGGGGAAGCAGCTCAGACCCATCAGCGTGGTGGTGACAGGGATCTGCGTCTTCTTGGCCAGTTCGCGCAGCTCGGCGCTGGCCTCGCCAGCGATGACGCCGCCGCCGGCATAGATCACCGGTCGACGAGCACGGCGGATCGCGGCCGCAACTTGTGCAATCTGTTCTGGGCGAGCGCGGCGATCTTCCACATGGTAGCCAGGCAAGTACAGCGGCGCTTTGAAGTCCGGCGTCGTCTGAGCCTGCTGGATGTCCTTCGGCAGGTCAATCAGCACGGGGCCAGGGCGACCGGTCGTCGCAAGATGAAACGCTTCGCGAACAACGCGGGCCAGGTCGTTGACGTCCGTCACCAGGTAGTGGTGCTTGGTGATGCCGCGACAGACTTCGACGATGGGCGTTTCTTGAAAGGCGTCTGTTCCAATCACCGATGTGCCGACCTGGCCGGTGATGGCAATCAGCGGAATACTGTCCATCTTGGCGTCAGCAATCGGCG
>Ga0105046_10019306_pt1 | contig 10344 bp, 9 predicted proteins | sample MAT03_FD_78385 | JGI IMG/M metagenome (GOLD analysis project Ga0105046, IMG submission 78385) | Freshwater microbial communities from Lake Fryxell liftoff mats and glacier meltwater in Antarctica - MAT-03 (megahit assembly) | ecosystem: Environmental > Aquatic > Freshwater > Ice > Liftoff... | reverse complement strand
TAATTAATGTGGTGATTTTTTCAGTGGTTTCCAAGGCATAGCGTCCTTCTTCGCCTGTAACCAGAGGGGTTGTATCTTGATCAATGCAATGTATAAAAGCTTTAATTTCTTCTAAAAGTGCATCACCTTTCTCAAATGCAGTTTGTTCGCTCACTATATCAGGTATTCCGGGGAACATTTCGCCTTGTCCTTTTTTAAACACTGCAAACTGCTTATTTTGATAGTCGATAGAGATATATGTATTTTTTTGGAAAATTCTGGTTTTTCTTGCCGCCTTAAAGCTAATTCGACTTGCAGTAACGTTTGCAACGCAATGGTTTTCAAAAGTAATTCTTGCATTGGCGATATCAATAGACTTGGTAAGAACTGGCGTGCCGTGAGCATCGATAGATACGATAGGGCTATTCACCATATTTTGTATAATATCAATGTCATGAATCATTAAATCAAGAATGACATTCACATCGCTCCCACGTGGATTAAAAGAAGCTAGACGTTCAGATTCAATGAATAATGGATTATCTAAATAGTGATCCATTGCAAGACGTGCTGCATTAAATCGCTCAAGGTGCCCAACTTGTAATTTAACCTTATGTTTTGCTGCCAAAGCTATTAAGATTTCGGCTTGTTCTAAGGTTTCTGTAATGGGCTTTTCGATTAAAATATGAATCCCTTGCTCTAAGCAGGCTTGGGCAATGGTAAAATGTTTATTTGTTGTGGCTGCAATACTCACTGCATCGACTTTACCAAATAAATCGTGATAATCAGTATATGCTGGTAGATTCAATTCAGTTGCAACAGCTTCACAGACCTCAGCATTCAAATCACAAACCCCGACCAAGTCGACATCAGGGATCATCTGATATTTTTGGGCATGAAAGCGGCCTAAATAGCCAACACCAATTACTGCGCAGCGAAGTTTGCTCATTAGTTTATATTTGATAATTATTTGTACGCATGATTGCATTTATCAGGTGAAAAATCAATTTATAATAGGTATTATCTCACTGCCTGTTTATTGGGAAAAATAATGAATAACAATAATAACAAAGTTTTATTAATGGCCGGGGTGGACGAAGTAGGGCGAGGGCCGCTCGCAGGAGCAGTGGTGACCGCTGCCGTCATCTTAAATAAACCAATAATAGGCCTTGCGGACTCAAAAAAGCTAAGTGAAAAAAAACGTAAATTATTAGCTGCACAAATCAAGGAAGAGGCGTTAGCTTTTGCTTATGGACGAGCTGATGTTGAGGAAATTGATAAGTTAAATATTCATTATGCTACTTTATTAGCTATGCGTCGTGCGGTGGAGGCATTACCTATAATACCCGATTCCGTGATGGTAGATGGGTTATTCATCCCTGGAATTAACATGCCTTGTAAAGCGATAGTCAAAGGGGATAGTTTAATAGCAGAAATCAGTGCTGCATCTATTTTAGCCAAAGTGATGCGCGATGAAGAAATGGTGGAGCTTGATCTGATTTATCCTGGTTATGGGTTTGCAGAACATAAAGGCTATGGCACGGTTGTACATAGAGCCGCTTTAGCCAATTTAGGTCCTTGTCTTATTCATAGAAAAAGCTTTGCACCGGTTGCTGCGATGCTGGTTTAATCTTTGTTAATTTTACATTAGGGTCCGCTGACATTTTGATCTACCCGCTGCCGACATGCCGCTGTTTATCATCGACATCCAGAAGGTGCTCATGTCAAGAACACATTTCTTCGTATAAATCGCGCCATATTCGATTAAACTTGCTGTCATGCACTAAACATTTAAATACTTTGCCCAATTTGTTTTTGTACGACCAATGGTTAAAATTTTGATATATTGAATTTAAGCTTTTCAAATCCTGCTGGCGGGTTTTTCCAGGGACAGCCTACACGCACACGATACAGGACGGCTTTAATCATAAGGCGATGAGTAGGCTTATCATAAATCCCATGTTGTCGCACGATTGTTTTAAGCTTTAACCATAGCTCATCACTGAGCATAGATCGGGCCATTTCAAACCCGTTTAATTTTGGTATTGGAATTGTGATTTTACGAGTTTAATCCCATATTTTAATGGCTTGTAATTAATTATTCGTTGCGGTGCTTTATTAAAAACGATGTGTAAATTACATTAAAAGCTCTGTGTTTTATATGGGCATTTTCTGGATGCCGCGGATAAATCGCGGCACGTTGCCGATGGGTAGATCTAATGTCAATAGCCCCTAATTTAAGCTATTAAATAAAATTCGATGGGAACTAATCGACATTAAGATACCGAAACCGGCTAAGAATGTCACCATGGCCGTACCGCCGTAGCTCACCAGCGGCAAAGGTATTCCTACCACAGGAATTATTCCCATCACCATGCCTATGTTAACAAATCCTGACAAAAAGAATGACATGGCCAAGCCCGCTGCCAATAAGCGAGTAAAAGTCGTTTGCGCATTATTAGCAATATTCAGACTTCTTAATGAAATAAACACCATCAATGCAATGATCGTAAACCCTCCAGCAAAACCAAACTCTTCACCGCTTACAGCAAAAATAAAATCGGTGGCATGTTCAGGTAAAAAATTTAGATGAGATTGACTTCCTTCAAGCCAGCCTTTGCCCATTAAGCCTCCAGATCCAATGGCTATTTTGGATTGGATAATGTGATATCCTGAGCCCAATGGATCTTGTTCTGGATCAAGCAGGGTGTAAACTCTTTGCTTTTGGTAGTCATGCATTACATGCCATATAACGGGTACCGTTAATCCCATGAGTATTAAAGCCAGCAGAATAAATTTAAACCGAATACCTGCCAGAAAAACAACGCAAAGTCCGGCAGCAGAAACCATAATAGCCGTTCCTAAGTCAGGCTGTTTGGCAATGAGCAAGGCTGGAATGAATATAATTAATGCCCCGATGAAAATAGCTTTTAAGCTTCCAGGATGTGTCTGTCTATCAAAATACCACGCCGCCATCATAGGTACTGCCAGTTTCATTATTTCTGAGGGTTGAAAACGAAAAAGGCCTAATTCTAACCAGCGTTGAGCACCTTTACCGATTTTACCCATCAGCATTACAGCAATTAAAAGTCCCAGACCTACACTATAAATCCAGGGAGTCCACATTTTATATTTATGCGGGGGAATAAAGCCTAAAACAATCATAATTATAGTCGCAACGATGAGTCGCATGGATTGACGTAAAATCATTCCTGTGTTGGCATTGGATGCGCTGTATAAAATCAGTAAACCAAAAGTAATAAGTATTAGTAGCATTCCCAATAATGGAAAATCTACATGGAGTGCCTTGGCGGTAAAACGATAAACGGGTTGGTTATGTCTTCTATTCATGGTGTCACTTTATGCGGATAAAGTTCATAATAAGTATCCAGTATTTTACGTGCAACGGTGGAGGCAACGAAATCATTTTCAACCACTACAGCTATTGCGATATCTGGCTTCTCAACGGGGGTAAAAGCGATGAATAGTGAATTATCACGCAAAGCTTCAGGTATGTCTTCATATTTTGTTTTTTCATATTGTCTGCCACTGAAAACTTGAGCAGTTCCTGTTTTACCAGCGACAGGATAGGGAGGATTTCTACCAAAGCGGTAACCTGTACCTTCATTGCTGGTTAATACATTATGCATTGCATCGGCAACAATATCCCAATTAGCTTCATCTCTTAAATGGATGGGATATTCTTCAAGGGGTTTGTACAGTGTCACTTTTTCATTATCACTATTGACTTTTTTGACTAATAAATGGGGTCTATAGCGTTGTCCATGCTGGCTAAGTGATGCTGTGGCATTTGCCATTTGTAAAGGAGTCGCCAACATAAAGCCTTGACCAATAGCGGAAATCAAGGTATCTCCAGGATACCAAGAGACGCCTTTGGTTTGTTTCTTCCAGCGTACACTTGGCACAATCCCCGCTGCTTCTTCATGTAAGTCGATTCGGGTAAGCTGGCCCAGGCCAAATTTCACTAACATATCTTCGATGTTAGAAATGCCCATTTTATTACCCAGGTGGTAGAAATAGGTGTCGCATGATACCGTAATTGCACGTTTGAAATTGATAATTCCATGTCCGGTTTTTTTCCAGTCTCTATAAATATGCCTGGCTGTGGGTAATTTGTATTTGCCTGGATCATAAATTTCTGAGGTGGTTGTGACAAAACCTTTATCTAAACCTGCTAATCCGACAAAGGGTTTAATTGTCGATGCGGGAGGATAGACACCTCGTACTGCACGGTTAAACAAGGGTCTTTGCAGTGCATTAGATAAAATTTTATAATCTTTGGTTGTGACTCCACCCACAAAGATGTTTGGATCAAAACTGGGAGAACTCACCATGGCAAGTATTTCACCATTGTGAGAGTCGATCATGACGACAGCTCCGCGTTTATCTTTCAGCGCCTCATACGCCGCCTGCTGTAATCTAATATCGATACTGAGAAAAAGTTTGGTTCCTGAATGAGGATTAACTTTACTAATAACCCGTAAACTACGACCACTAACATCAGTTTCAACCATTTGATAGCCTACTTTACCATGTAGAATATCTTCATAAAACTTTTCAACACCCGCTTTACCGATAAAGTTTGTCGCACGATAATTGGTTAAATTCACACTCTTTAATTCTTGAATATTAATTCGACTCACATAACCCAAAACATGAGCGGTCACTTCTCCAAGAGGATAGTGACGCATTAATCTGGCCTTAATACTCACTCCAGGAAAATGATATTGATTAGATGCAAAAACGGCTACATCTTCTTGATTTAATTTGAGTTTTATCGGGACGGGAACAAATGTACGATTTTGTCGCCTTGCTCTATTAAAGTTATCAATGTCATCATCAGTAATCGAAGGTAATAATTGCCTTAGCTGCGTTAAAGTTTTTTGCATGTTTTTCACATGTTCCGGAATGATTTCCAACACATAGACAGGAATATTTTCTGCCAGTAAAACCCCATTGCGATCAACGATTACGCCCCGCGGGGGAGCGATAGGAATAATGCTCATTTGATTTTTTAACGATAGGGTTTGATAGCGCTTGAATTCTGATATTTGCAGAAAAGCCAACCTGAGCACTAAAACCAGGGATAAAATAATAAGCATTGCAACTAATAAATTCAGTCTAAAGCGTTGATTTTGGGATTCGACCCGGTAATTTTTAAAAGACTGATTTAATTGCATCTTAACAGTGCTTAATTGGGCTTACGAAAAAGAAACATAGTAACTTAAAAACGCATTTTTTACCAATAACGATGAGTTTCTTCCCTTGTGAATTATCCTCCCCCCATCGCTCAACTTTAATGAGGTCCGTAAGATAAACCAATGTGATCAAGAGTTGCATTTATTTAAGCGGGTATGCAGCACGTAGCGGTGTGTTTTTTGCAAAGAAAAGACAGAGACTACCAGTAATTTTATAAAAGATATGCCAGCAGAGATAATTTTCAAAATTATGAACAAATTGTCTTTAGCTAACTTGAGTAATTTGGCCTGCGTTAACCAATTCTTTAATAACCATATTAAACTGGACTTTAGCCATTTTTCAAATCCTCCAATTTTAGTCTGACTCATCGACTTCCATTTCTATTTTATTCCTGGAGTCGCCACTTCGACATGTTGTATTGACACCCTCAAACTAAACGATATAATTTACACGTTTTGCCCCATAACTACCATTAAATGCTTTCGTAAAGAGATAAAAGTCATGAGAATTCCGTTTACTGAGCCTGTGTCACCCAGATACATCCATGTCAGCGAAAAAAATCTTGTCCATCTTTTGGTCCCTGTTGTTTGCGGTTGGGAAATTAGTACCGATAATACCTGTAAATCAACCGTGGCATTAAGAGATTTTTTTGATGGTGGGGTTCTTAAAGAATTAAACGCTTATAAAAACGCATTGGCATTTGATATTGCATTACTTGAGGCAGGCAACCCGCAGCGAGAGGGCAAAGAAGAGCGGTTTGCGCAAATGGAGGCCTATATTGTGGCGGTTGGAGCGATGCAAAAGAGCTATGTTGATGCGGTCTCTGCGCTCTTGAGCAGACCCTCTAATTTATACAGCATCCAATTGCGGCCTTTCTCACCAGACAGTCAATCTAAAGTGGTCAATCCAGTTTTCAATGTGGAACGAGGAGTGGATACTGGAGGGGTCCCATTGTCTGCTTTTTACAACGCGATGCATAACATCTACCCTGGGGTTGTAATCGCAGGTCACGACCCGCGTATAATGTTAACCACTACGGTATTGAATGCTTTACCTGCATCCCCTACTTTTGCAGACATTCAACGCGTTTTAAAAGAGCAAAGCTTAGTGCTCTTTGATTTGCCAGTTGATTTTACAATACGCTCTGATGGAACGCCAGCAACCAAGATGGTTATTGATGCGCTGATGAAATTTGGGTTAGGTGCAACACCGGCAGAGTATGTCGATGCACTCTTAGGGGCTTGTGCGCCCGAGATGTGGGGTAGTATACCAACCCCACCGTTTTATAGTATTCCAGCAGCAACACCAGCAGTTACAAGAATCGAACGTTTATCCATTCTCACCCAGTTTTTTTTAGCCAACCTTGCTGTGCACTGTAAATCCAGGGACATCAGTTCTCAAAATTTTGGTGTGATACTCGATGCCTCCCCTTCTTTGAGTCTTGGATTGGCCGGTGTTGTTTTTGCAGCTTTAAGCGCGGGTGATGATGTAGAAGAAAAAATATGTGATTTTTTTAACGGCAAAGTAGAACTATTTGGCTTATCACGTTTTTTAAGTGCCGAGGACATAACCGCTATAAAACGAAAATTTGAACGCACCTACCGTACCGTCACCGCCACTACAGAAAATCCACACATGGATGATTTTAAGATACTGGATACCGAAGCCCGCGGTGTAGGGGCGCCCTTTGTTATGTACCAAGGGGCTATTAGTGTGCATTTTGCACACCTTATAGGTGCTGTGGCTGCGTCCACAATTCCGCCCTACTTTGCTGGCATTCTTGTCGATTTTGCACAACATCCTTTAGAAATTCCGGTTAATAATGAATGGGTTAGAGGTGATGTGGACATAGAGACACTACTTGCACGGCTATGTGATGACCAATGCGAACAACTACCTCAAGCACTCAAAGAGGCATGCCGTGCTCATCCCACATTCCAATTGCGCTCGTTTTTGCATGATGTAGCCAAGGGCAGGCAGGAGGAGGCAAAAACCTTAATAATCGCCTCATCTAGCGCCCAGGACCTGCTCTTAACCCCAGGCATATTCACCGATTATTCCGGTAGGACCTTCAACTGCACGGCCTATGAATACGCTTATTGGGCCAAAGACATACGCATGTGCCGGATGTTGGAAGGGAATATGGACTCAGAGACTAAAGCCTTCCTGTTGGAGCGCATTGAATCAATAGATAGGGTTGGATTGTCTTACATACAACATGAGCAAGAGATAACCGGTTCAAAATGCTTTAGCCTGGAGCCACTCAAAAAAGCATATAACGACTTTATTCGATCTCATAACGCCTTGAGAATACAACGTTTTTATGGAGGCGGGCCGGCAGTTAATAATGCCTGGATAAGGGTAGGCGTTGCGCAACGCGAGCTGCCTACTCACTATGTGCGTGAGTATTTAAGCAAGGGCCAGTCGTTTGACCCCACGTCTACATTTGATGAGCCATCTTTGCCTGAGGAAATAATGCTCTACGATCTTCAAAATTCCTGCCGCCATAAGACTCTGTTTCCTTTGGTGCTTACTGCTTCTTCGGGGCTGGGGATTGATTTTTCATTTGGGAGGGGTTGGGGGGGGCTGCAGACTGGGGTGGTCTATAGGTATGTGGGGAGTGCGCGGTTGTTGTTAGGGGTAGCGAAGCATGACTTGGCGGCCGTCAGCCGCCTTGATGAAGCGAGAGCAAAGGATCTCATGCAGTCACATAGAACTCTTGCGGCGGTGGGACCTGCGCATGGGATGTCTTCTTAATGGAGAGGTGCAGGAGACCTGCGACATAAGCCGCTGGATTATAAATCCCAACGCACACGCAAAAACCATTCCAGTAGCTCTTGGTACTGCCAACTTTCTGTTGTTCTCACCCACCACCTGGCCAGCGATGCAGATAACTCCTGATCCTTTGGGCATACAGCCCGCAAATAACCATTTTTTTGACCTGCTCACGCGCCTTTCGCACCGTCCTTGGATGAGGCACTATACGGTCCAGCACATCTTGGCGTGGAAACTCAGCGACAGTGGCTTGATAAAGCGATTCAACGATCAACTCCTTTGTTGGTGGGGCTCCATTCTTTACAGCCATTAGAAAATTGTGCCGTATTACCGCATCCATATGAAAACGTGGAAATTATTTGGTGTGAAAAAAAGCTTCATTACGTCAAATGCCATGATTGGTTAATATACGCACACAACCTGGATGATCTTGCGGGCCCTATTTAATTTGGGCGAACGGTGAGATCCTGTTTTATTTATGGTATGGATGGTTATTATTAATAGACCATGCTCTATAGAGTGTTTCTAGTAAAATAATCCTTACTAAAGGATGAGGTAGGGTAAGTTTAGATAAAGACCAACGATCATCACACAGCGCAAGAGTTTCTGGTGAAAGTCCCTCTGGGCCACCAACGATAAAACACAAATGACTGGACACTTGCTGGAGTTGAGTGATTTTAGCTGCCAATTCTTCACTGCTAAAAGATTTGCCTTCAATTTCCAAAGCGATGGTACGCGAACCATTGGGAATCGTTTCTTTAATAAGACTGCTTTCTTTTTCCATTATACGAATTAAATCAGAAGACTTACTGCGTTTAATCAGGGGAATTTCGATCAATTTAACCGCAATACCATCACTAAACCGTTTGGCATAATCATTTGAGCCTTGAGTGACCCAATCGGACATTTTGCTGCCTAAGGTAATGATAGTAATTTTTAGCATGGACTAAGCCTTGGGATGCTCTTCCCATAAGCCTTCGAGATTATAAAATTGTCGACTGTCAGGTTGCATGACATGCAATATAAAATCGCCAAAGTCAACCAAAGCCCAGTCGCCACTCTCTAATCCAGTAGAACTGAGTGATGCTAAACCAATGGCTTTCATATCTTCCATTACTTTTTGCGCTATTGCTTTAACATGGCGAGATGCACGACCAGAAACAATAATCATATAATCTGTGATTGTGGTTTGTTTATGGACGTCAATAACTTTAATGTCCAAGGCTTGAATGTCTTCAAGTGATTTAAGTAACTTAGGTAATAATGGATGCTCAGACATATTTAATGTAATCTTCTATCAAAAAGCGCCAAATAATAGCAGCATTTAGCTTATATAAAAAGAGAAAACTCTTTTTATTCTATTATTTGAACATTGGTTAGTAAAAATTTAATAACGGCATAGATAACTAAACAACCTAAAGTAGCAATAAACAAAATACCTAATTGCTGAGTAAAGGCGGTGGCATAAAGCTGCTTTAATACAACTATATTGGTTTCTCCTTCAGGAATTGCAGTCAGTGAGGCTAACTTGCCTGACAAAAATGCGCCAATACCTAAAGAGACAAAAAAGATTCCGATCATGGTACTTACTTTATTTTGATCCGCAAGGACGGTAATTGCCGATAAACCCACGGGTGATAGTAATAACTCAGCTAAAGAAAACATCAAGTAGGCGGGTATAATAAGTAGGGGTGATAATAAGGCGGATTTCTCAAGAAAAGTACAAACTAAAACAATGATTGCATAGGCTATGGTCATTAATAGCATCGCTAAAAGAAATTTTTTCCCCGTACTTAGACCCCTTTCACTTAAAGTATATTGGTGATGTTTGCGTGCAAGAAAGTAACCAATAATTAACATGCCAATACTTTGAATCGTGACATAATACGGTGGTGGAAACTTAACTCCCAGCAACGTAGGCTGCACCACTCGTGATATGAACAAAGTCAATGAGGTAAACATTTGAAAGTAAAATGCCCAAAACACCACAGAAATAATACACAGTAAACCTATAACAAGCGTTTGCCGGGCTTGCGCTGGGCTTTCTCTATTCACTGAGTAGAGAATGTAACAGGCTGCAAGCAATACCACCATGCCAAAAAGGGCATTAGCGAGTTGAGGGGAGTTCAGGATATAGAACAATACAGACCACAAAATTAACAATAATATAAATGCCAGGAATATGTTCTGCGGCTGAAAAGTAAAAGGATTATAATCTTCGATTTTGTACTGTATGATCCCGAAAACGAAAACCATTAGAGCAATGATCATCCCGATGGCTGCGCTAAAGTAGGTTGCCGACCAACCAAACTGATGACTTAAATGACTTGGTAAAACGGTCCCTAAAACGATACCTGTTGTGATACCCAT
>Ga0105046_10019305_pt1 | contig 10345 bp, 5 predicted proteins | sample MAT03_FD_78385 | JGI IMG/M metagenome (GOLD analysis project Ga0105046, IMG submission 78385) | Freshwater microbial communities from Lake Fryxell liftoff mats and glacier meltwater in Antarctica - MAT-03 (megahit assembly) | ecosystem: Environmental > Aquatic > Freshwater > Ice > Liftoff... | reverse complement strand
TGTATCAATACCTAGCTTTCCCCAGGTGATTTTTTCATTAGGCACAGCCCCACTGTAGGATCCATAGGAGGTAGTGCTGTCGCTAATTTGGCAAAAATACGCCCACAGCGGGATCTCTTCATGCAGATCTTGTCTTAGCATTGGGACGACGCAAATCGGAAAATCTCCGGCAATCCCTCCACCAATTTGAAAAAAGCCAATTTGAGATTTTTGACTTTGTGTTCTATACCACGAGGCTAGCAGGGCCATTTGTTCCAAGCCTGATTTAACTAGAGAATAATTCTTCAAATCGTTCGACAGCACATGAGAAACAAAAATATTGCCTAAAGTGGAGTCTTCCCAGCCCGGTGTAAAAATCGGTAGATTTTTTTCTTTGGCAGCTAGAACCCATGAGTCTTTGGGGTCGATTTCAAACGTATGCTGGATTGATGAAAGCTCTAGTAATTGATAAATATATTCGTATGGAAAGTAAGCTTTTCCATTTTTTTCGGCATTCTTCCATAAGTTTAACATGTGTTTTTCAAGGCGTCGAATCGCTGTGTCCTCTGGAATGCAGGTGTCAGTGACTCTGTTCATTCCTTTTTGCAAAAGAGCTAGTTCATCGGTTTTTGTTAAAGAACGATAGTTTGGTAAACGCAGGTAATAAGGATTTGCCACTAGATTGAAAATGTCTTCTTCCAGGTTGGCTCCAGTGCAGCAAACGGCGTGGACTTTATCTTGACGAATCATCTCGGCCAATGAAATGCCAAGTTGGGCAGTGCTCATCGCACCGGCAAGGGTCAAAAACATTTTTCCTTGATGTTCAAGATGCTTGATCCAACCTTCTGCGGCGTCTACACAGATAGCTGCATTGAAGTGCTTAAAATGCTTTTGCATGAAATGACGTATATTCATGGAGATATTTTTGGTGGAAAAAATTTAAAGCTCAGAAATTTATAGATAAGTTTGGCTGTCAAATAGTCAGGGGCCAGATTATAGGGAAAAGGACAAAGTTCCATCACATCGAAGCCCACAATTTTTTTTGTTTGGGCCATGCGTTTAAACAACATCATGACTTGATTCCACTGCATCCCTCCAGGTTCAGGTGTGCCAGTCGAAGGCATAAGTGCTGAATCAAAGACATCTAAATCAAAGGTAACATAGATAGGTCCTTGCAATTTTTCTAATACTTGATCCATCCATGCGTCATTGTGGGCAATTTCATGTGCAAAAAACGTATTGGGTCGATCCAGATTATCCAGCTCTTCACTGCTCATGCTCCGAATGCCTATTGAAACGATTTTCACGACTTGTGTAAGTTCTTTAACACGTGCCATGACACAGGCGTGGCTCCAAGGGTTATTTTCATAGGTCGTTTGTAAATCAGCATGTGCATCGAATTGCACCACAGTTAAAACGCCATAATGTTCTGCGTGAGCTCGAATGGCAGCAAAGGAAATTGAATGCTCGCCTCCTAATGTAACGACAAATTTGTCTTGCACTAGCCAATTTTTAATACGGCGGTAGGTGGATTCAAGCATTTCTTCTGAGCTAAATTCGACGATGGCATCATCTGTGTAAATCCCTTTTTGATAGACTTCGGACGCGGTTTCAATATCATACAGTTCCAAATTGCGTGAAGCTTCAATGAGAGCATCCGGGCCATTATCGCTGCCTTTTTGATACGTAGAGGTTTTGTCAAAAGGCACGGGTAAAATGACAATTTTTGAGGATGATTTTTGCGAAAACTGATCTGGCAATCCTGCAAATCTGCCTGGAGTGCCTAATCCTTGTCCGACGGGATGCTGTCTATTCATTAAACCACCAGGTAAGTATAGCTTTCTAAGGATTGCTTAAATTTTTTCTTCACTTCCGCTGATTCGGATAAAGTGATTCGTCCGGCTCTTAAGGAAAGTTCTATCAAAGTGTGGAGCTGGGTCATAATCTTTTCAGTATTATATTGCACATATTGAAGCACTTCTTCCACAGTATCACCTTCAACTTGGCGAGAAAGTTCCCACTGTCCATTAACTCCTAGCTCAGCATGCACGACATTCGTATCTCCAAATAAATTGTGCAGGTCTCCTAAAATCTCCTGATAGGCACCCACTAAAAAGATTCCTAGATAATAAGGTTCCCCGGTATAGGTGTGCAGCTCGAGATACTTTGTTGCTTCATGGTCGCCAATAAATGCATCAATTTTGCCATCGCTATCACAGGTTAGATCAGCTAAAATAGCTTGATGTGTGGGTTGATCATGCAGCCGATGGATGGGCATGACTGGAAAAAGTTGACCGATTCCCCACGAATCAGCTAGTGATTGAAAAACTGAAAAATTGCAGAAATAGGTTTCAAGCAAGATTTTATCGAGCTCTTCCAATTCTTCGGGCGTTTGCCTGAGCTGTTGATAGAAGGTTCGAATTCTTGCCAGCAGAAACTGCGTCATTTTTTCGGCATAGGCTCTTTCTTTTAAATTCAGTTTGCCATAGATAAATTCTTCTAAAATGCGACTTTTTAATTCCATGACATCATGAAAAGTTTCGCGGCAATTTTTTAAGGAGAGTTCGGCATCAAGTTCATTTAATGTTTTTAAAAGAGCGGGGCTATTAAGAATTTTCCAATTCTCTTTGGATGTGGGGGGAGCGGTCACATCGATGACTTCGATGACAAGCACTGAATGATGGGCGACTAGCGCACGACCAGCTTCTGTAATAATAAGAGGATCAGCCACGCCTGCGGTAAGGCAAGCCTCACCGATGATATAGACAACATCGCGTGCGTATTCTTCTAAGGAATAATTCATGGAAGAATCAGTCGCACTTTTAGAGCCATCATAATCTACAGCCAATCCGCCGCCCACATCAAAATAAGTTAAAAAAGGGAGCATGTTGGCGAGTTCAGTGTACATTTTAGAAGCTTCTTGGAGAGCTTTTTTGATCGATTCGATGGTGGTGATTTGACTTCCTAAATGAAAGTGCAGTAGCTTGACTAAATGGGTTTTTTCTTGGGTTTGCAGAATTTCAATGCAACTCACAATTTCATGGGCAAATAAACCAAATTTAGAGTGTTCCCCACCAGAAGATTTCCAACGACCGGAGCCTGGATTCGATAATTTCATTCGAAAACCAATCTGCGGTTCCACCCCTAATTTAGCGGCTGTTTCTAGCACCAGGTTCAGTTCGTAGGCTTGTTCGATAATAATTAATGTTTGCCGTCCTAATTGACTGGCCATTAGGGCCAAGGAGATATATTCAGCATCTTTATAGCCGTTGCACAGAAGCAAGCTTTCGTGATTATTTTCCAGGGTTAGCACCGCAATGAGCTCAGGCTTGCTACCTACTTCTAGGCCTACTTGCATGGATTGACCCGCCTCTTGCACGGTTTCAACTACATGTCGTTGCGGATTAACCTTAATGGGGAAGACCATACGATGCGTATTGCGATAGTTAAATTCGTGAATAGCATTTTGAAAAGCAGAAGTTAACATTTGAAGGCGGTCACGGATGATTCCATTAAAACGGATCAATATAGGGGGCTCGATTCCTTGTGCCACTAAGGATTTCATTAATTCATATAGATCTCCCTCTGCATCATAGCGACTAGGCTTAACCGCCACATGCCCAAGGGCGTTGACCGCGAAGTACTCTTCACTCCACCTATTGATCCAATAATGATTTTCAGGCTGCATGAAAAACAATACCCCAATTTATAAACACTTATAAAATGGGGTATAACGCAAGCTAAAGTTTACAACAACTTTTAATCGTTAAGGTAAAGTTATGGAGATCGGAGCGCTTTCAGTTCCGTCGCTGGTCACAGCAATCAGTTTGTAAACATCCCTTTTTTTCAGCGACCGCTTATGATCTTCAAAGGTTAGCGCACTTGAGGCAGGGATAGTCGCAATTTTTATGTCATTGCGAAAAAGACTGTAACTGATTACTTGCGGATCTTCACTGGCTGACCATTTAAGAATATTAACTAAATCGTATTGGAGAAGAAATTCGATTTTGATTTGTTTACCCTTAAAATTAGTAGGCGGAAGCGGAGTCGAACTAACATCGCGATTGTCTTTTTTTGTAAAAGCAGCATGAATTTGGTTTTTCTTATTTCCATAAGTCCATACTGCAGTTGCATGACCAATAGCATTCATTGCAAGCTTAGGGTTTGACGATGCTTCTTCTGGATTGGAAAGAAGCGTAGGTAAATCATCCCAGCTCCGATTTACTTGTGTATAGTGATTAGAATAAATCACCCCTTTTCCGGCAGGATTATCCTTTTCCCAAACTGCATAGGCGTTGCCTTCGGCATCGATACTAATGTTAGGGCAAGCTAGCATCTCACCATTTTGAGCAGTATCTAGAAGGCGAGGACTTTCCCAATCTCCATCCACATATTGACTTGTCATTAAGAAGTAATCATCATTGCTTGAATTTCTGGAGATCCAGAGGGCAGTTCCTTGGTTTTGTTCATCTAAAGTCACTTTAAGAGATTGTATTGTGTGATTGATCGGAGGAACATAAACAGACTGTTGGGATCCATAGACTCCATTTGCATATGTGGACGAGCTAATTCCTTGCGTACTTTGGTCATTCCATAAAAGAAGTGCCTGACGAGAATTATTCATAGCTAAGGCAGTAATGGGAGAAGTAGCAGGAATGAGATCTGAAGATAAATCAGAAACATCCCACGTGCTGCCATCGTAATAAGCAGCTTGCAGTATTAAAGGGGTGTTTTGACTCCATAATGCGATTGCTTCTCCAGAAGGGATACCGACCATGGCTGAACTGGTTGAAAGGCTTGGCGTACTTAAAATCTGTTTTTCATCTTTCCAGGAAGTATCATAGCGATTGAAGTGAATATTGAAGGATTTATCTAGAAGAGTTTGGCTGGGCCAAAATGCTAAAGCTTGATCAGAGGCATTAAGATAGACTTTGGGAAGGATCGAATATTGCAAAGAAAATTGATCTGAGTCAGATAGTTTGACTGCTGGACTCCAATTATTTTGCATCAATACAGCACTTTTGAGAAAATAGGAAAAGCTTAAAAGATCGAATTCAATCCATGTCGCTACAGCATTTCCTAAACTATTGACAGTGAGTTCGCAATTTTTATAGATAAACCCCTGAGTTGGAAAATTCTGTGAATTCTGCAGAACGCCATTTACAAGTTGTACTGCCCTTGGATAAAAATCGGCTAAATCCTCAGATACAGTGGCAATAATCACAGCATTTCCCTTAGCATCTACTCCCACATTTGGATTTTGGGATGATAAGGTATTAAAAACTGAAATTGGAGGACTCCAGTTACCATAAACAGGAGTTTGAAAGAGATAAACAATTAATATTGTAAGATGAATGAGTGTGCGCTTCATAGGTGTTCCATTTGTCAAAATGTTAAAATGAGCATAATTCATAATTCAATATTTAATTTCAACAAGCGATTCAAAAATACCTCAGGAAGAAATGTGCAAGAGAAAAGTAGCAGCATGAATACTGAAAACATCCATAATTCATGCGTGCTTTTAGAGAAAAACTTAAGGGATTAAGCCTAGAGTTTTCATACACTCGAGGTTTTCCCCGGTTTGTGCTTGAATAACTTCAGTAATTTCTGGCGAAGATAAATGACATAGGGGAGAAGGGTTTTCTTCAGTCTCATCATCTTCTGAAGGTGTTTTAGGAGGTGCTAGATGAAAGAATCCATCCAAAATCTTTTCTCGAATTCTTGAATTTATTTCTTTTGGGATTACTTCGAGGAATTCTACAAGGGTTTGCTTATCTTTAATGTAGGGAGCTAAAAATTTTGAAGATAGCTTAAGTTCCGTAGAATTTTTTTCAGATAGACAGTAAGCGATAAAAGCTTGTTTCTTTAAATCCAAATCTTGGCCCTCAAAACATTTAATAAGAATTTTGAGAACGACGCCATTTGCCACCATATCGACGAAAGAATAAATATTTTCAAAGGCATTCGAGAAATTGAACTCTTTATTTTCAGCTTTCAACTTTTCGGCAATTAAGAAAAATCCTTCTGAAAAGTAGTCTATATTTTTTACATAAAAAAAGTTATCTAAAGATTTTAAGTTCGAAGGAGATTTTTTGCAGTAGAAATTAAACAATTGGATATCCAATAGTATTTTCTCAAATTTACTTGAATTATCTCCCTTACATAAAGCCTCAAGTTTCGTGGAAATAGGTTGACCTAAGTAGGGAGCTAAAATAATGGTAAATTTTTCTAGGCGTGTTTTACGATCAGGTGCTGCAAATTGTTTCATTAATTCCCATTCTTTAGGGTTAAATGTTTTATGTGAATCAGGTATAGCATCTCGTAACTGATTTGATAAAATTTCTAACTGAAAATTGGATAAACCGCGGGCAATACCAGGCAGCAAATCAAATAGCTCAAGTGAGTGTTCAGGGAATTTTTCCATTAACTTAACGGCAACCGTGATCCCTTGATTAAAATCTAGCAACGTAAGAAAACGCTTTCTGTCTTCTGGTGTCGAACATTTTTCAGCATTTTCGACAAGTTGCTCAAAATTCAGCGATTTGATGTATTCAGGAAATATTTTTAAAATTGCTTGAAAATCTGAATTCTTCAAAAGCTTTGCTTGATCAAAGAGAGTCACTAATTCGGTTTTGATTTCAGGTTTAGTTAGAGTTCCCAAAAGCAACAGCAGGATTTCAATTTTTTTCTCATTCAATTGATCAAAATGCTTTAAACTATCCCAAGGAGCTGTTTGCATTAATGTTTTTTTAATTAACTCTTTCAAAACGTCGACATCAAGCAGATTAATTACACGGGTGAGCGATTTATTCCTTGGTTCTGCATGCAGGTCAACGAGCAGAGAAGCACACACATCATTGGAATCAGCTCTCTTTATTTCACATTTAAAAAGAGCTTGAATCACTCCATCTAAAGAGTTCGTCGGTTCATTTCCCAATTTGCTTTTGATCTTTTGATACAAAGACAATGCATCTTCAATTGACAAGGTTTTAATAAAGTTTTCTAATTTTGCACTAGCTTGCTCGAGTCTCTCTTCAGAAGAAATCTTTTGGGGAGAATCTGGAGTTGTTGAAACCTTTTTTTGAAAAGCAAGAGGGGTTTGATAACTTGCAAAGGTGTCTATTTTAAAAATAGTAGCAATTAACCAAGGAATTAATAAAAATTTCAATACGCGAACTTTGCGTCCATTGTGCTTTTTTACTCCATCAGCCAATCTTTTTCGAACAGCTTGGAGCTGTTCATCGGAACCTGAAAAAACCCTCTTATTAGTTAGTTCAATAATTTTTTTTAACTGAAAAATTTCGTCAGGTGAAGCTTTTTTGCGACGACTAGCCCAATTTTCCTTAGTTAATACTTCTACCTGATAATTGGTAGGATTTTTAATATCTTTTTTTAAAAAAAAATATCCGGAGTTTATTGATAATAAATTGACGGAAGAAAGCGCTAAGATAGGTTTCATAGTTGTTACCTTAAGAATAAGTAAATTAAATTTTTTTGTATTAATAACTTTATTAATAGCTATTTCTTTTCTGAAGTCACAGGATTAACGTGTATCAGTATATTGTATTTTTTTAATTCAGATAGGTATGTGTTACTGAATACTTTATCTGATTTTTGATGTACCGCCTCTAATGCAGCTAGATGAGATTCACACTCCTCTACTTTGTACCAATCATTTGAAGCATATTGAGCTAAGTTCTCTAACATTCCTTTCGTTTCTGTTAGATTGTGTTCAAAAGCGACAAAATAATTAAACATGCCTAAAATAAATTCATGATCTTTTTCTAATATCCCGTCATCTAAGAGTTGCAACCATTCCTTTAACATTGCATCTTTCGTTTTTGCGTATTCATCGATTGAATCTTTTGAAATTCGAGATTCTAATCTTGATAACGATACTGGAGTCATTAATAGAAAGAGCAGGGTGTGTGTAAGTTCATTAGTCGCAAGACACTGACGCGAAAAAGTATACGTTGCAGCTGAAAGTAATTTAAAAAGTGGTTTGTAATTCTTTTCATAAACATTCCAGTCGAGATAAATATCCATCATTGTTTTCCAAAGATTTAAATATTGCTTGCTTCCCTTGGGAATCGTTTTCATATTTGCTAAACTCTCCAGATAAAGTTTTGCAAATCTGTGTAGAGTTTTAGCTGTTTTGGTAGGCATAGACGTTACCAAACTTTGTTTTTGGCACTCCATGAGTAGGAAAACCCCTCCCATAAAAACAACTAGACTCGCATTGTGTTTTATTGCTGCGATAAATGGGGTAATCGTTTCAAAAGTTAGACATTCAGTGTGCATCATGAAAAGGGACAACAGGTGTGGGGAAATTTTGGGATTATTGGTTTGTGAAAAAATTTTAACAACTTCAGCTAAAACTTCAGGGGTTGGAGGTTGTTCAAATGCTCCGGCTACAAAAGCTTGACACATCGTAAAAGCTGATTTTTTTTCTTCCCAAATCTGAGGAACTTGCAGGAATTCAAGGCAATTTTGTTTATGGAATTCTCCAAGCCCCAAACTTTCATCTACCAATCTCGTTTGATCATGAGGAGAAACTAGCGTTATAAAACGAGTGTATATTTGTTGAAAACGATGAAGTTCAGACCTATCTTGAATTGGCGATTCATTCATAATGTGTTCTTTCAAGTTGAGAACGATTTTGTTGTAAAATTGGACTTTTGTATTCTCAGAATTTGGTAGGAGAGACAAGAGAGCAAATGCATCGAGCTCAGATGAAAACTTTAGGATTCTTTTTTGATTCTCCTTGAGGGCTTGAGTCATGTCAAAAAGTTCACGAAATTGTCTGAAAAGACGCGATGCATAGCGATCTTCTTTTTTTGTTTTAAAGTCGCCAAGAGAAAAATAAAGAGCATTGCATTCAAGTATTGTTCCCCAAAAATGCTCTACATTCTCATCTTGAAAACTTGTTTCCAATTCTAAAGCATCTAAGTGTATTTTTTTAAATGGTTCAACAACTTGAGTGAATTTTTCTAAAAGATTATCTGCTGGTTCTTTAACAATCAATTGAAGCCAAAATTTAAAGGATGCTTTTAGGCTTTCTCTAAGTAAAAAAGAATGTTGCGAATTTCTGGCTTCTTTGGAAGTTTTCCCCTGATTTGGTTGAGATAAAAATTTTGGAGCATTTTTATGCGATAAGCATCTTATGGCCAAATTAATGTTGTCTAATTCCTTACTTTCAAGCAAAAAATTGATCACGTTGACAACAAGATCTTTATTTTTGTGACAATTAGAACCTTGAGAAAAATCGATCATGTCATATAAAAGATCGCCACAGTCTTTTTCGATTTGACAACGATAAAATGTGTTATTTTCTTGTTGAAATTTTCTTACATGGACAAGTACTTTTAATAGAAGCATAAATTCAAATGGCTGCCCTTGGGCTCGCCAAAAAAGACCAGTGGTGATTAATTGTTTTGTTAGATTAAATCGTTCAATTTCTGATAGTTGAGTAAGGCAGTCTGAGTTTACTATTAAATTAAATAAAGGGACTGAAAGTTCATTAATGAGATTACTTTTCTTTTGATGAGAGGATTTAACTTCAGTTTCTTGAGCAGCAATTGCGATTAAAAGTTGAAAACAATTTACATAACAACTCACACATTTTGAACGTGTGCATATCTGAATATACAGCGAGATCATTAAGATCTCATTTTTTTTTGGATGTACCTTCTTGAATTTTTTTTTAATTTCGGCAAACATCTGGAAAAGAACTTTCATTTGTTGCGAATTGGCAACACAACTTCTACTGCTGTGAAGAAGTTCTAAAATTTTTTGGGCAATTTCTGTAAATAAGGGCGTCGTTGGGTGAAGAGAATTAGTGTTGGGAAAAGCTTCAAGCAGTATTTCTGGTGGAAAAATTAATAATTTTAAAACCATCTGGACTTGATTAAACTCTAAAGCCAAGCTCATCAACACTTGCATGTTCAGAACTTTGTAAGAACTCTCGTTAAACAAAAAGGCGAAATCTGGTTTGTGAATTAATAAATGCAACAACCTTTCTTTCAATTGTTGAGAAGGAACTTTACTAAATGCTAAAAGTGTTTTCCCCCATATTGTAGAATCTGAAATTTGTGTCATTTCTAAAACAAGGAGGATTCTCTCTAAATTGTTTTGGGAAATTTTTTCTCGTAAAAAATGCTCTACAAAAAGCATGCAAACTGAACTTTGGCAAGCATCTGGCGAATTTTTTTTGGATAAACAACTTTCCAAATCTTTCAGCTTTTCTTTGGGCCCAAATTTGATCAAGCAGCTTGCTACTTTTTCAATGTATAGCAGTTTAAATTTAAATTGATAGTACAGCTTTATCAAATGCCTCAGTGAACAATAGGGTTTCTTTCAAAAATTC
>Ga0105046_10019303_pt1 | contig 10345 bp, 5 predicted proteins | sample MAT03_FD_78385 | JGI IMG/M metagenome (GOLD analysis project Ga0105046, IMG submission 78385) | Freshwater microbial communities from Lake Fryxell liftoff mats and glacier meltwater in Antarctica - MAT-03 (megahit assembly) | ecosystem: Environmental > Aquatic > Freshwater > Ice > Liftoff... | reverse complement strand
CGCCGAGGCACCACCGCACCCAGGGCCAGGCCCAAGACGACGACATGATCAAGAACGATATCCAGCTGTTGCGCATCACCTACCTGCACGGGCCCAACGTCTGGACTTACCGTCCGGTGCTGGAGACCTGGCTGGATCTGGGCGAGCTGGAAGACCATCCCTCGCACCTGCTGCCCGGCTTCACCGCGCGGCTCTGCGCCTGGCTGCCGGCGCTGGAAGAGCATCGTTGCGGGGTCGGCGAGAAGGGCGGCTTCCTGCAGCGGCTGCACGAGGGCACCTGGATGGGCCATGTGCTCGAGCATGTGGTGATCGAGCTGCTGAACCTGGCGGGCATGCCCACCGGTTTTGGCCAGACTCGCAGCACCTCGCGGCGCGGCGTCTACCGCATGGTCTTCCGGGCCCGCGACGAGCGGGTGGCGCGCAGCGCGCTCGAGCAAGGCCATGCGCTGCTGATGGCGGCGATCAACGACCAACCCTTTGAAGTGCCGGCGGCGGTGGCTGCGGTGCGCGACCAGCTCGACGCCTGCTACCTTGGCCCCAGCACCGCAGCCATCGTGGCCGCCGCCACCGATCGCCATATTCCGCACTTGCGGCTGACCAGCGGCAACCTGGTGCAGCTCGGCTTTGGCGCCCGCCAGCGCCGCATCTGGACGGCCGAGACCGAGCGCACCAGCGCCATCGCCGAGGGCATCGCGCGCGACAAAGACCTGACCAAGCGCTTGCTCAAGGCGGTTGGCGTGCCAGTGCCCGAGGGCCAGGTGGCGGCCAGCCCTGCGGCGGCCTGGGCGGCGGCCGAGCAGATCGGCCTGCCGGTGGTGGTCAAGCCCAGCGATGGCAACCATGGCCGCGGCGTCACGCTCGACCTGAAAAACCGCGAGGAGGTTGAGGCTGCCTGGGCGGTGGCCGACCGCCATGGCAGCGAGGTGCTGGTCGAGCGCAGCATTGCCGGCCACGAGCACCGGCTGCTGGTGGTGGGCGGCCGGCTGGTGGCCGCAGCGCGCGGCGAGGTGGCCTTTGTCACCGGCGACGGCCGCAGCAGCGTGGCCGAGCTGGTCGAAGAGCAGCTCAACAGCGACCCGCGGCGCGGCAATTCCGAAGACTTTCCGCTGAGCCGGGTCAAGCCGCGTGAGGATGGCGTGATCAGGCTTGAGCTGCAGCGCCAGGGCCTCGATGCCGACGCCGTGCCGGCCGCCGCGCAGCAGGTGCTGATCCAGCGCAACGGCAATGTGGCGATCGACTGCACCGACGAAGTTCACCCCGAGGTGGCGTTTGCCGTCGAACTGGCGGCGCGCACCGTCGGCCTGGACATCGCCGGCATCGACGTCGTGGCGCTGGACATCTCGCGCCCGCTGCAGGCCCAGGGCGGCGCAGTGGTCGAGGTCAACGCCGGGCCCGGCTTGCTGATGCACCTCAAGCCGGCCGAAGGGCCGTCGCGGCCGGTCGGCCGCGCCATCGTCGACCACTTGTTTGCCGATGTCCCGGTCGGCACGCTGGGCCGCGAGGGCAGCGATGCGCCGGCGCGCGTGCTGGCCGGGCGCATCCCGATCATCGGCGTCAGCGGCTCGGCCGGCACCAGCCAGATCGCCCAGTTGTCGGCCTGGCTGCTCAAGCTGGGCGGCCACCATGTTGGCCTGGCCTGCCGCGACGGCCTCTACCTGGATCGCCGCCGCATCGCCGCCGGCGACGCCAGGCATTGGCAGGCCGGCCGGCGCTTGCTGATGAACCGTAACGTCAACGCGGCGGTGTTCGAGCACAGCGCCGGCACCATCCTGCGCGAAGGCCTGGCCTACGACCGCTGCACCGTTGGCGTGGTCACTGACCTGGCCGACATCGCCGGGCTGGAAGACCAGGACATCGCTGACACCGACGCGCTGGCCAAGGTCATGCGCACCCAGGTGGATGTGGTGCTTGACGACGGTTACGCCGTGCTACACGCCGCCGATGCGCGCATCGCCGAGATGGCCACGCTGTGTGACGGCGCCGTGTTGCTGTACGCCGCCGACGGCAGCTTGCCGGTGATCAGCGCCCACCGCGAGACCGGCGGCCGGGCGGTGTTTGTGGCCGCAGGTCAGCTGGTGCTGGCGCAGGGCGGCGAAGAGACCCTGTTGGGCGCTGCCGAGCCGCTGCGTCAACGCTGCGGCGCCGAGGCCATCGAGCCCTTGCTGGCGGCGGTGGGCGTGGCCTGGGCGATGGCCTTGTCGCCCGACCTGATCGTGGCCGGCCTCAAGACTTTCGAGCCTGAAGCCTCAGCTCCGGTGGCCGCGGCTCGCTGAGCGACGACGCCCAACATTCACCCCAGAACAACGAGATCCCCTCATGGAAGTCATCCGACTGCGCGCCCTGCGCGGACCCAATCTGTGGAGCCGGCACACCGCCCTCGAGGCGCTGGTGCGCTGCCTGTCCGACGAGCCCATGTCAGCCGAGTTCGAGGCCCGCGTGCGCGCGCTGTTTCCGGCCATTGGCGAGCTGTGGCCCAGCCATGGCCGGCCGGCCGAATCACGCGCCGAAGTGCTGCAGGTGGCGGTGTTGGCACTGCAGGCGGCGGCCGGTTGCCCGGTCACCTTCAGCCGCTTCCGCCACACGGTGGACGCCGGTATCTCCCAGGTGGTGGTCGAGTACAGCGAAGAGGCAGTTGGCCGGCTGGCTTTTGAGCAGGGCCAGGCCTTGCTGCAGGCGGCGCGCAGCGGCGCCAGCTTTGATGCCGCCGCTGCACTGGCGGCGCTGCGTGAGCTTGACGAGAATGTGCGCCTGGGCCCCAGCACGGGCGCCATCGTCGATGCGGCGATCGCCCGTGGCATCCCTTGGCAGCGATTGACCGATGGCAGCCTGGTGCAGTTTGGCTGGGGCGTCAAACAGCGCCGCATCTGGGCCGCCGAGGTAGACGGCACCAGCGCGGTGAGCGAAGCCATCGCCCAGGACAAGGACCTGAGCAAGACCTTGCTCGAGGCCGCTGGTGTGCCGGTGCCCACAGGCCGGCCAGTCGACAGCCTCGACGACGCCTGGGCCGCAGCGCAGCAGATCGGCCTGCCGGTGGTGTGCAAACCGCAGGACGGCAACCAGGGCAAGGGCGTCACGGTCAACATCGTCAGCCGCGAGCACCTCGAGATCGCCTACCGCGCGGCGGTCGAGATCGGCACCGTGATGGTTGAGAAATTCCTGCCGGGCCATGACTTCCGGCTGTTGGTGGTGGGCGACAAGCTGGTGGCCGCCGCCCGCCGCGACCCGCCGCATGTCATCGGTGACGGCGTGCACAGCGTGGCGCAGCTGGTCGAGGCCGTCAACGCCGACCCCAAGCGCGGTGACGGCCATGCCAGCGCGCTGACCAAGATCCGCATCGACGAGATCGCGCTGGCGCGGCTGGCGATCCAGGGCTTGGCGCCCGCTGCCGTACCCGACAAGGGCCGGCGCGTGGTGCTGCGCAACAACGCCAACCTGTCGACTGGCGGCAGCGCCACCGATGTCACCGACGACGTGCATCCCGAGGTGGCGGCCCGCGCGGTGGCCGCCGCGCGCATGGTGGGCCTGCATGTCTGCGGTGTCGACGTGGTCTGCGAGGACGTGTTGCGGCCGCTGGAAAGCCAGAACGGCGGCGTTGTCGAGGTCAACGCCGCGCCGGGGCTGCGCATGCATTTGTCGCCGTCCTACGGCAAGGGCCGGCCGGTGGGCGAGGCCATCGTCAGCGATCTTTTCAGCGCCGGTGAAAACGGCCGCATCCCGGTGATCGCCATCACCGGCACCAATGGCAAGACCACCGTCACAAGGCTGATCGCCCATCTGGTGGCCAGCACCGGGCGGGTGGTCGGCATGACCAACACCGACGGTGTGTACGTTGATGGCCGCCAGATCGACAGCGGCGACTGCAGCGGCCCGAAGAGCGCGCGCAACGTGCTGATGCATCCCGATGTGCAGGCGGCGGTGCTGGAAACCGCACGCGGCGGCCTGCTGCGTGAGGGCCTGGGCTTTGACCGCTGCTCGGTCGCCGTGGTCACCAACGTCGGTGCCGGTGATCACCTCGGGCTGAACTACATCACCACGGTGGAAGACGTGGCGGTGCTCAAGCGGGTGGTGGTGCAGAACGTGGCGCCCGACGGTTACGCCGTGCTCAACGCTGCCGATCCGGCCACTGCGCGCATGGCCGCCGTCTGCCCTGGGAAGATCATCTACTTTGCGGTCGATCGTGGCCACCCCGTGCTCAGCGCGCACCGCGCCCAGGGCGGGCGCACCGTGTTTGTCGAGCGCCGACCCGAAGGCGACGCAGTGGTCGCCGCCGAGGGCGCCTGGCGCGAACGTGTGCCGCTGGCTGCGGTGCCGATCACACGCAAGGGCACGATCGGTTTTCAGGTCGAGAACGTGATGGCCGCGGTGGGTGCGGCCTGGGCCACTGGGCTGGACTGGGACGCCGTGCGCGCCGGCCTGGCCAGCTTTGTGGCCGACGCCGACAACGCACCCGGCCGCTTCAACGTGATGGACTACCGCGGCGCGACGCTGATCGCCGACTATGGCCACAACCCCGACGCCATGCGTGCGCTGGTGCAGGCGGTCGAAGCGATGCCGGCGCAGCGCCGCTCGGTGGTCATCAGTGGCGCCGGCGACCGCCGCGACGAGGACATCCGCGAGCAGACCGAAATCCTCGGCCATGCCTTCGACGACATCATCCTCTACCAGGACGCCGCCCAGCGTGGCCGCGCCGACGGTGAGGTCATCGCGTTGCTGCGCGAGGGCCTGAAGGGCGCGCAGCGGGCGCAGCGCATCGACGAGATCACCGGCGAGTTTGCCGCCATCGACCTGGCGCTTGCGCGGCTGCAGCCGGGCGAGCTGTGCCTGGTGTTGATCGATCAGGTGGAGGAGGCGCTGGCCTACCTGCGGCAGTGTTGCGCCGCGGCCGACAGCTGAAGCGCTGCCGCTGGGGGCCGGGCGCGCGCTTCAGCACATCGGCGGGCGCAGCCGGAAGGCCGCCGGAAGGTACGCCAGCTGCAGGATCATCGGCAGCTCGGCACTGCCAAAATCAGGGTCCCAGGCCGGCGCGCCCAGCAGCTTGGCGCCGCATTGCAGCAAGCCCTGCAGCAGCGCCGGCGGTGCGGCTTGCAGATCGTCACGCAGCGCGTTGATCGGCAAGGGCAGCAACGGGATTGCCGCCAGCTGATCGGACGCCGCATGGCTGCGCTGCAGCCGGCGCCACAGGCTGGCGGCATGTTGGCCGCCGTCGTGCAGCGGCAGGCTGGCACAGCCGAAGCCGATGTCGAGGTCGTTGCGCAGCATGAAATCGGCCAGCGCCGACCCCAGTGCCGGCATCACCGCGCTGCCGCGCCACGCCGGGTCGACCCAGCAACGCCCCAGTTCAACGATGCGCGGGCGCAGCGCGGCCAGCCGCGACAGATCGAACAGCGCTTCGCCGTGCAAACCGCCGGCACGGCGCGCGCCGGCGGGCGTCAGCACCCGGCAGGTGGCGACCAGCCGTGCCGGCAGGGTGTCGCTGGCCAGCGTGCGCAGCAGCAGGTGCTCGCAATGGCCGTCGAAGGCGTCGACATCCAGCCCCGGCGGGGTGCCGGCGGACGGCGCTGAGCCTAAGCCAGGGAGCGCGGCGCCCCGCGTGTCGGTGAAGACCCGGTGGCGCAGCCGCTGGGCCTGGCGCAGGTCGTCGTCGTGGCGCGCCCAGGTGACCTGCAGCCGCAGCCTGGGTTCGGCGTTGGCGGCGACCGCAGCCCATGCTGGCGGGGCCGGCAGCGGGCGGCGCAGCCGTGGATCGATTGCGCGGTTCGGCGCCGCGGACTGCAGGCTGTTCATGCCCGGCATGCTGGCCTGCCGGCGTGACAGGCCGGTGACACGCCGGTGAAGAAACCCGGCTGCTCTCGCCCGTCGCGCACCTGTCGCGCGCCTGCAGCGCGCCCGCCGCGCAGCGGGCGCCGGGGTGCAGGTCGGGGCGCAGGTTGGCGCCCAGGCCCGTGGCTCAGGCGGCCTTGGGCGCGTAGCCCAGCACCGCCTTGATCTCGAGAAACTCGCCGAAAGCATGGTCGCCCCACTCGCGGCCGTTGCCCGACTGCTTGAAGCCGCCAAACGGCGCCATCAGGTCGGGCGCAGGGTTGTTGATCTCAATCCGGCCGGCGCGCAACCGTGCGGCCACCTGGCGCGTGGCCTCGACATCGCTGCCCGCAACATAGGCCGCCAGACCATAGGGCGTGTCGTTGGCGATGGCCACCGCCTCATCGACGGTGTCGTAGCCCAGGATGGTGAGCACCGGGCCGAAGATCTCTTCGCGCGCCACCGTCATCTGGTTGTTGACATGGCCCAGCACCGTGGGCTTGACGTAATAGCCCTTGTCCAGACCTGCGGGCTTGCCCAGGCCGCCGGCCACCAGGGTGGCGCCTTCTTCGATGCCTTTGGCGATCAGGGTCTCGATCTTGTCCCACTGCGTGGCCGAGATCACCGGGCCCAGCGCGGCGCCGCTGGCCGGGTCGCCCACCGTGGTGGCCTCGGCGGCGGCCTTGGCGATCGCCAGCGCCTCGTCCATGCGGCTGTTGGGCACCAGCATGCGGGTCGGCGCGTTGCAGCTCTGGCCTGAGTTGCTCATTACCGCGCGCACGCCGGCGGTGACGGCCTTCTGCAAATCAACATCAGGCAGCAGGATGTTGGGCGATTTGCCGCCCAGCTCTTGGTGCACCCGCTTGACGGTGGGCGCTGCATTGCGCGCCACCTCGATGCCGGCGCGGGTGCTGCCGGTGAACGACACCATGTCGACCTCGGGGTGGCTGGCGATCGCCGCGCCCACCGTGGGGCCGTCGCCGTTGACCAGGTTGAAGACGCCGGCCGGCACGCCGGCGGCATGCAGGATCTCGGTCCAGATCTGCGCCGAGAACGGCGCAATCTCGCTCGGCTTGAGCACCATGGTGCAGCCGGTGGCCAGCGCCGGCGCCACCTTGCAGGCGATCTGGTTGACCGGCCAGTTCCAGGGCGTGATCAGGCCGCAGACGCCGATCGGCTCCTTGCTGATCATCGTCGTGCCGCGCAATTCCTGGAAGGCGAAGTCCTTCAGCACGTTCAGCGCGGTCGTCAAATGGGCCACGCCCATCGCTGCCTGGGCCTTTTGCGACAGCATCGCCGGCGCGCCCATCTCCTCGGTGATGGCCGCAGCCATGTCGGCATAGCGCAGTTTGTACTCGCCGATGATGCGTTCGAGCAATGCCATGCGCTCGGCCACTGTCGTCTGTGAGTAGCTGGCAAAGGCGGCGCGCGCGGCCTTGACCGCAGCATCGACGTCGGCCGCCGAGCCCAGCGAGATCTGGCCAGCCACGCCCTCGGTGGCCGGGTTGATGACGTCCAGGGTCTTGGCGTTGACCGGATCGACCCACTGGCCGTTGATGTAGAACTGCAGGTAGTTGCGCATGGCTTTCTTTGCGGTTTAAGGGTGGGAACAAGCAACTGAGTGTGCACCAGGTCGATCGTGCCGCGCTGTCGCCTGGGAGCCTGGGAGCCTGGGAGCCTGTCGGGCTTGGGGTCGGGCGGAGAGATCGGGCGCTGATGCGATCAATCGGCCAGCAACGCCTCGATGATGCGCACCACCGCCAGCGCCTCGTCGACAGTGGCCAGGCGGTGTTCGGCTTTACCGTCCAGCATCTCGGCCAGGCCGTCCAGCGTGCCCGGCGAGGGGTCTTTGCGCTCGCTGAGCTGGCCGTTCTCCTCCAGTCGGTACCAGTCGCTCAGCGCCAGGCTGTGCGCGCTGCCGAGCAGGGCAAAGCGGTTGTGGTCGGCCACCTCGCCGGCCACTGCGGCGTCAATCTCGACCGTGACGCCGTCATGGTGCAGGCGGGCCAGCAGCCGGGTCTCGGACTCGCCTGCGGCACGGTCAAGTTGCATGCGCTCAACCGTGGCCGGGCCAAACATGCGCAGCGCCAGAAAGACAAAGTGCGACAGCACCTCGCGCGTGAAGCCGCCTTGCAGCGGCCCGGCCAGCCAGTCGCTGGCGCCGGCCTGCCAGGGCCGCGGCCACTGCGCAAACCGCAGCCTGATGCTGGCCTGCTGCAAGCTGCCCAGCGCGCCGCTTTGCCATTGCTGCAGCAGGTGCTGGGCGGCGCTGGCGCGGGCGAACGGAAAATTCACCGCAAAGCGCAGGCCATCACGCACCACCAGCTCGCGCAGCGCCTGCGCGTCCTCTACACAAGCGGCCAGCGGTTTCTCACACAGCACCGGTTTGGCCAGCGCCGCCGCAGCGCGCACGCCGGCCAGGTGCAGCAACGGCGGCGTGGCGATGTAGATGGCGTCGACCTCGGCATCATCGGCCAGCGCCTCCAGGCTGTCGGCCAGCCGGGCGCCGGCTGCGTCGGCCAGTGCCTGGGCCATCGCTTCGGGGTTGGCGTCCCACAGTGCCGTCACCCGAAAACGCGGGTGCGGGGTCAGTGCCGCCATCATGCGCCGGCCCATGATGCCGGTGCCCACCACGCCAATGCCGTAAGTCTTCATATGCTGCTTGCCTTTTGTGTGAGTGGGAGGCCGCACTTTTAGCACGCCAGCGCTGGCGGCGGCGGAGGCTGTCGCCTGGGTGGACGCGCTGCCGTCCGCGCGCGGCTATGGTGCCAACGATGCCCGCACCGCCAGACCCTGCTGCAAACACCGCCCCGCCCGCAGCGCTGACCGGCGAGCTGCCGCGTGGCAGCCAGCGGCGTGCGCTGATGGCGGTCTTGATGGCGGTATCGCTGGCCACGCTGGACTCGACCATCACCGGCACCGCCTTGCCGCGCATCGCCGCTGATCTGCAGGCCCAGCCGGCCACGGCGATCTGGGTCATCAACGCCTACCAACTGGTGGTGGTGGCCGGCCTGCTGCCCTTTGCCGCGCTGGGTGACCGCCTGGGCGCGCGACGCGTTCACTTGTTCGGCATAGCCTTCTTCGTGCTGGCCTCGCTGGGCAGCGCTTTGGCCGGCAGCCTGCCGGCGCTGGCGGCGGCGCGGGCGCTGCAAGGCCTGGGCGCAGCGGCGATGATGAGCGTCAACATCGCGCTGGTGCGCCAGCTGTATCCGGCGCACCAACTGGGGCGCGGCGTCGGCCTCAACGCGCTGGTGGTCGGCGTGTCCTTCGCCGCCGGGCCAACGCTGGCCTCGCTGTTGCTGTCGGTGGTTACTTGGCCCTGGCTCTACCTGCTGAACCTGCCGCTGGGCTCGCTGGCCTTTTGGGTGGCGTACTCGGCACTGCCGCGCCGCGCCACCCAGGGCGCGCCGATCGACCGCCTGGCGGCGATGCTGACAGCGCTGTGTTTTGCCTCGGCCATCGGCGCGCTCAGCGCCGCTACCCAGCGCGTGGGCTGGAGCTGGGTGCTGGCCTGCGCGCTGCTGGCGCTGGCCAGCGGCAGCTGGCTGCTGCGCCGCCAGGCCGGCCACAGCGCGCCAATGCTGCCGGTGGACTTGCTGCGCCGGCCCTTGTTTGCGCTGTCCGCCGCTACCGCGCTGGCGGCGTTTGCCGCGCAAAGCCTGGCCTTCGTCTCGCTGCCGTTTTTTCTGGAGAACGTGCTGCAACGCAATCCGCTGCAGACCGGCTTCTTGATGGCACCCTGGGCGATCGTGGTGGCCGCTGCGGCGCCGCTGGCCGGCCGGATGTCCGAACGCTACCCGCCGGGCCTGCTGGGCGGCGTCGGCCTGCTGCTGCTCAGTGGCGGCCTGGTCTCGCTGGGTTGGCTCACGCCGGCGGCAACCGCCGCCGACATCGTTTGGCGGCTGGCGCTGTGTGGCGCCGGCTTCGGCCTGTTCCAGTCGCCCAACCTCAACGCGCTGATGTCGGCGGCGCCACCCGAGCGCAGCGGCGGCGCCAGCGGCATGGTGGCGATGGCCAGGCTCAATGGTCAGGCGATGGGTGCTGCGCTGGTGGCGCTGTGCTTTGGCCTGGCCGGCGCACGGGGCCCGGTCTGGGCGCTGCTGCTGGGCGGCGCCTTTGCCGGCGTGGCGGCGCTGGCCAGCAGCGCACGGCTGCTGCTGCGCTGACCATGCGCCTCGGCCGGCGTCAGGCGGCCTGTTCAGTGGCTTGTTTAGTGGCCTGTTGGGTGGCCTGTTTTCGTGCCCGCGTGGCCTTCGGCGGCGTCTTCACCAGGTTCAGTGTGGCCGCTGGCGTTGCGATCTTGCGTGGGCGCTTGGCCGGCGGCGCGGCAATCGCTGCCACCGGCTCGGCCGGTGCAACCTCGATCGCGCGCGCCAGTGACAGCAGCTCACGGTGAGCGGCCAGCAAGGCGTCAGCCAGTTCTGCGATATCGGGCACCGCGCGGCGGCAGCCGATCAGGCCGTAGTCGAGCCGGCCGTTGTAGCTTTGCACCGTGATGTTGAGCGCCATGCCATGGGCCGGGATCGACACCGGGTAGTAGCTGATG
>Ga0105046_10019302_pt1 | contig 10345 bp, 5 predicted proteins | sample MAT03_FD_78385 | JGI IMG/M metagenome (GOLD analysis project Ga0105046, IMG submission 78385) | Freshwater microbial communities from Lake Fryxell liftoff mats and glacier meltwater in Antarctica - MAT-03 (megahit assembly) | ecosystem: Environmental > Aquatic > Freshwater > Ice > Liftoff... | reverse complement strand
TCGCGGGGTCCGGCGGGCCGTCCACCAGCGCGCTGTTTGCCGCGCATCAGATCGTGCTGAACACCGGCAGCCCGAAAAAGATCGGGCCGCTGGCCGTGCCCAAGGGCATGTGCTCCACCGTCGCTGCAAACCTGTCAACAGCGTTCAAGATCAGGGGGATGAGCTATTCCATCACATCCGCCTGCTCGACCAGTCTGCATTGCATCGGGGCGGCGGCGGAACAGATCGCCTTTGGCAAGCAGGACGTGATGTTCGCCGGCGGGGGCGAGGAGCTGGACTGGACCCTGTCCTGTCTGTTCGATGCGATGGGGGCGATGTCGTCAAAGTTCAACGACACCCCCACCCGCGCCAGCCGCGCCTTTGACGCCGCGCGCGACGGGTTCGTGATCGCGGGCGGCGGCGGGATCGTGGTGCTGGAAACGCTGGACGGCGCGCGGGCGCGGGGGGCGAAAATCTACGCCGAAGTCACCGGCTTTGCCGCCACCAGCGACGGGCACGACATGGTGGCCCCGTCCGGCGAAGGGGGCGAGCGGGCCATGCGGCTGGCCCTGGCCACCCTGCCCCAAGGCCGCAAGGTCAGCTATATCAACGCCCACGGCACCAGCACGCCGGTCGGCGACGTGGGAGAGATCGAGGCCGTGCGCCGCGTGTTCGGCCGTGGCCAGACGCCGCCGGTATCGTCGACCAAATCCATGACGGGCCACAGCCAGGGCGCCACCGGCGCGCAAGAGGCGATCTATTGCCTGCTGATGTTGCAAGACGATTTCATCGCGCCCTCGATCAATGTCGAAACGCTTGACCCCGCGCTGGACCCGGCCGAGATCGCGACGGTGCGGGTTGACAACGCGGGCCTGGACACCGTGATGACGAACAGTTTCGGGTTTGGCGGCACGAACGGCTCGATGCTGCTGTCGCGGCTGATGGATTAGACCGGAACGGATATTGATCATGGCAGGCGTATTGGACGGCAAACGGGCATTGGTCATGGGGGTCGCCAATGACCGCTCCATCGCGTGGGGCATTGCAAGGGCGCTGCATGGCGCGGGCGCGCAACTGGCCTTTACCTATCAGGGCGAGACGTTTGGCAAACGGGTGCAACCCTTGGCCGCCAGCCTGGGGTCGGATATTCTGGTCGATGCGGATGTGACCGACGATGCCAGCCTGGACCGGGCGTTCACGGCATTGCACGACCGCTGGGGCGGGCTGGATATCCTGATCCACGCCATCGCCTTTTCCGACAAGGACGAATTGACCGGGCGGTTCATCAATACCAGCCGCGAGAACTTCAAGACCTCGTTGACGATCAGTTGCTATTCGCTGATCGACCTGACCCGGCGGGCGCGGGCGCTGATGGTCGGCGGCGGGTCGGTGATCACGCTGACCTATCAGGGGTCCAACCGGGTCACGCCGAATTACAACGTGATGGGCGTGGCCAAGGCGGCGCTGGAATCGGCCGTGCGGTATCTGGCCAATGATCTGGGGCCCGAAGGCATCCGGGTCAACGCGATCAGCCCCGGCCCTATGAAGACGCTGGCCGGTGCCGCCATCGGCGGCGCGCGCGCGACTTTCCGCCATACCGAGGCCAACGCCCCCCTGCGCGCGAACGGCACGTTGGAGGCGGTGGGCGGCACGGCGGTGTGGCTGTGTTCTGACGCGGGCGCGTTCACGACCGGCGAGGTTGTGCGCGTGGACGGCGGTTTTCACGTGCTGGGTATGCCGCAGGCGGAAAACCTGTAGGCTGGCCCGGCCAACCAGAACGGCTGCGACGATGCCGCAAATGGTCTTCTTCAACCTGCCCATCACCGACCTGCCGCGGACGCGGGCGTTCCATACGGGCCTTGGCTGCACCATCAACGAGGCGTTCAGCGACGACAGCGCGGCGTCTGTGGTGGTGTCGGACGCGATCTTTTTCATGATCCTGACCCGCGCCAGGTTCGCCGGCTTTGCCGACCGGCCCATCGGCGATCCCGCAACGCAGATCGCGGTGATGGTGGCGCTGAACTGCGACAGCCGGGCTGAGGTGGATGGTTTTGCTGCCAATGCGCTGGCCCATGGTGGCCGCGACAAGGGCAAGACCCAGGAATTGGGCCTTATGTACAGCCGGTCGCTGTCGGACCCGGACGGCAATGTGATCGAGGCATTCTGGATGGACCCCGCCACCGCCCCCGGCCTGAGCACTGCGCGGACACCTGCCGACAGGGTCTGGGTGATTTGCTATCGCGAGGGGTTGGGGTAAGGTCGGCCAAAGACCGCTGCAGCCCCTGACGGGGGATCCATTTCTTGCGCCATCGCCTGCCCGCCTTTGCCCTGGCCCTGCTGGCCACTGCCGCGACCGCGCAATCGGTCGAGTTGATCCTGCCTGCCGGGCAGGACGATCTGCGCGATTTGCTGCGCGCTGCGTCGCTGACGATGTCGTTGCCCCCCGACAGCCCGGCGCAGGACATTGTTGCCGCCGCACGCGCCGATTATCGCCAGTTGCTGACCGGGCTTTATGCGCAGGGCCATTTTGGCGGCACCGTATCGATCACGCTGGACGGGCGCGAGGCGGCTTTGGTTCAGCCGCTGGAGGCGCCGGACCGGATCGCGCAGGTGCAGATCACGGTGACGCCGGGGCCGTTGTTCACCTTTGGCGCAGTGGCGGTTGCCCCCGTCGCCCCCGGCACCACCCTGCCCGACGCCTTTGCCAGCGGTGCCCCGGCAGGAACCGAGGTTGTGCGCGGCGCGGTCGCCGCCGTCATCGCCGGCTGGCGCGCAGCAGGCCATGCCCGCGCGGCCGCAGCCGGTCAGGACATCCGCGCCCGGCATGACGCCGATCTGCTGGACGTGACCGTGGCCATCGTCCCCGGCCCGCTGCTGCGCTTTGGCGCGCTGACCATTATCGGCAATCAGGCCGTGCGCAATGAACGGATCGCTGCAATTGCCGGGATCCCCACCGGCCGGGTGTATGACCCCGCCGTGCTGGACCTTGCCGCCCAGCGCCTGCGCCGCAGCGGCGCGTTTCAATCGGTCGCGCTGACCGAATTTGATGGCCCGCTGGCCGATGACACGCTGCCAATTTCGGTCGAGGTGGCCGAGATGGCACCGCGCCGCATTGGCTTCGGGGCCGAGTTGTCCTCGGTCAACGGGATCACGCTCAGCGCCTATTGGCTGCACCGCAACCTGTTGGGCGGGGCCGAGCGGTTTCGGCTGGATGGCCAGATCAGCGGCATCGGCAGCCAGTTTGTGACCGATGGCGACGGGCCGGACCTTGCGCTGGGGGTCAGTTTCGGTCGCCCCGCCACCTTTGGCCCCGATGCCGACCTGACGTTGAAGGCGACGGCCGAGCGGCTGGACCAGCCCGATTACACCCTGACCCAGATCGGGGCCAGCGCCGGGCTGATCCGCTATTCCACCCCGCAACTGACCTATGAAATCGGCGTGGGGCTGCTGACGGCGCGCGAAGAAACCGCATTCCGGACCCGCGACTATACGCTGCTGACCCTGCCCTTGCGCGGCACGCTGGATCGCCGCAATGACAAGTTCAACCCCGATGGAGGGTACTACCTTGACCTGCAACTGACGCCTTTCATCGGCCTGACCGGCAGCGATTCAGGCGCGCGGCTTTATGCCGATGCCCGTGTCTATCGCAGTTTGGGCGAACGCCTGACCCTGGCCGCCCGGGCGCAGATCGGATCGGTGATGGGGTCCGACCTGCTCGCCTCGCCCACCGATTTCCTGTTCCATTCCGGCGGCGGCAATACGGTGCGGGGCCAACCCTTTCAATCGCTTGGCGTGCAGGTGCAGGGCGATTTCGGCGCGGGGGCGCAGGTCGCCGATACCGGGGCTGCGTCCTTTCTGGGTGCCCAGCTTGAGGCGCGGCTGGCGATCACCGACACCATCGGCGCTGTTGCCTTCTACGACATCGGCTATGTCGATGCTGAAAGCCTGCCGACCGGCGATGGCGATTGGCAGGCCGGGGCCGGGATCGGCCTGCGCTACAGCACACCCATCGGCCCGATCCGGCTGGATCTGGCCACCCCGGCCAGTGGCGACAATGCGGGCCAAAGCCTGGAGTTGTACATCGGCATCGGGCAATCGTTTTGACCCGCCTGTTGGCCTTGATCCTGCTGCTGCTGACCGCCCTGCCGCTGCGCGCGCAAGAGTCCGCGGCCGAGGTGCGCGACCGCACCTTTCTGTCCGGCCTGATCGAGGACAACCTGTCCTCGGTCAGCCGTCTGGTGCTGATCGACGGGTTTTCCGGTGCGCTGTCGTCACAGGCCACGGTGCGGCAGTTGTCCATCGCCGATGCGGATGGCGTCTGGCTGGTGGCCGAGGATCTGGTGCTGGACTGGAACCGTGCTGCGCTGTTCGGCGGGGCATTGGACATCAGCAGCCTGACCGCCGGGCGCATTTCCATCCTGCGCGCCCCCCTGCCCGAACCGGCCCCGCCCCCTGCGCCCGAAGCCTCGGCCTTTGCCTTGCCCAGCCTGCCGGTGTCGATCCGGATCGGGCAGATCACTGCCGCGCGGATCGAACTGGGCGAAAGCCTGCTTGGCCAGGCCATGGCCTTCAGCGTGACCGGACAGGGCACGCTGGCGGGCGGCATCGGCGCAACGCAGATTGCGGCGACCCGGCTGGACGGGCCCGAGGGCAGCTTTGCGCTGAACGCCGGTTACTCCAACGTGACGCGCATCCTGAGCCTGACCGCCAATCTGACCGAGGCACCCGACGGCATCGTCGCGCGGCTGTTGAACCTGCCGGGGCGGCCCTCGATTGCGCTGGCGCTGAACGGGGTGGGGCCGATCGACGACTATCGCGCGCAGGTGACGCTGGATACCGACGGCGTGCGCCGGGTCACGGGCACTTTTGGCCAATTGCGGGTCACGCCTGATGGCGGCGCGCCTGAACGCCGGTTCGACCTGATGCTGGCGGGCGATCTGACCCCGCTGGTGCCGCCCGACTACAGCGGCTTTTTCGGGCCCAACGCGCGGATTGCGGCGCGGGGCACCCTGTTTCAGGACGGCACGCTGGATCTGTCATCGCTTGACATCGCCACGCGGTCGCTGATCCTGACCGGCCAGGCGCGGTTCGCGCCGGATGGCTGGCCGCTGCTGCTGGCGCTGGACGGGGTGATCGGCACCGATGACGGGCAGGCGGTGACGCTGCCCGGAGGCGGGGGCGTCACGGTGGCGTCCGCCCGGCTGTCGGTTGGTTATGATCGGGCCCAAGGGCCTGACTGGACCGGGGATTTCAGCCTGGACGAACTTGCGCTGCCGGCCGTATTGCTGCCACATCTGACCCTGTCGGGTGGCGGCACGATCGAGCCCGCCGATGGCGATGCGCCGGGGGCGTTTCTGGCCGCGCTGGATTATGCCGCAACGGGGATGTTGTTTGCCGATCCCGCCCTTGCCTCGGCCATCGGGTCCGAGGCGACCGGCACCCTGCGTGTCAGCCGCGCCGATGCCGGCCCGGTCCGCATCGAGCGGCTGACCCTGACCGGCCCCGGCATCACCGCCGATGTGACCGGCGCGATCGACGGGCCGTCGCTGGGGTTCCGCAGCCAGGCCTCGGTGATGCTGGATGCCGCCGATCTGGGCCGGTTCGCGTCCTTGACCGGCCTGGCACTGTCGGGCGGGGCCAACCTGCGGGTCGTGGCCGACGTGACCCCGATGGATGGCGGGTTCACCGTGATCCTGTCGGGCGAAACCACGGATCTGGGTCTGGGCATCGGTGCGGTGGACCCATATCTGGCAGGGTCGGGGCGGCTGTCGGCGACCATCATCCGCGATGCAGACGGGCTGCGCGCCGAGGATGTGCAGATCACCACCCCGCAGATCACCGGCACTGCCGCAGCGACCCTGACCAGCGGGGCCAGCAGCGCGCGGTTCGACCTGACGCTGGCGGATGCGGCACTGGCCCTGCCGGGGCTGAGCGGTCCGGTCCGTCTGACGGGTACCGCCGATCGGGCCGCAGACGGCGCGGCGCGGATCGTGGCCGATGCGGCGCTGCCGGGGGTGCAGGCGTTATTTCGGGCCGATGTTGCCGCCGCCGGTGGCGTGACCGGCCAGGCCGAGGTGATGGCCGCCGACCTGGCGGCCTTTGCCGGGTTGACCGGGCTTGATCTGACGGGTACCGCGCGGCTGAACGCCACCGGTGCAGCGCCCGCCACGGGCGGGTTCAGCGTCACCATCGGCGGCAGTACCACCGATCTGGCACTAGGGCTGCCCGATATCGACCCGCTGCTGGCGGGCGAAGGTCGCATTGCCGCCAACCTGACCAGCCTGCCCGATGGCGGGTTGCGGCTGACAGGGATCAGCGTGACCACCGCAGCCCTTGGCCTGACCGGGGACGGAACGCTGGACGCGGGCGGGCTGGCCGCCACGTTCCGGGCCGGCCTGGATGATCTGGGCCGGTTCGTGCCCGCGCTGCCCGGCCCGGTGACGCTGACCGGCCAGGTGGCCCGCGCGCCCGATGGTGCCGTCACGATGGATGTGACCGGCGACTTGCCCGCCGGGCAATTGCGCGTTGCGGGCACGGTTGACGCCGCAGGCGGGGTGTTTGACGGGCAGATCGGGGCCGATCTGGCGCAGGCAGGGGTTTTGGCGGGCCTGATCGGGCTGCCGCTTGACGGCGCGGTGCGGGGCACGCTGACGGGCCGGGTCGCCACCGACCTTGGACTGATCAACCTGGCCTTGCAGGCGACCGGTCAGGATCTGGGCATCGGCATCGCGCAGGTGGATGCGTTGCTGGCCGGGCCGTCCGCGCTGGCGGCTGACATCACCGGGACCGGGCTGGACCAGATCAGCGCAAGCAATGTCCGCCTGACCAGCCCCGCGCTGATTGCCACCGGACAGGCCACGCTGGCCGACGGGGCGGTTACGGCGGCGCTGGACGCCCGCCTGACCGATCTGGCCCGCGTCCTGCCGGGGCTGAGCGGACCGGGCGCGCTGCAGGGCAGCGCGACCCTGTCGGCGGCGCAGGTGCTGACGCTGAACCTGACCGCCAGCGGCCCTGGCGCGGCGCAGATCGGGGTTCGCGCATCGACCGATCTGACCCAGGCCAGCCGCACCGCCACACTGGACGTCGATGTGACGGTGGCCGATCTGCGCCCTTGGGGTGCGCTGGCAGGACAGCGGCTGGGTGGCGCGGCCTCGGCCGCGATCAGTGGCACGGCGACGCTGGATGGGCAGGCGTTCGATCTGCGGCTGGACGCCCGCGCCCGCGACCTTGACCCCGGCCAGCCGCTACTGGCCCGGCTGCTGGCCGGCACCGGCACGCTGGCCGGACGGCTGTCGCGCAGCGGCGGGCAGGGCATCGCGCTGCAGGATATCGCCCTGCGGTTTGCCAACCTGTCGGCCAATCTGGATCTGTCGGGCACAGGCGGGGCCGGGCAGGCGCGATTTGACGCGCGGCTGGCCGATATCGGCCTGTTCACCCCCGATTTCAACGGCCCCGTCACCGCCAGCGGCACCGCAACCCGCGAGGCCAACGGGGTCTGGAACCTGAATACCACCGCCACCGGCCCCGGCGGCACCAGCGCCGCCATCAGCGGGACCGTGGCCGAATCCGGGCAGCTCGGCCTTCGCATCACCGGGGCTGCGCCGCTCAGCCTGGCCAATGGCTTTATCGAGCCGCGCCGGATCAGCGGCACGGCGAGGTTCGAGCTGACGGTGAACGGCCCGCCCGCGCTGCAATCACTGGCGGGATCGGTGCAGATCGACGGCGGCCGCATCTCGGCCCCCAGCTTTCGCGCCGCGCTGACCGATCTGGGCGGCACCATCCGGCTGGCCGCCGGGCGCGCCACGCTGGAACTGACCACGGCACTGGACAGCGGCGGCACGATCAGCATCGGCGGCGGGCTGGGGCTGGCCGCCCCCTATCCCGCCGACCTGCGGCTGCGGCTGGCCGCGCTGGTCCTGCGCGACCCCGCGCTTTATGACACCACTGCCAGCGGCGACGTGACGGTGACCGGGGCCCTGACCGGCGGCGCGCGCATCGCCGGGCAGATCACGCTGGGCGTGACCGAGTTGCAGGTGCCATCGTCGGGCGTCGGGGCATTGGGCCCGCTGCCGGCGGTGATCCATGTCAACCCCTCGGCAGCGGTGCTGCAGACCCTGGCCCGCGCCGGGCTGACCGGGGCGGGGACCGAGGCTGCGGTGGTCAGTGGCGGTGGTGCCGCGGCCTATCCGCTGGACCTGCTGATCAGCGCGCCGTCACGGGTGTTCATCCGGGGCCGGGGGCTGGATGCCGAACTGGGCGGATCGTTGCGCCTGGGCGGGACCAGCGCGAACGTGATCCCATCGGGGCAGTTGGCGCTGATCCGGGGACGGCTGGACATCCTGCAGCAGCGTTTCACCCTGTCCGAGGGGATCGTGACCCTGCAGGGCGGGTTTGTCCCGTTCCTGCGGCTGGTGGCGCGGACCACGGCCCGGACCGGCACCCGGATCGAGATCATCGTCGATGGCCCCGCGACCGAGCCGCAGGTGATCTTTCAGTCGCAACCCGAACTGCCGCAGGACGAGGTGATGGCGCAACTGATCTTTGGCCGCGACCTGGCCACCATCACGCCGCTGCAGGCGGTGCAACTGGCCGCCGCTGTGGGTACCCTGGCGGGCCGGGGTGGTGGCGGGGTGATCGCAGGGCTGCGCCAGGGCATCGGGCTGGACGATTTCGACATTGCCCAGGATGCCGATGGCAATGCCGCCCTGCGGTTGGGCAAGTATCTGACCGACAACATCTATACCGACGTGACGGTCAGCCCGGCCGGGACCGAGATCAACCTGAACTTCGATATCACCCCCGACATCACCGCGACCGGCAGCGTATCGACCAGCGGCGAGGCGTCGCTTGGTGTGTTCTTCGAACGCGACTATTAAGCGCTGGCGGCAAGCGGTTGGCTGGGCGGCGGTTGCGCGCAAGCGCGCTCGGCTCGCTAATCGTTGTTTTCTTCCGACCCTGATTGCGCAATCCGTCCAAGGGGATGGAAGGTTGAGGGTCGTCGCCTAACTCCGCCCGTTGCAAGGTTGACAACGCGAAGCCACGGGCTTGAAGCGGTGCTTTTCCATGGCGAATGCTGCTGAACGGGCCAAAGGCCGTTGGCGCAACCAAACCACGGGCAGCGCCCGACTGCCCGCTTGGTCGGGCACTGCCCGCCGCTTTGCCAGACCGATGCGGATCAGACGCAAAACGCAATGGATCACTTCATGCCAAAGCGCTTTGCGGTCGCTGCCATGCCGATACCATCAAACCACCGGCCTTTGTGCTTATGCCAACGCGCAAGATTGGCCGACCATGACGGATTGACTGCCCGGCAACAGTGGCAAGCACAAAGACCCGACGCGCCACGCGGCCCTGCAGCCAGGCGATGTCGATCCGTTGGACCGGTGACGGCGCCCGGTACCGGATCGAGGCCAAGGCGGGCTGCCTCAAAACCTGACGACAACGCAGCGCAGCCAGTGATCCGGATTGGCAAAGCGCCGAAATTCACCGCCGCAGCGCCATCACGAACAGCTTTTCGGCCCTCGACTCCGTCGTGCTGGCCAGACACCGGCGGGGAGCGCGGGTCATGGCATCTTGGGCATCAGGTCCGCATCAGCCCCGCGTTCTTTCCCGGCTTTGCCGCAGAAGGGTGCCGCTATCGGCCCAAGTCAGTCCTTGCCAGCGCCGCCTGACCGGGTGAGCATGGCGGATGGACGCCGTCCCCCCCCGTCTGGCACCCGATCCGACCCTGCGCCTGCGCGTCCTGTTCGGCGATCTGGCCATGCTGGGGCCGGGCAAGGCCGCCCTGCTGGAACAGATCGCCGCCACCGGCTCGATCGCGGCGGCAGGGCGGCGGATGGGGATGAGCTACAAGCGGGCCTGGATGCTGGTGGACGAGATGAATGCGGCGTTTGCCCGGCCCTTGGTCAACAGCGCGCGGGGCGGCTCCGGCGGCGGCGGGGCCACGCTGACGGCGGCAGGAACCGAGGTGCTGGCCCGTTTTCGCGCCATCGAACAGGCGGCGGCGGCGGCGACGGCGGACCATCTGCGCGCCCTGCAGGCGATGCTGGCCCCCGCCCGGCCCGGGCCGGCAACGGCGGCGACGGCGGGCGGGCCCGCCGGGTTGGCCACGCCGCCGCCCTCGGCCGGCGACCTGCCGGTTGCCGGAGACGACGCCGCCGAAGCGCCTGCTGCGCCAGGCGATAGGAACGACAGGGAATAACGCTTGCCTTTGCGCCGACAGGCAGGCGATATGTCCGGCCAAAGATATCGCTTTGTCCTTGGAGGGACCAGATCATGCACGGAATGCGCGCAGACCTGATCGCCGTCGCGCTGACGGTCGTGGCCGGCTTGCCGCAAACGGCAGCGGCCGAGCAGGTTGTGGTCT
>Ga0105046_10019300_pt1 | contig 10345 bp, 8 predicted proteins | sample MAT03_FD_78385 | JGI IMG/M metagenome (GOLD analysis project Ga0105046, IMG submission 78385) | Freshwater microbial communities from Lake Fryxell liftoff mats and glacier meltwater in Antarctica - MAT-03 (megahit assembly) | ecosystem: Environmental > Aquatic > Freshwater > Ice > Liftoff... | reverse complement strand
CTACGACCGCATATTTGACCTGTTGTTGTGGAGTTCGGAGCAAGCAGACCTGGAACGCCAACGCGCCGAGCAAGAACGCCAACGCGCCGAGCAAGAACGCCAACGCGCTGATGTTTTAGCAGCCAAGCTACGGGAATTGGGCGTCGATCCAGACCGCCTCACTTAACTCACAGATACTAACGTAAGTTGCTAGTTATATCAGGTACGTTGTTGCGCTTTAGCGCTCTTTGAGCGCTAAAGCGCAACAACGTACCCATTATTAGAGTCATATCATGTCCGGTAACATCGGGACGCTAAAAAATCTCTTTTCATATCTGCGTTCATCTGCGTTCATCTGTCTTCATCTGCGGTTAAATTTAACCAATGATGAAGACAGATGTAACCGGACATGATATCACGCGATCGTCACCTCTGGCGACAGATAAACATCCTGGATAGCGTTAAACAGCTTCACACCTTCCTCAAACGGACGCTGGAACGCCTTGCGACCGGAAATCAATCCCGTACCACCAGCGCGTTTGTTAATCACCGCCGTGCGAACTGCTTCGGCAAAGTCGTTTTTACCAGAAGCACCTCCGGAGTTAATCAGTCCAGCACGACCGCAGTAGCAATTTAGCACTTGATAGCGGGTAAGGTCGATCGCGTGGTCTGTCGTCAAATCTGTGTAAACCAGGTCATTCGTCATCCCGTATTTCTTGCCAGTAGCTTGGGATACAGCACCGTAGCCGTTATTGTTCTCAGGTAGCTTCTGTTTAATGATGTCAGCTTCGATCGTAACGCCCAAGTGATTTGCCTGTCCGGTGAGGTCTGCCGCAAGATGATAATCTTTATCTTGTTTAAATGCGTTGTTTCGCAGATAACACCAGAGGATAGTTGCGATACCGTATTCGTGGGCGAGGGCAAAGGCTTGGCTAACTTCTTGAATTTGGCGAGTCGATTCCTCGGAGCCGAAGTAAATTGTAGCACCTACGGCAACCGCTCCCAAATTCCAGGCTTGTTCGACAGAGGCGAACATAATCTGGTCATATTGATTGGGATAAGTGAGCAGTTCGTTGTGATTTAGCTTGACAATGAAGGGGATTTTGTGGGCATATTTGCGAGAAACCATGCCCAAAACGCCCAGTGTGGTAGCAACCGCATTGCAACCAGCTGCTAGAGCCAGCTTAACAATATTTTCCGGGTCAAAATAGATTGGATTGGGCGCAAAGGAAGCACCCGCAGAGTGTTCGATGCCTTGGTCTACTGGCAGGATGGAGAGATAGCCCGTGTTGGCGAGACGCCCGGTAGAATATAGTTGTTGTAGGCTACGCAAAACTTGCGGATTGCGATCGCTCACCGCAAAAATCCGCTCTACCGAGTCTGGCCCCGGCAGATGCAATAAATCTTTAGAAACTTTCGCTTTGTAAGTGAGGAGTTCTTCTGCTTCTTTACCCAGCAAGGATTCAAGAGAACTGGGCATAGATAGAGTTGTAGTCATAGCCTTTTTCCTCAAGATTTCCATCTTTCATTGTGACAATTCTAACCCACCATCCTGAGTGTTGCGACGTTCCATTTTTTGTTTATGATTTTTGAATATACAGACGCTTTCGTTACTCTGGCAACTGTTGAGGTAGAAATACTGATCCAGTTTTATACTAAACTTCTCGGTCAAAAACCCCAGCCCTACATCCCAAATCTTTATGGAGAATTTCACCTTTCTGGTTTGCGCTTAGGAATTTTTAAACCTAGAAAGACTGACGTGAAAGAGTTTATCAACTCATCTCAAAGTGGGATAAGTTTGTGTTTGGAAGTCAGGGATTTAGAAAGTGCGATCGCTCATTTTGACGCCTTGGGATACCCGCCTCCGGGAGAAATTATCAGCGCTTCTCACGGCAGAGAAATCTACGCTTATGACCCGGTTGGCAATCGCCTCATTCTTCACCAATCTATAAATATATAGCGGTTTGCAGCCGCGTGAGGTTAAATAAAATGATTTTCTTCGTAGCGTAGGGGCGGGTTTGGCAGATAATTTGTGGCTAACGGACAAGAATCATGGCAAAACCCGCCCCTACAATTTACCTGTACCTTACCCACTCGCAAGCCGCTATAATATGAAGTGAAAAACCCAAAAACTGATAATTAAACCCAACACTGCTAGCATCTGCATCACCCGATGATGAATGGAAGGCGCGATCGTTTCCCCCACCAAAATAGATGTAGATGAACCGACTACATAGCTCAAGCTTAACCCCAGATACGGCCATTTGTCTGTTATCCCCCAAAGTCCAAGCATTGTCATAGCCAATATCAACATCATTAGCTCAACAAAGCGAGGAGGATTGTACTGGCTAGAAGCAAGCAGAGTATTCCACCAAAATTGCCAATGGATCATAATAATTTTAGATTTTGGATTTTAGATTTTAGATTTTGGAATTCAAATTAAACAGTTATATCCTGTCCGGTTGCATCAGTATTGGATGGTAGGGGCGGGTTTGGCAGCTCATACCAAATCCGCAACGATTACCCCCTTTATGTCTAAACATTGTAGAGACGTTTCATGAAACGTCTCTACAATGTTTAGGCTTCTAGACCAAACACGCGGTTGAACGCTTTTTCCACTTTGTAGCCAGAATCGATCGACTCTAGGGGGTCTTTGCGAAGTCGGTGGCGCAAACACAGCGTAATCACCCGGCGGATATCGTCTACCAGTACCAGAGTTCGACCTTCAAAAGCAGCTAGGGCTTTGGCGGCGCGGTTGGTCACAATGTCACCCCGCAAACCGTCTACATCCAGTTCAGCACAAACCTCAGAAATTTTCACCCGCAGATCGTAGTCACTTGTCACGGAAGGAAGTAGTTCTTGGGCGTTAACTAGCTTTTTCTGGAGTGCATCTTGCGTTTCTTGATATTTTTCGAGAAATTCCGGCGGATTGCGATCGAATTCAGATCTTTGTTCTACGATTCGCACTCGTAAAGCTGGTTCTTTTACCGTGCGGATTTCAGCGTGCATCCCAAAGCGATCGAGTAATTGAGGACGCAATTCCCCTTCTGCCGGGTTACCGGAACCAACCAGAACGAAACGGGCTGGGTGACGAATGGAAATACCTTCCCGTTCTACAGTATTCCAACCAGAGGCAGCGGAGTCTAGCAGCACATCTACCAGGTGGTCATCCAGCAAGTTGACTTCATCAACGTAGAGGATACCGCGATTGGCTTTCGCCAGCAATCCCGGTTCAAACGCTTTGACACCCTCAGATAGTGCTTTCTCAATGTCGATCGTGCCACAAACCCGGTCTTCTGTCGCACCCAAGGGTAGATCCACCATCGTAACTTTTTTCTTGGCTGTGGGAATTTCCTCACCGCGATCGATCCGATCGCGCACAGTATCGCTCATGATATCAGGGTCACTGGGATCGCTGTTGAAGGGGTCATTAGCAACAACTTCGATTTCTGGAAGAAGATCGGCCAATGCGCGGATCGTGGTAGATTTGCCCGTACCGCGATCGCCCATAATCATCACACCGCCAATCTTCGGATCGATTACATTCAATAGCAGTGCCAGTTTCATTTCCTCCTGGCCAACAATAGCCGTAAAGGGAAAAACGACACGGCGGGTCGCCGATTTAACGATAGTTGGCTCAAGAACAGTCGGACTCATATCAATTTTCAAGTTTGTAAGCAGTAATTTCGTATTTTAGTTGACTCAGGCTACCGGCACTCCCCCACTCTCCCACTCCCTACTGAGTAGTCTCCTCTTCGATCTCACTTTCGGAATCTTCTCGATTTACTACGATTGTGGCATCCAACAACTGAGAGGGCAGAGGATTATCTTGGTTTGCTAGTAGGGTTTTCATCAAGTTATCTGTGTCTTTGGCAGGCATATTTACTGGATCGATATCTATAGCTACTTTACTGAGAACAGAGCGATCGATCTCTTTGAGATCCTTCAGCACAGCTGCTGCTGACTGATACCTGTCGCTGAAGTGATAACACACCATCCGATCCAAAATCTCAGCCAATTCCTCACTAACACTCGCTAGAGGACGCCAAATGACGCATCCCGTATCGCGATCTTGGGGTAACTGCTGCGGCGAAATCCCGGTAAGCGCCTGAATTCCAATCATCCCCACTGCATAGATATCGCTGGCTGGACGGGGGTGACCGGCCAACTGTTCCGGCGGTGCATAGCCCCGCGTCCCGATCGCTACTGTCGGGCTTTCCGTATCCTCGTTTGCTTCGGTGTGCATCTGCTTGACTGCAACAAAGTCAATCAAAACTAACTGGCTATCTTGTTTTCGTCTAATTATATTGCTGGGTTTGATATCCCGGTGAATCACATGGTTTTGGTGGATAAAAGCCAAGATCTCCAAAATCCCTTTGAGCAGATCGACTACCACATACTCACTCAGTCGCTTATCCACAGGTAGCTCATCACTTAAAGAGTCTCCCTCTATATATTCTTCAACTAAGTAGAATTCCTCTTTTTCTGCTAGATAAGCCAGCAGTAGTGGAATCTGGCTGTGCTGCCCCAACACTTCCAAAATTTTGGCTTCCGTCTCGAATAATCGTCTAGCAACTTGCAAAAATTTGGGATCTAGCCGTGCTGGCATCAAACGCTTGACTACACAAGTAGGATCGCCGGGACGCTTGATATCTTGTGCTAGATAGGTTTGACCAAATCCTCCTTTAGCCAAGATTTTGCTGATTTTGTAGCGTCCGTCCAATAGCGATGAAAACGAGTTGGGCTCTGGCTCTGGTTGTTGGGAAACGGGATCTGGTTGTCGGGAAACGGGAACTGTGGCTGATGAGGATAGAAGCCAAGTGGCTGATGAAACCGAGGGATTCTGCTTGAGCATGGTTGTCAAAAGTACGATCGTCTCCTCCTGTTCTGCTGAGAGATTTGTGATTTTCTGCTGCTGCTTGTACATTTTGTAGGAGGTGTAAACTACCACAGTTCCGCCACTGGTTATCAACGCTATGACTGGTGGTACTACTGGCACCCATCCAGAGTAAATCAACAAACCATAACAGGCACCAACCAGAACTCCGATCGCACCTACCCCTGAAAGCCCCAGCCACAGAGGATGCCGCAGCCGATCGGCCCCAAACCCACCTACTAAGGCCCAGCCCCAAATCCAGAATTTCACCCCACCAAGGCCAATACCAGATGAGAGGGCGTCCATCCAGCACGGCGCTGAGGATTTGACTCGCTACTTGGGCATGGACTACTACTCCAGGCATTTTCGCGTCTTGCGGTCTAACGGCGCTGTAGGGTGTATAGAAGGCGTCATCAATGCTGGGTGCTTGTACTCCGATGAGGACAATGCGATCGCGTATCCATTCCGGACGCACGCGATCGTTTAAAACTTGGGTGAGGGTGACTTCTTGGGCAACGTCTTGGGCCGAACGGTAATTGAGCAGAATTTGATAACCCCCTATATCTGCCCCTTGGTAGCCACCTGCATCGCCGTTCAGGCGGGGAAATTCCACTTGCGATTTTAGATTTGGGATTTGGGATTTGGGATTTGGGATTGAAGATTGGGGATGCTCACCCTCTCTCATTCTTCTGAGCCCCATGTATCCGCTAGACTTAACTTTGTAGGATTCAATCCCTTCCTTTGCGAGATATCGGCTTGCCAGTTGGAAGCTAAATGAGAAGCGTGCTTTGCAATTCCCTTTCCCCGGTGTCACAAATAATAGCGCCCGTCGAATCACTCCATCCGAGTCAACTGCGAGGTCGCTAAAGCCGACACGGTTCTGTGGAACTGATGACGGTGGCGCAACGCCGGAATGGTTGATATCGCTGGTTTTGCAAACCGTAATTATGCGATCGCTTTTACCGAGCTGAGTAACTAACCTCTGATGTCCCGGCTGTACCGCCAAGTCCCGATAAATATCCAAACCGATCACACGCGGGTTATATTTCTGAAGCTTTTCTAATAGATTAGCCATTGTGGCATCTGATAACGGCCACTTTCCCACGCGCTGGATATCTTCTTCTGTGACGGTGACCACTAAAATACGAGGATCGGGTTTTTCTGTGGGGCGCGATCGCAACATTTGGTCATAAGCCCCCAATTCCAGCGGTTCCAGTTTGCCAAACTGTCTCAACCCCAGCAGCAAAACACTCACCCCTATACTCGCTACAAGCACGGGTGTGAGTGCAATTGGCGCTGCAATGTAACGGCGACGCCAATTAGACAACCGATCGCGGAATTGACTGGAGAACTTAGCCAGCACGGCAACTTTGTGGAGAATTTAATTAACTTAATCTATTATGTCGATTTGGCAACTTGAGAATACCCTCAAAACTAAATAGCTCAAGTTGCTAGTTACAAATATTGTCGGTTCGATCCCCCCTAGCCCCCCTTTTTAAGGGGGGAACCGGATTCAAAGTCCCCCTTTTTAAGGGGGATTTAGGGGGATCGAAACCCATAATCATATAACTGACCATTTGCGTTAAGTAGCTGAATAATCCTAGCGTATTGTCGCCGGAAGTTGTTCGGGAGTTACCTTTTCGGGAACCGACGGTAGTGCTTGTCGATCGCGAACAGTACCGTTGGGCATCATAGTTCCATTAAAAATAGCATTTGTAAAATCTGCTCCTCCCGACTCCTTAGCTTTGGCCCGAAACAGGTTCGCATCTGTAAGGTTAGCATAAGTTAAATCCGCTCCGCTGATATTAGCACCAGTCAGCATAGCTTGCGTCAAGTCGGCACCCCTGAGATTGGCATCGCTGAGGTTGGCACCTACCAGTAGAGTATTCTTTAAGCTAGCATCGCTGAGATCGGCCCCGCTGAGGTTAGCCCCGCTGAGGTCAACACTGTTCAAATTGGCACCACTTAAGTCGCATCCCTGACATTCTTTGGTTGTCAGTAACCGTTCAACCGGGCTGACACTCTACGCTAACAGCGGTGATGCTAACCACAGAGTAGTCAAAAAAGATACTGTAGCCAGGATAGTTGTTTTCATACATCGAAATTGTTATTAAGCTGAATATAGCAGTCAAAATCCGGGTGAACAAGTGAACTATACTACCATCGGTCACAAACCAACATTTTAGTGTTTTTCCGTTCGTTGTTCATTGCCCAAAATGAGTAACAAAGGTTCTGGCACAAGGGTTTGATGTTCTTTGCCATTTCAATTTTTGTAACAACGAACATACCTGGCCTAAGACAAGGTTAAATTATTTCTAGCTGAGAACTCCATCTCATCCCAATCCCCCAGGAAAAATTTCTTATGAAAACCCAGTTAAAAATTAATACTCCTAAATGCGATCGGCTTATCAATATTTTGCTGATCGGAACATTATCTGGCATTACTCTGCCGAGTTGCAGTCAAAGCTATAATGCCACAGGTGGTAGCTCTCCGGGACAGATTTCTGCAAAAAGTGCGGTTATGCCAGCAGCAGAACAAGCACCAATGGCAGCTATGGACAACATGGCGCAGTCACAAGCACAAAATGTTGTAGCTTCTGCCGATGGAACTATGGTAGCATCTGCCCCTGCTCGACGATCGCTTCCCCAATTAATTAAAAAAGCGGAATTAACTCTCGTCGTTGGCTCAATTGACAAGAGTATGCGCGAAGTCTCAACTATTATCAGAAAACAGCAAGGGGAGTTACTGGGATTTCAAGATAGCCAGCCTACCGATTCTAGCATCCGTCATACCGCTTCGATGCAAATTCGCGTACCATCGCAGAAGTTGGATGCCACCCTCGATACCTTTGCTAAACTGGGAACGGTGCAAAGTCGTTCTCTTACCGCTGAGGATGTCTCAGATCAACTGGTTGATTACCAAGCGCGTCTGAAGAATCTGCGAAAATCTGAAGAAGCTGTATTGAAAATTCTGGAACGATCTGGTTCAATTAGAGATGTGCTGCAAGTTTCTAAAGAACTTGGCAATATCCGAGAATCGATCGAACGGATTTCTGCTCAATTAAATAACTTGCAGAATCAAGTAGCTTATTCCACAATTACCCTAAATTTGGAAGCAGCGGTTTCTGCCACACCTGCATCGGGAACTCCCGTAGGTTTACGAGTTCAAGAAACTTGGGGACAAGCAACCCATTCTGTGAGCGAACTTACTTTCAGCTTGCTGAGTTTAAGTATTTGGTTATTTGCCTTTATCCCTTATCTACTCTTGATAGGTGCGGCGGGATATGGCTTTTACAGAATTAGAAAAAATAAGACTGATATGGCAGCACAAAAACCTAATTTACCGCCATCTAGCTAATCGGATCTAGAACCTTACCTAGTAGGGCAAGTTGTCAGTTGTCAGTGGTCAGTTGTCAGTTGTCAGTGGTCAGTGGTAAAAATCAAGATTTGGAGAGCAATCATTGGCAATTTTTAGTGGTGAGTTATTTCCGCCATCCTGCACTAGGGTGCGTTACACTGCGTTAACGCACCCTACAAAAACTGTTTGTAGTTTATAGTTCATTGCAATAAGCTGCTACGCATCTAAAATGACCGTCAGTTTTTCTGAACTTCTTGTGGGATGGGCATCCTGCCCGTCTTTGTATTGGATTTAGATGCGTAATAGCTTAGTCCGGCTCTTTCGTACAAAGTATGCTACAATATTGCACAATTAGTGAGTGCCTGCCCTCAGATCTGGTAGCATAAGTGGCCTAAAAATTCGTGTTTTCAACATCTGCGTTTATCTGCGTTCATCCCTCTTCATCTGCGGTAAAAATTTAACCAACTATAACAACAGACAATTTCAGGATATCGCTCATGGTAAAAAAATCCTAGATTTCGGACTTTGGCAAGATGTCTAATGAACCATAGAATTCTCTAAGAGTGAAAAAATTCAATCTTTGAGAGCGCAAAGTATATGTTGACGCCAATCTAAAATATAAAATCCAATGGAACTGCTGCACCAACCAGGAGATGCGATCGCTCAACGATATCAAATTGTAGATATATTGGGACAAGGTGGAATTGGGATAACCTACGAAGCGATTGACTTGCAGAGCAGTCAGCGGGTGGCACTCAAAGAGTTATCGTTGCGCCGCATGACTGACTGGAAAGTGCTAGAATTGTTCGATCGAGAAGCTAAGACTTTATCTGGGCTGAACTATCCCTGTATCCCTCGATATTTAGATTATTTCCAAGTCGATACGCCTCACGATAGACGATTTTACCTTGTTCAGGAATTGGCAGAAGGACGATCGCTCTCATCCCTAGTCGAAAGCGGTTGGCACACAAACGAAACTGAAGTCCGGCGTCTGGCTGAGCAAATTCTGGAAATTCTCATTTACCTACAAGAGTTTACCCCACCAGTCATCCATCGGGATATCAAACCCCAAAATATCATCCGTAGGGAAGATGGACAAGTTTTCCTAGTCGATTTCGGTGCTGTGCAAAACACGATAACGCAGGGTAGCACCGTCATCGGCACATACGGCTATATGGCACCGGAACAGTTTCGGGGACAAGCTTACCCAGCAACGGATTTATACGGATTGGGAACAACGCTACTATTTTTGCTGACGCACCAATTCCCAGCCGATTTACCCCAGTATCGTCTTAAAATAGACTTTCGATCCTTGGTGGAAATTTCACCTGAGTTTGGCGATTGGTTGGAAACAATGCTCGAACCAATACCAGAAGATCGATTTTCCTCAGCAAAACACGCCTTAGCAAACCTGCGCGGCGAACATACCAGTACCATCCAAAAGCGGCGTCAGCCAGCTGGGAGTCGCATCGGGTTGAAAAACACTCTTGGACGACTTGTGGTGGAAATCCCGCCTGCTGGGTGGCGATTCCAGAACGTTTCGTGGTTGGGGTTTGCGTTAATTTGGAGCGGGTTCTTATTTTTTTGGACTGCTGGAGCGATCGCAGTTGGGGCCTATGTGTTTTTCCCTCTGCTTTCCATCCCTTTCTGGATTGTCGGACTGGGTATGTTGGGAGGTATCCTGTTTAGTGTAGCGGGTCAGACAAGGTTGGAGATCGATCGGGTAAAGTATTTCCGGTTGCAGTGGAAGTTATTCTGGTTCAGCTATGAAGTTAAGGGAAAGACAGCAGATATCGATCGTATTGAACTTAGCAGTAATTACGAAGTAAACGACAAACCAGTTATGGCTTGTACCCTGGTAGAAGGCTTGCGTAGCCATCGTTTCGGCGCTTGGCTAGCGCCGTCGGAAAAAGAGTGGTTAGTTAACGAAATCTCTACTTTTCTGCGAAAGCCGCTACCTTAACAGTTGAACATATCCAATCATCTCATCCAAAATCGACATGAATCGCCAGCACATTCAACCAGGGCCAGGTCAAGAATCAGTCTGGGATTACCCGCGTCCGCCGCGTCTAGAAGACTCAGCAAAGCACATCCAGATCATCTTTAACGGCATCGCAATTGTCGATACCCAT
>Ga0105046_10019299_pt1 | contig 10345 bp, 7 predicted proteins | sample MAT03_FD_78385 | JGI IMG/M metagenome (GOLD analysis project Ga0105046, IMG submission 78385) | Freshwater microbial communities from Lake Fryxell liftoff mats and glacier meltwater in Antarctica - MAT-03 (megahit assembly) | ecosystem: Environmental > Aquatic > Freshwater > Ice > Liftoff... | reverse complement strand
TGCGCACGTGCTCGTGGCTCACCGACGATCAGGGCGGTGCGAACGAGACCAAGAATCCTCTTGTAACCGAGTACGCTCAAGGCACTCAGCACCAGACGTATTGCTCTTGAATTGTTATCCGAGATGACCATTTCCATCGCCCGCCATTCGGGTCGATTCGACGGCATGCGTCCAGACACAGCTAGATTGCGTGCGACATCGGGGAACACACAATCGGCAAGGAAGCTATACAGAATCGATTCTGCCTCCGCTGCGCCAAGCATCCCTATTCCCGCCATCAAGTCGGTCGCCACATCAGCGTCACTGATGCGCAAACGCTCAGAAAGAATGCGTGCCATACAAGCTCCGCGCTCACCGAGCGCCGTGAGCGTGCTATGACGAACCTCACGTAAGGGATCGCAACAGGCCGCCTCACACAGCTTGAACAACGCAGACTCTGCGGATATAAGCGCTAGCAGTCGCCCCGCTTGCATACGCACGCGACCGTCAGTATCGGCCCAGCCACGCCAACCCAAAGCAACCAAGCCCGTATCGGCAACAGTGGCTCCTTGCGTTGCCAAAGCTAAAGCTTCTGCCCGCACCAGCGGCGACAAATGTGTGCTCAGCTGTAACAACAGCGGCAATCGGTTGCATTGGAAAGGATGCCTGCCAACGACATAAATTGCAGACAAAACTGAATCTTCAGACATCTGCGCTAAAGATAACCCAACACCCGCAGGGTCCTCATCGTATGAGCAAGCGAATGAGATCGCTCGCAGAGTCTCGTCTGCACTCTTTTGGAATTCGGAAAAGCGGTCCCCTTGCCTGTCCCATCCGCTCAGCGCAATGGTTTCAAGCGCGCGGACCAATACGATTCCTTTGCTGACATCAACAAGCTGCCATAAAGTTTCCTGCGCGCGGGCTTTCTGTGACGCGACAAAGGAAACAAGAGCCAGCCGAGCAACTTTGGCAGTCACAACCGGCAATGCCCTGTTGAAATCGTTCACAGACAATGCAACGTCACAGCGAGAAGCGAGCTCCAGGCCCAAAGTTACTTCGTCTCGATTCCTGCTTGCGATCATGGCGCGAATATCCTGCTTGTAATGCTCGGGAACTTTTAATCCCTTCCCAGCGATATCCAGGTTCACCGCTCCATCACTCATCATTTGAGTTAAACCGCGGACATACTGTTTTCCGACACCCCACTGCACCAGCAAAAACAATAAGGCAATAAACGCGCCTATCAGGGCGGTCTCTTGTAGCGAAAGGACGTTTTCAGTGAGCTTGAGCAGCAGACCTGCAATTGCCAATGCAAGCGGATACATTACGCCATCAATTGCCATTCGCACTCGCCCGATAAAACGATGGGGCACTGCGTTGTAAGTTAGGGCGAAAACCGGTGTACCGACATTGCGCTCCAAGGGTGAATAATTGACGTGCGCGAGAATACCGAGAGGAAGAGTGGACGATAGTGCGAGCATGCTAAACGTCGCGACATTAACGCTCGGAACAACGAGGTTCATTTGCGCAACACCCAGGCGTGGAATCAACGGATTGGTTACAAAGAAAACCAGACCAACACCTAATAACCCCATGCCCGCGTAGACAATACCGAGAAACGCTGCGAGCATATTTGCATCGGGATAGAATTTAGCGTAGATGGAAAATGCCGCGTACTCCATCACGCACTGCAGGAAAATATTCAAGAACACAGCAAGCGCCATTAAACCCACAATGTGGTAGCGTTTTGCCATCGCGGGAAGGTCTCGAAGACTTTCCAGAAGCCCCACCTCAGGCGCTGACGCTGCCTCGTCAAGGGGAGTTTCCCGCCGGGTGATCCAAAGTATCAACAATCCAGCCGCAGCGATCAGCAACGGCGAGACAAACAGGAGCGACTGAATGTCTGCGACCGATGTGAGGACGCCTACCAGTCCGCCTCCCGTCAGTGCTCCCAAGGCCATCGCAAGTGCCAGCGGCCCGCTCAAGCGTTTGGCTTCGGTAACCGTAAAGTAATCAGCGAACAACACAAAAAACACGCTAATGATCAACACCTCCAGCACACTTACGCCCAAGTAGAGCGCGTAATAGCCTTCTAGGCGACCACCGAGACCAATACTGCCGCCCAAGGTCACTAAAGCCAGCAGCAATAACATGCCCAACAGCGTGTGGTGCCGTGGCCAACGGTCAATGATGCTCGAAAACCCAAGCGAAAGAGGAATGGCCACTACAGCAAACAACATGTAATAGACCGGGATCGCGCTGGCTCCGGCGTGGGCCAAGAACAGGGAAGTGGAGACAACAAAAGGAAAGGAGGTTGCTGCAATGACTAAAAATGCAAGAATGACAAATTGCCCAGCCCGACTTTTTGCCTTAAAAAGCACTCCCGCGACCCATGCACGCGCTGCCGCATCTTTACCCAACGACGAGCGCATGCCATTGCTCCTAGAAACGGAAACGGAAAGTTTGTACGAAAAAAGAAGCCCAGGCCGCTCCGGCAAGTGGGGAAAACTTAACGCCGTTAGACAGTCTCAACATCAGCGCAACCTTGCGAGTTCGGTGATGTGCGGTGAGAGACGATACTGTTTCAATACGTCAGCGGAAATTTGCGCGGCACCAGCGATCTTCTTAAGGCAGTTCAAACTCCCACACCAACAGTCGAAAGCTTGCGCCATCTCCCACTCCGTTGACGGATAGAAAAAAGTCAAAGCCTCACCTTTGGCGATGTCACGCAGGGCAATAACGGCCATCAGCTCAACGTCAAAAAAGACATTGGGACTGCATGAATGATTCAGATAGGCGCCAAAACCAATATTGTCAGCATGGCGTTTTACGTCAATCTGCACGGAGGTCCAAGAGGGTGTATCCAAAACCTCGAACTCATGGACTTGCGCAACCACCTCACCGCTTATTAAGGACACGCGCGAGACGATCGACGCGCCATAAGGCACATCCATTCCAGCAATTTCAAATCTCTCCAGCGATGAAAAACTCTCTTTCGAAATAAAATGACTGTCCATTGTTATAAATCCCCAGATAGCGGTTTAAAAAACTTTAAGCAAGCGAGTTGAGGGACGCGCGCACCGCGCGCAGCAACCGCAAAGGACTTGAGTCGTTAAGGTGTTGACACGTTCCGCACGGAGCAACGCAGCCATCGGCTCGCGCAGCAGGTTTTTCAAACTGCCCCATAGGGTTTCTAGCCCCTATGTTTACATTAATTCGCGCTATGGGGCAGTTTGAAAAACCTTAAGCGAGCGAGTCGAGGGCTAGGCGCCCCGCGCGCAGGAACCGCAGTGGACATGGAGTCCATGAGGATTTTGAGCACGGAGCAACTTAGCCATCGGCTCGCGCAGTAGGTTTTTCAAACTGCCCTATGGGGCGGTTTGAAGATCGCACTATCCCGGTCCGCCAGTCGACGTCATGTCCGACTTAAGAAAACCAGAGCCAGGATCTGGTCTGGTAAGCGCGTTCGACCCGACCGACCCGAGTTAAAGTGCCGGGCGACGCCCATCCACGTCCGCAAAACGCGAAAACGCAACGCGAAAGCCCGACCGACCGGTTTGTGCGCTGCTGTGCGGCCAGCAGCCGCCGCAAACGCACTTCGCCCGCAAAAGCCCGTCACAGGCCAAGCCGGGCGGCCATGCGCGCTGCTTCACCGCGCCAGTCCGCCGCGTCTACTGGCCAAAAAGTGGCTTTGGATTTCCTGCCCAATTGGCACGAATACTTTTGGATTGTTCGGCTCGATCCTTTTGACTTTCTCAACCAAATCGGCGGCTTATTTGGCCAGCGCTATAATTCCGGCCTTGTCCAGCGTGAGTTCGCTTTCGAAGTTGTTGACTAGGAAATTATCGGCATAAACAACGCGCATTCTTTAATCTGTTTGCGAATCGATGCGTCCCAAGCGTGACCGCCGCGGAGATCAGTCTGGTCGAAGCAAACTTTCAAACCCTCCGCGCGCAAAGCATCGCGGATGCGACGTTCGGTTTCGGCGTCTTCCGATGGGTAGCCGCCTAACGCCAGGCATCCCGCGCCTGCTGCCACCAATAGCTCATCTGCGCGGCCGCCAAGCCGATCTTGCCGCCCGCGTAGCTCAACGGATAGCGGTTGTATTCCGTCCAACTTAGGTCGTTGATCGCAAGGGCCGAGGCCAGCACTTCACCCATCGCGGTGGATGCAGAGATGCCATGGCCGCCAAATCCCTGCAACACCCAAAGCCCGGGCTGCGCTTGGCTAATCTGCACCATTTGGTGGCGCGCGTAGCTCATCAATCCGCTCCACGCAAAATCAATTTTCGCGTCTTGCAAGCTTGGAAACACCTTCAGCATATCGGCGCGCAGGCGGCGCGCCACTTTGCTTGCGTCCAACTCACCCACCGAAACACGCCCGCCCCACAGCAGGCGCTCATCTTTCAATTTGCGGAAATAATCAAAGGCAAAGCGTGTGTCGTAGATCGCTGCTTGCCCAGGGATCAGCGCATTAATCTCGGCACCTAATGGCTCAGTCGCCATCACATACGTGGCGATCGGCAACACCGCGCGCTGCGCTGCTGGCACCGCAGCATTTTGGTAAGCGCCGCCAGCGACGATGACTTCGTCGGCGCGAATGACACCTTCGCGCAAATGCACATCAAATTGCCCGCGCTTGCCGCTCACGCGCCGTACGTTCGCGCCCTCATGGATCTTCACGCCCTGCGCACTCGCCGCGCGCGCTAGGCCCAGCGCAAACTTCAAAGGATGCAGATGCAGCGCGTTGGCTTCAAAAAGCCCGCCCGAATAGCGCTCGGAATTGACAAACGCACGCAGATCCGCACGATCGAGCAACTTCCATTCAACGCCCAAATGCTCTTGTAAAAAACGCGCCTTCGTCTTCAACACCGCATCAGACCGAAACCAGTTCGCCCACAAAACGCCGCCGTCGACGCAATCACAGTCAATCGCGTATCGCTCGATCCGTTCGCGAATCAAATTGACCGCGGCCACCGTGCGCGCGTACATGCGCCGCCCGCGATCGCGCGGCAGTTCGCTGACCAACTTTTCCTCAGATCGCGCGTAGCCGGCAAACACAAATCCGCCGTTGCGGCCGGACGCGCCGAAGCCGATGGACCGCGCTTCGAGCAGCACGATATCCCGGTAGCCACGCTCCGCGAGTCCAAGCGCGGTGGCCAACCCGGCATAGCCGCCGCCGATGATCACTAGCCGCGCTCGGGAGTTGCCGATCACGGGCTCCCAGTCCGCTTGGCGATCGGTGGTGTGCTCGTAGTAGGAGTTCACCAACTCCATTGCGGGCGATCTTTTTTGAGCGTGAGTCCCGCTTGGATCCAGCCCAGATTGATGCCAATCCGAGTGGCATCAATCTCGGCCCAGGAGTAAGCAATCGACCGGCCGGTGGCGTCATCCACCAGTGCCAGCTTCAAGATCGGCTGCTGGGTGTTTTGATAGGTCAGCCGCGCCAGTTGGATTGAATAACCAGCCGGCGTGCCGTCATCTTTGACCAGCGCAAAATACTGGCCCTCGCTGTGCACCACGATTCCGCGCGTGCCGTACCAATTTTTGGATTCGCGTGGCGCGTCGCGACCTTCCTTCTTGATCGCGGCCCAGCCCTCAAAAAAGCGCAGTTTGCGATTCTTGTGTGGCTCCACGCGACCGTAAACCGAAGCACCCTTCTCGTCGGTGGCCGCTTCGCGAATCCACAGTGCTGATTCGGTGAGTTTGAAGCGATCCTCAACAAATACATTGCTGCCCAAGCGCTCTGAAAAAACTCGGCAGGTTCGCCGGTTCACGCTGCCGTCGAAGGTGTCTGTTCCATTCCAAAACCAGCGCACCTCGCATCCTTCGATTTGTTTTAAGTCGTTCAATGTGAGCTGCTTGAAGACCTCTGGCTTGCGTTCGGCATCGGTGAATTTGGCCTCGTTCTTAAAGGAATAGATCGCCATGCGCAGCGAACCATCGGCCTCCTCGCTAAATCGATACAGGCGCTGTCGATACACCGCATTGGCTTTTTGTGGCAGCGTTTGCTTGACGAAAAAAACGTGCTCGCCGAGCAAAGGCGCCGCGACGGGTGCGAAAATATGGTGCGTGTGCTCGTGCGGATCGGCGGGCCGCTGCGCCTCTGGAAGCTCGACAGTTTGCAGCCAAAACTGCTCGTAGTTGTCGTATTCGCCGGGGAACCAGCTTAGTAAATGCGCAAGCGATCCTTCCGCTGCAGTTCCGACGGGCACAGCGCGCACCGGCGGCTGCGTGGCGGTCTGCATCGAATCGGGCGCAGCGTCGGGCGCAGCAGACTCCGGGCTGGAATTGAACATTGCACAGCCCGCAAGCAGGAACGGCGCAAGCAAGGTGATAAAGCGCTTCATAGGCACACTCAAGTTAGCCAAACAGCGGCGTGCTCGCCGAGCTCAGGTAGGGAATATTGCGGAATCGCGGGCTCGTCCAAAAACCGGATGGGAACGCCCAGATGCGAGTTGCCTTGTGGATCAACGACGCGCATTTGGCGGGCCGCCACTTGCTCGCTGCCCAGCGCCTCGTGCAGATTCAAAACCGGCGCCCAACAGCAGTCAATTGGTGCAAGAAATTCCTCCCAATGCGCAAGCGTGCGGGTTGTAAAAACCTGCCTCAAATAGGTCGTGACCGGCTCTTGCAACGCACCCGGCGGATGACGCATGTGCTCGAGCAAATCCGCGCGCCCAAGCGCCTGAAGCAGGTTGCGCGCAAACTTAAATTCGCTGCCGCCAAGCGCGATATGACGGCCATCCTGCGTTCGATACAGCTGATACATCGCCGAGCCGCCCCACGAGCGCTCTAGCTTCACTTGCGGCGCGCGATCTTCAGCAAACACCGGCCCCAGCGCATTGGGCAGCCAAGCGAGCAGCGCATCGTGCATCGAGAGGTCAAGGTAGTCGCCGCGTCCGGTTTTTTCACGCCGCAACAGTGCCATCAAGATTCCCGAGAGCGCCATCAACGATGCCGCCATATCAGCGCTCGGCAAGTTGGGATTACATGGCTCGCCATCGGCGCCTAGATTTAAGCTAACCGTGCCGGCAAGCGCCTGAATCGCCAGATCATGCGCGGGCTTGTCGCGCCACGGCCCGCTTTGCCCAAACGCAGAAATGGAACAATAAACCAGCCTCGGAAATCGCACCGCAAGATCGGCATAGCTCAAGCCCAGACGCGCCATCACGCCTGGGCGAAAAGCCTCAACCAGTACATCAGCTTCGGCCAATAGCGCGAGCAGCGATTCCATGCCGCTCGCAGATTTCAAATCCAACACCACCGAGCGTTTGCCGCGATGGGTATTGCGAAACCACACGCTGTGCGCGCCTTGGTGCAGGCCAATATGGCGCACCGGCTCGCCATCGCCGGGTGGCTCGATCTTGATCACCTGCGCGCCATGGTCGGACATCATCATCGTGAGATGCGGTCCGGGCAAAAACATCGATAAATCGAGAACTTTCAAACCTGCAAGCTTCATCGCCTGAAGAATACTTCAGGTGATGCGCTTTAGCTGGGTCGTAAAGTGCTGGGCACTTCAGCCAATAACCGCCAGCGACGGCGCTACCTCAACACGGTTGCGCCCCGAGCGCTTGGCGCGCAGCAGCGCGGCGTCCGCGCGATCGAGCATGTTTTCCAGATCGTCAGCGTCACCGCCGAGCTGCGCGAGCCCTAAGCTGATGGTAAACGCGATGCCCTCCTGCAGCGGTGCACGCTCGACACCAATGCGCAAACGCTCAGCCACGCGTCTCGCCTGAGATAGATTGCAGTTAGGCAGCAGCACGCCGAATTCTTCGCCACCAATGCGCCCGAATAAATCACCAGGCCTGAGCTGGTTGAGACAGCACTGCACCATATGCACTAGCGCTTCGTCGCCTGCGTGGTGTCCAAAACGGTCATTGATGGATTTAAAGTGGTCGATATCAACGTACAGCGAGCAGGTCGGCTTGAGGTCGCGGCGCGCTCGCGCAATCAGTCGCGCGCCCATATCAATGAAGTGGCGACGGTTCGACAGGCCGGTTAGTGGGTCGAGGGTGGCGGCTTTGGTGAGCTGCTCCTCGAGGGTAAAATTGCGCCGCCGAGCGCGCTCAAAGAGTTCATGAAGCAGCCAGCCCGACATACTGCTGGTCAGCAAAAAAATCAGCGCGTTGAGCCGCAAAAGATGCTCCACGTCCGCAAGCATCAACGCCAACATCGGAAACGCGATGTGCCCCACTGCGGCCAGCAGTGCCATACGCCGTTGCGTCAAAAAAAGTAAGCCGGTGAGCGGCAGCACCATCAAACCCGGCAGCGCCCAGATCATGCCGCCTTCCAGCTGCAAAGCAGCAACCGTAATGGTGGTTTGCGCAAGCAGCTGGCTCAGCAAAACGTAACGATTCCACACGCCGCCGTGGGTGGGCAGGCGCGACAGCAGCACCAGCGCAAACATCACCGACGCGCCAAACATTCGCACCGCTACCGCCCGGGTGGCACCGGTCGGGTCAATCATGCGATCCCACAGACCAAACAGCAAAATCACGATGCCGACAGTCAACAGCATCGAGCGACCCGCCGGCAGCAAGCGCAAGCTTTGTACTTGCTGATAGCGCTCGTAGGCCTGCACTTGTAACGGTGGCGCAAGAATGCGCTGCCACCATGGGTGCGCAGTATCTGTCGGCGAATCTAACGAAGATCGCGTTGTCGATTCGAACAATCATCACTCCAGGCGCATAAAGGGCTGCGCATTGACGCGCGATAGGAAGCGTTAAGCAAAAACCGCGCCGTGTGCTTCAGCAACCACGCAAGCCGCACAGGACCGCTACAATCCGCGCCCCATTTCTACCCGGTCTCGACCGTTGGCTTTGAGTACGTTTGCCGCACCGCACGGAAGTGCCCTCGCCTTGGCCTTAGCCGAGCGCGCGCTGAACTCGCAACACTTGCTAGTGGTGGTCACGCGTGATTCGCATGCCGCGCATGTGCTGGAGAATGATCTTGAGATATTTCTCGAACACCGTCTGCGCGTGCTGCACGTGCCCGACTACGAAATTCTCCCTTACGACGCATTCTCGCCACATCCCGACATCATTTCGCAGCGCATTCGTGCGCTCAACGATCTGTCAGTTCTGAAACGTGGGATTTTAGTAGTACCGGTCTCCGCGCTGCTGCAACGCTTAAGCCCGCGACGATTTTTGACCGGCAACACGCTGCTGATTAAAACCGGCGATGAGGTCCATCTCGACGTTTGGCGCACGCGCTTAGAGCAAGCCGGCTACCGCGCGGTGGCACAAGTGGGCGATCCCGGCGAATTCGCAGTGCGCGGCTCACTGCTTGATTTGTATCCGATGGGAAGCCTGCTGCCTTACCGCATTGAGCTGCTCGACAACGAAGTCGACACGCTGCGCACGTTTGATCCTGAATCACAGCGCACAATCGAGAAAATCGAGCGCATCGAGCTGCTGCCAGCGCGCGAATTCCCGCTATCTGATGATGCGGTCAAAGGCTTCCGCTCGCGCTTTCGTTCGCGTTTTCCAATTGATCTAAAGCGCGTTGCGGTCTACCAGGATCTAAAAGAAGGCACGACGCCGAACGGCATCGAAAACTATCTGCCGCTGTTTTTTGAAAGTACCGAATCGCTGTTTGACTACGTTGGAACAAGTGCTGAGTTCGTTTTGCTGCCGGACGTCGACACGGCAATGAAGAATTTCTTGAAGCAAGTGGCCGAGCGTTTCGCGCAGCGCGCAGGCGACCTAGAACGACCGTTACTCGAGCCAACCGAGCTGTATCTCGCTGGCGATGAGGCGAGCTCCCTGCTCGCCCGCGCGTCACTCACGCGCATTGAAAGCGGCGTTACGTTGGGCAGCAAGGCGCCTGTATTGATCGATGCGCAGCCGGCGCCGACGTTAAAGCTCGAACGTCGTGGCGAGCAATCGGGCGACGCGCTCAAGCGCTTCGTCGAAAGCTATCCAGGCCGCGTGCTAATCGCTTGCGATTCAGCCGGTCGTCGCGAGGCGATTCTTGAGCTGCTGCGCGGTTTGAACTTAAGCGTCAGTGTGCTTAAAACCTTCAGCGAATTTAAGTCAGGCCAAGTGCGCTTGGCACTGATGGTTGCCGCGCTAGACGACGGTTTTGCATTGAATCAGCCGATGCTTGCGGTGCTCACCGAGCGCCAGCTGTATGGCGAACGCGTGCGCTTGGAGCGTAAGAAAAAGCGCGCCCAGCGCGACCCAGACGCAATCATTGCCGACCTTACCGCGCTCAGTTTGGGCTCACCGGTGGTGCATGAAGACCACGGAGTGGGCCGCTATCAAGGCATGCAAACGCTCGAAGTCGGCGGCATTCGAAGCGAATTTCTAGTGCTTGAGTACGCTCGCGGCGACAAACTCTACGTGCCGGTCGCGCAATTG